>VFQR01000758.1_pt1 | contig 34342 bp, 30 predicted proteins | sample 3512321 | NCBI WGS metagenome assembly VFQR01 (sample SAMN10412374, study PRJNA504923) | tailings metagenome | isolation source: Relicate 3 Philex TSF1 revegetated site | place: Philippines: Tuba, Benguet | collected 2017-08-29 | reverse complement strand
CTCCCCATCGTGAAGTTCTCGGTGGATTGGTGGAACACGCTGCACCAGCCGGCGAGCGTGACGCGTCTGGGGAGCCCGGGGATGCATGTGGACATGCTCTATCCGCTGCTGGTGTGCGCGCTGGGTTTTTCACTGCTGTTCGCGACGGTCGTTCTGGCGCGGACGCGGGCGGCGGTGATGGAACGCCGCGTGCGCGCGCTGGAGTTTTCGCGCGCACGACGGCTGGATGGCGCGGCATGAGCACGCATTGGCTGCATGTGACGCTCTCCTGGGCGCTGACCGGCGGTGTTTTCGCCGCCCTCGCGCTCGGCGCGCTGCTGCGGCATCGCGCGGCGACGGCGCGGCTGCGCGCGCTTGATCCGCGTGGGGGCAAGGCTGAATGAAGCGGGATTGGGCCCGGGCCGCCACGGGCGGCCCCGCGCACAGCGCAACCGCCGTTGCCTGTGCGACAGTGCGTCGGCGCGGAAGCCAAGGGCGCGGATGCGGCCGCCCGGCGTCTGAGGGCATCGTGAGATGACCAGGAAGCGCCGCAGGATCTGGATCATCGTGCTCTGTGCGATCGGGCTCGGCAGCGCGACGGCGCTGACGCTCACGGCGTTCCAGGACAATCTCGTCTTCTTCCGCTCGCCCTCCGACATCGCCGCCGAACGGCCGGGGCCGGACCGCGCCTTCCGCCTTGGCGGGCTTGTCGAGGCCGGCAGTGTGGAGCGGCAGCCAGCGGTCAGCGGCCAGCGCCCGACCGTGCAGTTCCGCGTCACCGACGGCGCCAACACGGTGCCCGTGGTCTTCCAGGGCACGCTGCCGGACCTGTTCCGCGAGGGGCAGGGCGTGGTGACGCTCGGGCGGCTTGGGCCGGATGGCATCTTCCGCGCGCAGGAAGTCCTCGCCCGCCATGACGAGACCTACATGCCGCCCGAGGTCGCGGACGCGCTGAAGCGCGCCGGCCATTGGCAGCCCGAGCAGGGCGCGCCGCCACCGCCTTCCACCTGGAACACCAGCAGGCCCGGCACATGATCCCCGAGCTTGGCCATTTCGCGCTGGCGCTTGCGCTGGTGCTTGCCGCCGCGCAGACCTTCCTGCCGCTGCTCGGCGCCGAACTGCGCGACGCGCGGCTGATGGCGAGCGCGCCGCCGCTCGCCATCGGGCAGACCGTCGCGATCGCCGTGGCCTTCGCCTGCCTGATGTGGAGCTACGCGGTGAACGACACCACCGTGCTCAACGTCGTGCAGAACAGCCACAGCGCGAAGCCGATGCTCTACAAGATCACCGGCACCTGGGGGAACCACGAGGGCTCGCTGGTGCTGTGGGTGCTGACCCTCGCACTGTGCGGGCTTGCGGTCGCGGGCTTCGGGCGCGAGCTGCCCTCCACGCTGAGGGCGCGGGTGATCGGCGTGCTGGGTCTCGTCTCGCTCGGCTTCCTCGGCTTCATCCTCAAGACGTCGAATCCCTTCGAGCGGATGTGGCCGCCGCCGGCGGATGGCCAGGGGCTCAACCCGCTGCTGCAGGATATCGGGCTCGCGATGCATCCGCCGCTGCTCTACCTCGGCTATGTCGGCTATGCGGTGACCTTCGCCTTCGCCATCGCGGCGCTGATCGAAGGGCGCGTGGACGCCGCCTGGGGCCGCTGGGTGCGGCCCTGGTCGCTGGCGGCGTGGAGCTTCCTGACGCTCGGCATCGCGCTCGGCTCCTGGTGGGCCTATTACGAGCTGGGCTGGGGCGGCTACTGGTTCTGGGACCCGGTCGAGAACGCCTCGCTGCTGCCGTGGCTGATCGGCACCGCGCTGCTGCATTCCGCCGTCGTCGTCGAGAAGCGCGAGGCGCTCAAGACCTGGACGGTGCTGCTCGCGATCATCGCCTTCGGGATGAGCCTGCTCGGCACCTTCCTGGTGCGGTCGGGCGTGCTGAACTCCGTGCATTCCTTCGCCAACGATCCCGAGCGCGGGCTGTTCATCCTGGCGCTGCTGCTGCTCTACATGGGTGGCGCGCTGCTGCTGTTCGCCTGGCGGGCGCAGGCGATGGCGCCGACCGGCGTCTTCGCGCCGGTCAGCCGCGAGGGCGCGATCGTGCTGAACAACCTGCTGGTCTGTTCCATCACGGCGGTGGTGTTCGTCGGCACGCTCTGGCCGATGTTCGCCGATGCGCTGTTCGGCGCGAAGGTCTCGGTGGGCCCGCCCTTCTTCAACAGCGCTTCCTTCCCGCTGGTGGTGCCGCTGCTGCTGGCGATGGCGGCCGGGCCGCTGATGCCGTGGAAGCGCGCGCAGCTCTGGCCCGTGGTGCAGCGGCTGTGGTGGTGCGCGGTGCTGGCCTTCGCGGCCTTCTTCGTGGCCCTGCTGCTGAGCGGGCAGCACGTTCTGCCGGCGGTGGGCTTCGCCTTCGCGGCCTGGGTGATCGGCGCTGCCCTGGCCGACATCGCGGACCGCGTCGCGCTGTTCCGCACGCCGCTGGCGAACAGCTGGGCGCGCGCGAAGGGGCTGCCGCGGGCGGCCTGGGGTGCCGCGATCGCGCATGCCGGGATCGGCATCGTGGCCGCGGGGATCGCCGGGATGGGGCTAGCGCAGGAGAAGCTTGTCGCGATGGCGCCGGGCGACAGCACGGAACTCGCCGGGTTCACCTTCCGCCTCGATGGCGTGCGCGACACGCCGGGGCCCAACTTCACCGCGCGCCGCGCGACCATCACCGTGCTGCGCGACGGGCGCGTCGCGCATGTGATGGAACCCTCGCGCCGCTGGTTCCCGGTGGGGCGGCAGAACACCACGGAAGTCTCGATCCGCACCAACCTGCTCTACGACCTCTACGCCGTGATCGGCGAGGAGGAAGCCGGCACGGGCCGCGCCGTGATCCGGCTGCACTACAATCTGCTCGCGCCCTGGCTGTGGCTGGGGGCGGCGGTGATGGCGCTCGGCGGCGGGCTCTCGCTCGCGGATCGCCGCGCGCGGGTTTCGGCGCCGAACCGGCGCGCGGTGCCGCAAGGCGCCCCCGCATGAGCTGCTTTCGTTCGCCCTCGAGCGCCGGGCGCGGCCTGCGTCCGCTTGGCTCGCCGCACTTGCGGCGGCGGCCGTTCGGCCGCTCGGCCGCCTCTGGCGGCCGCATGTCGCTCGGCGCCGCGATATGAGCCCCGGCACGCGCCGCGCGCTGCTCTTCGCGCCGTTCGCCGTCGCGGCGATCGGCGGCGCCGGCTTCTACGGCATGCTCCAGGGCATGCGCACCGGCGAGTACAATCCGCGCGGCGTGCCGTCCGCGCTGATCGGCCAGCGCGCCCCGGATTTCGCCCTGCCGCCGCTGGAGGGCGCGGATCTGCCTGGCGTGGCGTCCACCGATCTGCGCGACCTGCCGGGGCCGGTGCTGGTGAATTTCTGGGCGAGCTGGTGCGTGCCCTGCATCATCGAGCATCCGCAACTCATGCGCCTCTCGCGCGAGGGCGTGCCGGTGTACGGCATCACCTACAAGGACAAGCCCGAGGATTCGCTGCGCTTCGTGCGGGAGCGCGGCAATCCCTATCGGCGGCTCGCGAAGGACGAGCCGGGCCGCGTGGCGATCGACTGGGGCGTCTATGGCGTGCCGGAGACCTACCTGCTCGACCGCCAGGGCATCATCCGCTGGCGCTTCGCCGGGCCGGTGACGGCGGATGTGCTGGAGGCCGATATCCGGCCGCTCATCCGGCGGTACGCCGGATGAGCTTCATCGTTCCATGCCCTCAGACGCCGGGCGCGCGCGTCGCGCCGGAGGCGCGCCCTGGCGCGACGCGCTTGGCGTCGCTCAGGCTGCTGGCATGCCCGGCGACGCTGTCGATTTGTGCGCGGGCCGCATTTGCCGCCTCGGCCCGTTTCGCGGTCCGCGCAGCGCTGCTTTTCGCGCTGCTCTCCCCGCTGCAGGCCCTCGCCCTCTCCAACCCCGCCGACATGCTGCCCGACCCCGCGCAGGAGGAGCGCGCGCGCGCGCTCGGGCGGGAAATCCGCTGCATGGTCTGCCAGAACCAGTCCATCGAGGACAGCGAGGTCGGCCTCGCCCGCGACCTGCGGCTGATCGTGCGGGAACGCATCTCCGCCGGCGACAGCGATGCGCAGGTGAAGGCGTTCCTTCACGCGCGCTACGGCGATTTCGTGCTGCTCCGTCCGCCCTTCGGCTGGTCCACCGCGATCCTCTGGGCATCACCCGTCGCCGCGCTGCTCGGCGGGATGGCGCTGATCCTCGCCATGCGCCGCCGCGCGATCCCGGCGCCGGCGCCGCTCTCCGAGGAGGAGCGCCGCCGGCTCGCGGCGCTCGGCCTCACCGACCAGGATGGGACGCGCGGTTGATCATCTGGCTCCTCGCCGGCGCGATCGCGCTCGCCGCGATGCTGCCGCTCGCCATCGTGCTGCTGCGCCCGGCGCGCGCGCGCGGGCGTGCCGAATCCGACCTTGCGCTGTATCGCGCGCAGCTGGCGGAGCTTGACCGCGAAAAGGAGGCGGGGCGGCTGGACGCGGTCCAGCACGCCGCCGCCCGGCTCGAGATCCAGCGCCGCATCCTCGCCGCGCCGCCGGAGGAGGATCTGCGTGGCTCTCCCCAGGCCAGGGGCGTGATCGCCGCCTCGATCTTCCTGATCCCGGCGGCGGCGATCGGGCTCTACCTGCTGCGCGGCATCCCGGAGATGCCGAGCGTGCCCTACGACATCCGCCGCCAGCAGATGGAGGCGGAGGACCAGCTCCTGCAGGCGCTGCGCGAGCGCATCGCGCAGGTGGACCCGAACAGCGACGCGGCGCGCCAGGGGCTCGTGTTGCTCGGCAATGCCGAGCGCAACCGCGGCCGAGTCGAGCAGGCGATCGAAGCCTGGGACCGCGCGCTCGCGGTGCGGTTCGAGGCGCAGCTCGCCGGCGATCTCTCGGAGCTGCGCATCGAGCAGGGCCAGCATGCGGAGGCCGCGGCGCTGCTGGGCCGCGCGCTCGCCGCCGCGCCCAACGACCCGCGGCTGCGCTTCCTCACCGGCCTCGCGGAGGCCCGGGCCGGCCGCGCCGCGAATGCGCGGCGCGTATGGCAGGCTCTGCTGGCCGACGCGCCGGCGGATGCGCCCTGGCGGGCGGTGGTGGAGCGGCAGTTGCAGACGCTGCCGTGAGGATCACCCGGCCGAGCGCAGGAAGGCGATCACCCGGTCGTTGAACGCCTCCGGCTCTTCCCAGTTGATGGCGTGGCCGGCCTCGGGCAGCACCGCCCAGTCATGCCGCGGCAGGTGCTTCGCCCAGAGCCGCATCAGCGCGGGCGGCGCGTAGAGGTCGGCGCCGCCGGCCATCACCAGCACCGGGCAGGCGATGGCGGCGAGCTTCGCGAGCGTGTTCGGCGTGCGCAGCTTCTGCGCGACGGCGCCCTGCTGCTGCGCGCCGTGCTCGATCGTGATCCAGCGCGCTGTGCCCTCCGGGTCGAAGCCGCGATAGGTCGCGCCGACCTCGCGCAGCACATGCGGCAGCGCGCGGAACTCGGGCGGCGTCATGCGTTGGAAGGGCGCGAGGATCTCGGGATCGGTGAACTGGCCGTAGCTCGCCGCGACGACGAGGCTCGCGACCCGCGCCGGCTTCCAGCTGGCGTAGTCGAGCGCGGCAAAACCGCCGCCGGCGACGCCGACCAGGTGGAAGCGCACGAGGCCCAGATGATCGGCGAGCGCGTCGAGGTCCTCGGCGATGCTGCCGGGCTGCGGGCCGGTTGCGGGCATGGCGAGGCTGCGGCCCCAGCCGCGGCGGTCGAAGGCGATGGCGCGAAAACCGGCAGCGACCAGGGCAGGGATCTGCTTCTCCCAGGCTTCGGTGGTGCCCGTGTTGGCGTGGAGCAGCACCACGGGCGGGCCCTCGCCGCCGCTGTCGGTGAAGAACAGCCGCACGCCGGGCAGGTCTGCGTGGGTGCCGTCGGTCATGCGCGCGGGTCCGCTTGTCTTAGGTCAATCATACGGACTAATGGGACACCCGCAATCCGCCGGCCCGAGGACGATCCATGGACACGCACCCGATGACCGAGGCCGGCTTCGCCTTCGTGGATGGCGAGGGGCTCGATACCGCCGCCGCCTATCGGCTGATCGTGGGCTGCGTGGTGCCGCGGCCCGTCGCGTGGATCACCACGATGGACGAGGAGGGCCGCGTCAACGCCGCGCCCTTCAGCTCCTACAACTACGTCGCGACCAGCCCGCCGATGCTGGGCGTGAACATCGCGAAGCGCGCCGGCGACGGCGCCATCAAGGACACGGCGCGCAACATCCTCCGCAGCCGCGAATTCGTCGTGAATGTCGCGACGGAGGAGACGCTGGAGGCGATGCACGCCACCGGCTTCGAATACCCGCCGGAGGAGAGCGAGGTCTCGGCGCTGGGGCTCGATGTGCTGCCGAGCCGCCATGTGAAGGTGCCGCGGCTCGCCGCGACGCCGGTGCAGATGGAATGCCGGCTGGATCAGGCGGTGACGCTCGGGCGCGGCATCAACACGCTCTATATCGGGGAGGTCGTGGCCTTCCATCTCTCGCGCAAGGTGTTCGACGGCACCCGCGTGGACAGCGCGGCGATGCGCCCCGTCGCGCGGCTGGGCGGGCCCTTCTACGCGGCGCTCGGCGAGATCATCCACCGCCCCATGCTGCAGCGCCCGCCGGGCGGCGAGGGATTCGCGGGCTGAGCGTGTCGTAGAGCGCGACGAGCCGCGCCGCTTCCGCCGCCCAGCCGTAGCGCGTGGCGGCGGCGGCGCGGCCTTGCGCCCCCAGCGCGGCGCGCGTCGCGGGATCGGCGAGCGTCGCGACCGCGGCGGCGATGCGCGCGACATCGCCCGTCTCCACCGCGATGCCGCAGCGCGCTTCGCGCAGGATCGCAGCGACCTGCTCGGCGAAGGCCGGCACGATCACCGGCAGGCCGAGCCACATCGCGTCGAACAGCTTGTGCGGCAGGGCGAGCCGGTGGTTCTCCTCGCCCGGCTGGAACAGGATCAGCGCGATGTCGCAGCTGGCGGCGATCCGCAGCGCCTCCTCCCGCGGCAGCCAGCCATGCTTCTCGATGCGACCTGCCACGCCGAGCGCGGCCGCGCGGGTGTCGAAGGCGGGCTCGCTGCCATCGGTGAAGCGGCCGACGAGAACCAGGGTGGCATCAGGGCGTGCGACGAGCAGATCGAGCATCGCGAAGGCGCCGCGCGCCGCGCCGAGCGCGCCGAGATGCAGAAGCCTGAGTGGACCTGGTGTGTGCCGTCGCGGCGTGATGGCGGGATCGGCGGCGTAGTTGCGGACGGCCACGCAGCGGCCGAAGGCCACGTCGAGCCCGTCCTTCGCCACCACCACGGCATCGGCGCGCGCGGCAATCGCGCGGCAGGCCAGCGTCAGCGCGCCGCGCGCCAGCGGCCGTAGCGCGCGCGGCAGGCGTGCATCGAGGCGCGAGGGATAATGCTCATGCACATCGAGCACGATCTTCGCGCCACAGCGCCGCGCGGCGAGCAGCGCGGCGACCCAGGCATCCGGCTCATGCGCCTGGATCGCCTCGGGCCGCAGCGCGGCAGCCTCCCGCGCGAGGCGCGGGATGCCGAGGATGCGCGCGCGCCAGCCGCGTCCGCCCGCATGGCCGCGCAGGGCAACGCCCTGCGAGCACGCGGCGGGCGGGGGGCCGGGCGCGAGGTGGATCACCTCGTGCCCTGCCGCGGCCAGCGCCGCGCCTTCCTTCGCGACGATCCGCACATCCGCATGCGGATGGGCGGCCGACAGCATCAGGACGCGCAAGCCGCCGCCTCCGCCTGCGCGACGAAATGTTCCGAGATTCGCCGCACATCGAAGCGGTCTTCCGCGATGCGGCGCGCTTCCATGCCCATCGCCGCACGCATGACCGGATCGCGCAACGACCGAAGCGCCGAGGCGAGCGCCCATGCATCGCCTGGCGGCGTCGCGATGCCGGCCCCCTCCGCCAGCAGCCGCGCCGCATCGCCCGGCACGTTGGCGACCACCGGCAGGCCCGCGGCCAGCGCCTCCACCAGCTTGTTCGGTGCCGACCAGGCGCCGAATTGCGGCACCGGCGCGAGGCACAGCAGCGCGACATCCGCCTCCGCCATGAGCCGGGCGAGCGCCGGCTTCGGCAGCGGATCGCGGAAGCGCACCGGCAGCGACTCGGTCGCGGCGCGGGCCATCAGCGCGGGCTTGCGGGCGCCGTCCCCCACCAGCAGCAGCGTGATGCCGGACCCGCGCAGCAGCGCCGCGGCGTCGAGCAGCTGGTCGAGCCCGTTCGCCGCGCCATGCGCGCCGGCATAAATCGCGACCAGCCCTCCGTCGCCCTGCGCCGCGCCGCGCGGCGCGAACAAGGCGAGATCGGCACCCTGCGGCAGCACCGCGACATGCCGCGCGCCGCGCGCCCGCGCGGTCTCCGCCATGCCCTCGGTCAGCGCGACCACGCGCGCGGCGCGGCGGCAGGCGGCATCGGCGAGGCGCTCCATCGCGGCGAGCACAGGCCGCGGCACGCCGCCGAGGGCGCGGGGCGATTCCGGCCAGGGATCACGGATCTCGAACAGGAAAGGCGTGCCACGCAGCCGCTGCGCGGCGAGCGCCGGCAGCGCGACGGTGAGCGGTGTGGAGGATGCGATGACGAGGTCCCACCGCGCGCCCAGCGCCAGCCGACCCGCGCGCGCGGCGAAGCGCAGGAAAGCCGATCCGCGCGCGCGCAGAGGCATCGCATTGGCATAGGGGATGTCGAATTCGCGCACCATCACGCCATCCACCACGCCCTGGCGAACACCCCGCCGGAACGCGCCCTCCAGCCCCGTCACCGCGCCGTCGTAGCGCCCGCAGGCCAGCGTCACCGCATGGCCGCGCGCGGCGAGCGCCTGCGCCATCGCATGCGACCGCGTCGCGGTGCTGCCCTGCGGTCCGGAATAATGCTGGTGGAGGTAGAGAATCCGCAGTTCAGGCCCGGGCACAGCCCCGCACCAGTTCGATCACCCGCGCCTGCTCCGCCTCGGTCATGCCGCTGCCGGAGGGCAGGCAAAGGCCGCGCTCGAACAGGTCCACCGCGCTGTCGCCACCGGCGAAGGGCGCGTCGCGGAAGGCGGGCTGGAGATGCAGCGGTTTCCACGCCGGCCGGCTCTCGATCCCCGCCGCGTCCAGCGCTCGGCGCACCGCCTCGCGATCCGCGCCGAACGCAGCGGGATCGAACAGCGCGACGGTCAGCCAGCGATTGGATCGCCCCCAGCCCGGCTCGGCGAGAAACGACACGCCGGGCAGGTCCCCGAGCCCGGCGGCATAGGCCGAAAAGATCGCCCGCCGCCGCGCCACGCGCGCGGCGAGCTGCGGCAGTTGCGCCAGGCCCACCGCCGCGAGCAGCGAGGACAGCCCGTAGGCATAGCCGGTCGTCTCATGCTGGTAATGCGCCGCCGGCTCGCGCGCCTGGCCGGACAGCGCGCGCGCGCGATCGATCAGCGCGGCATCGTCGCTCGCCAGCGCGCCGCCGCCGCCTGTGGTCACGATCTTGTTGCCGTTGAAGGAGAAGGCGGCGAGCCGCGCGCCGCGCCCGGCATGCGCGCCGCCGCGCCCGAGCGCACCCATCGCGCAGGCGCTGTCCGACAGCACCGCGACACCCCAACGCTCGCAGACCGCGGTGATCGCCGGCAGGTCGCAGCACTGGCCGTAGAGATCCACCGGCACCACGACGCGCGGCAGCTTCCCGCGCCGCGCGGCGACGAGAAGCTGCTCGGCCAGCAGCCCGGCATCGAGGGTGAAGCCCGGCCCCGCCGCGTCCAGGAAGCGCGGCACCGCGCCCATCTGCACGGCGGGCGCGACGGTGGCGACGAAGGTGGCGGTGGGCACCCAGACCTCGTCGCCCGGGCCGACGCCGAGCAGCCGGTAGCCGAGATGCAGCGCCGCCGTGCCGGAGGTGGTGGCGAGCGCCGAATCGAAGCCCGTCGTCCCCGCCACCGCCGATTCGAAGACGGCCGGGATCGGGCCGGCGGGCGCAAGCCAGCCATGGTCGAGCGTGGCCGCCACCTCATCCAGCTCCCGCCCCGCGAGGCTCGGCGGCGAAAGATGGAGCCGCGGCGCCACGCGGGGTGGAAAGCGGAGGACCTCCGCCTGTTTCGACACATCCGGTGGGGGGGCCAGATGAACCGACAAATCCCGTCGCCCTTAACGCTTCGGCAACATCTTGATTGACAAAGGGACAGGGGATCAAGCCTGGGCTGAACCCGGGGAGAATTTTTCAACTATCTGGATTGGTCCGGTCGCCCAGCACCGGCATTGTGGCATGCCCCGGCGCATGCGCGCCCCGCCCCGTCGCCAGGACCGCCAGGCTGCCCCAGAGCAGGCGGAGATCGCCGCGCAGCGTCGGCGGCGTCTCGGCGTAGCTGGCGCCGAGTTCCAGCTTCTCGGGCCAGGCCACCGCGTTGCGCCCGGCCGCGACGGCCGGCCCCGCGAGCCCCGGCCGCACCCGCAGACGCAGCGCCTGGCGGGGCGAGTAGTGGCGCATGTACTCCACCGGCAGCGGCCGCGGGCCCACGAGGCTCATCTCGCCGCGGATGATGTTGAGCAGCTGGGGCAACTCGTCGAGCCCGGTCAGGCGCAGCACCCGGCCGAAGCCGTCGAGCCGGTCCGCGTCCTCGCCCGGGCCTTCCGCCATGGAGCGGAACTTCAGCAGCCGGAAGGCCCGCCCGCCGCGACCTGCCCGCCATTGCACGAAGAAGACCGGCGCACCGAGCCGGACGCGCACCGCCAGTGCGACAGCGAGGAAGACGGGCGCGAGCAGCACGATCAGTAGCAGCGCCACCCCGAGATCGAGCGCGCGCTTGCCCCAGGCTTCATACATGGGCCGGCCGCCCATGCAGGCCGAGGCTCAGCAGCAGCCCGAGCGCGAACCACGCCATGCGGTTGCCGAGGTCGGTCGAGGCGAGGACAGAGAGCGCGACGGGTGCCACCATCGCAGCGATCGCCGCGACGCGGGCGGGCGCGAGCGCCGGGCGCAGCCGCAGCGCGACGGCCACCGCGCCGCCGAAGGCGGCGAGCCACAGCAGAAGCCCGGGCAGCCCGGCCTCCGCCAGCGCCTCCAGCCCATGGTTGTGGGGATAGAGGCCGCGCCGCTCGCCATGCCCCGCGGCGATGCTGAACCCGCCGGTGCCGAGGCCGAGCGGCGCGGCACGCCCCGCCCAATCCAGCGCGGCGGACCAGAGGCCGAGCCGCGTTTCGAGCCCGCCGGTTTCCTCCGTGAGCCGCTCCAGGGTGCGCAGTCCCTCCGCCTCCTCCGGCCGCAGCAGCAGGTAGAGGCCACCCGCCGCGCCGAGCAGCGCTACCCCGGCGAGCCAGGCGAGCGCCGCGCCGCCGCGCAGCCTGAGCGCCGGCGCGAGCGCCACGCCGAGCCCGAGCGCGATCAGCGCCGTCCGCCCGCCGGGGATCAGCGCCGCTGTGGCGAGCAGGCCGACGAGCAGCAGCCAGCCGATCCGCGCGAGGCCGCGCGTGGCGATCGCGCGCATCGCCGCGAGCCCCGCCGCCATCGCCATGGCGAGGCCGGCGAGCTGGTATTGCAGCTTGAGCGCCTGCGGATCGAGCGCATCGCGCGGCGCCCAGCCGAAGGCCAGGCCCCAGCCGACGATCGCCGCCACCGCCACGCCGATCAGCAGCGTCGAGGTGACAAGCGCACGCCGCGCGCTCGGCTCGGCGCCGACCAGCAGGCCCGCCGCGAGCATCACCGGCGCCGCCAGCACAACGTCGGAAAGCTTGTCGGCGGCGACGAGGCGCGAGCCGGTCCAGGCGCCGGCGATGACGAGCCAGAGGATCAGCAGCGCCGCCGCGGCGAGCGGCAGTGCGACGGCCGGCGCCACCTCCCATTCACGGGTCACGGCGAGCAGCGCGAGCAGCGGCAGCAGCAGCGCGAAGGCGAGCAGCGTGAGATCGAAAGGCAGGCCGGCAAGCGGCGGCGCCGTCTTCAGCGCGCCGGCGAGCTGCAGGATGGCGGCCGCGACGCCGGCGGCGACGGCGATCATCGCGTCATTCCGCCGGCTCCAGGCGCGCCGCGTGACGCTGCGGAGAACCGAGCAGAACGACCGCCCCCACGACCGTCAGCGCCGCCCCCGGCGCCGCGACCAGCAGCAGCAGGATCAGCAGCGTGCGGTTCGGCAGCGCCGGGCGAAGGCCGACGCTTGGCGCGGAGACCAGCCGCGCGGCCACCGCCTCATCCGCCGCTGCCACGACGCCGGCGCGCTGGCTCTGCGCCAGCAGCTCGTAGAGGGATTGTCGGATGTAGAGATCGGATTCGCGCAGCAGGCGGCCTTCGAGCGCCGCCACGCGGCGCCGCGCCAGCGCCTCCAGATCCGTTCGGACCTTGGCCTCCGCGAAACCGTGCAGCCGGCGCAGCACGTCGAGCGCGAGATCGCGGTCGGGATGCGCGATCGCCAGCGTCCAGGTGACCGCGCCGAGATTCTGGGTCACCGCCAGGCCGCGCTCGAGCCAGGTGCGGACATCGTCGAGGTCGGCGACGCGCCGCAGGCCGAGCGCCGCGCGCAGCGCGCCCATCGCGCCCTCGCCGCGCCGCTCCGTGAGCCAGGCGGTGAGCGGCGTCGCCTCGGCCAGCATCGCCGCCGCCTCGGCCGAGCGCAGCGCGCCGAGATAGACCGCGAAATTGCCGGTCGGGCGGGTATCCAGCAGACCGCCGATCGCGGGCACCGGGGAGAGCAGCGTGGAGGTGGCGATGCCCGTGGTTTCCGCCGGGGCGACCACCGCCTCCGCGACATAGCTGCGCGGCCAGGCGAGCACCGCCGTCGCGCCCCCCGCGAACAGCAGCATGGCGAGCAGCAGAACGCGCCAGCGCCGCTGCCACAGCCCAGCCAACAACGCCTCGATCGGCATCCCGACGCCCTCGCCGTCCTGTGATGTTAACTCTGCGATGGAACGCAACCGCAAGTGTCAGAGTGGTAAGGTGCACAGCGTCATGCGCGTCACCGGCGCCGCCGCGGCGACGCGCAGCACGGGCACCGGCGCGATGGCGCCGTAGCGCGGGCTTTCCCAGCCGGTCGCCAGTTCGAAGCGCAGCGGCGCATCGGCGGCGATGCGGAGTTCGGCCAGGCCGCGCGCGCCGGAGGGCGTCAGGCGCCAGTCGCCCGGGGCGAGGCGCCAGAACCACCGGACCGTGCGGAACGGGCCTGCGAGACGGTCCTCGATGACCCAGGCGTCGGCTTCGCGCCGCACGTCGCGCGCCACGCGGTTGCCGCGCGCATCGCGCAGGGACGTGCCGCGCAGCCGCGGCCACCGCGCGAGGAGGAAGCGGTCGGCGCGCGGCATCGGCTCGGTGTCGTCGAAGACGGGCGCGTTGTGCGCGGCGGCGCCGGCGAGCGCCGGCCACCACCAGGGCTCCGGCGGATCGTAGCGGCCGGTGCCGCCATCGCGGATCACCCAGGCGCCGCCGACGCGCAGCGCGGCATGCAGCAGATCGGCCTGGCCGGGCCGGAAGCGCAGCGGGCCGGTGCGCAGCAGGGCGAGGTCGGCGCCGGCGTGCCAGCCCATGGTGCCGGCGGCGCGCCAGGCGGCGGGGCGATCGAGCCGCGCGGAGGGCGCCGAGAGACCCAGCGCGGCGCAGCCCGGATCGGCGGGCGCATCGGCGCCGCGTCCGCAGAACAGCCGCGCCGCGCGCTCCACGCTGGCGCGGGCGTCGCGCGGGCCGGCGCCCGAGAGGTCGGCGAAGGCCGAATCATCCTCGAGACCGAGCCGCGGCGTCTCGCCCGTCGCGGGGTCGGTGACGGCATGCAGCCATCGCGTCAGCGCGGCGGCGCGCTCGGCCAGCGGCGCGCGAAAAGGCGGGGCGCCATGCCGGCGCCGCAGCCATTCGGCAATGGCGAGAACATCCAGCGCCAGCCGCGCATAGCCCGGCGAGACCTGCGCGAAGCCGCCATCCGGCGCGACCAGCCGACCGACGCGCGCGGCCAGCGCGCTTGCCTCGCGCCGCGCGTCCCGCCCCAGCAGCAGCGCGCAGGCGAAGGCGCCGGCGGCCTCGGAGAGCGGGTGGTTGTTGTCCTGGGCGAGGGCGTAGAGCGGCGTCGCGCCGATCCGTTCCGCGCAGAGCACCAGCAGGGCGCGCGCGCCGGGCGGGGGATCGCGATCCCGGTCCAGCAGCGCGAGCGCGAGGGCGAGGTGCAGGGCGCGCAGCGCGGCTTCCTGCCCGCAGGACCAGCCGATGCCGCGAAAGGGCGGGTTGGCGCGGCACCAGGCGCCGAGCAGTGTCTCGGCCTGCGCCGCCTGCCCGGCCAGGACAAGACGCGGCAGCTCGCCCAGGCGGTGCGCCTCCCAGGCGGGGCGGGCGCCGGTGAGGTCGAGGTCGAGCGCATGGGTGGTGGGGTCGAAGCCGGCATGCCAGTCCCGCGCCGGGGCGGGTGCCGGTGCCACGCCGAGGAAAGGGCCCTGCGGTGGCGCGGCATCCGCCAGGCGGCGCCGCGCCAGCGGCCGCAGCAGGCGATCCGCGGCCCAGAGCGCGACCGGCCGCGCGCCAAGCCGGGCGGCGGCGTCGAGTCGGAGCAGGACCGACGAAGGGGACTGGTCGAGCATGCAACGATGGTGAACTCTAACCGGAGTCGTTCATAGCCGGGTTCCTCTTCGTGCCGAGGTTGATAACGCTGATCGCATGGGCGTGGCTGGGCTTGGCCTCGGGCCTCGCCGTCGCGCAGCCGGCCCTGGCGCCTCCGGCGCTGCCCCCGACGCTGCCCGGCGGCATGGCGGTGCCCGGCCTGCCCGGCGGAACGCAGCAGGAGATCCTGCAGCGCATCCTGGAAGCCGCCGGCGGCCGCGCGCCGCCGCCCGCGCTGCCCGCCCCCGCGACGGCGCTGCCCGACCCTCGCCCCGCCGCAGCGCCGGAGGAGGCGCTCTCGCACACCGAGGCCTTCTTCGCCGAGCGGCTCGGCCAGCGGCTGCGGCAGTTCGGCTATGACAGTTTCCGGGCAGGCCCTTCCAGTGCCCCCGTCATTGGCGCGCTGCCCGACGACTACCTGATCGGGCGTGATGACGAGCTGGTGATGGCTCTGCGCGGCCGCACCCGCGCCACGCTCAATCTGCGCGTGCTGCGCGACGGCACGATCCTGCCGCCCGACTTGCCGCCCGTGCCCGCCGCCGGCCGCACGCTGCGCGAATTGCGCGCGGAGCTGGAAGGCCGCATCGCGCGGGACCTGCCGGGGACCGAGCTTTTTCTCACCATCGGCCAGGTGCGGCAGATCGCGGTTTTCGTCGGCGGCGAGGTGCAGCGACCGGGGATGCAGGCGCTGACCGCGCTTTCGACGGTGCTCGACGCGCTGCAACAGGCTGGTGGCGTGCGCCGCACCGGGTCCTTGCGGGCGATCCGCGTGGAGGGGCCGAACGGGCGGCGCGTGGTGGATCTGTATTCGGTGATCGCCGGCGAATCCGGCGAGGCCGATCTGCGCCTGCGCGAGGGCGAGCGCGTGCTGGTGCCGGCGCTCGGCGCCGTCGTGGCCGTGGCCGGCGAAGTGACGCGGCCCGCGATCTATGAACTGCCGGCCGGCACATCATCGCTGCCGCTCGCCGACCTGCTGCGCCTGGCCGGTGAGCCGCTGCGCCCCGCCGGCAACCGCTTCCTCGTGCAAGGGACCGACGCAGGCGGGCGCCGCAGCTTTTCCGAGTTGCGCACCAGCGATCCGGTGCGGCGCGGCGATTCGGTGCTGGTGCAGCCCGGCGCGGATGTGGTGGCGAACCAGCTTCGCCTCGCCGGCCATGTGACCGCGCCGGTGACGCGCGCCGCCGGGCGCGGCGGCACGCTGCGCGCGCTGCTTTCCGATCCGCGGCTGCTGCGGCCCGATCCCTATGCGCGGATGGGCGTGCTGCTGCGGCTCGATCCGCGCACCCGCGTGCGCCACTTCGTGCCCTTCGACCTTTCCCGAGTCATGTCGGGCCAATCCAACCCGCCGCTGATCGAGGGCGATGAGGTCATCGTGCTCGGGCAATCCGACATAGCCTTCCTGGCTGCACCGCCGGTCAGCCGCGCCCTGCGCGGCGAGGTCGCGGCCGACGCGGATTGCCCCGCGCTGACCCAGCTCGCCATCTCCGCCCGTGCCGCGCCGGCGCGCTTCGCGCATGCGCGCGGCGCCGGTTTTCCCGACATTGGCGCGCCGGGCTGCCCGCAGGTCTTTCGGGACTACCCGCCGCTGCTCGGCTTCCTGCTCGACGCCGCCGTGCTGCTGACCGGCGAGGTGCGGCAGCCCGGGCTGTTCCCGATCGCCGACGACACCGGGCTCGATCTCGTGCTGGCCGTCGCCGGCGGCGCGACGGACGGCGCCGACCTCTCCGCCGTGGAACTCGCGCGCGAGCCTGTCGAGACCGCGGGCGTGCAGAGCATCGGCCGCACGCAGCTCGATCTGCGCAGCCGCAACTTCCGAGCCGTGCGCCTCTCGCCGCGCGACGTGATTCGCATCCCGCGCGGCTTCTCCGACCGCGAATCCGGCCCGGTGTCGCTCGCCGGCGAGGTCATCCGCCCCGGCACCTACGACATCCGGCGCGGCGAGCGGCTGTCCGAACTCCTTGCCCGCGCCGGCGGCCTCACGCCGCAGGCCTATGCCTACGGCGCCGTCTTCACCCGCGACAGCGTGCGCGCGCGCCAGCAGGATGGCTTCCGGCGCACCGCGCAGGACCTCGAAACCGCGCTGATCCAGGTCGCGGCCGGCCACGCCAATTCCGGCACCAGCGCACCCGCTACCGACCTCGGCGGCCTCGTCACCGCCGGGCGCGAACTCGCTTCCACGCTGCGCCAGGCGCAGGCGGCGGGACGGATGGTGGTCGAGGCCAACCCCGTCGTCCTCGCCGCGCGGCCAGAGCTCGACGTGCTGCTGGAACCCGGCGACCTCATCGTGATCCCCAAGCGCCCCAACGAGGTCACCGTCGTCGGCGCCGTGCTCAACGCCGGCAGCCTGCAATTCCAGTCCGGCTGGCGCGCCGGCGACTACGTCCGCGCCGCCGGCGGCACCGGCCGCTTCGCCGACACCTCCCGCGCCTTCGTCGTCCTCCCCAATGGCCAATCTGCGCCGGCCGGCCTTTCCGCCTGGCAGGCCGGCGGCCCCCCCATCCCGCCCGGCTCCCTCGTGGTGGTCCCGCAAGACCCCTCCCCCTTCGAAACCCGCGGCCTGATCCGCGACCTCACGGCCATCCTGAGCCAGGTCACCATCTCCGGCGCAGCGCTCGCGGTGATCGCGCGCGAGGTGCGGTGAGGGGTGTTGCCGCAGGGGGGCTTTGCCCCCCTGCACCCCCCACCAGGAGGCCTCGCCTCCTGGACCTCGATCAGTTTAACGCCGGATGGGGAGGGGGCCGGTCGCGCAATTCATCAAGGGCGCATCCGGCCCCCTCCCCATCCGGCGATGAAAAACGAACGGAGGGGTCCGGGGAGACGAGGTCTCCCCGGCGGGGGCGCGGGGGCAGAGCCCCCGCAGCGACACTCCTCATCGCGCTTCTCGCCGCGAACGCGCAGGCGCAGCAGCCGGAGGTCGGGGGATCGAGCTTCGGGGGCGTGGGGCTCATCGAGGCGCGGACGGCGCGGTTTCGGCCGGATGGGGTGTTGGAGGTGGGCACGTCGCTCAGGCATCAGCGGCGGATGTGGTTCGTCTCCTGGCAGGCCTTGCCGTGGCTGGAGGCGACCTATCGGCTGACCGAGCGGCTGGATGCGACGCTGGGCGCGGGGATGACGACGGATCGCGCGGCGGATGTGAAGATCAGGCTGGTGGAGGAGGATGATTGGCTGCCGCAGATCGCGGTGGGGCTGCAGGATTTCATCGGGACGGGGTTGCATTCGGGCGAGTATGTCGTGGCGTCGAAGCGGTTCGGGCCCTGGGATGTCTCGCTGGGGCTGGGCTGGGGGCGGTTGGGCACGGGCGGGGATCTCGGGAATCCGCTGAGCGTTTTTTCGTCCCGGGCGGAGAGCAGGCCGCGCGAGGTGGATCAGGGCGGCTCGATCAACGCTTTCCACTTCTTCCGCGGCGAGGACACGGCGCTGTTCGGCGGCGTGGAGTACACGCTCCCGGGATTCGATGCGGGTTTCGGCCGCATCCAGGGGCTGCGCGCGCGCTTCGAATTCTCGGGCGATGCGCTGCGGGACGAGCGTGGCGGTTATCCCGCGCGCACCACGAATTTGCGCGGCGAGGCACGGAGCCGCGTGAATTATGGGCTGGCCTGGTCGAATGACTGGCTCGATCTGAGCCTCGGCTGGGTGCATGGCACGGATCTCGTGTTCCGCGCCTCGGCGCGGCTCGATCCGGATCGCGTGCCGGAGGTGGGGCGCGACCCGCCGCCGGCGATGGGCGCGCGGCCCGTGGCGGTGGCGAGCCCGGAGGCGGCCGCGATGGCCGCGCTGCGCGAGGCGGGGTTCCGGCCGGTTGCGCTTCGGATCGAGGGGATGACGGTGCGCATCGCTGTCGCAGGGGGACGGCAGCGCCGGCTGGCGCAAGCTGCGGGGCGCGTGCTGCGCGCGGTGCAGCCGCATCTGCCGCGCGAGGTGGAGCGCATCGTGCTCTCCTGGCGGCAATCCGGCGTGGAGATCGCGCGGCTGGTTCTGCCGCGCGCCGCGATGGAGGCGGCGGCGATCGGCGCCGGCAGCGCGGAGGAGGTGTTCTACGCGGCGGAGCTGCAGGCGGCGGGCGCTGACGACTTCGGTACGATGAATGGCGGCGCCGGCTTCTCCTGGGGCATCGAGCCGCGCCTGCAGACGCTGCTCGGCGATCCCACGCGCACGCTGCGCTGGCAGATTTCCGCGGTCGCCGGCGCGCGGGTGGAGCTGGGGCATGGCGTGGCGGTCAGCGGCAGCGTGGCGCGGTCGCTGCTCGGCAATCTCGGTGGCGCGCCGCCCTCCGACAGTCAGTTGCCGCATGTGCGGAGCGACGCCGCGCGCTATGCGCGGGAAGGCGAGACCTCGATCCCCGCGCTGCATGCGGAGCGCATCTGGTCGGTGGCGCCCGATATCTTCGCGCGCGTGACGGCCGGGTATCTGGAGCCGATGTTCGCGGGGGTGTCGGCGGAACTGCTGTGGCGCCCGCATGACGCGCCCTGGGCGCTCGGCGTGGATGTCGCGCAGGTCGGGCAGCGCGACTACGATGGCGGGCTCGGAATGCTCGGCTACAGCGTGACCACGGGGCATGTCTCGCTCTATGCCGACCTGCCCTGGCACGGGATGTATGGCGTGTTGCGCGGCGGGCGTTATCTCGCGGGCGATTGGGGCGGCACGGTCGAGCTGGGACGGCGCTTCGAGAGCGGCATCGAGATCGGCGCCTTCGCGACGATCACGGACGTGCCGTTCCGCACCTTCAGGGAAGGCAGCTTCGACCGGGGCATCTACATCCGCGTGCCGCTGGAGCTGTTCGGCATCGCCACGCGCCAGATCGGCAGCGCGCTGATCCGCGGCGTGCAGCGCGATGGCGGCCAGCGGCTCGCGGTGGACAGCCCGTTGTGGGAGGTGACGCGGGACGGCCGCGCCCGCGCGCTGGAGGATGGGTTCCGGGGATTCCTTCGCTGATGGAGTCGGCCTTCAGCCCGATTCGCCTGTCCGCGCCGCGACCAGCCTGCGGATCTCGGCCAACGCCTCTGCGTCATGCCCTTCCAGCCGGACCCGCAGCGGCCCGGCCCCCCGCCGCCCGATCATCATGTGGTCGCCGATCAGGCTGCCGAAGCCGACATGGGTGATCTCCGCCCAGGGCAGCCGCACCCTGCCGCGCCGGTGCTCGATCGTGAGCGCATCCGCGGCGATCTCCACCACGGCGGCGCCCGCGGCGCGGTGCAGCAGCGCGGATGCGCCGAGGGTCAGCAGCGCCACGACCAGCCCGGCCAAGCCGAGCGCCGCCATGTCCCGGACCCCCTCGAACCAGAGCAGCACCAGGATTGCGAGGCCCGTCAGCCCCGCGACAACCAGGTTGAAGCGGCGCGCCACGGCAGCCTGGGGGACGAAGCGTCTCGGTGTCATGCAGCCAGCATCGCGCAGCGCTGGCGCCCGGCATACTGCCTTACCCGGCAAGGCGGAATCGCCTAAGGAAGCAGGCAGCATGCGGAGCCCTCATGGACGTACCACCCGGCGCCGATGATCCGCTTGGGGCCGGAGCGACCGACCCCCTCGCCCCGCCCCCCTTCCGCCCGCTGCGCACGGAACGCCTCGCCATCCGCCCGCTGCGCGCCGAGGATTCACCCGAGCTCCATCGGCTGGTGAATGACTGGGACGTGGCGAAGTCGCTGGCGCGCGTGCCGTTTCCCTATCCGCGCGACCTTGCGGACGAATGGATCGCCTCCACCCACGCCCAGATGGCCGAGGGCCGGGCGTGGCATCTCGCCATCACCGGACTCGAACACGCCGGCACGCCGGAGGAGAAGGAGGTGCTGGTCGGCTGCGTCGGCCTGACGCTCGATGCGGAAGGGCAGGAGGCCGAGCTCGGCTACTGGGTCGGGCGGCGCTTCTGGGGGCATGGCGTGGCGCCGGAAGCCGCGGGGCGCATCGCGCGCTGGGCGCTCGCCAATCTCGGCATTGCCCGGATCGTCGCCTCGGCGCTTGTCGAGAACGCGCGCAGCCAGGGCGTGCTGCGGCGCATCGGATTCCGCGAGGTCGGCCAAGGCGCGCGCGACTTCCTCTCGCGCGGCGGCGCCATGCCCGTGGTGCTGTTCGAGATGACCCGGGCCGACCTGCCGGCCGAGGCGCCCGCCACGACCGAAGCACCGCCCGACACGCCGGGCCGCCGCATCCTCCTCGTCGCCGCCTGCGCGCTGATCGACCCTGACGGCCGCGTCCTGCTGGCGCGCCGTCCGGAAGGCAAGCCGCTCGCCGGCCTCTGGGAGTTTCCCGGCGGCAAGGTGCATCCCGGCGAGACGCCCGAGGCCGCGCTGATCCGCGAATTGCAGGAGGAGCTGGCGATCGACGTGCACGAAAGCTGCCTCGCCCCCTTCGCCTTCGCCAGCCACGGCTATCCCGATTTTCATCTGCTGATGCCGCTCTATCTCTGCCGCCGCTGGAACGGCGCGGTGACGGCGGTGGAGGGCCAGGCGCTGGCCTGGGTGCGCCCCAACAAGCTCGCGGACTACCCGATGCCGCCGGCGGACAAGCCGCTGGTCGCGCTGTTGCGGGATTTCCTGTAGCGACGGGCGGCATGGTGCGCTATCACTCGATGATAGCATGGAGGAGCCCGTGGCTCAGGTCCTGGTCCGTCAGATTGATGACGCGGTCGTGGAATCGCTGAAGCGCAAGGCGGCGGCGCGTGGAACCTCGCTCGAAGGCCTGGTGCGCGAAGTGCTGGCGCGCGAGGCCAAGGAGACGCGGGCCGAACTCGTCGCCCGCCTGCGCGCGCGGCTTGCCGAGCAGCCGCCGGCGACCTCGGACAGCACAGCTCTCCTCCGCCAGCTCCGCGATGGCGAGGGCGAAGGCGATCTGGGGTGAAGCTGGTGCTCGACGCGTCGGCCGCCATCAAGTGGTTTGCCGCCGAACCGGATTCCGAGGCTGCGCTGCGCCTCCTGCAGGGCGGCATCGACTTCGTCGCGCCCGACACGATGCCGCTCGAAGTCGCGTCGGTGCTGCTGCGCAAGGAACGCCGCGGCGACCTGTCGAAGGGCACGGCGAGCGCCGCGCTGATCGAGCTTGACCAGATCGGCTGCGAGCTGGTGTCGCATGGGCCGCTGCTGAAGCGCGCAACGGCGCTGTCGACACGGCACCGGCTCGGCGTGCTGGATTGTCTCTATCTCGAAGTGGCCCGTGACCGCGGCCTGCCGATCGCCACCTATGACGGCGGCATGCATCAGCTGGCGGCGTCCCTTTCCATCCCCCTCTGGGCCGCGGAGGACCCTGCGTGACCAATCCCACCGCCTGCCTCCTCGTCATCGGCAACGAGGTGCTGTCCGGCCGCACGCGCGACGCGAATGTGCAGTTCCTCGCCACGCGCCTCGGCGAGATCGGCATCCCGCTCCGCGAGGTCCGCGTCATCCCCGATGTGCGCGAGACCATCATCGCGACGGTGAACGAGGTGCGCCCGAAATTCGACCACGTCTTCACCACCGGCGGCATCGGGCCGACGCATGACGACATCACCAGCGAATGCGTCGCCGCCGCCTTCGGTGTGCCCTGGGAGCCGCATCCCGAGGCGTGGGCGCGGCTCGACCGGCACTACAAGCCGGGCGAGTTCAACCCCGCGCGCCAGCGCATGGCGACGATGCCGCGCGGCGCCACACTGATCAACAACGCGATCTCCATCGCGCCCGGCTTCACCATCGGCAATGTGCATGTGCTCGCTGGCGTGCCGCGCATCATGCAGGCGATGTTCGAGAGCCTCGCCCCCACGCTGCAGGGCGGGCCGCCGATCGCCTCGCGCACGGTGCATGCCGATGGCGCGATGGAAGGCCGCATCGCGGAGGGGCTGGCCGAGATCCAGCGGCGCTGGCCGGCGCTCGATATCGGGAGCTATCCCTACTACCGCATGGGCGGCGGCGGCGTCGCGCTGGTCGCCAAGGGCACCGACGCGGAGGAGGTCGAGGCGGCCGCCCGCGCCATGACGACCCTGCTGCGCGCGATCGGCTGCCACCCCGTCCAGGGGGAGCCGCCGCAGTAGCCGGGGCTAGGTCGCCACGAGCAGCCCCGATCCCGAAAGCTTGCCGAGCAGCGCTTCCGCCTCCACCGCCGGATGTGCCTTCGCGAGTTCCGGCGCCGTGACCTCGTTGCGCGCGAGCAGCCAGGCGGCGGCCTCGGCCTCACCGGGCGTGAGCGCCAGCGCGCCGCTGGCGGTCTTGACCACCCACTCCGCCCCGCGCCGCACGGGCTTCGCGCCATTCGCCACCACGCGGAAGGCGGCAACGCCCTCCGCCGCCGCATCGGCCGAACTGCCGATGCCGCGCGAGGCCAGCACATCGTAGCCGCCGCGGCTGAAGCGGTAGTTCGCGACGAACTGCGCCAGCACCTCCATCACCTTGGGATCCTTGCAGAGCTCCGCGAGCTTCTGCCCCAGCAGCCCCGCCCGCTGCGTCAGCGCGAACTTCTGGGGGGCCGACCCATCCTGGCGCGGCAGCGGCTTGCGGAACTCGGCCTCGTAGAGCACGCGCTCCATCAGGATGTTCACCAGGTCCATGCCCAGCGGCGCGTGCACGCCATAGGCGATGTGGACGCTGCTCGGCGCCTCGGCCAGCGCGTCGTGATACCAGCCGCGCGGCAGATAGAGCAGGTCGCCGGGCTTCATCCGCACCACCTCCCGCAGCTTGCCGCGGGCCTGGTCGTGATGCGCCTGGGGCTGGCCCTTGAAGACGGGATGCGGGATCGGCCATTCCGCGCGGCCTTCCCAGATGTTCCAGTCCTTCTCGCCCTCGACCTGCACGGCCCAGACATCGTGGGTGTCGTAATGCGTCCGAAAAGCCTTATGGCTCTGCCAGGAGATGTAGACGTTCCCCTGGCACTTCCCGAGCCCCGCGCCCTCCAGCGCGTTGGAGACGCTGGCGAGGCCGGGCGTCAGGCTGTCCACGTCGTTCATCACGACGGACGCGCCCTTGGCGATCCAGCCCTGCACGAGCTTCGCGTCCGGCTGCAGGACCTGCCCGCCATCGCGCCCGGTCTGGCGTGTGCAGTACTGCTCCGGCGGGATGGTCTGGCTGTCCATCACGAGCTTGAGCGAGGTGCCCGACCAGATATGCGTCATGTCGAGCAAGCGGTTGATGCCGCGCCACGACAGCACCTGCGCGAACTTCCCCGGCGTGCCGCGCACATGCAGCGGAGCCTTGTCGTAATGCTCCGCGAAGAAGGTCTCGGGCGTGACGGGCGCGAGGAGGGCGGCGAGGTCGGCGATCATGCGCCCAGCTTAACACCCCCCGCGCGAAGCCGACACATCGCCGCGCTTGCACCTCCACGCCCCCCGCAGGCACCCTGCGCGCCGAGGAGACGCCGCGCATGAACGATGCCCCGACCGCCGATGGCCTGCGCCCCGGCGTGCTCGCCGCCGCCGAGGCCGCGCTGCGCCAGACGGCGCCCGCCCTGCCCGCCGGCGCGGCCGAGCTGATGCGTCGGCTTCACGCCGCCGTGCCTACATCCGAATTGGCCGCCACCCCGCCCGAGGTGCTGGCCGAGGCCGCGGCCAGCCTCTACGGCTTCGCCGAATCGCGCCGCCCGCGCGAGGCCAAGGTGCGCGTGGTTCCCCCCGGCCCCGGCCGCGGCGCCTCCCCCGTCGTCGAGATCGTCACCGACGACATGCCCTTCCTGGTGGACAGCGCGCTGGCCGCCCTCGCCCGGCGCGGCCGCACCGTCCGCCAGCTTCTTCACCCCATCGTCCCGGTCCGCCGCGATGCGGAGGGCCGCCTCGCCAGCCTCGGCGAGGGACCGACGCGCGAAAGCATGATGCGCATCGCGCTCGCGCCCGGGACGCAGGTGATGCTCGGCGCCGGCGCGCCGGCCCCTGATGCCGATGACTGGGATGGGCTGCAGGCCGCGATCGCGCGCGCCATGGCCGATGTGCGGCTCGCCACCTCCGATTTCGAGCCGATGATGGCCCGGCTGCGTGCCGCCGAGGCCGAGGTGGGCGGCGGCGAGGCGGCGGAATTCCTGCGCTGGCTCGCGGAGGACAATTTCGTCCTGCTCGGCCACCGCCTGCTGCACCTGACGGAGGCCGGCGCCACCGTGGAACCGGCCGAGAATCTCGGCCTGCTGCGCGATGCGGAGCTGCCGGTCTTCGATGCGCTGCGCGACCTGCCGGCGCTGCCGCCCGCGGTGCGCGCCAATCTCGGCCGGCTGGAGCCCGTCAGCATCGCCAAGGCCAACATGCGCGCGACGGTGCATCGCCCGCAGCATGCCGATGTGATCATCACCGCGATCCGCGACGAGCGCGGGCTGATCATCGGCGGGCGGCTGTTCCTCGGCCTCTTCGCGGCCGCCGCCTACAACCGCAATCCGCGCTCCGTGCCGCTGCTGCGGGAGAAGGTGCTGCGCATCCTCGGCCGCGCCGGCGTGGACCCCGAGAGCCATGACGGACGGGCCCTTCGCAACATCCTCGACACCTGGCCGCGCGACGAGCTGTTCCAGGCGCCGGAGGAGGCGATCCTCGCCGGCTCGCTGCGCGCGCTCGATCTCTCGATCCGGCCGCGCGCGGCGCTCGCGCTGCGGCGCGACCCCTTCGAGCGCTTCGTCTCCGCCATCGCCTGGCTGCCGCGCGACAGCTTCGACACCACGATGCGCGAGCGCGTCGGCACGCTGATCGCGCGCGCCTTCGGCGGCAGGCTCTCGGCCTTCTACACCATGCTGGGCGACGCGCCGCTGGCGCGCGTGCACTACGTCATCGGCACCACGCCCGGCGCCGTGCCGGCGGTGGACGACGCCGCGCTGGAAGCCGCGGTGGTGCAGGCCGCACGCGGCTTTCGGGACCGGCTGGAGGAGGCGCTGGCGCAGGAACGCGGCGAGGCCGAGGCGGCGCGGTTGCTCGCGCGCTGGCGCGAGGCCTTCCCCGCCGCCTATCGCCAGGCCGAAAGCGCGGCGCAGGGCATCGCGGACATCCACCTCGCCGATCAGGCCGCCGCGACAGGCAGGCCCTGGGCCACGCTGCTGCGCCCGCCCGGCGCCGATGCGCGCACGCTGGAACTCCGCCTCTCCAATCCCGGCGGGCCGCTCGCGCTCGCCGATGCGCTGCCGCTGTTCGAGAGCCTCGATCTCCGCGCCATCGAGGAGGTGCCGCATCGGCTGGAGCCGGTCGGCTCCGCGCCGGTCACGCTGCATGTCTATCGTCTGGAAGCCCGCGCCGACTGCCCGGAGGACCGGCTGCCGCTGATCGCCGGCGCGCTGCATGCGCTGCTGCGCGGCGACATCGAGGCGGACGGCTTCAACCGCCTCGTCCTGCGCGCCGATCTCGACTGGAAGGCGTGCTGGCTGCTGCGCGCGATGTATCGCTGGCTCAAGCAGGTCGGCTTCCCCTTCGCGCAGGAGAGCGTCGAGGCCGCGCTTGCCGCCAACCCCGATGCCGCGCGCATCCTGGTGGACCTGTTCGACAAGCGCTTTGCGCCGGATGCGGCCGACCGCGACGAGACGAAGCTGGACGCCGCCTGGCGCACGCTGCTCGACGGCGTCGCCAATCCGGACGAGGACCGCATCCTGACGAGGCTGCGCACGCTGTTGGATGCGATGCTGCGCACCAACTACTACCAGCCGAAGGACTACCTGGCCTTCAAGCTGGACAGCGCGCGCGCCGGCGACATGCCGCTGCCCCGGCCGTGGCGCGAGATCTTCGTCCATTCCCCGCGCATGGAAGGCTGCCACCTGCGCGCCGGCCCCGTCGCGCGCGGCGGCATCCGCTGGTCGGACCGGCGCGAGGATTTCCGGACCGAGATCCTCGGGCTGATGAAGGCGCAGCGCCTCAAGAACGTCGTCATCGTGCCGACCGGCGCGAAGGGTGGCTTCATCCTCAAGAAGGCGCCGCCGGCCTCCGACCGCGAGGCATTCAACGCCGAGGGCGTCGCCTGCTACAAGACCCTCGTCCGCGGCATGCTGGACCTCACCGACAACTACACGGCCGAGGGCATCGTCACGCCGCCGGGCATCGTCCGGCGCGACGAGCCCGATCCCTACATCGTCGCCGCCGCCGACAAGGGCACCGCGACCTTCTCCGACATCGCCAACGGGCTCTCCGCCGAATACGGCTTCTGGCTGGGCGATGCCTTCGCCTCCGGCGGCTCGGCCGGCTACGACCACAAGGGCATGGGCATCACCGCGCGCGGCGCCTGGGTGATGGTGGACCGCCATTTCCGCGAAGCCCTTGGCTACAGCGTGCAGGACCAGCCCTTCCGCTGCGCCGGCGTCGGCGACATGTCCGGCGACGTCTTCGGCAACGGGCTGCTGGTCTCGCGGAAGACGAAGCTGGTGGCCGCCTTCGACCACCGCCATATCGTCCTCGATCCCGATCCCGATCCCGAGAAATCCTACGCGGAGCGCGCGCGGCTCTTCGCGCTGCCGCGGTCCTCCTGGGCGGACTACAATCCGATGCTGCTCTCGCCCGGCGGCGCCATCCTGCCGCGCAACGCCAAGACGCTGCCGCTCAGCGAACAGGCGCGCGCGCTGCTCGGCATCGAGGCCGAGCGCGCCGAGCCGGCCGAGATCATGCGGGCGATCCTGACACTGCCGGTCGAGCTGCTCTATTTCGGCGGCATCGGCACCTATGTGAAGGCGAGCACCGAGACCCAGGCCGAGGCCGGGGACCGCGCCAATGATGCGATCCGCGTGGATGGCCGCGACATCCGCGCGCGCGTGATCGGGGAGGGTGCCAATCTCGGCGTGACCCAGGCCGGCCGCATCGAAGCGGCGCAGAAGGGGAATGAAGGCCGGGGCGTGCGCATCAACACCGACGCGCTCGACAATTCCGCGGGCGTCAGCACCTCCGACCACGAGGTCAACATCAAGATCCTGCTGGCCGAGGCCGAACGGGAAGGCCGGCTCACGCGCCGCCAGCGTGACGAGCTGCTGGCCGAGATGACCGACGAGGTCGCGGCGCTGGTGCTCGCCGACAACCACGCGCAGTCGCTCGCCGTCAGCCTGGAGGCGCTGCGCGCGCCAGAAGACCTTGCAGCGCATGGCGCGATGATGACGCGGCTGGAAGCAGCCGGCCTGCTGGATCGAGCGGTGGCTGGCTTGCCCGACGAGGCCGCGCTGCGCCAGCGCGCCGCGAATGGCGAGGGCCTGACGCGGCCCGAGCTCGCGGCGCTGCTGCCCTTCGCGAAGCTGTGGCTGACCGAGGCGATCGAGGCGACGGACCTGCCCGACGATCCGGCGCTGGCGCCGCTGCTCGTCAGTTACTTCCCGAAGGTGCTGGGCGAGCGCTTCGGCGACCTCATCCCGCGCCACCGGCTGCATCGCAATCTCGTGGCGATGATGCTGGCGAATGCGGTGGCGAATCACCTCGGCGTCGCCGGCCTCGCCCGTCTTGGCCCGGATGGCGCGGCGACGGCGCGCGCGGCCTGGCTGGCGGACGCGCTGTTCGGGCTGACGGAGGCGGCCGTGGCGGTGGAGACGGCCGCCGCGCCAGCCGCGCAGCAACTCGCGGCCCTGCTTGGCTTGCGGCGTCTGCTGGAAGGCGCGGCTCTTGGCCTGCTGGGCGAGGGCGGGCTCGGCGCGGCGCGCGAAACCTTCGGGCCAGGCATCGCCGCGCTGGTGGCGGGCGCCGCGCCTGGCGCGGAGGCCGCCGCGCTGATCCAGGCCGGCATCCCCGAATCGGCTGCGGTGCTGGCGACCGCGCCCACACTCGCCGCCGCGCCGGCGGTCGTGAAGCTCGCGGCCGAGGCCGGCGTGGCGCCGGCCGAGGCCGCCGCCGCCTGGGCGGAGGTGGGCGACGCCTTCGCGCTCGACGCGCTGCGCGCCGCCGCCGAGCGCGCCCGCGCCGCCGGTCCTTTCGGCGCGCGCGCCAAGGCGGAGGCGCTGGGCGACCTCGCGCGCATCCAGTCGCGTCTCGCCCGCGCGCGGCTCGGCGGCATGCCGGCGGAAGGCGGGGAGGCGGCGCGGCTGGCGCTGGAGGCCGCGATGGCGGGCGATCTCGTCGCCGTCGGTGTCGCCGCACGGGCGCTTGGCGCGTTAGGATAGGAACGACCTCCCCCGCGTTGCGGGGGACGGTCGGGGTGGGGGCATCATCGGCGCGCCCTCGTCCCTGCCCCCACCCCGGCCCTCGCCCATGAACGGCGGAGGGTGAAGAGACCCGCATGAACAAACCCCTGGCCTGGGCCTTCTATGACTGGGCCAACAGCGCCTTCCCCACCGTGGTCTCCACCTTCGTCATCGCCGCCTACTTCGCCCAAGGGGTGGCCGCCGATCCCGCGACCGGCCAGGCGCAATGGGGGCTGATGCAGTCGCTCGCCGGCGTCGCCATCGCGCTCCTCTCACCCTTCCTCGGCGCCATCGCCGATGCCGGCGGTCGCCGCCGGAGCATGCTCGCGCTCTTCACGCTGATCACCGCGATCGCCACCGCCGCGATCTGGTTCGCGCGGCCGGATCCAGGCTACGCCGCCTATGCCCTGCTCTGCGTCGGCATCGCAACGGTCGGCTTCGAGGTCGGCACCGTCTTCTACAATTCGATGCTGCCGGATATCGCGCCGCGCGACCGCATCGGGCGGATCTCGGGCCTCGCCTGGGGGCTCGGCTATGCCGGCGGGCTCGCCTGCCTCGGCATCTGCCTCGTGCTGCTGGTGCAGCCCGATCCCTCGCCGCTCGGGCTGGATCGCAGCCAGGCCGAGCATGTCCGCGCCACCGCGCCCTTCGTGGCGCTCTGGCTGCTGGTCTTCGCGACACCCGCGCTCATCGCGCTCCCCGATCCGCCGGGTCGCCGTCCCGGCTGGGGGGAGGCCGCCTCGCGCGGCCTCGCGGACATGATCAAGCTGGTCCGCAGCCTGCCCGGCAACCCCGCGCTGACGCGCTTCCTCATCGCGCGGCTGTTCTACACCGATGGGCTCAACACGCTCTTCGCCTTCGGCGCGATCTTCGCGGCCGGCGTCTTCGGCATGGGCTTCGAGCAGATCCTGCTCTTCGGCATCGCGATGAACGTGGCGGCCGGCCTCGGCGCGGCGGGCTTCGCGCTGATCGAGGACCGCGTCGGATCGCGCCGGATGGTGCTGATCGCGCTGGGCGCCATGCTGCTGCTCGGCACGCCGCTGCTGATCACGGAAAGCGAGACGGTGTTCTGGGTGGTCGCGCTCGGCCTCGGCCTGTTCTTCGGCCCGGCCCAGGCGGCGAGCCGCGCCTTCATGGCGCGCCTTGCCCCGCCGCAGGATTCCGCCGCCTGGTTCGGCCTCTTCGCGCTCTCCGGCCGGGTCACCGGCTTCCTCGGCCCCGCCGTGCTCGCCGCCGTCACCGCGGCCACGCAGAGCCAGCGGCTCGGCATGGCGACGGTGCTGGTCTTCCTGGCGATCGGAGGGGCGATCCTCCTTACGGTGAAGGGGCGCTGAGGCCGGACGTGGATCAGGCCGCCAGCGCGGCCTGGTGCGAGAAATCCGGCAGGGTGAGGAGGATCACCACCATCGCCGTGGTCGCCACGAAGGCGGCGCCCTCGCCCGGCGCCAGCTCGATCGCGGTTTCGGGAAACACCGCCGATCCCGCCACGCTGCCTTCGCCCGACAGGACGAAGCAAAGCCGCCGCGCCGCGCCCGTCTCCGTCGCCGCCGCGCCCGGATCGAGCCGGAGCTGCGCGATGCCGACGCCGCGCTCCGTGAAGCGGCCCAGCACGCGCCGCGCGACGCCGGGCGCCTCGGCGATCCAGGCGAAGGCCTCCGGGTCCATCAGCAGCGGCGCCCGGAAACGCGGCTTCGGATAGATGACGGGCCGGCCCATCACATGCTGCCAGACGGCCTCATACCCGTCCTGGTTCCGCTTCACGCCGGGCGGCAGGTTCGAGGCATCGTGCCGCCGATAGACGCCATCCTGGAAGGTGCCGAGCTTGGCGAGCTCCGCGGCGCCGGCGAACAATTGCTCGTACGGCATGAAGCCCGCGCCGCCCGGCGCGCCCGCCTGCAGGATCAGCTGATCGCAGGGGCCCGTGGCGTCGATCGCGTAGGGCACGCCCTCGGGGTAGTAGCCGACCCAGCCGGCAGGCAAATCCTCGCCCTTGCCGTCGCCGAAGCTGCCCGAGAACTGCCAGCGCACCTGGTCGAAATTGTGCCGGTGCCGCGGCGCCTCGTAGCGGGTCACCACCCGCGCCACCGACAGCTCGTAGCAGTCGGGCGTGCCGGGCTCCCCGGTCAGCAGGTGCTTGAACAGGATGCCGGGCTCGCGATGGCGGGTTCTTGGCACGGTGAAGTCCAGCTCGCGCCCATGGACGATCCGCATGCGGCGATCCCTTCCAGCCCATCCCATTCACCGATATTGTAGGACAAGGATGTTGGACGGAACAAGCTTCAGCCGCGTGGACGAGCTCGCCGGCGCGCTCCGGGAGCGGGTGATGGCCGGCCTCTACGCGCCCGGCCACCGCCTGACCGAAGCCACGCTGACCGCCGAGTTCGGCGCGAGCCGCGGCGTGGTGCGCGAGGCCTTCCGCCGCCTCGCCGCCGAGGGCGTGCTCGATCTCGCGCCGCATCGTGGCGCGGCGGTGCGCCGCCTCGCCCGCGCCGATCTCGCCGCCATCGCCCCGGTGCGCGAGGCGCTGGAGGGGCTGGCCGCGCGCCTCGCCGCGCCCCACGGCGCGGCCGCCCGCCAGCGGCTCGACGCCTCGATGGCCGAGCAGCACGCGGCCGAGGCGGCCGATGACCCGGTCGGCGCCTTCGCCGCCGCCAACATCGCCTTCCACGCGCTGATCCTCGACCTCGCCGCCAATCCCCGGCTGGAGGAGGCGCTGCGCCCGCTGACGCTGCCGCTGTCGCGGCTGCTCTATGCCCGGCTGCTCGACCGCGCCGCCCGCCTGCGCTCCCGCGAGGAGCATGCGCGCATCGCCGCGGCGCTTGTCATGGGCGATGCCGCCGCCGCCGAGGCCGCGATGCGCCGCCACGTCCGCAATGCCTGCGCCGAACTCGAACGCCTGCCCGAGCGCTACCTCGCGTAGCGACAACGAAAAGGCCCCGGAGGAAACCATGCATCGTCGAACGCTTCTGCTGGCCGCGCCCGTCCTGTTCGTCACGCCGGCCGCGCGCGCGGAAGAGCTGCCGCGCGGCCCCTTCCGCCTCGTCAGCGGCTTCGCCGCCGGCGGCAGCATCGACACCCTCGCCCGCTTCCTCGCCCGCGCCGCGAGCGAGCGGACCGGGCGCAGCTTCATCGTGGAGAACCGCCCGGGCGCCGGCGGCACGCTCGGCGCCGCCTATGTCGCGCGCGCCGCGCCGACCGGCGAGACGCTGTTCCTCGGCGAGCTCGGCACCATCGCGACCGCGCGTGTCACCTTCGCGAACCTGCCCTACGACCCGGCGACCGACCTGCCGCCCGTGATCCTCGCCGCGACGCAGCCCATCGTGATCGTGAGCGCCACCGCGCCGAGCCTCGCCGCGCTGATCGAGCGCGCGCGGCGCGAGCCCGGCCGCGTGGTGCATGGCGCGACCGGCGCGGGCAACAGCACGCATCTGCTCGGCGCCGAGCTCGCGCGGATCGCCGGCGTGGAGTTCAACGACGTGCACTACCGGTCGGGCGGGGAGGGCACGACCGCGCTGCTGCGGCGGGAGGCGGATTTCTCCTTCTCCTCGCTCGCCACCGCCGCGCCGCATCTGCGATCCGGCGCGCTGAAGGCGCTCGCCGTGCTGGAGCCGCGCCGGCTGCCCGACCAGCCCGATCTTCCCGCCGCGGCCGAGACGGTGCCCGGGCTCCAGGGCGGGTTCTGGTACGGGCTGCACGCTTCCGCGGGCACGCCGCCCGCCACCATCGCGGCGCTGAACGCCGCCTTCAGCGAGGTGCTGCGCGATGCTGACGCCACGCGGCCGCTGACCGCGGCCGGCTTCCGCGTCGCCGGCGGCTCGCCCGCCGACTACGCCGCGCACATCGCCCGCGAAGGCGAGACCTGGACCGGCGTGATCCGCCGGCTGGGCCTCGCCGCGCAATAGCCGCCGGTCCCTACCCGTTCGCGAACAGATAGGCCGGCATCGGCTGGGTGTCGTCCACCACGCTCTTCACGCCCGGCACGTTCTCCGCCAGCACCGCCAGCGCGCGCTGCACCGCCGCGCTGCGCGAGAAGCCGTGGAAGGTGACCACGCCGTCCTTCACATCCACCATGGTGTAGAAGGTGTCGGCCCAGGGCTCCTTCTTCATCGCGGCCAGCACGGCGCGGCGGATGCGGTCGTCCGAGAGGTCGCTCTCGCCGGCCGCCGGCGGCGCCACCAGCGCGCGCAGCAGATCGGCGCGCGAGACGATGCCCTTCAGCTTGCCGTCCTCCACCACCACCACGCGGCGGATGTTGCGGTCCTCCAGCAGATGCGCGACCTCGGCCGCCGGCATCCCCGGCGGCACGGAGACCGGCTCGGTGGACATGATGTCGGCGGCCGTCACGCCATGCGTGCGCGCATAGCGCTCCGCATCGGCCTGCTGGTTGCTGAACAGGCTGGCGAGCCACCCCGCCGGCCGGTCGGCTTCCCCCGCCAGGCGGCGGATCAGGTCGGCCTCGGTCACGATGCCGCGCAGCTTGCCATCGGCATCCACCACCGGCGCGGCGGAGATGCCGCGCTCCGCGAGCAGCCGCGCGATCGCGATCACCGGCGTGGCGGGCGGCACGGTGACGACATCCGGGGTCATCAGGTCACGGGCGGTGAGCTGGGTCATGGCGCTTTTCCTCTCCTCAGTGCATTCCGACAAGGGCAAGCTAGGCCGGCCGGCGGGACGGCACCTTGATGCAGGTCAACCGGCCGGGCTTCCGTGCGCGGCGCCGGGCCTGTAAGGGACTTGGCGAGCAAAAGCGGGAGGATAAGGTTCCATGACAACGAGAATGAGCCGCCGGATTCTGCTCGGCACCGGCGCGGGCTTGGCCTTGCCGCGCCTCGGCCTGGCCCAGACGACGCAGATGTCCATCGCGACTGGCACCACAGGCGGCGTGTATTACCCGCTCGGCGGCGCGCTCGCGAACTATCTGTCGCGCGGCATCCCGGGGATGAGCGCCACCGCCGAAGTCACAGGCGGCTCGGTCGCCAATTTCCAGCTGCTCGGCGCCGGGCGCGTCGGGATGCTGTTCGGCCAGGTGGACGCGGCGGTGGACGCGATCCGCGGCGCCGGCCCCTTCCGCGGCCGCACCGTGCCGGCGCGCGCGATCGCCGTGCTCTACACCAACCGGATGCAGGTGGTGACGACCGCGGCGGCGAACATCCGTTCCATCGCCGACCTGCGCGGCAAGCGTGTCTCCACCGGCGCGCCGGGCTCCGCCACTGAGCTCTTCGCCTTCCGCGTCATCGCCGCCGCGGGCCTCGACCGCGAGCGCGACTTCCGCGCCCGCGAGCGCCTGAGCCCGGCGGAATCAACCAACGCCATCCGCGACGGCAAGCTCGACGCCTATTTCTTCGTCGCCGGCCTGCCGACCGCCGCCATCACCGACCTCGCCGCGACGCCCGGCACGCAGATCGTGCTGGTGGACCACGCTGACCTCTACGAGAAGATCGTGGCCGAGAACGGACCCGTCTACTTCCCCGAGGAAATCCCGGCCAACACCTATCCGGGGCAGACCACGCCCAACAAGCAGCTCTCGGTCGCCAACATCCTCGCCGTGCGCGAGGACATGCCGGCGCAGATGGTGCAGAACATCCTCCGCATCACCTGGGACAACCGCGAGGACTGGGCGCGCGTGCACTCCGCCGCGCGCGATTTCACCCTCGGCGTCCAGAAGACCGCCGCGGCCGGCATCCCCTGGCACCCCGCGGCCGAAGCCTTCTGGCGCGCGGCCGGCGCCACGCTGGCGTGAGGCGCGCTGGCTTCTCGGGGAGGGCTCTGCCCTCCCCGGACCCCACCCGCCAGGGGACAGCGGTCCCCTGGACCCCTATCCGTTGGTGGCTTTCTGGGGAGGG
>VFQR01000757.1_pt1 | contig 34375 bp, 35 predicted proteins | sample 3512321 | NCBI WGS metagenome assembly VFQR01 (sample SAMN10412374, study PRJNA504923) | tailings metagenome | isolation source: Relicate 3 Philex TSF1 revegetated site | place: Philippines: Tuba, Benguet | collected 2017-08-29 | reverse complement strand
CACGCATGGCTCCTGGCTGTTCCTCGGCGAGATCATGACGACGCTTGATCTCGAACCCGACGCGCCAGAGCGCGACCATTGCGGCTCGTGCCGCGCCTGCCTCGACATCTGCCCGACCGACGCCTTCCCCGCGCCGTATCGTCTCGATGCGCGCCGCTGCATCTCCTACCTCACCATCGAGCATCCCGGACCGATCCCCGAGGATCTGCGCCCGAAGATGGGCAACCGCATCTATGGCTGCGACGATTGCCTGGCCGTCTGCCCCTGGAACAAGTTCGCCCGCGCGCACAGCGAACCCGCCTTCGCGCCCCGCCCCGCGCTGACCGCGCCGAAACTCGCCGAGCTCGCTGCGCTGGACGACGCCGCCTTCCGCGCGCTGTTCACGGCAAGCCCCATCAAGCGCATCGGCCGCAACCGCTTCGTCCGCAACGTGCTCATCGCCATCGGCAACAGCGCGACGCCCGCGCTGCGCGCAACCGCGCAATCGCTGTGCGAGGACCCCGACCCGGTCGTCGCGGATACCGCGCGCTGGGCGAGCGAAAGGCTCGCGGCATGAGCGAGGGCGCCCTCGTCCTCTTCTCCGGCGGCCAGGATTCCGCCACCTGTCTCGCCTGGGCGCTCGACCGCTTCGCGCATGTCGAGACGATCGGCTTCGACTACGGCCAGCGCCACCGCATCGAGCTCGACCAGCGCGCGCCATTCCGCGACTGGTTCGCCGCCACGCCGATGGGCGCGCAGCTCGGCGAAGACCATCTCATCGCCATCGAGGCACTGGGAAGGATCAGCGAAACCTCGCTCACCCGCGACGTGGCAATCGAAATGCAGACGGGCGGCCTGCCCAACACCTTCGTCCCCGGCCGCAACCTGATCTTCCTCACTTTCGCCGCCGCGCTCGCCTTTCGCCGCGGCCTCAAGCATATCGTCACCGGCGTCTGCGAGACCGACTATTCCGGCTATCCGGATTGCCGCGACGACACGATCAAGGCGCTGCAGGTCGCGCTCAACCTCGGCATGGAACGCCGTTTCGTGCTCCACACGCCACTGATGTGGCGCGACAAGCGCGCGACCTGGGAGCTGGCGGAAAGCCTCGGCGGCACCGCGCTCGTCGAGGCGATCCGCACCCTCACCCATTCCTGCTATCTCGGGGATCGCACGCCGCGCGCCTGGGGCGCGGGCTGCGGCACCTGCCCGGCCTGCGAGCTCCGCGCGCGTGGCTGGGACGCCTATGTGGAAGCCAGGCGATGAAGCTGCTCCTCGTCCGCAACAGCGCGATCGCGCCCGAGGGCGCCTTCGGCGAATGGCTCGCGCAGCAGGGCCACGACCTGACCAGCACGACCGGCGAGGATTTGCACGAACCCGCGATGGAGGCCGCCGACGCGGTGATCCTGCTCGGCTCCGCACATGGCGTGTACGAGACCCACATCCCCTGGATCGCCCGCCAGCGCGCACTGACCGCGAAGCGTCTCGCGCAGCGCAAGCCGACCATCGGCATCTGCTTCGGCGCGCAGATGATGGCGGCCGCCGCCGGCGGGGATTCGCAACGCATGCAGGACGGCAGCTTCTTCCGCGGCTGGCTCGGCGTGGAGCGCGTTGCCGATCCCATCCTTGCCGGCCCCTGGGCGCGCTGGCATGGCGACACGATCACCCCGCCGCCGGGCGCCGAACTGCTCGCCGAGGATGCCGGCACCGTCCAGGCCTTCGCCCTGCCGCGCGCCATCGCCGTGCAGTTCCACCCGGAGGCGACGCCCGCGATCATCGAAAGCTGGGCCGCGCGCCCCTCGACGCCCGAAAGCTTCGACAAGGCGAAGCTCGCGGCAGAAGGGGCGCGGCTCTTCCCTGCCCGCGCCGAGGCGCGCGCGGCGCTCTACGACTGGCTGCTGCGCCGCGCGACAACCTAGATTGGCGCGGGTCGAGCGGATTCACGCCTCCGGGCGTCTCGCCCTGCGGCGATCCGCTCTAATCCGGCTGGATGTTGTTGGCGCGCACAACGCGCCCCCAGGTCTCGACCTGCCCCGCGAAGAATCGCCGGAACTCCTCGGGCGAGGACGCCACCACCCGCGCCTGCTGCGTCTCCGTCATCACCTGGTTGACGCGCTGATCGGCCAGCGTCTCGCGCAGCGCGCCGTTCATGCGGGTGACCAGATCGCCCGCCGTGCCGTGCGGCGCGAAGACGCCCCACCAGGCTTCCGCCTCCAGCCCCGTGAACCCCGCCTCGGCCGAGGTCTCGGTCTGCGCGAGCCCGGCCAGCCGCTGCGGCCCGAATTGCAGCAGCGGCCGCAGCGATCCGCCGGCCATGTGCGGCAGCAGCAGCGCCGCGCTGCCGATCATCATGTCCACGGTCCCGGCCACCGCATCCGTCACCGCGAGCCCCCCGCTGCGATAGGGCACATGCGTCATCCGCGCGCCCGCCCGCTCACCCAGCAGGATCATCGTGAGGTGCCCGATCGTGCCGTTGCCCGTCGAGCCGTAGGAGACCGCGTCCGGCCGCGCCTTCGCCGCCGTGATCACATCGGCCATCCGCCGGAACGGCTTGTCCGCCTTCGTCGCGATGGCATAGGGCGAGCCGCCGATCAGCATCACCGGATCCAGGTCGCGCATCACGTCGAAGGGTGGGTTGCGCAGCAGCGCGGGGATGGTCGCGTGGCTGTCGAAGGTGAGCAGCCAGGTCAGCCCGTCCGGCCGTGCCTTCGCGACGATGTCGGCGCCGATCGAGCCCGCCGCGCCGGAGCGGTTCTCCACCACCACCGGCGCGCCGAGCCGCTGTGTCAGCCCAGGTGCCACGAGCCGCGCGACGGCATCGGTGGACCCGCCGGGCGCGAACGGCACGACGATGCGGATGGCATTGCCCTGCGCCCGCGCGATGGCGGGCAGGGCGAGCGCGCCGAACAGCACGCGGCGGGACGTTTTCAGCATGGACGTGTTCCTCCTGTCGGCTGGAGGATCGCCGCGCGCGCCGCCGCGCGCAAGCCACTCAGAACTGCGCCATGCGCTGCCGCACCCGCGCGAGGAACCGCAGGCGCCGGGCCTCCGTCGCGCGGTTCATGTCGTAGAGCGCATGGTATTCCACGCTCGCCTTCCAGCCCGTCAGCGCCTTCAGGTAGCGCGTGACGGCCATGCGCGGCGGGTCCGCCACCAGCAGCGCATTCCAGCGCGGCCGCCCATAGGTGCTGATCCCGGCGATCTTCCGGATCTTCCCGAGATTCGGCTTCGCCACGCCATCGACCAGAACGAAGGAGACGCCCGGAATGAAGACGCGGTCGAAGAAGCCCTTGAGGATCGCCGGCAGGCCGAAGGACCAGGTCGGGTAGGAGAGCACCAGCGCCTCCGCCCGCTCGATCCGCTGGATGTAGCCCTCGACCGGCGCGCGGTTCGCCGGCAGGTCGTGGTAGCCGCGCCGCTCCGCCGCGCTCAGCACGGGGTCGAAGCCCTCCGCGTAGAGATCGCAGAGATCAACCTCGTGCCCAGCCTCTCGCAGGCCGGCGCGCGCTTTCTCGCGGATCGCGTGGTGGAAGCTTTCCTCCAGCGGATGCGCGTAGAGATACAGCACGCGCATCAGGCGGCGCGCCCGGTCAGCACGGCAATGTCCTCCGGCGCGAGGTCCACCGGCACGCCGTTGCGGATCAGCTCGGCGAAGCCTTCGTTCGGCGTCATCAGGGTCAGGCAGTACAGCTTACGGTCGGTGTCGTTCACCACGACATGCTCCGTGCCGGGCCGCAGCACGAAGGCATCGCCGGGCCCGATCGGCGTCTCGACGCCGTCGGCATAGGCCTTGCCGTGGCCGGCGAGCACGATGAAGCATTCCTCCGCCGCCTGGTGCGTGTTGGGCGGCGTGCGGCCGCCGGGCTCGAAGATCTCGACCACCAGCGTGAAGGAGACGCCATCGGCGATCGGGTCGAACAGGCAGGCGAAGTAGTTCGTGTCCTGCGGCGCGATCCGGAATCCGCGCAGCTCGCTCGCGCGCCTTGCGATCACGGGAAGCTTCATCATGGCGTGATCTCCTGCTTCGATTGCGCTTCCGGGACGAAGCTTGCTACGCCTGCCTCATGCAGGTGCTGCTGGTCCACGCCCATCCCCGCCCCGACAGCTTCTCGAGCGCGCTGAACGCGACCGTCGAGGCGGCGCTGCGGAAGGCCGGCCATGCGGTCGAGCTGCGCGACCTCTACGCGGAAGGCTTCGAACCGGCCATGTCCGCCGAGGAACGCGGCCGCCACCACGACATCCCCCGCAACCTCGAAGGCATCGCCGACCACGTCGAATCGCTGCAGCGCGCCGAGGCGCTGGTGCTGGTCTATCCCACCTGGTGGTATGGCATGCCCGCGATGCTGAAGGGCTGGTTCGACCGCATCTGGGTGCCGGGCGTCGCCTTCAACCTCGGCAGCGGCCCGATCGAGCCGCTGCTGACCAACATCCGCCACATCGCCGTCGTCACGACCTACGGCTCGCCCACCTGGCTGCTCTGGTACATCGGCCGGATCGACCGCAAGCTGATGGGCCGCGGCATCGCGCGGCTCTGCGCGAAACGCTGCACCGTGGAATGGCTGACGCTGACGCGGATGGACCAGCGGACCCGCCCCGAATGCGACGCGTTCCGGGAGAAGGTCCGGCGCCATTTCGAGACCTGGCGACTCAGCCGCTGAAGCCGACCACGGCGTCCAACTCGCGCCAATGCGGCGCGGTCGCCTCCAGCACGCGGCCGTCGCGCAGCACCACGCGATCGGCCTGCGGCCGCGCCAGCAACTCCGTCATCACCCGCGCCGAGAACAGGATCAGGTCGGCCGGCTGCCCCGCCGCGATCAACCCGCGCCCCTTAATCCCCATCGCCTGCGCCGGATTGGCCGCGAAGGCACGGTGCCAGTCGCCAAAAGGATGATCCAGGTGAAGGATCCGGGTGGCTTCGCGAAAGACCTCGACCATGTCGAGATCGCCATAGGCGTAGAAGGGATCGCGCGTGTTGTCGGAGGCGACCGAGACATTGATCCCCGCCGCGCGCATCTCATGCACCAGCGTCACGCCGCGCCAGCGCGGCGTGCGGCCCGGCACGCGGTCCTGGAGGTACATGTTGCACATCGGCAGGACGACGATATCGATGCCGGCTTCCGCGACGGCGGCGATCGTCTCGCGCGCGAACGCCTCCGGCTGGATCGCGAGCGAGCAGCAATGCCCGCACTGGATGCGGCCCTTGAATTTCCGGCGCAGCGCCGTCAGCGCGATCTCGCGCAGGGCGCGCGCGCCGCTCTCGCCACTTTCGTCCACATGCAGGTCGAGATCGAGCCCGCGTTCCTCGGCCAGCGCGAAGAAGCCATCCAGCTCCTCCTGGAAGCCGGCGGGCAGGTCCTCATGGATGCCGCCCGAATGGCGCGTGACCATGCCCAGCACGCCGCCGGCCTCGGCGACCATGTCGGCGATCGGCGCGGCATCCGGGCCGGCGAAGCGATCCAGCGGCGCGATGGAGGACATCTGGAGCGCGACCTTGCCGGCCCATGTCTCCCGCAGCTTCGTCATGACGCGCCAGGAACCGCGCGCCATCGGCAGGTAGGTATCGATATGCGTGCGGATCGCGACGGTGCCATGCGCATGGGCGCAGCGGATCGCGAAATCCGCCCGCACCTCCACATCGGCTTCCGACCAGCTGCGGCCGCGGTCGCCCATCACGGCCTCGATGGCGCCGGCGAAATCGCCCGTCGCGTTGCGCGTGCGGGGCCAGATATGGCCCTTGTCGAGATGGGTATGCGCATCGAGCGGCGCCGGCCACACAAGCCCGCCGCGCAGGTCCACGCCATCCGCCGCGCTGCCGGCCGGGGCCACGCCGGCCACCAGCCCATCCTCGATGCGGATGTCGAGCCGCAGCAGCCCATCCGCGTCGCGCTCGGCTTCCAGCCCCGGCACCAGCACGCCGGGCGCGCGCGCGTTGCGCAGCCAGTAGCGCGCCCCCGCCGCCTTGAGTTCAGCCCTCACTTGCGTTCCTTCATCGCGCTTTCGTGCCAGTGGCGCAGCGCGAGATGCGAGATCAGCGACATCGCGAGGAAGATCGCGATGCCGGTCGCCGAGATCAGCACGAGCGCCGCGAACATCCGCGGGATGCGGAGCTGGTACCCCGCCTCCAGGATGCGGTAGGCGAGGCCGGAGGCGCGCCCACCGGTCCCCGCCACGAATTCCGCGACGATCGCCCCGATCAGCGCGAGCCCGCCGGAGATGCGCAGGCCGCCCAGGAAATACGGCATCGCCGTCGGCAGCCGCAGGCGCATCAACACCTGCCAGCGGCTCGCGCGGTACAGCCGGAACAAATCCTGGAGGTTGTGGTCCGCGCTGTTCAGCCCGAGCGTGGTGTTCGACAGGATCGGGAAGAAGGCGACGATCCAGGCGCAGATCAGCAGCGCGATGCGGATATCGTCCACCCAGATGATGATCAGCGGCGCGATCGCCACGATCGGCGTGACCTGCAGGATCACCGCATAGGGAAACAGCGAGAGCTCGATCACCCGCGACTGCGCGAACAGAACCGCCAGCGCGAGCCCGAGCACGGCCGCGACGAACAGCGCCGCGAAGGTGATCTGCAAGGTGATGACCAGCGAGACCTGCAAGGTCCCCCAGTCGTTGATCAGCGTCTGCCCGATCAGGATCGGACCCGGCAGGATATAGGCCGGGATCTCGTTCACCCGCACCGCCCATTCCCAGGCGCCGAGCGCCAGCAGGCCGATCGTCAGGGGCGCCAGGATGCGGAACCAGGTGTCCGGCGTGAGCCCGAGGATCGTGCGTTCCTGGATCTCGACCGGCGCGTCGGCAACCTCGTTGCGCGAGACCGAGACCTGCGCCATCGGATGGTCGGTCGCGCTCATTCGCCCATCGCCTTGTGCAGCGCCTCCGAAACCTGCCGGCAATGCGCCGCGTATTCGGCGGAGGTGCGAAACACCTCGCCGCGCGGATAGGGCGCGTTCACCTCGATATCCTCCACCACCCGCCCCGGCCGCGCCGCCATCACCACGATGCGGCGCGAGAGATAGACGCTCTCGAACACGGAATGGGTCACGAAGACCGCGGTGAAGCGCTCCGCCTGCCACAGCGTCAGCAGGTCGTTGTTGAGCCGGTGCCGGGTGATCTCGTCGAGCGCCGCGAAGGGCTCGTCCATCAGCAGCAGGCGCGGCTTCGTCACCAGCGCGCGCGCGATGGAGACGCGCATCTTCATGCCGCCCGACAGCGCACGGGGATACGCCTTCTCGAAGCCCTTGAGGCCCACCTCCGCCAGCGCCGCGGCCGCGCGCGCCTCCGCCTCGCCGCGGTTCACGCCCGCCAGCCGCAGCGGCAGCATCACGTTCTTCAGCGCGTTGGACCATGGCATCAGCGTCGGCTCCTGGAAGACGAAGCCGATATCCCCCGAGGCCTGCCCGCCTGCCGCCATCTCGATGCGGCCGGTGGTCGGCCCCATGAGATCGGCGATCATCCTGAGCACGGTGGATTTCCCGCAGCCGGAGGGCCCGAGCAGCGAGACGAAATCCCCCTGCCCGATCGCCAGCTCCACCCCCTGCACGGCCAGCGTGCCGTTGGCGTAGCGCTTGCCGACCCCGCTGAGCGTGACCACGGGCGGCCCCGCCGTCACGCGCTCGGCCACGATCATCCCCTCCATCGCGGCGCGGTCAGCTCAGGCCGACGCGCTTGTTGACGAAGTCGAGCGTGTAGGCCTTCCGGAAGTCGAGCCCGGCCGGATAGACGCCCGCATCGCGCATCCCTTCGTAGAAGGATTGCCAGCGCGCATGCGTCATCGCACCGATGCCGAGTTCCAGCGCGTCGCCGGACCGCACGATGCCGTATTCGTTCATCACGCGGATCGCGTAGGCGATCTTGGCGTCGTCCATCTCGGGGTTGTCGCGCTTGATCAGGGCATTCGCCGCCTCGATCCCCTGGCCGGTCATGTACTGCGTCCAGCCCTCGATCGTCGCGTTGACGAAGCGCTGCACCACATCGCGCTTCTCGTTCACCATGCGGTGCGAGATGTCGATCGTCGTCTGGTAGTTGGCGAAGCCCGCATCGGCCAGCAGGAAGACCTTCGGGTTGGCGCCCGCCTGCCGCGCCGCGAAGGGCTCGGAGGAGAGAAACCCCTGCTGGATCGCCATGCGATCCGCCAGGAATGGCCCGACATTGAAGGTGTAGGGGCGGATCTGCTCGTCGGCGAAGCCGAAGCGCTGGCGCAGGAACGGCCAGAAGGAGACGCGGCCGCCCGCCCCGATCAGCATGGGCCGCCCGCGCATGTCCTCGAACCGGTTGATGCCGTTCCCCTCATGCGTCATCAGCACCTGCGGGTCCTTCTGCATGATGGAGGCGATGCAGAGGAAGGGCAGGTTCTCGCGCACATAGTTCAGCGCCTGGAAGGCGTTGGACATGATCATGTCCACCCGGCCGGCGAGCAGCAGCTGCGCCGGGTTCTGCTGGGGCCCGCCCATGCGGATCTCGGCCTCGATCCCGTGCCGCCGGTAGATGCCGGCCGCGACCGCCTGGTAGTAGCCGCCATGCTCCGCCTGCGCCCGCCAGTTGGTCTGGAAGGAGACGCGGTCGAGCGCCTGGGCGTAGGGCACCCGCGCCCCCGGCACCGCGGCGAGCGCGAAGCCGATGCCGCCGCCGAGCAGCGCGCGGCGCTCGATGCGGTAGCGTGTGCGGTTGGGCGTGCTGGCCTCGGTCACCATGAGCCTTGTCCCTCCTGTCGGGCGTTCGCGCGTCGCTGGCCGGACGCGCGGGGCATATGGGGCTGGCGCGGGCGGCGCCATCCGGTCGCCCGTTCGGTCCCCCGCATAGCGCGTTGCCGGCCCGGATGCGAAGCCCCCGGCTTCATCCGCCGAGCCCGGCCAGCGCCGGCGGCACCAGCGCCCCCCCGCGCAGCAGGAAGGCGCCGCCCGCCACGACGTGGCGGATATCGCCCGGCCGCGCCGCGAAGAGCAGCCGCGCCGCCAACTCGGCCGGCCGGGCCCCGGCGAAGGCCGGCGCGTCCAGCGCCACCGCGATCAGGTCCGCCCGGGCGCCCGGCGAGAGCCGGGCGCCGCCCGTCGCCATCGCCAGCGCCTGCTCCGGCGTCGGCCATTCCGCATCCGGCCGGCCGGCGCGCGGCAGCAGGCAGGCGAGCTTCGCCGCCTCCAGCATGTCCTGCGTGTCGTTGCTGCCCGCGCCATCCGTCCCCACCGCGACGGGCACGCCGCGCGCCAGGGCGCGCGCGACCGGCGCGATGCCGCTGCCGAGGCGGAGGTTCGCCACCGGGTTGTGCACCATCCGCGTCCCGGCTTCCGCCATCAGGTCGAGCTCGTCATCGCCGAGATGCACGCAATGGGCGTATTCCACGTCCGGCCCCGCCAGGCCGAGCGCAGCCAGATGCGCCACCGGCGACCGCCCGAAGCGCGTGCGGCAGCGTTCGGCGTCCAGCGCGGTCTCGCAGAGATGCAGGTGCAGGAAGGCGCCGCGCTCGCGGGCCAGTTCCGCGACGCCGGCGAGCAGCGCATCGGAACAACGTTGCGGCGCGGAGGGGCCGAGCCCGATCGTCACGCCAGGCGGCGGCGCGGCCAGCACCTCGCGGGCGAAGCGCAGCGCCGTCGCGGTGTCCGGCACCACATCGGCGGAAGGCGAGACCAGGTCCCGCAGCATGGCGGCGAGCCGCACCCGCAGCCCGCTCTCCGCCCAGGCCTCCGCCGCCGCGCGCACCGCCGGCACGGAGAGCGGGATCTGCCGGAAATGATCGGTGACCGCGACGGCGCCGCCGCGGATGTTCTCCGCCGCCGTCAGCAGCACGGCCCGGCGGATGCGCGGCAGGTCCAGCGCATCCTGCCCCTCGCCGTAGCAGGCCGCGAGCCATTCATCGAGCCGCGCCATCGGCGCGCGCCCGCGTGCCAGCGCCTCCGGCGAATGGGTATGGGCGTTGACGAAGGCCGGCAGCACGAGCAGCCGCGTCGCGTCCAGCACCTCCGCATGGTCCGGCGCGCCGACTGACTCGCCGATCGCCGCAATCCGCCCATCGGCGACGAGCAGGTCGCAGCCGCGCGGCATCCAGTCGGCGCCGCCCGGCAGCAGCGTCGCGCCGCGCAGCAGGATCGGCCGCATGGCGTCGCTCAGGACAGGCCGACCCGCTTGTTGACGAAGCTGAGGTCGAAGCCGCGGCTGATGTCGAGCCCGGGCGGATAGACGCCGGCATCGCGCATCGTGGCGTAGAAGCGCTGCCACCGCGCCGCGGTCATCGCGCCGATGCCCGATTGCGCCGCATCGCCGGACTGCACGATGCCCATCTCGTTCATCACGCGGATCGCGTAGGCGATCTTGGCGTCGTCCATCTCCGGGTTGTCGCGCTTGATCAGCGCGTTCGCCGCCTCGATCCCCTGCCCCGTCATGTACTGCGACCAGCCGAGGATCGTGGTGTCCACGAAGCGCTGCACCACGTCGCGCCGCTGCTCGATCGTGGCGCGGCCGATCGCGATGCAGCAATGGTAGTTCTCGAAGCCGGTATCGGCGAGCAGGAAGACCTTCGGGTTGGCGCCCGCCTGCCGCGCCGCGAAGGGCTCGGAGGAGAGAAACCCCTGCTGGATCGCCATGCGGTCGGCCATCCAGGGCTGGATGTTGAAGGTGTAGGGCCGGATCTGCTCATCGGTGAAGCCGTAGCGCTGGCGCAGGAAGGGCCAGTAGGTGACGCGCCCCGCCGAGCCGATCAGGATCGGCCGTCCGCGCATGTCCTCCATCGTGTTGATGCCGTTGCCCTCATGCGTCATCAGCACCTGCGGATCCTTCTGGAAGATCGCGCCGATGATCAGGAAGGGCACGTTCTCGCGCACGAAGTTCAGGCCTAGGAAGCCGCTGCCCATGATCGCGTCCACGCGGCCGGCGAACATGAGCTGCGAGGGGTTCATCTGCGGCCCGCCCATGCGGATCTCCACATCGAGTCCCGCGCGCCGGTAGAGGCCACTGGCCAGCGCATGGTAGTAGCCGCCGTGCTCCGCCTGGGCGCGCCAATCCGTGTGGAAGACGAACTTGTCGAGTGTCTGCGCCACCGGCACGCGGGCGCCCGCGATGGCGGTCAGCGCGACGCCGCCGAGCAGCGCGCGGCGTTGGATGCGGTAGCGCGTGCGGCCGGGCGCGCTGGCGCGATCCGTCATGGGTCTTGTCTCCCTGCTTGGCGAGACGAGGCCGAGCAAGGGGTATGCCATCGGCCACCGATCGCGGACCGCCCGAGCCGGCCCCGTTGCACCCGCCGCCAAATCAGGCATCCGCAAATTCTTTAGGCAGCCCACTGTCACACGACCGCCAATTCCCCCATCCTCGCCGGTAGTCGAGGCCCCCGCGGCCTGCCTAAGGTGCCGCCCGTGACCCCTGCCCCCCATCTCCGTCTCGATGCCCTGGTGAAGCGCTATGGCGCGCAGGCCGCGGTGGACGGCGTCTCGCTCGATGTCGCGCGCGGCGAGTGCATCGCACTCCTCGGCCCCTCCGGCTGCGGCAAGACCACCACGCTGCGCCTGGTCGCCGGCTTCATCACGCCGGATTCGGGCCAGATCCTGATCGGCGGGAACGCCGTGCAGCGCGATCCGCCCTACAAGCGCAACATCGGCATGGTGTTCCAGAACTATGCGCTGTTCCCGCACCTCACCGCCGCCGCCAATGTCGCCTTCGGGCTCGAGATGCGGAACATCCCGCGCGCCGAGCGCGACACCCGCGTCGCCGAGGCGCTCGCCATGGTCGGCCTGGCGGGCCTCGCCGACCGCTATCCCGCGCGCATGTCGGGCGGCCAGCAGCAGCGCGTGGCGCTCGCCCGCGCCCTCGTCATCCGCCCCTAGCTGCTGCTGCTGGACGAACCGCTCTCGAATCTCGATGCCGGCCTGCGGACCGAGATGCGGGAGGAGATCGCGCGGCTGCGCACCCAGGCGGGCATCACCACCCTCTTCGTCACCCATGACCAGGAGGAAGCGCTCGCGCTCGCCGACACGGTCGCGGTGATGGAGCGCGGCAAGATCGTGGAGGCCGCGCCGCCGGCCGAGCTCACCGAACGCCCGCGCCACCTCTTCACCGCGCGGTTCCTTGGCGCGCGCGCCGTGCTGCCGGGGCGCGTCGAGGGCGGCGCCTTCCAGGTGCCGGGCATCGGCGCGGTGCGGCTCGGCGCCGGCGCGCCGGCGCGGCCCACCCATCTCGTCCTGCGCGCGGCGCGGCTCGCGCTGCTGCCCGCGGGCGCGGCGCCGGACCTGCCGCTCGCCGTCGGCGCGCGGATCGCCGCGGCGACGCGGCTCGACGAGCAGGTGCATTATGAGGTTGCGGTCGGCCCCCATGTCATCCGCGTCCGCCGCCCCACCGCCGAACCCGGCTTCGCCGCGGGCAGCGAGGTCACGCTCGCCGCGCCCGAAGCCGCGATGAGCTGGATCGAATCGACCGAGACGACGCAAGGAGAAGCCGCATGACCCTTCGCATGAACCGCCGCGCGCTGCTCGGCACCGCGCTCGCCGCCCCGGCCATCTGGGGCAAGGACGCGGTGGCCCAGATCCGCCGCGGCGACGAGCTCACCGTCGGCATCTGGGGCGGCGTGCAGGAGCGTACGGTGCGCGAATTCTGCGCGACGCCGCTGGAGCGCCAGCACGGCGTGAAGATCAACTTCATCCTCGGCGGCACGCCGGAGCGCCGCGCGCGCGCCTATGCGGAACGCGGCCGGCCGAGCTTCGACCTGATCTACCTCAACATCTTCGAAAGCCGCCAGGCGGTGAAGGACAACGTGACGCAGGCGCCCACCGCCAATGTCCCGAACTTCGCCCACCTCTACGACATGGCGAAGCTCGGCGGCTATGGCGTCGCCTTCAACCCGGTGACGATCGTCTATGACCGCCGGATGGTCGCGGCACCCATGACCTCCTGGAAGGATTTCTGGCGCGACGACCTGCGCGGCAAGGTGATCTGGCCGACCTATCCCGGCGCGCAGGGCACGGCCGGGTTGCTCATGGCCGCCAAGGTGTGGGGCGGTTCCGAGACCAACATCGATCCCGGCTTCCAGAACATCGCGCGCCTGAAGCCCTTCGCCGCGATCCAGGGCAGCCAGGACCAGCTCTACGGCATGTTCGACAACCAGGTCGGCGCCGCCAGCGTGGAGTTCGGCAGCTTCACCCGCGTCTATGCCGAGAGCCGCAACCCCAACATCGTCATCGCCGACCCCGCCGAGGGCCAGGCCGTCGCGATGAACGTCGCCTGCATCACCACGGGCACGCGCAACCAGGCGCTGGCCGAGGCCTTCGTGAACCTGCATCTCTCGCCGGAATGCATGACCGCCTATGCCGAGCGCACCTATTACAGCCCGACCGTGCGCAACGTCACCTTCCCGCCGGAGCTCGCCGCCAAGCTCGTGCTGGGCGAGGAGGCCGTGAAGAAGCTGGTGGATTTCGACTGGGACGTGGTGATCGGCAACCAGGCCCGCTGGTCGAGCCGCTTCACGCGCGAGATTGCTGGTTAGCGTTCCCTCCCCCGCTCGGTGCTTCCCTCCCCCGCTTGCGGGGGAGGGAGAGGGTGGGGGTTCCCGGCACAAGCGCGCACCCATCCTCCAACCCCCACCCCGTCCCTCCCCCGTCAACGGGGGAGGGAGGCGCTTGAGCGGGTGAGGGAACGAACATCACATGACCCGCACCGGCCTCCTCGCCCTTCCCTACGGTTTCTGGCTGCTCCTCGCCTTCGCCGCGCCGATGGGGGCCGTGGCGCTGCTCTCCGTCCAGGAAAGCAGCGAGCTCTTCGCGCCGCTCCAGCTCATCCCCTCCGGCGCGCAATATGCCGAAATCACCGGCGACGCCTTCATGCGCCGCCTGTTCGGCAACACGATGCTGCTGGGCGCGAGCGTCGCCGCGGCCTGCGCGATCCTCGGCTATCCGCTGGCGCTCTGGCTCACCCGGCTGCCGCCGCGCTGGAAGCCGATCGGCTTCGCCATCATCCTCGTGCCGCTGCTGACCAACGTGGTCGTGCGTTCGCTCGGCATCATCCTGCTGTTGGCGCCGCGCGGCGTCGTCGGCTCGCTCGCCGTCGAGATGGGCCTGCCGCGGCCGGAGCTGCTGTTCACCTGGTTCGCCGTAGGTCTCGCGCTGACCCAGGTCTTCCTCCCCTTCATGGTGCTCGCGCTCTACGACGTGCTGGAAGGCCAGGAGAAGCGGCTGGAGGAAGCCGCCGCCGGCCTCGGCGCGGGGCCTGCGATGCGCTTCTGGCGCGTGACCTTTCCTCTGTCGCTGCCCGGCCTGCGCGCGGGGCTGATCATCGCCTTCCTGCTGGCCTCCGAATCCTATGTCTCGGCCGCGCTGGTCGGCGGCCGGAAGGTCTGGGTGAACGGGATGATCGTGCTCAAGGAAGGGCTCGAGATCCTGAACTACCCCTACGCCTCGGCGCTCGCGATGCTGATGCTGGCGGCCGGCGTGCTCGCGACCTTCCTGATCGCGCGGGTGATCGGCGTCTTCACGCCCTGGATCGCCGACCGCGTGCCGCGCGTCTCGCTGTCCCTCCCGCCGGCGCTGCGCAGCGCCCTGGTGACGATCCTGGAGGCGCTGGCGCCGATCGTCTCGCGGCTGCTGCTGACCATCGCGGTGCTGCTGCTGATCTTCCCGCTGCTGCTGGTGGTGGTCGCCAGCTTCAACGACACGCCGCAGGCCACCGTCGCGCAATTCGTCGGCTTCACCTGGCGCTGGTACGGCATGGTGCTGGAGAATGAGCGCTACCTCTCCGATGCCTGGAACAGCCTGCTGCTGGCGCTCGCCTGCGTCGCCGTCTCGATCGCCATCGCGCTGCCCGCCGCCTTCGCGCTGGTGCGCGGCACCTTCGCGGGGCGGGAGGCGGTGGGCGCGCTCTACATGCTGCCGCTGGCGCTGCCGGGCATCGCGATCGGGCTTGGCATGCTGCGGCTGCTGCAATGGTTTACCATGGTGCCGGCCTTCTTCGGCATCCTCGCGGTGCATGTGGTGCTGGTCGCGCCCTTCATGCTCGCGCTGCTGCGCGCCTCCGTGGCGCAGCTCGACCGCTCGCTGGAGGAAGCCGCAAGCGGCCTGGGCGCCACGCCTGGGCGGATCTTCCGCCGCGTGATCCTGCCGCAGCTCGGACCCGGTATCGCGGTGGCCTGCGTGATCGGCTTCCTGCTCTCCTTCGGCGAAGTCACCGTCACCGCCTTCCTGACGACGGCGCGCATGCAGACCCTGCCCGTCCGCATCTACGCCGAGGCGACCTTCAGCCTGGAGAACACGGTGAACGCCATCAGCACGATCTTCATCGTCCTGACCATCGCCTCGCTGCTGCTGGTGAACCGCTTCATGCCGCTGGACCGGGTCTGGCGAAGGTAGGGCTTCCCTCCCCCGCGAGCGGGGGAGGGAGACTCAGGGTCACGCCACCGGCGTCAGCAGCGGCTTCCCATCCATCTGCGCCTCCAGATTGTCGCGCATCAGCTTCCCCATCGCCTTGCGCGTCTCGACAGTCCCCGACGCCGCATGCGGCTGCAGCACCACATGGTCGAAGGTCGCGAAGTCCGGGTGGATGTCGGGCTCGTTCAGGAACACGTCGAGCCCCGCCGCCGCGATCCGCCGGCTGCGCAGCGCGTCCAGCAGCGCGGCCTCATCCACCACCGTTCCGCGCGCGACGTTGCAGACCATCGCGCCTTCCGGCAGCGCCTCGATCGCCGCGCGGTCCACCAGGCCGCGCGTCTCGGCGCCGCCGGCGGCGGACACCATCAGGATGTCCACATGCGGCGCCATCGCGGCCGGCGTGGGATACCACTGGTAGGAAACACCATGCTTCCTCGCCCGCGCGCTGTAGGACACCGGCATCCGGAACGCCTCGCAGCGCCGCGCGATCGCGCTCCCGATCCGGCCCAGCCCGACGATCCCGATCCGCTTCCCCCAGACCCGTGTGGTCAGCGGCATGGACCCCTTGGTCTTCCACGACCCATCCCGCACCCAGGCATCGCCCGCCGGAATCCGCCGCGCCGCCGCCAGCAGCAGGCCGATCGCCATGTCCGCGACCTCCTCCGTCAGCACATCCGGCGCGTTGGTCACGCGGATGCCGCGGGCCTTGGCGGCCTCCACGTCGATCAGGTCGTAGCCCACGCCATAGCAGGCGATGATCTCCACCTTCGGCAGCGCATCCATCAGCGCCGCGTCGGCGCCGACCTCGCCCTTGGTCGAGATCGCGCGGATGCTGTCGCGCCCGCGCGCCAGCAGCGCGGCCTTGTCCTCGGCGGCGTAGTAGAGATGCAGGTCGAAGCGCTCGCTCAGCGCCTCGATGTCCCAGGCCGGCAGCTCGCCGACGATCAGCAGGCCAGGTTTCGTCACGCCACCTTCCCCCCCAGCTCATCCTCGACATGCACGCGGATGATCTCGTCGAAGGTCTTCTCCGCCCGGAAGCCCAGCGCCTCCGCCCGCTTCGCGTCGAAGGTGCGCGGCCAGCCCTCGACGATCTTCATCACCGTCTCGTCCGGCACGCGCCTGATCAACGCCACCGCCTTGTCGCCGGCGACGCGGCGCAGCGCCTCGATCTGCTCGGCGACGGTCGCCGCGAGCCCCGGCATCGTCAGGTTCCGCCGCGCGCCCAGCGGCGCGGTATCGAGCCCCGCCGCATGCAGCAGGAACCCCACCGCCGCGCGCGGCGAGGCGTGCCAATGCATCACCGTGTCCGGCACCGGCAGGATCGCCTCCTTCCCCGCCAGCGGCTCGCGCAGGATGCCGGAGAAGAAGCCGCTCGCCGCCTTGTTCGGCAGCCCAGGGCGGATGCAGATCGTCGGCAGCCTGATCCCCACGCCGTCGAAGAAGCCGCGCCGCGAATAATCCGCCAGCAGCAACTCGCCGATCGACTTCTGCGTGCCGTAGCTCGTCAGCGGCGTCAGGTGGAACTCGTCGCCGATCTTCTCCGGGAAGGGCGCCCCGAACACCGCGATGGAGGAGGTGAACACCACGCGCGGCATGTAGCTCGCGGCTCGGATCGCCTCGAACAGCAGCCGCGTGCCGTCGAGGTTGATCCGATATCCCTTCTCGAAATCCGCCTCCGCCTCGCCCGAGACGATCGCGGCGAGGTGGAAGATCAGGTCGGGCTTGCCCGCCAGCATCTTCGCCGCCTCGCCCGGCAGCGCGAGATCGGCCGCCCAGGCCTCCGTCGGGATGCCCGAAGGCGCGGTCGGCGCGAAGACATCCACGAGCGTGAGCTTCGAGACCTTGCGCCCGCCCACCGCGCCATCGGCCGCGATGCGCGCCACGAGCTTGCGGCCGATCATCCCGGCCGCGCCGATCACCAGAACATGCATGCTGTCGTTTCCCCCTCTACGCATTCGCCCCCGCCAGCGCCGCGATCACCGCCTCCGTGCACTGATCCGTCGTCGCCGTGCCGCCGAGATCCGGCGTCAGCGCCGCGCCGCGCGCCGTCACCACCTCGATCGCCCGCATCAGCCGCTGCGCCGCCTTCGCCTCGCCGAGATGCTCCAGCATCATCGCGCCCGTCCAGAACGACCCGAGCGGATTGGCGATCCCCTTCCCCACGATGTCGAAGGCCGAGCCGTGGATCGGCTCGAACATCGAGGGCCGCTTCCGCGAGGGATCAATGTTCGCCGTCGCGCCGATCCCGAGCGACCCCGCGCAGGCCGACGCCAGATCGGAAAGGATGTCGGCATGCAGATTGGTCGCGAGCACCGTGTCCACGCTGCCCGGCTTCACCACCATCCGCGCCGCCATCGCATCCACCAGCATCTTGTCCGCGTCGAGTTGCGGATAGTCCCGCAGCACGCCGGCGATCACCTCGTCCCACAGCACCAGCCCATGCCGCTGCGCGTTGGACTTGGTCACCACGGTCAACTTCTTCCGCGGCCGCGACATCGCGAGGTCGCAGGCGAAGCGCGCGATCCGCTCGACGCCCTCCCGCGTGAACACCGCCACATCCATGCCGACCTCGATCGGCAGGCCCCGATGCGCCCGGCCGCCGACGCCGGCATACTCGCCCTCGGAGTTCTCGCGCACGATCACCCAGTCGATCTGCGCGCCCAGCTCATCCCGCAGCGGGCCGGCGACGCCCGGCAGCAGCCTGGTCGGCCGCACATTGGCGTACTGGTCGAAGCCCTGGCAGATCGCGAGCCGCAACTCCCACAGCGTAATGTGGTCCGGGATGTCGCGGTCCCCGACCGCGCCGAAATAGATCGCGTCGAATCCCGCGATCCGCTCCAGCCCGTCCGCCGGCATCATCCGCCCGGTGCGGCGGTAATGGTCACTCCCCCAGTCGAATCCCGTGACCTCGAAGCGGAAGCCGCCCTCCGCGGCGGCCGCTGCCTCCAGCACGCGACAGCCCGCCGCGATCACCTCCGGCCCGATCCCGTCGCCGCCGATCGCCGCGATCCGATGCACGCGCATGCCGTTCTCCTCCACGGCAGGTCGCATAGCGGGCCGCACCGGGGCGGCACAATCCCGGGCGGGACGCGCCGGGGCGCCGCCCGGCGCCCCGGGGGGGTTGGCGAAGCCGGTTCAGGCTTCCAGCGTCGCCTCCAGCGTGATCGTGGCGTTCAGCACCTTGCTGACCGGGCAGTTCGCCTTGGCCGCCGCCGCCAGCTCGTCGAACCTGGCCTTCTCGATCCCCGGAACCTTCGCCTTGAGCACCAGCACGATGGCGGCGATCTTCCACCCGCCCTCCACCTGCTCCATCGAGAGCCTGGCGGTCGTCGCCAGCTCCGCCGGCGGATGCCCCGCACCCGTCAACTGGAAGGCCAGCGCCATCGAGAAGCAGCCGGCATGCGCCGCGGCGATCAGCTCCTCGGGATTGGTTCCCTTCCCGTCGCCGAATCGCGCATTGAAGCCGTAGGGCGTGTCCTTCAGCGTGCCGCTCTGGGTGGAGACGGTGCCGCCCCCTTCCTCCCCGGTTCCCCGCCAGACCGCCGAACCCTCGCGCTTGATGGTGGCCATCCTCTGCTCCTCCTCGATCGCGTCTCGCCGCCAGGGGGCGGGGCCGGGAAGGTGACATGCGGGGCCATGCGCCTCTAGCCTGCCGCCGATGACCGATGCGCGACCCGCCGCCGGCCCTTGGGCGCCACCCCTCGCCGAGCCCGCGCCGCGCGCCCTCTGCACCGATTGCGGCCTCTCCCGCATGGCCATCGCCAAGGCCTGCGGCCAGGCCTGCCAGTTCCTCCGCCCCGACTACGCGGCGCTGGAGGCCCGCGTGCATGGCCGCGCGCGCGATCCCGCCCGCCCCGACGAGCTGCATTTCGGCCCCTTCCGGGCCATGCACCGCGCCGCGCTGAAGGCGCCGCTCGCCGGCGCGCAATGGACGGGGATCGCCACCCGCCTCGGCGAGCGCCTGCTGGAGACCGGCGCGGTGGATGCCGTGCTCGCCATGGCCGCCGACCCCGAGGATCGCTGGAAGCCGGTCCCGGTCCTCGTCACCCGCGCCGAGGACATGGCGGCCTGCCGCGGCATGAAGATGGGCTTCGCCCCCCTGCTCGCCCTGCTGGAGCCCGCCGCCCGTGCCGGCCACCGGCGGCTCGCCATCATCGGCATTCCCTGCCAAGTGCATGCGCTGCGCGCCATCGAAGCGGAGCTTGGCCTCGAGCGCCTCTACGTCATCGGCACGCCCTGCTCCGACAACACCAGCACGGCGATGTTTCATCAGTTCCTGGACCTGCTGGACCCCGACCCCGCCTCGATCACCTATCTGGAGTTCCGCGCCGATTTCCATGTCGAGCTCCGCCACGCCGACGGCCGCGTCCGCACCATCCCCTTCCTGAAGCTCCCGATCAGCCAGCTGCCGCCGGACTTCTTCCCGCTGACCTGCCGGACCTGCGTGGACTACACCAACGTCCTCGCCGACCTCACCGTCGGCTACATGGGGGGCGAGGGCCGGCAATGGCTGCTGGTGCGCAACGCGCCGGGCCAGGCGCTGCTCGACCTGATCGCGCCCGAACTCGACCTGGCCACCCCCGGCGCCGCCGGCAACCGCAAAGGCGCCGTGAAGGGCTTTCTGGCCAACACGGAGCGCGCCGCCGGCGGCCTGCCATTGCGCCGCATGCCCAACTTCCTCCGCCCGCTGGTCGGCTGGCTGATGCCCCGGATCGGCCCGCGCGGCCTGGAGTTCGCCCGCGCCCGGGTGGAGATGAAGGCCATCGAGGCCATCCTCTACCTGCGCGGCCAGGCGCCCCGCCGGCTGCGGAGCATGATTCCACCCCATCTCTGGGCCCTTGCCGCAACCTATGGGATAGTCCCCCGGCCTGGAGAGGTCCCCCCGCCACCCAAGGGGCTGCCCCGGAACCCGGGCGCGTTGTAAGGAAAATCACGGTTCCGCGCGTTAGCCTTGGCGCCGGGTCGAAGAAGCTTGCTACAACCAAAACGGGTCGGCCCCGACCGCTCATTCCGGGGCCCTGACCGATGGGAGCCGCCATGCCTCCGATCCTTTCCCGCCGCCTCCCGCGCCTGCTCGGCGCCGCGCTGGCGGCCATGCTCTGCCTCGGCGGCGGCCAGGCGGCGGCCCAGGGGACGGCCCAAGGGACGGCGCAAGCGCCCGCCCAGGGGGCCGCGCAAGGCGATCCCATCCGCATCAAGGTCATCGGCGGCCTTGCCGATGTCAGCCAGTATGTCCGCTTCGAGGAGCCGTTCTGGCGCCGCCGCGTGGTGGAGCGCACCAATGGCCGCATCGCCGCCGAGATCGCGCCCTTCGACCGCAGCGGGATCCGCGGGCAGGAGATGCTGCAGCTCATGCGCCTCGGCGTGGTGCCCTTCGGCACGGTGATCCTGCCGATCGCCTCCACCGAGGAGCCCGAGTTCAACGCGGTGGACCTGCCCGCCCTCTCGCCGGACATGGCGACGCTGCGGCGCAATGTCGGCGCCTTCCGCCCCTATCTCGAGACGCTGGTGCGGGAGCGCTACGGGATCGAGCTGCTCGCCGTCTTCACCTATCCGGCGCAGGTCGTCTTCTGCAACCGCGCCTTCGCCGATCTCGGCGATCTCCGCGGTCGGCGCGTCCGCACCTCCTCGGTCAGCCAGTCCGAGATGATCCAGGCGCTCGGCGGCACCGCCGTGGTGACGCCCTTCGCCGAGATCCTGCCGGCGATCCGATCCGGGGTCGTGGAATGCGCCATCACCGGCACGCTCTCGGGCCATGCCATCGGCCTGTTCGACGTGACCACCCATGTCCACACCATGGCGCTGAGCTGGGGGCTTTCGATCTTCGGCGCCAACCAGGAAGCCTGGAACGCCTTGCCGCGCGACATCCAGCAGATCCTCCGCGACGGCCTGCGCGATCTGGAGGCGGAGATCTGGCAGGCCGCCGATGGCGAGACCGGGGAGGGGCTGGCCTGCAACGCCGGCTTGCCGAGCTGCAACCTGCCGCGCCGCGGCAACATGACGATCGTGCAGGTGAGCCCCGCCGACCATGAGCGGCGCCGCCGCCTGCTGACGGAGGTGGTGCTGCCGCGCTGGGTGGATCGCTGCGGGCCGGATTGCGTGGATGCCTGGAACGCGCATCTCGCGCCGGTCACCGGCCTGCGCGCCCGCAGCGACTGATCCGCGGCGAGGGCGCGACGCCGGATGATGCAGACGACAAGACGGCTCCGATGGGCTGTCATCGCCGCGGTGGGGCTGATCCTGCTCGTGCAGGGCGTCGTGACGCTCGCCTTCCTGACGCGCACGCGCGAAGCGGTGATCGCCACCGCGCACGATACCGCCGACCGCATCACCCGCGCCGTCGAATCCTCGCTCAACCGCAACTTCGTCCAGGTGGATGCGATGCTGGCGGGCCTGCCCGCCGTGCTCGCCCCCCTCGCCCGCGACGGCCGGATCGAGCCGAACGACGCCACCCGGGTGATCCGGGAGCTGAACAACCAGAACTTCACCTTCCGCGACGTGCTGCTGATCGGCCCCAACGGCCTGCCCGTCGCCACCGCGCTCAACGTCTCGCGCCGGCGCCCGCTGCCGGTGCCGCTCGGCCCCGCCTTCATCGAGACGGGGCCGACCGCGGGCGGCGTCTCGATCGGCGGGCCGGTGCGCAACCCCGCCACCGGCGAATGGGCGCTCTTCTTCGCCCGCCCCGTGACCCTGCCCGGCATCGGCCCCGTCACCGCGGTCGCCGAGGTGCCGGTGCCGGTCATCACCGGCCTGCTCGCCGTGGGCGGCGAGGCGCCGGGGCTCCGCGTGACCTTCGAGCGCGACGACGGCACCCTGCTCGCCTCGCTGCCCCATGACGAAGGCCGGATCGGCCGCAGGCTTTCCGCGCCGATCTCCTCCTATGGCACGGCGCGGGAGGGAATCTCGCGCTTCGATGGCCGCTCGGTGCTCGTCTCGATCCGCCCGACCCTCTACCCGACGCTGCTGCTCGCCGCGACGATCGACATCGAGGCGGCGCTGGCCAATTGGCGGCTCGACCGCGACCGCGCGCTCACCATCTCCGCCGCCTTCGCCGCGCTCATGCTGGCGCTCGCCGCGGCGCTGCTGCTCTGGCTGCGCACCCGCGACCGCACCGAGCAGGAACGCGTCGCCTGGCGCGCCCGGCTCGAGAATGCGCTGAACTCCATGTCGGACGGCTTCGTGATGTTCGGCCCCGACCAGCGCCTGATCGCCTGCAACGAGCGCTACAAGGATTTCTACATCCTCTCGGCGCCCTTCATCCGCCCCGGCGCGCTGTTCCGCGACATCATCCGCGAAGGCGCGCTGCGCGGGCAGTACCCGCAGGCCGGCCCCGACATCGAGGGCTTTGTCGAGGCGATGGACCGCTGGCGCCACGCCAACAACCCGCCGATCGAGCGCCTGCTGCCCGATGGCCGCTGGGTGCTCATCACGGAACGCACCACGCCGGACGGCGGCACCGTCGGCATCCGCACCGACATCACCCAGCTCAAGCGCACCATGGACGAGCTGGCGAGTGCCCGCGACACCGCGCGCGCCGCCGGCGAGGCGAAGAGCCAGTTCCTCGCCCGCATGTCGCATGAGCTGCGGACCCCGCTGAACGGCATCCTCGGCTTCGCCCAGGTGCTGCTGCGCGACCCGGCGCTGACGCCCGAGCAGCGCGAGCAGGTCGCGACGCTGAAGGAAGCGGGCCAGCACCTGCTGGAACTCGTCAACGGCCTGCTCGACCTCTCCAAGATCGAGGCTGGCAAGCTCGACTTGCATCTCGCCGGGACGGCGCTGCGCCCGCTGCTCGAAGCCTGCGCCGGGCTGCTCGCCCCCGAGGTGGCGCGGAAGGCGATCCGCTTCTCGCTCACCGTCGCCCCCGGCACGCCGGCCGCGGTGGAGGCGGATGCGATGCGGCTGCGCCAGATGCTGCTCAACCTGCTCTCCAACGCGGTCAAGTTCACGCCGCCCGGCGGCAAGGTGGAGATGCGGGCGATGCCGATGCCCGGCGCCCCGCAGGGCATCCGGATCGAGGTGCAGGACAGCGGCCCAGGCATCCCGATGGAGAAGCGCCACCTGCTGTTCGAGGATTTCTCCCAGCTCGTCACCCTGCCCGGCGAGGGCGGCGCCGGCACCGGCCTCGGGCTCGCCATCTCCGCCCGCCTCGCCGCCGCGATGGGCGGGCGGATCGTCTGCGACCCGGACGCGCAGGAAGGCGCGCTGTTCTGGGTGGAACTTCCGCTGCGCACCGTCTCGCTGCCCGCCGCGCCCGCCGCCCCGCCCCGCCCCGCCCAGCCCGCCGTCTCGGATGGCCGCAAGCTGCGCGTGCTGGTCGCCGACGACGTCGCCGCCAACCGCATGGTGGCGCGCGCCATGCTGGTCGCTGCCGGCCACCGCGTGGACAGCGCCACCGACGGCGCCGAGGCGCTCGCCGCCGTCGAGCGCGAGAACTACGACGTGGTGCTGATGGATGTGCAGATGCCGGGCATGGACGGGCTGGAGGCCACGCGCCGCATCCGCCAGCTCGATGGCGGGCGCGCCCGGGTGCCGATCCTCGCCGTCACCGCCTCCGCCCTGCCCGACCAGGTCGCCGCCTGCCACGCCGCGGGCATGGATGGCCACCTGCCGAAGCCGATCGACCGCGAATCACTGCTGGCCGCGATCGGCCGCCTCGCCGCCGGCGACAGCCTCGCCGAGCCCCCCGCCGCCGTCGCGGCACCGGCCGAGGATCCGCTGCTCGACCGCGGCTCGCTGGCCAGCCTCGCCGCCGATCTGGGCCCCACCTCGGAGGTCGTGATCGGCGAATTCGTGGCCGAGCTGAAGCTCGGCATCGAGACGCTGGCCGCCCCGGGCATCGTCGGCGACATCCCGCAGCTGCGCCACGCCGCGCACCGGCTGCTCGGCGCCGCCCGCACCCTCGGCGCCAAGCGCCTCGCGCGCGCGATCGAGACGATGCAGGCCACGATCCACGGCGGCGCGAGCCCCGGGCCGGGCCTCGCCCAGGTGCTGGAGATCGCGGCCCAGACCCAGCCCGCGCTCGAAGCGGCGCTGCGGCCGCCGGCCGTCAACGATCCGGGCGCCCCTTCGGCCGGGCCGCAGCGCGCCGCGGTGCATTGAACTTGCCCCTCGAGCGCCGGGCGCTCGCTCCGCGCCCTTGGCTCGCCGCATCGGCGGCGGCCGCCAGGACCGGCCTCAGCCCACGCGCAGCAGGCCAGGCCCGTTGAGGCGGAGCCATTCCGCGGCACGCTCGCGGTTCGGCGTGAGCCGCTCCACCAGCGACCAGAAGCGCGCGGAGTGATTCAGCTCGCGCAGATGCGCGACCTCATGCGCCACGACGTAATCGGTCACCCAGCCCGGCGCCATGACGAGCCGCCAGGAGAAGGCGAGCGTGCCGTCCGGCGCGCAACTGCCCCAGCGGCTGCGCGTATCCTTCATGCGGATCGCGCGCGGCGTCACGCCGAGCACGGCGGCATGCCCCGCGGCGAGCGCGCCGATGCGCCGCTTCGCCTCGCCGCGCAGGAAATCACCGACGCGGCGCGGCAGGAATTCTCGTGCGCCCGTCACCACGATCGCGTCGCCCTCGAGGAAGGCGCCGCCGCGCAGCCGCGGCTCGTGCCGGATCGCGTGGCGCCGCCCGCCGATCGGCAGCGTGACGCCGGGCGCGAAGACCACGGGCGGCGCCAGGCCGGCCAGCTTCTCCAGCACCCAGTCCGCATGCTCCCGCACCAGCCTGAGCCCGGCGCGCCGCCCGCTGCGCGGCGGCAGCGTGATGACGACCGCGCCCTCGCGCGGGCAGATCCGCATCGAGACGTTTCGCGCCCGCGCGGAGGCGCGCCAGCGCACCGGCACTTCGCCCGACGGCGCCAGCGCGCCGCGCGGCGGACGCAGCTTCACGATCTCCGAATCGGACGAGGCCATGCGCCGCACCATGACGCGGGGCGATGCGCGCCGCAACAATGACCGCACGCCTCCGGCAACTCGCCGCCGCACGCCTCCGGCGTGACGCTTGACAGCAGCCCTCCGACGCCGTCGCGTGCCGCGATGCCCTCGCTGCTGGCCAACATCGTCACGCTGGTCGCGGTCGGCGCGATCTGGGGCATGACGCCCTCTCTCGCCAAGCTGGCGATGGAGCAGGGCATGCGCCCGCTCGGCGTGGCGAGCTGGGCGGCGGGTTTTTCGGGCGCGATGCTGCTCGGCGTCGCGATGGCGCGCGGGGAACGGCCGCATTGGTCACCGCGGCACGTGCTGCACTACGCCACCGGCGGGATCGTCGGCATGTCGCTCGCGCATCTCTTCGCCTTCACCGGATTGCAGCGCGCGCCGGTCGGCCTGCTCGCCCTGCTGATCCCGCTTTCGGCGCTGTTTACCATGCTGCTGCTCGCGCTGTTCCGGATCGAGCGCGCGACGCGGCGCAGCCTGGTGGGTGCCGCCATCGGCATGGCGGGCGTGGCGCTCGCGATGGCGCCGGGCGCGGCGCTGCCCGATGCGGCGCTGCTGCCCTGGGCGCTGCTGATGCTGCTGACGCCGGTCTGCTACGCGCTCTCCAACCTGTTCTCGATCGGGCTCGCGGTGAAGGGCGCGCCCGTGCTGGCGCAGGCCACAGGCACCGTGATCCTGGCCGCCGTCGGCGCCGTCGCGATCGCGCTGCCGCTCGGCCATCTCGGTCTGCCGCCGAGCCTCGGCGTGCTGGGCATCCTGCTGGCGCAGGGCGTGCTGACCGGCGCGGCGTATCTCCTCTACTTCCGCCTGCTGACCGGCCCGGGCGGCGTCTTCGCAAGCCAGATCGCCTACGTGATCACGCTCGCTGGCCTGTTCTGGGGCTTTCTTCTGTTCGGCGAGGTGCCCGGCTGGCTCACCATCCCCGCCGCGCTGCTGATCTTCGCCGGCGTCGCGCTGGTCAGCACGGAGAAGCGCGCGCGCCTCACCCCGGCAGATGCTTCATCTCGATCTCGACGAAGCTGAGCGGACCCATGCCGGCATTGACCACGTTGTGCTCCACGCCCGGCGGCCGCGTGTAGCTCACGCCGGCCTTGAGCTCCGCCGTCGCCGTCGCGCCGCCGGGCAGTTCCAGCAGCAGCGTGCCGTCCTGCACCGGCACGACCACATAGGCCATGCCGTGCCGATGCCATCCCGTTTCCGCCCCCGGCGCGAAATCCCAGCGGGTGACGCGCGTGTGCGCGTCATCCACCTGGACCGTCGGCACCGCCGGCGCCCGACACCGCAAAGGCTCGGTCATTCGGCAGCCTTCGCCAGCCCAAGCCCCGGCAGCGGCAGCACGCCGGTGGCCTGCATGCCCGCCCAGGCCTTCTCCGCCGTCGCCGCATCCAGCGGCAAATGCGGCGGGCGGATCACGCGGAACCCGTCATCGCCGCGGCTGCGCGCGATGATCTCACGCAGCCCCGGGATCAGCGGCACCGAGGTCGCGGCCTTGCGCGTTGCGTTGAGCACCGCCTGCGCCGCATCCGCCTCCGCGCCCGTGCGCTTCTGGTAGACGATCTGCCCGAAGCGCGCATTCACGTTGGACGCGGCCGTGATGCAGCCCGCGCCGCCATCGGCCAGGATGCGCTGCACGAACTCGTCGGAGCCCGAATAGACCTCGAACCCGTCCTTGGCGAAGTGGTCGATCATAGCCTTCATGTTCGCGTAGTCGCCCGACGAATCCTTCACGCCCTTGATCACGCCCGGAAACGCCTTCAGCAGCCGCGCGATCAGGTCGAGGCTGAAGGGCACCGCGCTCTGCTGCGGGAAGTGATAGAGGTAGATCGCGATGCCGCCGCCGACGCGGTTCACCACCTCCGAGAAATAGGCGAACAGCCCGTCATCGCTCGGCCCCTTGTAGTAGAAGGGCGGCAGCGCCAGCACGCCGCGGATGCCGCAGCTCTTGGCGTGCTTCGTCAGCTCCACCGTGTCCGTCAGGCTCGCGCAGCCCGTGCCCGGCATCAGCGCCTTCGCGGGCACGCCGCGCGCGAGAAGGCCCTCCAGGATCGCCTTGCGCTCATCGAAGCCGAAGCTGTTGGCCTCGCCGGTCGTGCCGAGGATGCCAAGCCCGTTGCAGCCATTCCCCAGCAGCCACTGGCAATGCGCGGCGAAACGGTCCAGGTCGGGCGAGAAGTCGGGCTTCATCGCGGTCAGCGCCGCGGCATTCACGCCGCCGAACAGCGCGTCCTTCATCGTGGGGGTTCCCTTTCTTCGGGTGGTCTGGCGGGTGGTCTCGGCCTGGCCGCGCGCGGGATGCGTGCCGGCCAGGCGACGATGTGGTCCTGCAGATGGCCCGCCTCGCGCTCGCCGATCGCCCTGCCGCGCACGGAGACGCCAGCCTGGTGCACCGTCTCGGGGTCGCCCGAGACGAGCGGATGCCACCAGGGCAGGTCCTGCCCCTCCTGCACCAGGCGGTAGGCGCAGGTCGGCGGCAGCCAGTCGATCGTCGCGACGCGCTTCGGAGTCAGCTTCACGCAATCCGGCACGCGCGCGCGGCGGTTCGCGTAGTCGGAGCAGCGGCAGGATCGGATATCGAGCAGACGGCAGGCGACATTGGTCCAGCCGAGCTCCTCGGTGTCCTCGTCGCGCAGCTTGTGCAGGCAGCAGCGTCCGCAGCCATCGCACAGGCTCTCCCACTCCGCGCGCGTCATCGCGCCGAGCGGCTTGGTGCGCCAGAAGGGGGCGGCGGCCGTCATGCGGCCGCAACCTACAGGCAGCCGGGCGGCGCGGAAAGCCGCCGCCCGGCACCGCTCTCACACCAGCTGGATCTCGCCCGCCGGGTTGGCCAGATCGAAGCTGTTGCGGGCGCCGACCAGTTCGATCACGTCGCCGGTGTACATCGTGATCAGCACGTCGAGCCCATCCAGGGAGATGTCGTAGAGGTCCCCCGCCGTCGGGTCCGCGACGTCCAGGATCAGCCGGTCGTTGCTGAGGATGTCGAAGTCCAGCACGATGTCATGCTCGTTGATCCCGTCATCGAGCGGCGTGAAGCGGAAGATGTCGTTGCCGAGCCCGCCGCCGAGCAGGTCGTTCCCGGCGCCGCCATTGATCACGTCGTCGCCGACGCCGCCATAGAGCGCGTCGTCGCCCGCGCCGCCGCGCAGCGTGTCGTCGCCGGCGCCGCCGAACAGCGCGTCGCGCCCGGCCGCGCCTTCCAGCACGTCGCCGCCGCCGCCGCCGAGCAGCACGTCATCGCCCTGAAGGCCCAGCACCGTATCGGCGCCGCCGGCGGCCGAGATGGTGTCGTCACGCGGCGTGCCGCGCAGCAACTCGGCGTCGCGACCGCCGACCCGCAACTGCTCCTCGATGGTCTGCTCGATATCGTCGATCACGTCGCGGATGGAATCGAGCCCGTCCTCGATCCAGTCGGTCAGCTTGCTCATAGGCCGTGGTCTCCCAAGGGATGCGACGCCGGGAGACATAGTCGCGGCGCCGGACGGCGCGGCCTCGTGATTTGGTGAGGTGACGCAAGCGTCAACGGGGGCCTACGAAAGCCGCCGCAGCGCCTCCAGGAACCGTCGCGCCGCGAGGTCCGGCGCCCAGGGCTCCCAGGCCGTGCCGCCGAACTCGGCGCGGAGCGGGTCCGCCGCCATCACCGGCGATCGGATGCCGAGGGTCGCCCGCACCTCGGCCGGCGACCAGCCCGCGACATGCACCGCCTCCGCCGCCGCGATCGCGACATCGAGCCGCTTGTGCAGCCGGTGCTCCCCCGCGCTCCACGCCGGAAGCGCGTAGCGCATCGCGATCACCGCCTGCAGCCGCTGCTGCAACGCCCGGAACCCCTCGCCCAGGAAGGGCTTGAGCGGCGAGATGCAGTCGAAATTGGTGAGCCCCTCCTCCGCATCATGCAGCAATTCGCGCCGCATCTCCGCGATCCCCGCGGCCGGCCTCGTCGCCCGCCGCAGCGCCAGCACCGCCAGCGAATGCTGCGCGACGGAAAGCGGCACCGGCCACACCGAATGCCCGCCCCAGCGGAAGGTGCGCGAGAGCCCGATCGCCAAATCCTCGTCCGTCCAGTCGAAGGGCGTCGGCGCCAGGAGGTCGAGCCGCCGCCCGGACGGCAGGCGCACCCAGGCGCGGGCTTCGGTTCGTGCGGCCATGAGCCTTCCTTCGCGGCGGCCCGAGGCTAAACTCCCGGCCCGAGACAAGGAACGCCAGCATGGACGCCCACACCCTGCCACCCGTGATCCGCCTCGCGCCGGAGGACGGCGTCGCGATCGCCCGCATCGCGCTGCCGCCGGCGACACCTTTGGCGGAGGGCGTCGCCGTCGGCGCGCGGCGCATCCCGCCCGGCCACAAGGTCGCGCTGCGGCCGCATGCGGCGGGCGAGCCGATCCGCCGCTACGGCCAGATCATCGGCTTCGCGACGGAGGCGATCGCGCCTGGCGAATGGGTGCACACCCACAACTGCGCGATGGGCGATTTCAGCAAGGATTTCGCCTGGGGCGTGGATGCGCGCCCGACCGAGTACATCACGCCCGCCGCAACCTTCCTCGGGATCCGCCGCGCCGATGGGCGCGTGGCCACGCGCAACTACATCGGCATCGTGACCAGCGTGAACTGCTCCGCCCATGTCGCCGACCTCATCGCCGACGCTTTTCGGCGCAACCCCTTCTCCGGGTTTGACCCGCTGGCGGATTACCCGAACGTGGACGGCGTCGTCGCGCTGACCCACAAGACCGGCTGCGGCATGACGATGGGCGAGCCGCTGCGCCTGCTCCGCCGCACGCTGGCCGGCTTCGCGCGGCACGTGAACTTCTCGCATGTCATCGCCATCGGCCTCGGCTGCGAGGTCAACCAGCTCGGCCCGATGCTGGAGGAGCAGAAGCTCGCCGGACGCCTGCGCAGCATGGACATCCAGGAGATGGGCGGCACGCGGAAGACGGTCGAAGCCGGCATCGCCTTCGTGAAGGAGGTTCTGGCCGAATCCAATCGCGTGGCGCGCGAGCCCGTGCCGGCCTCGGAGCTCATCGTCGCGCTGCAATGCGGCGGCTCGGACGGCTATTCCGGCATCACCGCGAACCCCGCCCTCGGCGCCGCCTCCGACCTCCTCGTGCGGCATGGCGGCACGGTGATCCTCTCCGAGACGCCCGAAACCTACGGCGCCGAGCATTTGCTCACGCGCCGCGCCACCGCGCGCGAGATCGGCGAGAAGCTGGTCGCCAAGATGCGCTGGTGGGAGGCGTACACGGAACGCGAGGGCGCCGAGATGAACGCGAATCCCTCGCCCGGCAACAAGGCCGGCGGGCTGACCACGATCCTCGAGAAGTCGCTCGGCGCGATGGCCAAGGCCGGCACGACGAACCTCACCGGCGTCTATGACTATGCCGAGCCCGTCACCGCCAAGGGCTTCGTCTTCATGGACACGCCGGGCTACGACCCGGTGGCCGCGACCGGCCAGGTCGCCGGCGGCGCCAATCTGGTCTGCTTCACCACCGGGCGCGGCAGCGTGTTCGGGATGAAGCCCGCCCCCTCCATCAAGCTCGCCACCAACACCGCGATGTATGAGCGCATGGCGGAGGACATGGACATCAATTGCGGCACGATCCTGAGCGGCGAGGAAAGCGTCACGCAATGCGGCGAGCGGATCTTCGAGCTGATCCTGCGCGTTGCATCCGGCGAGCGGTCCAAGAGCGAGACCTACGATTTCGGCAGTTCCGAATTCGCGCCCTGGGTGCTGGGCGCGACCATGTGAGCGCGCCCCAAGGGGCAACGATGTGAGCACGCTGCTGGCCGCGATCGCCTTCCTGCTCGGCGCCGCCGCGCTGGCCTGTGCGGTGAGCGCGATGCCCGCGATGCTGCGCGCCTCGCGGGCCGGCGTGCCGTGGTGGTATGGCGGTCTCGGCTGGTACGGCGGCGCCTCGCGCCACATGCCCGAGGCCGCGCGGCCGCATGCGCGCAAGGCGATGAAGCGCTGGTTCGCGGCGATGGGCCTGTTCGTGCTGGCCGCGGTATCGGCCGCGCTCGCCAGCGCGCTCGGCCCGCCCCCGTGACCGAGCCGAGCTATCGCCCGGATCTTCTCGCCGCGCCCGACCTTCTTGCGCGCCCCTCCACGATCATGGTGGCCGAGGGCCACGAGGCACCGATCCTGGTCGGCGGCGCGGTGGTGGAGTTCGACACGCTCGGCGCGGTGACGACGGGCGATTTCGACGTCGTCGCAGCCGATCAGGAGGCGCTGGACAGCGCCCTCCGCGCGGTCGGCTTCCGGCGGGAGGATCGCGCGGGGCGGAGGCTCGGCGGCTGGTACCACGAGGCGCTGCCGATCGCGGTCGATTGCGTCTCGGCGCGCTACTATGACGGCCGCGGCGACCGGGCGCGGTTGCGCATCATCGCCACCAGGGGTGGCGAGTTCCTGGCAGCGCCCACGGAAGAAATCATCATTGACCGCATCGGCCAATGGGAGGCGTCGGACAGGCGGGACCAGGACCTCGCCGCCCAGAGACGCGGCCTGCTTCTGCTTGCTGCCAGCCTCGACGAAGCCTAAATCCACCGTCGCGCGCTGAGAAAACCGGAGCCCCGCCGGACCTTGCGGCACTCCGAGGGCCAGGACGACGACCGTGAACCGCATCACCCCCGAAGAGCGCGCCGAGCAGATCCGCCGCAAGCTCGCGGAGGGCGTCGTGCCGCCGACCACCGACGAAATGATGAACGCCGGCACCCGCCGCACCCCAGAGAAGCGCGAACTCCTCCGTCGCCTCAAGGAGATCGCCGAGCAGCGCGGCCAGACCCCCTGGCCCGCCAAATACTGACGCGGCGTTTCGTGACATCTTGATGAACCCCGGCGTAACGACATTGCCCCTGGGCTGACGCCACAGCTACCAGTCCGCGCCCACCGGACTGGACTCGCCCATGCGCCGCACGCTCTGCGCCCTCGCCCTTGCCAGCCTGGCGCTGCCCGCCGCCGCGCAGGACCAGGTCTTCCATCGCATCGCCTCCATCGAGGCCGTGCGCATGCTGCCCGCGGACCGCGACCGCACCCGCCGCTCCGTCGCCGAGATCGTCGCCGCCAGCGGCGACGGCAACACGCTGCTCTATGCCGATGGCGAGCAGCGCGGCATCGGCCTCGTGGACATCACCGATCCCGCCCGCCCGCAGCCCGCCGGCTTCGTGGCACTCGACGGCGACACCACCTCCGTCGCGGCGCGCGGCAACCTGGCCTTCGCCGTCGCCGACACCTCGCCCGACAAGGCGAATCCCGCCGGCTTCGTCGCGGTGGTGGACATCGCCGCCCGCCGCGTCACCCAGCGCTGCGACCTCGGCGGCCAGCCCGACGCCACCGCGATCAGCCGCGACGGCCGCTCCCTCGCCGTGGTCATCGAGAATGAGCGCGACGAGCGGCTGAACCGCGGCGCCATCCCGCAGCTGCCGCCCGGCAACCTCACCATCATCCCGATCACCGCCGAAGGGCTGGACTGCGCCGCGCTGCGCCGCGTGGACCTCACCGGCCTCGCCGAGGTCGCCCCCACCGACCCCGAGCCCGAATTCGTGGACATCAACAGCCGCGGTGAGGCCGTGGTCACGCTCCAGGAGAACAACCACCTCGTCATCGTGGACCTCGCCGCCGGACGCGTCCTCCACCACTTCCCCGCCGGCCGCGTCACGCTGGAGCAGGTGGACGCGACGCGCGACGGCGTCATCCGCCCGACGCAGCGCCTCGCAGGCCTGGTGCGCGAGCCCGACGCCGTGCGGTGGCTGGACGATGACCGCTTCGTCACCGCCAACGAAGGCGACATGGTCACCGGCTCGCGCGGCTTCACCATCTTCCGCCGCGACGGCACGGTGGAATGGGACAGCGGCAACCGGCTCGAACACCTCGCCATCCGCCTCGGCCACTACCCCGAGGCGCGCAGCGGCAACCGCGGCAACGAGCCGGAGGGGATCGAGGTCGCCACCTTCGGCGGCCAGCGCCTGATCTTCGTCGGCTCCGAACGCGCCTCGATCGTCACCGTCTGGCGCGACGAAGGCCCGGGCCGCGCGCCCAGCTTCGTGCAGGTCCTGCCCGCCGGCGTCGCGCCCGAGGGCCTGCTCGCCATCCCCGCGCGCGGCCTGTTCGTCGTGGCGAATGAAGGCGACAACCCGCAGAGCGGCCTGCGCTCCTCGATCAGCCTCTACCGCCTCGGCGCCGGCCCCGCGCGCTACCCGACGATCGAGAGCGCGAACGGGCCGGCGGGCACGCCGATCCCCTGGGGCGCGCTGTCGGGCCTCGCCGCGCACCGCACCATCCCCGGCCGGCTCTACGCCGTCACCGACAGCGTCTATGCGGAAGCGCAGATCCTCACGATTGATGCGACGGTCACGCCCGCCCGCATCACCGAAAGCCTCACCGTCACGCGCGATGGCCAGCCCGCGCAGGGCCTCGACATCGAGGGCATCGCCGTGCGCGCCGATGGCGGCTTCTGGCTCGCCCATGAAGGCAACCCGGAGCGCGAGCGCAACCCTGATCGCAGCCAGCTCCTCCGCGTCTCCGCGACCGGCGCGATCGAGCAGGTGATCCAACTGCCGGAAGCCCTCGGCGCCGTCGCGAACCGCTTCGGCTTCGAAGGCGTCACCGTCACCGGCGAAGGCGCGGAGGAGGTCGTGTGGATCGCCGTGCAGCGCGAATGGCGCGGCGATCCGCGCGGCCGCACCATGATCCTGCGCCACCAGGTCGCGACCGGCGAATGGGGCGTGCTGCACTACCCGCTGGATGCGACGCCCACCGGCTGGATGGGCCTTTCGGAGATCACCGCCATCGCCCCCGACCGCTTCCTCGTGATCGAGCGCAACAACCAATGGGGCGAGCGTGCGATCAAGCGGATCTACGAAGTCTCCGTCGCCGGCCTCACGCCCGCCGCGCCCGGCGCCACGACCATCCCCCTCGTCACCAAGCGCCTGGTACGCGACATGGTGCCGGACCTCGCCGCGAGCGGCGGGACCGTGCTGGAGAAGCTCGAAGGCTTCGCCGTGGATGCCGAGGGCAATGCCTTCGCCGTCACCGACAATGACGGCCTGCAGGGCGCCTCGGGCGAGACGCAGTTCCTGCGCCTCGGTCGTCTGCGCTGAGGCTCAGGGCAGCGGCCCCACCCGCGCCGCCAGCAGGTCGAAGAAGCGCGGCGAGT
>VFQR01000756.1_pt1 | contig 34380 bp, 36 predicted proteins | sample 3512321 | NCBI WGS metagenome assembly VFQR01 (sample SAMN10412374, study PRJNA504923) | tailings metagenome | isolation source: Relicate 3 Philex TSF1 revegetated site | place: Philippines: Tuba, Benguet | collected 2017-08-29 | reverse complement strand
AGACGACGGTGGCGAGCACGGTGGTCTCGCCATAGGTGGCGAGCACGGCGCCATGAGCCTGGCGGGCGACCTTGCCGGTCTCGAGCACGAGCTTGCGACCACCCCAGGTGATCTCCTCGCGATGGGTCTCGAACATCTTGTTTTCCTTTCTCGGACGGATCGGACGGCGGACGGCCATGCGCAAGACGGCGAGAGGCTCGATCTCAGGATCTAGCGATCCCGAGCCCCTTGCGATCCTGCCATGGCGATCGGCTTGTCCAGTGGATTGCCTTTGTTGGCGCGCCAGCCACGCGTATCGCGGCCGGCGATGGAAGACGGGCGACAGACGGGCGCCCGGAATGCGGCTCGGCCCCGCGCGGTGGTCCGCCGGGGCCGGTCCGAAATCTTAGCGGCGGATGCCGAGGCGCTCGATGAGGGCCTTGTAGCGAGCCTCGTCCTTGCCCTTGACATAGTCGAGCAGCGAACGGCGGGCGGAGACCATCTTCAGGAGACCGCGGCGGGAATGGTTGTCCTTGGCGTGGGTCTTGAAGTGTTCGGTCAGGTTGGTGATGCGCTCGGTGAGGATGGCGACCTGCACCTCGGGCGAACCGGTGTCGCCGGGCTTGGTGGCATATTCAACGATGAGTTCGGCCTTGCGGGCGTCGGAAATCGACATCGGGTGTTCCTTCTGTAGGGATCGATGGGTTCGGCCGGGCCGGGATGTCGTCCAGCGCGGTCGGATGGCCGTGATGCGCGGCAGGCGCGCGAGGCACGGTCCGGTGGCCCGTCGGGCTGCCGAAGGCGCGGCTTATACACGAAATTGGCAGCAAGGGAAGGGATTGCCCACGTTCCCGTTTCATTCACGCATCGCGCACGCCATGATGTCGCCATGCAAGGTCCCGCTCTCACCCCCCTTGGTCCCCCTGTCGACGGCCGCCAGTCGGAGCGGGCGCTTGCCATCGCACGCGGCGCGACGCGCCTTCTCGCCGCCCTGGACTTCGCCGTGGTGCCGGAACTCGCCCTGCCCTCCGGCCGGCGCGCCGACCTGACCGCGCTCGGCCGCAACGGCGTGCTCTGGATCGTCGAGATCAAGTCCTCGGTGGAGGACTTCCGCACCGATCGCAAGTGGGGCGACTATCGCGCCCACGCCGACCGGGTGCTCTTCGCCGTGGCACCGGACTTTCCCGCGGCAATCCTGCCGGAGGACGCAGGCCTCATCCTCGCCGACGCCCATGGCGCCGAACTCCTGCGCGAAGGCGAGGCCTTCGCCCTGCCGGCTGCGACGCGGAAGGCGATGATGCTGCGCTTCGCCCGCGTTGCCGCCGGCCGCATGACACTTCTCTGCGACCCAGCGGTGCGGGGGCTGACCGATCTTTGACGCCTCAGCGCGGGGCGCGCTTGGCGAGGATGCGCTGGAGCGTGCGGCGATGCATGCCGAGCCGGCGGGCGGTTTCCGAGACGTTGCGGCCGCAGAGCTCGTAGATGCGCTGGATGTGCTCCCAGCGCACGCGGTCCGCCGACATCGGGTTCTCGGGGAGATCGGCGGCCTTGCCGGACACCGCCAGCAGCGCCGCGAAGACCTCGTCGGCATCCGCCGGCTTGGCGAGATAGTCGACGGCACCGAGCTTCACCGCCGTCACGGCGGTGGCGATGTTGCCGTAGCCGGTGAGGATGACGCCGCGCGCATCGGGGCGCGCCGCGTTTAGGGCGGAGATGACGTCGAGGCCGTTGCCGTCGCCGAGCCGCATGTCGACCACCGCGAAGGCCGGCGGGCTCTTGGCCACGGCGGCGAGGCCATCCGCGACGCTGTCGGCGGCCGTCACCGCGAAACCACGGGCTTCCATGGCGCGGCAGAGCCGCTGCAGGAAGGGCTTGTCGTCATCGACGACCAGCAGCGAACGATCCGCGGGCAGCGGGATTTGGGGCACAGGCGTTGCGGGATCGGTCTCGGCCATCAAAGCCCCCCTCCCGGGGCAGGTTCGTCAAAGCATGCAGGCATTTTCGGGGATGTAGGCCCGGGACGCCCGGTTCTCAAGAAGTCGGCTGGGGGACGGCAGGCGGAGCAATTGTCGCAGGGGGGCCGGCAAAGGCGCTGCGTGGCCACACCACCTCGACGATGGTGCCGGTCTCGAGCGCCGGCCGGTTGCGGTAGGTGATGCGGGCCCCCGAGCGCTGCAGCAGCGTCTTGGCGATGAAGACGCCGAGGCCGAGACCGGACTTCTCCTCGCCCGGATCTTCGCCCTGCACCGCGCGCCGGCCACGGCCCTTGCCGCGATGGGTGAGATAGGGCTCGCCGATCCGGTCGATGATCTCCGGCGCAAGGCCCGGCCCGTCGTCGATGATGGTGACGGTCACCGTCTCGCTGTCCCAGCGCGCGGTTATGACCACCGAGGAACGGGCGAAATCCACGGCATTCTCGACGATGTTGCCGAGACCGTAGAGCAGGCCGGGATTGCGGGCGATCAGCGGCTCGCCATCGCGCTTCTCGGGGAGCTCGACATTGATCGCGACGTCGAAATATCGATGTGGCTGCACCACCTCCTCGATCAGCTGGGCCAGCGTCATGGTGTCGAAGGGCGCATCCCCGCTCGCCAGGCTCTTCAGCTTGGCGAGGATGTCGCGGCAGCGCTGCACCTGCTCGCGCAGCAGCGCCATGTCCTCGCCGATGGGCCCATCCTTGGGCAGCACGCCCGCCAGTTCCTTGCTGACGAGGGCGATGGTGGCGAGCGGCGTTCCGAGTTCGTGCGCGGCAGCGGCTGCGAGGCCATCGAGCTGCGACAGGTGCTGCTCGCGGGCGAGGATGAGCTCGGTGGCGGTCAGCGCCTCGGTGAACTGGCGCTGCTCTTCGGCGACCTGCCAGACATAGACGCCGATGAACGACAGGCAGAGCAGCAGCGCCACGAAGACGCCGGCGAGATAGAGGGGCGGCAGCCTGAGGTCGTCCGTCCACTCCCATGGCAGCGGCTGGTGCAGGAACAGCACGACGCTGGCGCAGGTCACCGTCAGCAGGCCGAGGATGAGCGTCACCCGCGGCGGCTGCGAGGTGGCGGAAATCAGCACCGGCGCCAGGAAGAGGAAGGCGAAAGGGTTTTCGAGACCACCGGTCAGGTAGAGCAGGATGGCCAGCTGGACGATGTCCCAGGCGAGCGAGAACCCGGCTTCCGCCGGAGACAGGCGGTGATTGGCCGGATAGCGCAGGCGCAGCGCGATGTTGAGCCAGGCCGAGGCTGCGACCGCGAGGAGGCAGAGGTCGAGCGGCAGGTCGGCATTGAGACCCCAGTAGACCGCGAGGATCGCTGCCGTCTGTCCAACGATGGAGAACCAGCGCAGACGGATGAGTGTCTCGAGGCGCAGGCTCCGGTGCCAGGGGGCGGCGTCGATCATGGGCAGTGACAACAAGGCAGGCATGCAATGAAACTACGGGCTTTGATGCGCAAACGCCATGCGGCGACGCGGCGCCCCATCAGCGGCGCCATGCCGCGCCCGAGGCCCGGAACATGCCGGCATCGCGCCGGTTAGGCTGACCCATGATGCTCCGCGTGCTCCGCCTCCTGGTCCTGCCACTGATCCTCGGCCTGGTCGCGGTCATGGCACTCATCGCCAGCGGGCATATCGTCCTTCCGCCCCGCTGGGATCCATTCGCGCCCTTCGACCTCGCCGAGGAGCCGGGATTCCTCACCCGCTTCAAGTTCGCCCGCGCCCGCGGCGACGGGAACCTCTGCCATGCAGCGCTCGCCCGCGGAGGCATTGGCTTCGACAAGGTTCCCGATCGCGTCACGGGCGAGGGTTGCGGCTTCGCAGATGCAGGGCGGATCAGCCGCCTCTCGGCGGCGTCCCTCGCCTCGCCCGTCATCCTCGCCTGTCCGACGGCCCTTGCGCTGGCGGCCTTTGAACGCCACCACCTCGCTCCTGCGGCCTCGGCGCTCCTGAACGGGCGCATCGCCCGCATCGAGCACCTCGGCACCTATGCCTGCCGCAACATCAACCATGCCGCGTCCGGCCGGCGCAGCCGCCACGCCACGGCGGAGGCCATCGATATCAGCGGCTTCGTGCTCGCCGACGGGCGGCGTCTGACGCTCACGGCGGACTGGTCGTCATCCGACGAGGCGCGCGCCGGTTTCTTGCGGGCGGCGCGCGACGGCGCCTGCCGCTGGTTCGGCGTCACCCTGTCACCGGACTACAACCCGCTGCACTACGACCACTTCCATCTCGACACGGGAAGCGGGCGGGCCTGCCGCTAGCCCGTCTGCGCCAGATCGGCGACGACCGCGTTGAGCACGGGGAAGCCCTCAGGGGTCACCTTCAACCGCCCGCCCGGCAGGCGCTGGACGAAGCCTTCCTGCTCGAGGAAGGCGATGCGTTCGGGATCGAGCGGCGCGCCGGACAGCGCCTCGTAGCGGGCGAGATCGATGCCCTCGGCGAGGCGCAGGCCCATGACGAGAAACTCGTCGGCATTCTCCATCTGCACAAGATGCTCTTCCGCGACGATGCCGGTGCCCTGCCGCTCCACCAGGTCGAGCCAGGTCTCGGGATGGCGCTCCGTCGAGGTCGCCACGCGGCCGTTGCCGAGGGTGAGCCGGCCGTGGGCGCCGGGACCGGCGCCGACGAAATCGCCCGAGCGCCAGTAGATGAGGTTGTGCCGGCATTCGGCACCCGGGCGGGCATGGTTGGAGATCTCGTAGGCCGGCAGCCCGGCCTCGGCGCAGACGTCTTGCGTCAGGTCGTAGAGCACGCGGCCCATCTCCGCGTCCGGCATGGCGAGCTTGCCCGCCTTGTGCAGCGCCTCGAACACGGTCCCCGCCTCGATCGTCAGCTGGTAGAGCGAGAGATGCTCGGCGGCCTCGGCGATGGCGCGCCGCAGTTCGGCCTCCCAGCCAGCCTCGGTCTGGCCTGGCCGGGCATAGATCAGGTCGAAGGAGTAGCGGTCGAAATGCCGGCGCGCGACGTCGACGGCGCGCAGCGCCTCATCCGCCGAATGGGTGCGGCCGAGGCTCTTCAGGTCGGCATCGTCCAGCGCCTGGACGCCCAGCGAGACGCGGTTCACGCCGGCGGCGCGAAACCCCTTGAACCGTTCGGCCTCGACGCTGGTCGGATTGGCCTCAAGCGTCACCTCGCAGTCGGGCGCGACCGTCCAGAGACGGGCAATGGTGTCGAGCACCGCGCCGACCGTCGCCGGCTCCATCAGCGAGGGCGTGCCGCCGCCGAGGAAGATCGACGAGACCCTGCGGCCGGGCGTGCGACGGGCAGCCGTGCCGAGTTCCCGCGCGAAGGCGGCGACGAAGCGCGCCTGATCGGGGGCCACATGCCGCACATGGCTGTTGAAGTCGCAATAGGGGCACTTGGAGGCGCAGAAGGGCCAGTGGACGTAGATCCCGAAGCCCGGATCGTCCTTGGCCCCCATGCCCGGCAGGGAGTTGCTCATGGCGATCCGTTAAACCCTCGGGCCGGCGAAGGCCAGCCGCAGGAGTTCACGCCCCCGACGGTTCCAGCGCCAGCCATTCGCGCACCCGCGTCTCGGGGTCGTCGGCCCTGGCGACGTCGGAGACGACGGCGATGGAATCGGCGCCCGCGGCATAGACGTCAGGCGCCCGCTCCAGCGTGATGCCGCCGATGGCGACGAGCGGGATGGATCCGATCCGCTTCTTCCAGGCACCGATGTGGCCCAGTCCCTGCGGCGGAAACCGCATGGCCTTGACCGTCGTCTCGTAGATCGGCCCCAGCGCGATATAGTCCGGCCGGTGGGCGAGGGCCGTCTCCAGCTCCGCCTCGTCATGGGTCGAGAGTCCGAGCGTCAGCCCGGCGGCGCGGATGGCGGCGACATCAGCCTCGGCGAGATCCTCCTGCCCGAGATGGACATGGCTCGCGCCGCCCGCGATGGCGGCGCGCCAGTAGTCATTGATCACCAGCCGGACCGGCAGGCCCTCCACCGACTCCACCGCCTCCCTGACCAGCGCCGTGGCCTGGGCGTCGTCCAGACCCTTGACCCTGAGCTGGATGGTGCCGACGCCGAGGCGGGCGATGTCCATCAGCGTGCGGATGCTGTCGACGACGGGATAGAAACGGTCCGGGTAGGGCAAGTGCGTCATGGCCTCGACTTTCGATGGCGGCGTTGCGGCCTTGTGGCCCCGGGGGCATGGCGAATGTGATGGCGGGTGTCGCGGAGTCAAGGCGCCAGCGACGTGACCGCGCGTCTAGCCGATGCGCAGCCGCTCCGCTTCCATCGCCTGCTCGGCCCGCGCCATCATTTCTCCCGCCTTCAGCCCGGCCGGGATGACCGGCAGATAGGACAGCGTGATGACGCCACCGCGCTTCGGCCCACCGCCGATCCCCCAGAACCGCCCCGAATTGACCACCACGGGGAGCACGGGAACATCGAGGCGGCCGTAGAGGAGCTCGACGCCCCGCTTGAAGGCGATGGGCTCGTCCGGGTTCTTGCGGGTGCCTTCGGGAAACAGCAGCACCGGCCGGCCCTCGGACAGGGCCTGCCGCGCACCCTCCACCATGCGACGCAGGGCCTGGGTGCCGAGCTCCCTGTCGATGGTGATCATCGGCGACCTGCGCAAGTACCAGCCGAACACCGGGATCTTCAGCAGCTCTTCCTTGGCGACGATCGCCACGTCCGGGAACAGCACGATCATCGCGATGGTCTCCCAGGTCGACTGGTGATTGCAGACGATGAGGCAGGGGCCGTCGGGCAGGTTCTCCAGGCCGATCTCCCGGTGACCAAGTCCGACGATGACCCGCGCGAGCCCCATGAAGCCGGAGACCCAGACGCGGGAGACGGCGCGGATGCGACGCGAATCGAGCCACAGCACGGCGGGAATGATGGCGCCGAACAGGGCGGTCCAGCAGCCGAGGAGAATATCGAAGAGCCGGGATCGGAGGTTCGTCATGGTCTCCGACAGCATGGTTCGCGTTTCGGGGCAGGGTGCCCGGCCGACATGCGGACGCCTTAGAGGGTGGAGACATTCCTGTCACCCCCGACCTCCGCATGGGCCGCGAAGATGGCAGAGGGAAGGCGCACTGCCGCGATGCCGTTTCCTGCCTTTCGCGCCACCCCGGAAATCGGCTAAGACCGCCGCCAACGTCGCGCGCCGAGACGCGACTTTCGGAGCCGCTCATGACGTCGCACACGCCCCTCGACGCCCACGACATCGGCCGCGTCCTCAACGAGGCGCTGCCCTACATGCAGAAATACGACGACGAAATCGTCGTGGTGAAGTACGGCGGCCACGCCATGGGTGACGAGGGCGGCGCTCGCTCCTTCGCCCGCGACATCGTCATGCTCGAACAGTCCGGCATCAACCCGGTGGTCGTCCACGGCGGCGGGCCGCAGATCGGCCAGATGCTGGCGAAGCTCGGCATCAAGAGCGAGTTCATCGACGGGCTGCGCGTCACTGACAAGCAGACGGTGGAGATCGTCGAGATGATTCTCGCCGGCTCGATCAACAAGCAGATCGTCGGCTTCATCAACGCCGCCGGCGGCAAGGCCATCGGCCTCTGCGGCAAGGACGGCGACATGGTGAAGGCGGCCAAGGTCAGCCGCACCACGCGCGATCCCGATTCCAATATCGAGCGGGCCGTGGACCTCGGTTATGTCGGCGAGCCCGACAAGGTCGACACCAAGGTGCTGGACACCGTGCTCGGCAAGGAGCTGATCCCGGTTCTGGCACCGGTGGCGACCTCCGTGGAGGGCGACACCTATAACGTCAATGCCGACACCTTCGCGGGCGCCATCGCCGGGGCTTTGCGCGCCAAGCGCCTGCTGCTCCTGACCGACGTGCCGGGAGTACTCGACAAGAACAAGAACCTCATCAAGTCGCTCTCGGTCGAGGATTGCCGGCGGCTGATCGCCGACGGCACCGCCACCGGCGGCATGATCCCGAAGATCGAGACCTGCATCTACGCCATCGAGCGCGGCGTCGAGGGCGTCGTGATCCTCGACGGCAAGACCCCTCACGCTGTCCTCGTGGAGCTCCTGACCGATGGCGGCGCCGGCACGCTCATCCACGCGTGAGCTGGTTGGCACGGCTGTCGCGGCTGTCATCGCCGCGGCGGCCTTCGCTGCGCCCGCCGCCGCCGAGACACGCCTGTGCAACCGGACCAGCGTCGTCACGGAGGCGGCCATCGGCGTCGTCGTCGGCGACACGGCGGCGACCCGTGGCTGGTTCAGGCTCGATCCGGGCCAGTGCCGCGCCATCCTGCAGACCACCGAGTCCCCCGGGCGCCTGCTGCTGCACACCCGGTCCGTCGGCGAGGCAGCCGGTGCCACGCTCGGTCAGCCGGAGCAGATGAGCCTGTGCGTTGGCGAAGGCGACTTCCTGGTGCCTGCCGCCCAGACCTGCCGCCAGCCGAACACCCGCCTCGCCCCTTTCGTCGAGGTCCGGCCGACCGTCGTCGAGGGCATCGGCATTCTCTTCCTCTCCGAGGAGGCCGACTACGATCTGCCCCAGTCCCGCAAGGCCGGCATCCAGCGCCTTCTGACCCGCATGGGCTATGATCCCGGCCCCATCGACGGTCTCGAGGGACCGAAGACCGACGCGGCCCTGCGCGCCTTCGTCACCGATCTCAACCTGCCCGCCGACGCCGCCCAGATGCCCGACATCTTCGACCGCCTCCTGGCCGCGTTGCGGGCCGGCGAGGGGCCGGGCTTCGCCTGGTGCAACGACACCGGCCATCGCGTCATGGCGGCCCTCGGCACGGACCAGAGCGGCCGCATCGTGACGCGCGGCTGGTATCGCATCGAGGCGGGCGCCTGCCTGAAGCCGCCGCTGGAGGGCACGCCTGCGCGTGTCCTCTCCTTCGCCGAGGCTGTCGACGCGGAGGGCCGACCGGTCGAACGCAACGGGCGTCCCCTCACCTTCGGCGGCGAGATCAGCGCCTGCATCCGCAGCAGCGAGTTCGAGATCGTCGGAACCGAGGACTGCGCCGCCCATGGCGGTTCGCCGGCAAAGTTTCTTGCCGTAGCCTTCGACGGGCGCCGACGCGCCTCACTGCGCTTCCGGGAGCCCTGATGACCGACGCCGCCGATATCCGCCGGGCCTTCAGTAGGGTCGATGCCTGGATCTTCGACCTCGACAACACGCTCTATCCGGCGCACCTGTCGCTGTGGGAGCAGATCGACAGCCGCATCAAGGGCTACGTCTCGAAGCTTCTGAATGTCTCGACGGAAGAGGCCTTCCGTCTCCAGAAGGACTACTACAAGCGCTACGGCACCTCGATGCGCGGGCTGATGATCGAACACGGCATGAGCCCCGACGACTTCCTCGCCTATGTCCATGACATCGACCATTCGCCCCTGCAGGCGAACCCCGAACTCGGCGCGGCGATCGCAGCCCTGCCCGGCCGCAAGTTCGTCTTCACCTCCGGCACCCACTCGCATGTTGCGGCGGTGACGCGGCGGCTCGGCATCGAGAACCATTTCGATGGCGTCTTCGACATCGTCGATGCCGGCCTCCTGCCGAAGCCGCACCGTCCGACCTACGAGAAGTTCCTCGCCGACCATGGGGTGGATCCGACCCGCGCCGCCATGTTCGAGGATCTCGCACGCAATCTCGAGGCGCCGCATGCGCTCGGCATGAAAACGGTGCTGGTGGTACCGGAACGCACGCGCGAGGTGTTCCGCGAGGCCTGGGAGTTCGAGGGCCGCGACGACGACCATGTCGATTTCGTCACCGACAACCTGACCGCCTTCCTGGAGACGCTGAGGCCCTGATCAGAAGCGGCCGCCGGTCTCGAAGCCGTCGCTGCTGCCGCCGCCACCGCTCCACGAGCCGCCGCTGTCGGACGAGGAACCGCCGCCGCTCCAGCCGCCGCCGGACGAGCCTCCGCTCCAGGAATCACCGGAGGAGGCTCCGCCACCCCAGGACCCGCCCGACGAGCCTCCGCCCCAGGATCCGCCGCCGCCCCACGAGCCTCCACCGCCACCCCAGGAGCCCTGGTCGTTGCGGCTCCAGCGACGCCCCTGCTCCATGCGCGACCAGTAGTCCGCTCCGGTGATGACGCCGGTGACGAGGCCGCGCAGCAGCGCCCCCACCACGTCGTTGTTGAACACCGAGCCGTCGGCGTCGTAGCGGCGCTGGCGAAAACCGGTCGCCACCTGAGAGACCTCGGACCGCCGCCGCGTCATCTCCGCAAGCTCCGCACGGATACGCTTCGCTTCGATGTCGAACCGGTCCTGGCTCTCGCGCAACATGCGGATGCGGCCGACGATGGCCTCGTCCTCGGGCGCTGGCGTCCTCAGCGCGTCCTGATAGAGCCGCTCGATGTCCTCGCGGCGCAGCGTCTCCGCGAGCATGCCGACGGCCTGGCGGAACCGGTCGTCCTCGCCACGGACAAAGGCCTCGGCACGCAGGTCGAGGGCCTTGTGCTTGTCCTCGGCGGCAGCCCGCGCCGCATCCAGGGCATCAAGCTTCTTCCGATGGCCGGCGATCTCAGCCTCGGCGGCATCGCCGCCGGTGCCGAGGAAGGCCTGCTTCTCCATCGCCTTGACCCGCTCCACCGCGTCGACCGCAAGCGCGGCGCTGCGGTTGGCGTGCTCGCGCAGCCGCTTCGGAATCTCGGTCAGGCGCGCATAGTTGGGGCGGGCGTCCTGGTAGCGCACGAGGCGCGACACCCAGCCGTCGAGCAGGCGGGCGATGTTGCCGGCCTCATAGGCCTGCGTCGCATAACCGCGCTTCCAGAGGTACATGAAGAGCGCGTCGTCCTCGTAGGGCTTGCGCTTCGCCTCGAGTTCCTCCTCGGCGAGCCTCGCCTTCTTCTCGGACTCCTCGGCGATGTGGACGGCCTTCTCCGCCTCGGCCTTCATCGCGATGTAGTCGCCCTTCGCGGCGAGCCCGACCTGCGCCTCGTTCTGCACGGCGTCGCGGCGCTCCTCGGCCTCGCCAAGCTTGCGGGCGAAGTCCTGGCGCTCGGCGGCGATCCGGTCGATTTCAGCCTCGACCGCGGCGAGCTCCGTATCGAGCCGGTTGCGATCGTTGAGGCGCAGCGCAAGCACGGCCCTGACGTCGGTCGCCACTTGCGTCAGCCGGCCGCCCAGTCCCGACTCGCTCTTCAGCCGGAAGGCGGCGAGATCATTGAACCTCTCAGCCTCCTCGGCACGCGCCTCGGCGTTGCCGCGATTGGCCTCGTCGAGCCGGCGGTTCGCGTCGTTCTCTGCCTGCCGGATTTCGGCGAGTGCGCCTTCGATGCCGCCGAGGGCGGAATGTCCCGGGATCATGCGCGGCCTCCTACCAGCTCGTGATCGCGCCGCCCGGCAGCGTCTCGCGCCAGGTCGGTTCGAGCTGGCCGCGCAACTTGCGGCCGAGAATGGCGTTCTGGACGATGCCGTCGTCGCGCTTGTCGGCCTCCACCTGCCTGTAGAGGCTCTCGGGAACGCGCACGCCCCATTTGGTGACGACCCTCGTTGTCGCGTCTTCCTCCGAGGTGATGGAGCGCGACAGCGGCCGCCCGTCGCGGCCGATGGCCTCGACGATCAGGTAGTAGTTCATGGCATTGGGGTTGCGGCGTGGACGCCGCCAGACGCCGGTCGATTCCCCCGGCCGGGAAACGATGCGGACGTCATACTCCATGCGGACGTCGTCACGCAGGCGCTCGAGATCGGCCACCGCCGCACGGGCGGCCTCGGCCTTGCCGTCACGGGCGGCGATTGTGCCATCTGTCACGAGGGCTGCCACACGGGCGCGGACCGCATCCGCTGTCGCCTCGCGGTTGATGTCGGCGGAGAGCCGCGTGATGGCGGCGGGGATCGTCTGCGTCAGTTCGGTGCGCGCCACATAGCCCTGGTAGGACAGGACGCCCGCGCCGATGGCGAGCGCTGCAAGAGCCCCCAGCGCCCACTTCCCCCAGGTGCCGCGCGTCACGTAGAGCCGCGCCAGCTTGACGGAAAGGCTGTCGCGCGGCGGCTTGTAGACGAAACGCTCCTCGCGCAGCGCCTTGACGCCCTGACGCAGGATCTCGTCGGGAACGTCGATGCCCTGCTTCCGGTAGATGTCGCGCAAGCGCTCGATCAGATCGACCTCGCGATCGCCCTCGGCAAGTTCCCGCTCAGTGATCTTCTGGTCGTGGCGGAGAGTATCGACGACATCCATGGCGAGCATGATGTCGTCGAGCTTGGAAGACTGCTGTTCCACCACCGGCGGAGCGACCGGAGAGGCAACGGCGGTGTCGGTCATCGGACGACCCTCCGGTCGAAACGTGAGCGCAAGGTGATGCCGGAATTCCGGATCACATGCCGAGCGCCGCGCCCTTCTCGGCGAGGGCCGCCAGCCGCTTCTTGCCGTCCTCGACCACGTCGCGGATCTCCCTGGAGTTCTGCGTCGACAGCTTGCGCATCTCGAGGATGATCTCGCCGGATTTCTCCTGGAAGGAGACGACGCTCTCGACCAGCTTCTTCACCGCATCGGCGCGGATGGTCGGACCGTAGCCGGCGCGCAGCGCTTCCTCCTGCACCCTGTCGCCGATCTCCGAGAGGGTCTCGAGCGACTTGGAGACGCCCTCCTTCATCTCGTTGAGCGTCCGGGTCGACTCGTGCAGGCCCTGGAGCCCGGTGAACGAGGCCTTGAGGGCGGTCAGCACCGCGTCATTGGTGGAGAAGAACGAGATCGCCTGGGCGTAAATGCGTTCCTTGGCGTTGGTCGTCTGCATCAGACGCGCCATGATGACCTCGGAGGTGTTGTAGCCGATGGTCAGGTTGTCCGAGAGGTCCTTGGCGATCTGGTAGCGCTTCTCCTCGTCCTGCATCTCGCGCAGCTTGGTGTCGCGGACGAGTTCGAGATTGGCGCGCTCGGCCGGCACGGTGCCCGTATAGGCGGCGACGGCCTCGGAGGCGGCCTTGAGCTCGGCCTGCTTGGCCTGCAGCGCCTCGTCGGCCTTCACCAGCACCTCGAGGGCCTGGACCTCGGCCTGCTTCAGCGCGCCGCGGAAGTCGCGGTAGGCGTCGAGGATGGTGACCTCGCGCTGGATCTGGTCCTTGGTCGCGCGCGCAACGTCGAGATAGACCGTGCGGATGCCGTCGAAGCGGGTGGCGATGTCGCCGCGGCGCACCTTGGTCCAGATGTTCTCCAGACGCTCGAAGGTCGAGAGCTTGCCGTCGGCGAGCTGGTCGACCATGCGCTTGGCATCGTCGCGGATCGAGTTGAAGCTCTTGGTGATCAGCTCGTAACGCTCGCCGACCTCCATGCCGGCGACCTGGTTGCGCACCACCTCGTTGAACACGCCGACCTGGTTGAGGGTGCGCGCGATCATCGTCACGCGGTCCTGGTCGAGGTGCGAAATCTTCTGCAGCAGGGGCAGGATCGGCTGCTCGTCGATCTTGGATGGCATGAGGCCGAGATCGCGCAGTACGCCGGTGGCGCGATCCAGATACTGCATGGGCGAGGGAACGACCGTCTTGGTGGTGGTCGGCGTGGTGGTGGTGTTCATCGCGAACGCTCATCTGGCCAGAGCCGGCCCGCCGCCGGCGCCATCAATGTGGGAGCCGCCTGACGCAAAGGCAAGACGTCGAAGGCGTCAGCGCCCGGCGGTACGGACGATGGTTCCCGCCACCTGCTGGGCCATGCAGTCGTGGCCGGCCGAAGTCAGGTGCAGACCATCGAAGGAGATCAGCCCATCGAAGGCGCCCCGGTTCGACGCCGCGAGTTGCGACATGGCCTGGTATCGACGCACCACTGGAACGCCGGCCCGGGCGCCCTCGGCCGCAATGATGCCGGCGAACTCGGCCGTGCGCGTGCCGCGTTCCGCCCAGCGCGAATATTGCGGATCGACGAGCAGGGCATCAGCCCCTGCCGCGCGGATGGCGGTGATCCCGGCAGCGACCGTTGCACGGAAGGCCTCGGCTGACACGCCGAAATTCGCGTCGTTGGTTCCCAGCTGCCAGACGACGAGGGTCGGCTGATGCTGCGCCAGTTCGGCGCGCATGCGTCCCGCCGCCCCGGAGGCCGTCTCGCCGGAAACACCTGAGACCACGACCTCGATGACCGTGGTCGGCCAGCGCGCCTTGATCATCGGTCCGAGACGGTGGGCAAAGCCCGCGCCGCCGCTGCCGACGCCCGCCGTGGTCGACGAGCCGATGGCGAGGATGCGGACGGGTTGCCGGGCCCGGAGCTTCGCCGTGGTCCGCGGCAGCGAGCCGGCGGAGGTGGCGGTCGCGAGTGCCGGGACCGTGCAGCGGGCCTCGGCGGTCCGTGTCGCAACGGGAATGGAGATCAGCGCAACGAATGCGGCGATGGCATGCGGAAGGCGTAGACGGACCATGCACGGACCCCGACGGTTGGCTGTCGCCTCATCGATAGCGGAAGAAAACCGCCGCCCGCAACGTCCTTGCGCGGGAAATCAGCCCTTCTGTGGCGGGCCGAGCACGATACGGGCCACCAGTGGCAGGAGCAGGGCGATGCCGACGAAGCGGACGATGTGGTGCGCGCCGACGAAGGCCGGGTCCATGTCGAGGACGAAGGCAAGGATCGCCATGGCCTCGATGCCGCCCGGCGCATAGGCGAGGACGACCTTGCCGACGGACAGCCCGGTGATCCACGCCACCACCAGGGAGATCACCAGCGTCACGGCGATGCCGATGAGGAAGGCGCCGATCGAGGCGCGCGCCAGACGCCGGAGTTCCGTCATCGACGTTCCGGCGAAGCGGGCGGCGACGAGGACGCCGATGATGACGAAGCCGAGGATCATGAAGGGCTCCGGCACCCGCGCCGTCACAAGGCCGGAGCCGTGCAGGATGGCACTGGCGAACATGGCGCCGACCGTCGCCCCACCCGGGACGCCGAGGCGCTCCATTCCGAGCCCGCAGCTGACCGACAGGACGAGCAGCAGCAGCAGCTCGGTCCAGCTCCCCGCTAGCACCGGCTCGGGCGCCGCGACGGGGCTCGCACCCATGCCGGCCACCGTCAGCAGGCCCGGCAGGACCGCCATCAGCAGCAGCAGGCGGACACTCTGGATCACGGCCACGCTGCGCGTGTCGGCGGGCGAGGCCAGCGTCATCGCCATCACATAGCTCAGCGCCCCGGGGATCGACGCGAAGAAGGAGGTGTGCCTGTTCATGCCCTCGACCCGATGCAGGTAGAGCGTGATTCCAGCGATAATTCCGGGCACGAGGACGGCGAGCCCCGCCATGGAGACGGGCCAGGATCGCATCAGGCGCAGCGTGTCCGGCGTCACCGCTGTTCCCATGACCGCCCCCAGCAGGAGGAAGGTCGCGGTGGCGATCGGCCCCGGCACGTCGACCTTCAGGCCGAGAAGCGCCAACAGTGTCGCGACGACGAGGGCCCCCGACATCCAGGCGGCCGGCATGCCGAGGCGATGGAAGAGATAGCCACCCGCCGCACCCGCGAGGCACGGCAGGAGAAAGCTCGTCAGGAAACGGCGGATCGCGGGGGCACTCGGCATCGCGATCCCCGCTTCGCATGAAGCGCGCCGGCAGGCAAAGCCGCGGGGGCATGCCTGCCGGGCGGCTGGTTCAGGGCGCCGGCGGCCGGACGGCCTGCACCGTCAGGCTCTGTGCATGGCCGCTCGGCCCGGTCCAGCCGAAGGACTGGCCTGGCGACAATCCGATGAGCGCCGCCCCCACGGGGGTGAGAATGGAGATTCGCCCGGAGGAAATGTCGGCCTCAGCCGGCAGGACGAGGCGCACGGTCATCGCCTGCCCCCTGTCGGTGACATAGTCGACCTCGGAACCGATGCCGACCGCATCCGCAGGTTTTCGGCCCTTCGGCACGATTCGGGCGCGGTACATCTCGTGGAGCAGAACCTCGGCAACGGCCGGGACCCGCTCGAGGGCAGACATGGCCAGACCGGTGACGATGCGGTGATCGTCGTCGCTGACGACAATCGCCGGCCTGGCGCGACGCTCGCGCGTCGAGGTGACGGTGGACATAGTGAAATCCTGATCGAAAAGGGCATCGGCGCCGGCGCGACGCACGCCGCGGCAGCAGAGCCACGTGAAAGACTGGTGTTCGCGCGTGCCTGGCCCGAATGGCGCCGGCCCCTTGCCCGGGGCACGCGGGGCCGGGCAGGGGTCAGAGGCCGAAGATCAGCCGGGCGGTCGGTGCGTCAGCGCGGGACATGACCACAATGTGGCCCACGGCTCCTCGTCCTTCAAGTCGCCAGGGAGCCGCACCCGGTCACGCCTTCAGCCTGGCCTCCAGCGCCTCGATCCTGTCCGCCTCGGCCGGCGGCTTGTCCCAGCGGATGCGCGCCACCCGTGGAAACCGCATGGCGATGCCGGACTTGTGGCGGGTCGAGCGCTGCAGCCCCTCGAAGGCGATCTCCAGCACCAGGCCCTCGCGCGCCGTGTGGGTCACTTCGCGGACCGGTCCGAACCGGTTGACCGTGTGGTTGCGCACGAAGCGGTCGAGACGACCGAGTTCCTCGTCGGTGAAACCGAAATAGGCCTTGCCGACCGGCACGAGTTCCTCCGCACCCGGCGGGCCGCGCCAGACGCCGAAGGTGAAGTCGGAATAGAAGCTGGAGCGCTTGCCGTGGCCGCGCTGCGCATACATCAGCACGCAGTCGACCACCATCGGATCGCGCTTCCACTTGTACCAGAGCCCCTTGGGGCGCCCCGGCAGGTAGGGAGCATCGAGGCGCTTCAGCATCAGGCCCTCGATGGCCTCCGCATCGGCACCGGCCGCGGCCCCGGCGGGATCGAGCCGGGCCGTCGCCAGCGCCTTCCAGTCCGCGAACGGAACGAGGGGCGAGAGGTCGATGCGTCCGGTCGACAGACCGGACACGAAAGCTTCCAGCCGGGCCCGGCGCTCGACGAAGGGCCGGTCGCGCAGGTCCTCCCCGCCCTCGAACAGCAGGTCGTAGGCGCGGATATGGGCGGGCGACTCGGTCAGCATGGCCGCCGTCACCCGCTTCCTGTTGAGGCGCTGCTGCAGCACGTTGAAGCTCTGCACCTGCGCCTCGCGCAGCACCAGGAGCTCGCCGTCGATGGCTCCGTCGAAATCCATGGCATCGACGAGATCCGGGAACGCCGCGGAGATGTCCTCGCCGGTGCGCGAGTAGAGCCGCGCCACGCGGCTTCCGTCAGGAAGCGTGCCTGCGGCAGCCTGGACGCGGATGCCGTCCCACTTCCATTCTGCGGCGAAATGCGCCGCATCGAGCGCGTCGAAGGCATCGTCCTCCAGCGGATGAGCCAGCATCGGTGGGCGGAACGGCGCGGGATCGACAGCCTCGGGCCGCTCCCCGCGTCCCTCTACCCAGGCGAAGAGCGGCTCGTAGGGCGGCTTCAGTCCCGGCCAGACGAGTTCGACATCGTCGGCGTCTCGCCCGCCGAGCACCGCGACTGCTGTCTTGGCGAGACGGGCCGAGACACCGATCCGCAGGCTGCCGGTGATGAGTTTCAGCAAGGCCCATCTGCCGGTCTCGTCGAGATGGTCGAGCCATCCGGCCAGCACGCCCGGCAGGGCCGGCTTCGATGTCGTCGCCAGCGTCGCCACCACCTCGGCGAGGGTCGGCGGCGGCGGCCGGTTGTGGCCGGATGCGGTTCCACCCGGCATCGGCCACATCAGCGCAACGGTTTCCGAGAGGTCGCCGACATAGTCGTAGGAGAGGGCGAACAGCACCGGGTCGGTGCGCTCGGCGATCAGCCCCCGGATGAGCCCTGCCTTCGCGTGTTTGAACGTCAGCCCCCCGGTCATGGCAGCCAGCGCCCAGCCCCTCTCGGGATCGGCGGTCGTGCGGAAATAGTCGGCGATCAACGCCAGCTTGGCATTGCGGCGCGGTTCATAGGCGAGACGGTCGAGCAGGGCGGCGAAGCGGTTCATGCGGCAGCGCCCGCGGGAGACGCCTCGGCCTCGCCCTCGTCGCCATAGCCGACCAGCCTGAGCGGGCGCGCCTTCAGCCCCTGCGTGCCGCACCAGTGGACCAGCGCATCCTCCTGTCCGTGGGTGACCCAGATCTCCCCTGCCCCGGTGTCGCGGATGGTCTGGCGCAGTTCGTCCCAGTCGGAGTGATCCGACACGACCAGAGGCAGTTCGACGCCCCCCTGCCGCGCCCGCGCCCTGACCCGCATCCAGCCCGAGGCGAAGGCCGTCACCGGGTCGGGAAAGCGGCGCGCCCACAGATCCTTCATCGAACCCGGCGGGCAGATCACGACGGCGCCGCCGAGCGCCGCCTTGTCGGCCTCCTTGGCGAGTCGGATGTCGCCGAGGTCATGGCCCTCCGCCTCGTAGAAGCGGGTCAGCTTCTCCACGGCGCCATGGATGTAGATCGGCGCGTCATCGCCTGCGGCGCGGATCAGCGCCATGACCCTCTGGGCCTTGCCGAGCGAATAGGCGCCGACGAGGTGGGCCCGGTCGGGGAAGAGCCGGACGGAGGCGAGAAGCTTCGCCACCTCGCCGGCGGCGTCCGGGTGTCGGAAGACCGGCAGGCCGAAGGTCGCCTCTGTGATGAAGACATCGCAGGGCACCACCTCGAAGGGCTCCGCCGTCGGGTCCGGGGCGCGCTTGTAGTCGCCGGAGGCGACGATGGTCAGCCCGCGATAGCTCACCGCGATCTGCGCCGAACCGAGGATGTGGCCCGCCGGGACGAAGGTGAAGGTGACGCCGTTGATGATCGTCGGCTCGCCCCAGCGCGCTTCCTGCGTCGTGCCGGCGAAGTCCGCGCCGTAGCGGATCGCCATGATCTTCAGCGTGGTGGCGGTGGCGAGCACCGCATCGTGTCCGGCGCGGGCATGGTCGGAATGGCCATGCGTCACGAGGGCCCGCGGCACCGGCCTGACCGGGTCGATGAAGACGTCTGCGGGCGGGCAGTAGAGCCCGCGTGGCGTCGGCAGGAGCAGGTCTTCGGGGCGCATCGCGGGCATGTGGTCCTGGCGGCCTTTCACGAAAAGGGGATTGGTCGTTTGGCTTCAAGCCTTTTGATTCCGACGTCGGGATGGACTAGATAAACGCCATGTCGACCGAGACGGTTCAGCAGCATTCTCCGGAGACGCCGCGCGTCGCCTTGTGGGCGACAGGCGTCGGCGTGGCCGCGCTCATGGCGACCTCGGGCATCCTGTGGTGGACGCAGGGCTCGAAGGTGTTTCTCGACACGCTGGCGGCCGGCCTCGCCTGGTGCTTCTGAGACAGTCATGAGCCAGAACAAGAACGCTCAACCGGGCCGGCCCCGTCTGTCGGCCGCGCTGATCCTGTCGCTGGCGCTGCTCGTCGGCGGCCTCGGCATCCTGGCGGCGGTGGTGCATTTCACCATGCCCCGCGGTGGCCAGACCGCCACCGGTGCCTCGGCGATCGGCGGAGCCTTCGCCCTCACCGACCAGAACGGCAAGCCCTTCACCGAGAAGGACCTTGCCGGCAGGCCGAGCCTCGTCTTCTTCGGCTTCACCCATTGCCCCGACATCTGCCCGACCAAGCTGTTCGAGATCACCCAGATGCTCGATTCGCTGGGCGCCGATGCCGGCAAGGTCAACGTCGTCTTCATCACCGTCGACCCCGAGCGCGACACCACCGAGCTCTTGTCGACCTATCTCGGCAGTTTCCACGCGAGCATCCGCGGCCTGACGGGCACCGAGCAGCAGGTGACGCAGGCCATGCGCGCCTATCGGGCCTATGCGAGAAAGGTGCCGCTCGACGCCGGCGGCTACACCATGGACCATACGGCCTTCGTCTATCTGATGGACAAGCAGGGCCAGTTCGTCTCGACCTTCGACGTGACGCGGGACCCTGCCAAGGCCGCCCAGGACCTGCGCCGCTTCATGTGAGGGGCGTTCCCTCTTCGTTCGTCGCGGGCGGGCGAATCGCTTAAGCTGCCGGCCATGTCCGACATCATCCTCGTCATCGGTGGCCGTGCCATCACCGCCGGAGAAGTGGCCTTCGGTCTTCTCGGCCTCGCCGTCGTCATGCTCGCCATCCTGTTCGTCGCGCTGCGCCGGCAGGCCACCGCACGCGCGCTGGAGGCGGAGCGCGCCGTCATCCATGCGCAGGAGATCGAGGAGCGCATGGGCGAGATGACACGGATCCAGTCCGAACTGACCGGTCGCCTGCAGGCCATGGCCGAAGGTCTCGGTTCGCGACAGAACGACCTTGCCCGCCAGCTCGGCGACCGCCTTGATGGCATGTCGACGCGCATCGGCCAGTCGCTGGAGGGCCAGACGAAGACGACGGTGGAGAACCTCGGCAAGCTCAACGAGCGCCTCGCCGTCATCGACAATGCCCAGAAGAACCTCACCGACCTCGCCGGGCAGGTGGTGACGCTGAAGGACGTGCTCGCCAACAAGCAGGCGCGCGGCGCCTTCGGCCAGGGGCGCATGGAGGCGATCCTCACCGACGGCCTGCCGCGCACGGGCTTCACCTTCCAGCCGACGCTCTCCAACGGCAAGCGCCCCGACGCCGTCATCCGCCTCGCCGGCGATTCACGCGGCCTCGTCGTCGACGCCAAGTTCCCGCTCGAGGCCGTCACCATGTGGCGCGAGGCCCATGCCGAGGAGGTCAAGCGCCTCGCTGCCCAGCGGCTCCGGCAGGACCTGACAGTCCACATCAAGGACATTTCCGAGAAGTACCTGATCCCCGGCGAGACCCAGGACATGGCGCTGATGTTCGTGCCGTCGGAGGGCATCTATGCCGACCTCAACGAGCACTTCGACGACGTCATGCAGAAGGCCTTCCGCGCCCGCGTGCTCGTCGTCTCGCCGTCTCTGCTGATGCTCGCGGTTCAGGTGGTGCAGGGCCTGCTGAAGGACGAGCGGATGCGCGAGGAGGCCCGCGTCATCCAGAAGGAGGTCTCGCATCTCCTCGACGACGTCACCCGCCTCACCGACCGCGTTCTCAACCTGCAGAAGCACTTCGGTCAGGCCCAGGACGACCTCGGCCAGATCCTCACCTCGGCCGACAAGATCGCCAAGCGCGGCGGCCGGATCGAGGCTCTGGAGTTCGACGAGGCGACGGCGCCGCCGCCGCTCGCCAAGCTGCCGCTGAAGGGAGCGATGGCGGCGGAGTGAGGCGCTGCCGCCTCAACCCAGCGCCTCAGCCCACTCCGCCAGCACGTCGGGATCGGCCTCGCCCGCCGATGGCCCGTCAGGCAGGAGCGCGGGGTCGAGCTCCCGCAGCGCCCAGACAGCCGCCCCGCGCACCAGCGGTGAGGGATCATCGAGCAGTGTTCGGACCGTGTCCGCCAGCGTCCGGTCGCCGCTGTTGCCGATGGCGGTCAGCACATTGCGCAGGAAGCGGTCGCGTCCGATCCGCTTCACCGGGCTCTTGGTGAACAGGGCGCGGAAGGCGGCATCGTCGAGGCGGGCGAGGTCGGCGAGAGCCGGGCGCTTCAGGTGCTCACGCGCAGCCAGCTTCATCTCCCGCCCCTCGGAGGCGAACTTGTTCCAGGGACAGGCGGCGAGGCAGTCGTCGCAGCCATAGATGCGGTTGCCGATGGCCTTGCGGAACTCGCGCGGGATCGGCCCCTTGTTCTCGATGGTCAGGTAGCTGATGCAGCGCCGCGCATCGAGGCGATAGGGCGCGGGAAAGGCCGCCGTCGGGCAGATGTCGAGGCAGGCGCGGCAGGAGCCGCAGCGGTCTTCCTCCGCCGCATCGGGCGGGATCTCCAGCGTCGTCATGATGGCGCCGAGGAAGAGCCAGGAGCCGAACCTGCGAGACACGAGATTGGTGTGCTTGCCCTGCCAGCCGAGACCGGCAGCAGCCGCCAGCGGCTTCTCCATCAGCGGCGCCGTGTCGACGAAGACCTTCAGCGCGCAGCCCGTCTCCTCGGCAAGCCACCGGCCGACAGCCTTGAGCCGCGCCTTGATGAGGTCGTGGTAGTCGTCGCCGCGCGCATAGACGGAGATGAGGCCCCTGTCGCGGTCCTTCAGGCCGTCGAGCGGGTTTTCGTCGGGGCCGTAGTTGACCCCGAGCATGACGATGGAGCGGCCCTCCGGCCAGAGCACGCGCGGGTCGCCGCGACGCTCCGCCGTCTCCTCCATCCAGGCCATGGAGCCGTGGTGGCCCGCGGCGATGGCCTCGGCAAGCCGCGCCGGCGTGTGCGGGACGGCGTCAGGCCGGGTGAAGCCGACGGCGTCGAAACCCTCGGCCACCGCCTTCTCCGTGATGGCGGCGCGCAGCGCGGCCGGATCGCTCAGAAGTCGAGATCGGCGTAGGTCGCGCTCGGCTGCATGCCGACCACGCGGTCGTTCAGAAGGGCGCGGAACGACGGGCGCGACTTCACCCGCGCATACCAGTCCCTCGCTGCCGCCTCGTCGTTCCACGCAACCTCGCCCAGATAGTCGACCACGGACAGATGCGCCGCCGCAGCCAGATCCGCGTAGCTCATCTGCGGTCCGGCGAGCCAGTCGTTTCGCGCCGCCAGCCAGCCGACATAGGCCAGATGATAGCGGATATTGGCGCGGGCCGCCCGCAGCACCGTCGTGTTGGGCGCGCCTCCCCCGTATTCGGCGGGAATGAAGCGCTTGTCGATCTTCTCCTCGACCAGCGGCCCCGAGACCTCCTCGAAGAACTTGCCGTGGAACCAGCGCATCAGGCGTCGTGTCTCGATGCGCTGTGTCAGCGCCTCGGGCATCAGCCGGCGATCGGCCTGACCGGTCTCGATGTCGTCGAGCCAGGCTGCGATGCCGTCCGCACCCACGACGGCCGGACCATCGGCGATCTCCACCACGGGCGTCGTGGCCTCCGGGTTGAGCCTGAGGAAGTCCTCGCGCCTCTCCCAGGGCTTCGCCTCAACGAGCGCCGACTCGATGCCCCTTTCGGCAAGGACGAGACGGACAAAACGCGAATGCGGGCAGAAGAATCGATGATGGAGGACGAGTTCCATGCGCTCCGAACCTGAACGGGCCGCCATGGTGGGGTCCGATATGGTTTTTCCATGACACTGGGGCGGGAGGCCGGGTGCATAGCGCCCTCAAGCGGGCGAGACAACCGCCCGATTTGCCGGGCGGCCTTCACCGATCGTCATGCTTAACCAAACGTGAACCTGGGAGCGCTTATGTGGGACGACGCCGGCCGACCGGGGCCGGTCGCGCTCTCGAGGTCGCCATGGACATCGTCAATCTCGGCAAGGCGTTGGTCCTCGGCATCATCGAGGGCGGCACGGAGTTCATCCCGGTCTCGTCCACAGGCCACCTGATCCTCATCGGGCACTTCCTCGGCTTCCAGTCGACCGGCAAGACCTTCGAGGTGCTGATCCAGCTCGGCGCCATCCTCGCCATCATGCTGGTCTATTTCACCCGCCTGCTCGGCGTGGTGCTTTGCCTGCCGACCGATGCCTGGGCCCGCCGTTTCGTCGCCTCGGTCCTCTTCGCCTTCCTGCCGGCGGCGATGCTTGGCGCGCTTCTGCACAGCCGGATCAAGGCGCTGTTCGAGCGCCCCGACCTCGTCTGCGTCGCCCTCATCCTCGGCGGCATCGTGCTGCTGGTGGTCGACCGCCTGAAGCTGGAGCCGAAGGAGGACAACGCCTTCCGCTTCTCGCCCTGGCTGGCCCTGAAGATCGGCATCTGCCAGTGCGCCGCCCTCTTCCCGGGCGTCTCGCGCTCGGGCGCCACCATCGTCGGCGCCCTGCTGATGGGCACGACGAAACGGGCGGCGGCGGAGTTCTCGTTCTTCCTCGCCATGCCAACAATGGCGGGGGCCTTCGCCTACGACCTCTACAAGAACTACAAGCTGCTCGACTTCTCCGACGTCGGCATCATTTCCGTCGGCTTCGTCGCCGCCTTCATCTCCGGACTCTTCGTGGTCCGCTTCCTGCTCGACTATGTCAGCCGGCACGGCTTCACGCTCTTCGCCATCTGGCGGATCGTGGTCGGGACGGCGGGACTGGCCGGGCTCTATCTGATCCGCTGAGGATTCTCAGCGCATCTGTTCGGCGAACTGGCCCTGCTTGCGGAAGCGCCAGAGATAGGTCGGCACCACAGCCTCGACAGACTGAGGATGCACGCCGAGGCCCTCAAGCGTCCGGCCCTCGGCCTTCGCAGCCTCGCTCACGACATTGTCGGAGCGCAGCAGCTCGACCTGGTCGACGGTGAGCATCGGCTTCGGCATGAGCTGGAGGAATCTCGCCTGCAGCCTGGCGAGGCCGAAAGACAGCGGAACGAGCAGCCGCTTGCGACCGGTCGTCTCGAGAACGAACTCCATCAGGTCCCGGAAGCTCTTCACGGCGGGACCACCTAGCTCATAGACGGCGCCGGGCTTCGTCCGGCCGTCGACGGCGGCCATCACCGCCTGTGCGATGTCGCCGACAAAAACCGGCTGGAACTTCGTCTCGCCGCCCCCGATGAGCGGCAGGGCGGGCGACATCTGGGCGAGACCGGCGAAGCGGTTGAAGAAATCGTCCTCCGGGCCGAAGACGATGGAAGGACGCAGGATGACCGCGTCCGGGGCCTCCTTCAGCACCGCGGCCTCGCCGGCCGCCTTGGTCTGCGCATAGAGCGCGGAGCTTGCGGCATCGGCGCCGATGGCCGAGATGTGGATGAGGCGCGCTCCCGCCTCGGCGGCGGCTTTCGCCACGGCACCGGCGCCACGCGCCTGCACCGAATCGAACTTCTGGCGGCCGGTCTCGTAGAGGATGCCGACGCAGTTGATGACGATCTCGGCGCCGGCAACCGCCTGCTTCACCGAATCGGGATAACGCAGATTGGCCTGCACGGCATGGATCTGCCCGACCGCACCGAGCGGCTGGAGGTGACCGGCGAGATCGGGGCGGCGAACCGCCACGCGGACACGGAAGCCCCGGCGGGCGAGCGCCCTCACCACGTGCCGTCCGACGAATCCCGAGCCACCGAAGACGGTGACGAGGCGGTCGTAGGTCTGCATCTGCGGGGCCCTCTCGAAATCGCGGGGAACGCGCCGTGATTAGTCGATTTCCAGACCGAGGTACAGGGCCCGATGCGGCCGGCTGCGGCGCTCTCCGCTCAGCCCCACCAGGCCACCATTCCGGCGGCGACAGCCCAGACCACTGCATAGCGCGCCGTCCGCGCCAGCCCGGTGATGACGGCCGTGGGGAGCGCCGGATAGCGCGCCATCCCGGCCACGAGCGTGATCGGATCACCGATGACCGGCATCCAGCACAGGAGAAGGGTTGCCCAGCCGTAGCGGGTGAACAACCGCGTCGCCCGCGCGAAGCTCTCGGGCGGCAGGCGGAAGCGCCGCATCCAGCGATGGCCACGCTCGCTGTCGGCGCCGCGGGCGATCTGCGTGCCGATCCACCAGCTCGTCATGCCGCCGGCCGTATTGGCGAGGGCCGCGACGGCGAACAGCATCCAGGGCTCGGCCGGGCCGGTCGCGAGCAATGCGACGAAGACCGCTTCCGACCCTCCGGGAAGCAGGGTGGCTGCGGTGAAGGCGGCAAACGCCATGGTCGTCAGGGCAGCGGCAGTGGCGACCAAGGGGCCCTCCGGGTTAACCCTCGCCTCATGCCACGGCACGGCCGGCTTGCACAGGTCGGCAGCTGGCCGTTTAATACGGCTCCGAAACGAGTTCCCCCGACCAGGATTGCGTATCGTCCATGGCCGTCGTGTTGCGCCCCGCCCAGGCGATGAAGCTGATGCACGACGTGTCGCTGGCCCTCGTCCGCGACGGCGAGCCGGACCTGTCGTCCCGCCAGCTCGCGATCCTGCTGACCATCTACCTCGAACCGCCGCCGCATCACGTCCGCGATCTCGCCCGCAAGCTCGGCGTCACCAAGCCGGTCATCACCCGGGCGCTCGACAGCATGGGCAAGCTCGAGCTCGTCACCCGCCGGCGCGACGACAACGATCGCCGGGACGTCGTCATCCAGCGGACCGTCAAGGGCGCCCTGGCGGTGGAGCGTCTGGGCGACCTCGTCAGTCAGCACGCGGCCCTGCTGCCGCCGTGAGCCGTTAACCGCCCCGTGCTACCAGTTCGCCCATGACCTTCACGCTTCCGCCTGGCTTCGACCGTCGCCTCACCCCGGCCCGTGCCGACCTCGCCGCCGCCCACCTGAAGGGCAAGGTCGAGGCCGCCCGCTACGTCGAGGGTCGGCCGATGCGCGTCGAGTTTCCCGTCGCACCGCTCGCCCCGTCGCGCCTGATCAACGCCGCGCGCGACAGCGAGTTCATCCTCGGCGAGGAGGTCACGGTCTATGACGAGGGCGGCGGCTTCGCCTTTGTCCAGTCGGACCGCGACGGCTATGTCGGCTACGCCATCGCCGGGGCCTTCAAGCCGCGGCGCGCACCGGCGACCCACCGCGTCGGCGTCATCCGCACCCATGCCTATCCCGGTCCCAGCATCAAGCTGCCGCCGAACTGGATCATGCACCGCAACAGCCGTGTCACCGTCGAGCGCTTCACCGAGGCCTTTGCCGTCACCGACACGGGGGCTCACCTGATCGCGGCGCACCTTGTTCCCGTCGACCAGTTCGAGGCCGACTTCGTCACCGTCGCGGAGACCTATCTCGACACGCCCTACCTCTGGGCCGGGCGCACCAGCTTCGGCATCGACTGCTCTGGCCTCGTCCAGACGGCTCTCGAGGCCTGCGGCGTCGCCGTGCCGCGCGACACCGACATGCAGGAGAAGGCGATCGGCGAACAGGTCGCCTTCGATGGCGACATCGCGGGCCTCGCGCGTGGCGACCTGGTCTTCTGGAAGGGCCATGTCGGCATCGTCTCGGGCACGGACGAACTTCTCCACGCCAACGGCCATCACATGCAGGTGGTCAAGGAGCCGCTCTCGGGCGCCATCGCCCGCATCCGCGAGAAGTCCTACGGCGAGGTGACGTCGATCAGGCGTCTCGCAGCCTAGCTGCAGACCGGCTTGTCACAGTCCCGCACGGAGGCGACGATCTGCTCCATGATCGCCCGCCCCGGCCAACCGATGACCGCGGTTCCGGCGACCAGCCAGGACGGGGTCGCGGCGAGATTGGTCGCATTGGCGAGCCTCACCGCCTGCACGATCACCTGACCGGTTTCCGGACGGTCGGCGACCTCCTCCACGGCCTTGCGGTCGAGCCCGAGATCGGCCGCGAGCTGGAGCGCGCGAAGCCCGTCGAAGACGCCGCGTGCCGCCATGGAGCGGGCGTGGAACTCGCGCACCTTCGCCTCGCCGCCGAGCTGCTTGACCGCGAACTCGACGCGCGCCGCCTGGACCGAGGGCAGGCCGAGGCTCGGGGCGTTGATGAGGCTGACGGCGAGGTCGCTGTCGGCTGCGGTCATCGCCTTCACGTCAGCGGCAGCGCGCCTGCAGAAGCTGCAGTTGGAATCATAGACTTCGATCAGGGTGACGTCGGCATCGGCCGAGCCGAGCGTGAAGGCATTGCCGAGCGCCATGATGTCGCCCTGCAGCTCCACCGGCACCCGGAAGTTCTGGATGTCGCGGCCGGCAGTGTCCTTCAACGGGTACCACCCGCCCTCCGCGGCAAGCGGCCCCGGCAGGGCTGCAAGACCTGCAATCAGCAGGAGGCGGCGGCTGACAGCCATGTGACGATCTCCGATATGCGAACGGCCGCACCATCGTGGAGCGGCCGTTGCCGGGACAATCAAGCCTGCGTGAGGTCGAACTCAGGCGGCCTTCACGGTTTCGATGAACTTCGCCACCTCGCGCTGGAGCAGGTCGCTCTCCTGCGACAGAGCCTGAGCCGAGGACAGGACCTGCGCCGAGGCGGAGCCGGTCTCGGCGGCGCCGCTGTTGACGCTGGCGATGTTGCCGGCGACCTCGGCGGTGCCCTGCGCGGCTTCCTGCACGTTGCGAGAGATCTCCTGCGTCGCTGCGCCCTGCTCCTCGACCGCAGCGGCGATGGCCGCGGCAATGCCGGCCAGCGTGTCGATCGTCGAACCGATCTCCTTGATGGCTGCAACGGAGTCCTGCGTCGCCGCCTGCATCATGGCGATCTGCGAGCCGATCTCCTCGGTCGCCTTGGCGGTCTGGGTGGCGAGTTGCTTCACCTCGGACGCGACAACGGCGAAGCCCTTGCCGGCCTCGCCGGCGCGCGCCGCCTCGATGGTCGCGTTGAGCGCCAGCAGGTTGGTCTGCTCGGCAATCGCCGTAATGAGCTTCACCACGTCACCGATACGGCCTGCCGCGGTCAGCAACTCGGCGATCCGCTGGTCGGCCTTCTCCGCCTGCTTCACCGCCTCGCCGGACATGCGGCTCGATTCCTCGACCTGGCGGCCGATTTCGCTGACCGAACTCGCCATCTCCTCGGCGGCGCCGGCGACCGACTGGACATTGGCCGAGGCCTCGTCGGAGGCGGACGCGACGACGGTCGCGAGCGACTGGGTATTGGCTGCCGTCTTCGACAGGCTGGTGGCCGCAGCTTCGAGTTCGCCAGAGGCACGCGACACCGTCTCGACGATCCCGCCGACGGTCGCCTGGAAGGCATCGGCGAGCCGCATCATGTCGGCGCGGCGGGCCTCGGCGGCGCGCGCCTCGTTCTCGCTGCGCTCCGACCTCAGGCGCTCGGCCTCGATCATGTTGTCCTTGAAGGTCTGCATGGCACCGGCGAGCGCACCGATCTCATCCTGGCGGCTGGCGAAGCGGCTCTCGACGGTGGTGTCGCCCGAAGCGAGGCGCAACATGCCGTCCTTGATCTCGGTCAGCGGACCGATGACCCGCCGGGCCATGAGGACCATGGCTGCGATGGCGAAGGCGAGGGCCAGGGCCAGCTCGGCGAGTTGAACCGACAGGGTGCGGAAGGCGGAAGCCTGTGTCGCCGCGGCATGCTCACGCGCCGTCGCAAGGGCGGCGTCGGCGACGTTCAGGATCGTCGCGAGCCGCGCCACCGACATCGGCGACCACTGGCTGACGGTGAAGCCGGTCGGCTGCTTGTTGATCAGGGCCGTCAGGGTGTTCATGCGCACCTTGGCGAACTCCGGATCAAAGAAGCCGGTCTTGGCCTTCTGCATCGCCTCCGCGAAGGCGGGAGGAAGGCGCAAGCCGGCAGCGAGCTGCTCCACAGCCGCCCAGGAGGTCTCCATGCGGGTCGTCAGGGTCGTGTAGCCGACGAGCGGGTTCTCCGGCAGCGGCATCCCCGCCAGCGGATTGGAGATGAAGACGGAGACATCGCCCGCGGCCTGGCGCGAAACCCAGGCATTCTGCTTGATCTCCATGAGCTGGTCGACGAAGGCATCGTCGAGCTTCACCAGCCGCGTCAGTTCGGTCGACAGGCGATCGAGCAGGTTGATGGCGTCGTCGGTCGCCTTGAAATAGTCGTCGGCGATGCCGGCGCGGCGCTGCGCCTTCGGCTGGGCCATGGCGCGGGCCGTCTCGCCCTGGAGCTCGTCGAGCCGCCGGATCGTCTGGTCAAGCTGCGAGGCTGCGGCCTCGGCGCCCGGATAGGAGATCCCGCGCAGCGTCGCGAGCGCTGCACGCAGCGCCGGCATCTCCGCCTCGCGATGCGGCGCGATGGTGCGGGGCACGGTCGGATGCACCTCGTCGAGGATCAGTGCCCGCCGGGAGTTGGACCGATCGACGCGCAGGTTGTGGAGAGCCGTGAACATGTGCGTCGTCGCATCGACGACTGCGGCAATGCGGATGGACTTTTGGTACTGGCCCCACGACGTCCAGGCGCCCATGGAGAGCTGCGCGACGAGGGCGATGGCAAGCACGGCCACGACAGCCTTGAGCAGGCTGCTGACGGTCAGTCGGTTGAGCACGGACATTCTCCAGGGGATTTCGCAGGTGCGAGAGCACCATCGCCGCTCAGCGTAAACGAAGCGCTAAGCGGACCGTCCGCCGGTGAAAATTTGCGTGGTCCGCCCGGCGGTTAGCTTCCCTTACGGAAGATTGTCCGCAGTCCTGACTAGTAGCCGTGGCGCGGGTCGACGACGTTCACCAGCGGCTCTCCTGCCAGATGCGCCTTGATCTGCCCGGCCACATAGGCCGCGATGGCCGGCGGCGAGGAGATCGCCGAATTGTGCGGCGTCACCGTCACGTTCGGATGCGACCAGAGGGGGCTGTCCTCCGGCAGTGGTTCGGTCTGGAACACGTCGAGGATCGCGGTACCCAGCTTGCCGGTCTCCAGCGCCACCAGGATGTCCGCCTCATTCTGCAGGCCGCCGCGGCCGACATTGATCAGCACCGGCCCGCCAATGACCTCGGCCTTCGGCAATTTGGCAAACAGCGTCGCGTTGAGGATGCCGGCCGTGTCGGCGGTGAGCGGCATCATGGCGACGAGGATGTCGGAGGAGGCGACCAGCGCATCGAGGCCCTCCGCGCCGTGATGCATGGTGACGCCCTCGACCGCCTTCGGCCGGCGGCTCCAGCCCGCCACCTGGAAGCCCATCGTCTTGAGCTTGGCGGCGGCGTCCTGGCCGAGAACGCCCATGCCGAGCAGGCCGACGCGGATATCGCTCGCCTGCGGCTGATCGCGCAGGTCGATCCACTTTCGCTCGCGCTGGAAGCCGTCATAGACGCGCACCCGGCGCAGCGCCATCAGGCAGTGCATGACGACGTACTCGGACATGCGGGTGGTGAGGTCCGGGTCGACGACGCGCACCACCGGCACGCCCTCGGGAAGCCGGCGATCCTTGAAGAGATGATCGACGCCGGCGCCGAGCGAGAAGATCGCCTCGAGCAGCGGCAGATCGGCAAAGGTGCCCTCCGGCTGCTTCCAGGCGGCGGCATAGCGCACTGCACGGCGATCGAAAATCTCGCCCGGCAACACCACCTGCCAGCCGGGCAGCACATTCCGGAAGCGCTCGCGCCAGGGCTCGGGGTCCCAGGCGCCGATACCGAGAAGCAGGGTGTTCACGTCGCAGGTCTTTCGTTGGTGGTCGCGGCCAGGTCGAAGGCCGCCGCGAAGAGCGCCTTGGTGTAGTCGTTCTCGGGCGCCCTGAAAACGCGCTCGGCGGGACCCTGCTCCACGACTTTGCCGCCCTTCATGACGATGATGTCGTCGGCGAGCGCCGAGACCACCTTCAGGTCGTGGGAGATGAAGAGATAGGTGAGGTTCCGCTTCGCCTGCAGGTCACGCAGCAGATCGACGATCTGGGCCTGGACGATGCGGTCGAGGGCCGACGTCGGCTCGTCGAGGAGGACGAAGCTCGGCTCCAGGACCATGGCGCGGGCGATGGCGATGCGCTGGCGCTGGCCGCCGGAGAACTCGTGCGGGTAGCGATGCCGCGTCTCCGGGTCGATGCCGACGTCCTCGAGCGCGGCGACCACGCGATCGTCGCGCTGCTCGGCGGTCAGCCCGGCATGGTGGATGGCAAGGCCTTCAGCGACGATCTCGGCCACCGACATGCGCGGCGACAGTGAGCCATAGGGATCCTGGAAGACCACCTGCATGAAGCGCCGGTTCGGCCGCATGGCCTTGAAGCCGAGGCCCTGGATCGGCCGTCCCATGAAGACGATCGGCCCCTCGGAGGAGATGAGGCGCAGCAGCGCAAGGCCGAGGGTCGTCTTGCCGGAACCCGACTCGCCAACGATCCCGAGCGTATGCCCTTCGCGCACCTCGACCGAGATCCCGTCGACCGCCTTGATGTGGCCGACCGTGCGGCGCAGGAGGCCGCGCTTCACCGGGAACCAGACCTTCAGGCCGTCGGTGCGCATGATGATCGGGGCATCGGTGCTGGTGGCGCGGCTCTCCCGTCGCGGCTCGGCGGCCATGAGTTCGACGGTGTAGGGGTCCCGCGGGCGATCGAAGATGTCGGCGACCGGGCCCTGCTCGACGATCTTGCCGCGGCGCATGACACAGACCCGGTCGGCGAAGCGGCGGACGATGCCGAGGTCGTGGGTGATGAACAGGATCGCCATGCCGAGTTCGCGCTGCAGATCCTTCAACAGCGAGAGAATCTGCGCCTGGACGGTGACGTCCAGGGCCGTGGTCGGCTCGTCGGCGATGAGCAGGTCGGGCTCGTTGGCGAGCGCCATGGCGATCATCACGCGCTGGCGCTGGCCGCCCGACAGCTGGTGCGGATAGGCGTCGAGGCGTCCGGCGGGATCGGGAATGCCGACCTTGCCGAGCAGTTCCACCGCCCGCCCGCGCGCCGCCTCTGCCGACAGGCCCTTGTGGAGGATGAGCGTCTCCGCCACCTGCTGCCCGATGGTGTGCAGCGGGTTCAGCGAGGTCATCGGCTCCTGGAAGATGATCGAGATCGCATTGCCGCGCACCCGCCGCATGGCGGCGTCACCGGCGGCGAGCAGGTCCTCGCCCTTGAACAGCACCTGTCCCGAGGGATGCGACGCCGCCGGATAGGGCAGCAGCTTCATCACCGAGAGGGCGGACACCGATTTCCCCGAGCCGGACTCGCCGACGATGGCGACCGTCTCGCCGCGGCGGACCTCGAAGGAGATGCGGTCGACGGCGAGGCTCTCCCGGCCTCCCTGGCGGAAGGCGACGGAAAGATCCCGGACGGACAGGAGCGGGGTGTCGACGGTCATGGCGCCATGTCAGGGAAGGGCTGTCAGAAAGCGGTTGACATCCCGGGGGTCGTCGGGATTGACCAGCCTGATCGTCACTGGAAGAGGCAGTTCGCGATCCGCCGAGACAAAGACGCCGCATTCGGACCGCACGCATGTTGCGACATGGATCGCGTCCGGAAGCTTCAGGCGCGGGAACCGCGCGCGGGTGGCGGCTGCGGCCTCCAGTGTCGCGAGATCGATGCCGAGTGTCGTGATCGGCCAGCGCGGCGAGAGAATGTCGCGATAGGCGTCGGCCGTCTCTTCGTCGCCGCGGCGCAAGGGATGCACCAGAACTTCGGCAACGGTGAGCTCGCTCGTGAGACCCAGCAGTCGCCCCTCCGCAATCCGGTCGAAAAGGGGCGCAAGGCGATCAGTCCGCGGTCCCGTCCCCTCGACAATGCCGATGAACGAGTTGGCGTCGAGATAAACGCGCTCCAGCCCCGGACTGGTCAAGGGGCGTCACCATCGCGAACGTGCCGGACATGAGCGACGATATCCGGCCAGTTGTTGAACCGCTCATAGTCGAGATGGGCCAGCCTTGCCCGCAGCTTTGCGACGGAAGACCGCTCGGGCGAGGCCTTGTCAACAACCTGCACGATCTCGACGGGGCGTGCGGGATCGAGGCCAGCCCTGAGGTGCTCCGGCAGGTCGGCGACCGACACGATTTTCCTGACGACCTCGTTCATGGGCAGAGCCTACCACACCCTCACGCGAAGGTCTTTCGCGGGTCGAAGGCGTCGCGCACCGCCTCGCCGACGAAGATCAGCAGCGAGAGCATGACGGCCACGGTGCAGAAGCCCGTCAGCGCCAGCCAGGGCGCCTGCAAGTTGGACTTGCCCTGCTGGAGGAGCTCGCCAAGCGAGGGCGAGCCGACCGGCAGGCCGAAGCCGAGGAAGTCGAGGGCGGTGAGGGTCATCACGCTCCCCGACAGGACGAAGGGCATGAAGGTGATGGTCGCCACCATGGCGTTGGGCAGGAGATGGCGGACCATGATGGTGGAGGACGCCACGCCCAGCGCCCGCGCGGCGTTGACGTATTCGAAGTTGCGGGCGCGCAGGAACTCGGCGCGCACCACGCTGACCAGCGTCACCCAGGAAAACAGCAGCAGGATGCCGAGCAGGACGAAGAAGCTCGGTGCCAGAACCGAAGAGATAATCAGCAGCAGGTAGAGCGAGGGAATGGCCGTCCAGATCTCGATGAAGCGTTGGAAAAGGAGGTCCGTCCAGCCGCCGAAATAGCCCTGCACCGCACCGGCGGCGATGCCGACGAGCGAGGAGACGATGGTCAGCGCCAGGCCGAACAGCACCGAGATGCGGAAGCCGTAGATGACCCGCGCCAGCACGTCGCGACCCTGGTCGTCGGTGCCGAGCCAGTTCCAGTTGCCGAGCTGGCAGTAGCTCGATCCCTGCGGCCGCTCGCCCCGCGGCTTCGCTTCCGCCTCGGCGCAGTTCGGCAACCTGTCGCGCTGCGCCCAGGTCGGTGGCGAGGGGAACGGCGTCACCGGGTCCTTCACCGTGGAGCGGTAGTTGTGGCGGATGAGCGGCCAGACCACGAGGGCACGCTTCTCGTCGAAATGGTCGAGCAGGAACGGGTCCTTGAAGTCGGCGGGGGTCTCGAACTCCCCGCCGAGCTGCTTCTCGGAATAGTCGACGAGGGCCGGGAAGAAATTCTGGCCCTCGAGGCGGATGAACAGCGGCCGGTCGTTGGCGATCAGCTCGGCGAAGAGCGTTACCAGGAACAGCGCGAGGAAGAGCAGCAGGCTCCACAGGCCCCGCCGGTTGGCGCGGAAGTTGGCGAGGCGGCGCAGGTTGAGCGGCGAGAGGAACGGTCGCCGGGCGGGTGTCTCGGCGGCGCGCAGGGCGACATCCGTCATGGCTCAGACCTCCCGCGCCTCGAAGTCGATGCGCGGATCGACCCAGGTGTACATGAGGTCGGAGATGAGGTTCACCACCAGCCCGACCAGCGAGAAGATGAACAGCGTCGCGAAGACCACGGGGTAGTCGCGGTTCAGCACGCTCTCGAAGCCGAGCAGGCCGAGCCCGTCCAGCGAGAAGATCGTCTCGATCAGCAGCGATCCCGTGAAGAAGGCGTGGACGAAGGC
>VFQR01000755.1_pt1 | contig 34459 bp, 30 predicted proteins | sample 3512321 | NCBI WGS metagenome assembly VFQR01 (sample SAMN10412374, study PRJNA504923) | tailings metagenome | isolation source: Relicate 3 Philex TSF1 revegetated site | place: Philippines: Tuba, Benguet | collected 2017-08-29 | reverse complement strand
CGGGATTCGGGATTCGGGATTCGGGATTCGGGATTCGGGATTCGGGATTCGGGATCGAGCGTTGCCGCAGGCAGAGCGAGATGCAATGCACCGCCCAGGCTCGCGTGTTCATAGGGTGGGCCCTGGCCCACCACAGCTGCATGCTCGCCGCGGGCCGGCGATCGCGCGAATCGCGGTTGCGCTCAAGCCCCTGAGGTTCGTGTGCTGAACATCGCGCCGGACATGTGCGCTGTCGCCGGATCCGCTGCTTCGCGCCCAAGAGACAGTGATGACAGCGGTTCGAGGCCACGGTGGGCCAGGGCCCGTCCTAGGGCTTGCGGCGGCCGGCGATACGCACCCAGTCCTCGCGGCGGTCAACGCGCAGCTCGTCGAAATGGGCGGAGTAGCGCAGCAGCAGCTCGTCTTCCTGGCCATCGAGGATGCCGGACATGGCGATCAGGCCACCCGGCGCGGTGCGTGCAGCCAGCAGGGGTTCGAGCTCATCGAGCGCGGTGGCGAGGATGTTGGCGACCACGACCGGGTACTGCGCGGCCGGCTCGTCTTCCGGCGCGTAGACGCGAAGACGATCGCCCACGCCATTGCGCTCGGCGTTGTCTGCGGTGGCGGTCAGCGCCTGCGGATCGTTGTCGACGCCGACCGCGGCCTCGGCCCCCAGCACCAGCGCGGCCAGCGCCAGCACGCCCGAGCCGCAGCCGAAATCCAGCACGCGTTGTCCGCGCAGGTCGAGGCCGTCCAGCCACTCCAGACACAGCGCCGTGGTCGGATGCGTGCCCGAGCCGAAGGCCAGGCCCGGGTCAAGGCGGATTACGGCGAGCTCTGGATCCGCCGGCGGCTCGATGTTCCAGGGATAGACCCAGGTGCGGCGGCCGAAGGCCATCGGCTTGAACTGGTCCATCCAGGCCCGCTCCCAGTCCTGGTCGGGCACTTCTTCCGTGCTCGCGCTGGCGGCGACCTCGGCCGGCACGCGCGCGGCCAGTTCGTTCTTCAGCAGCTCGGTATCGACATCGTGCTCGAACAGGGCCTCCAGCACGATCTCGCCCCACAGCGGCATCTCGCCGACGCCGGGTTCGAAGATCGCCTGCTCGTCCGGCGCATCGGCATGCGCATCAGCCAGCGTGACCGCGAGCGCGCCGAGTTCTTCCAGCGCTTCTTCGACGGCGGGCTGCTGCGGCAGGATGCAGGTGAGACGGAGTTTGAGGTGGGGCATGTCAATCGTCGTCTTCGTTCAGGTGATCGTTGGAGCGCGCAGTCTGACTCTCGACGAACTCCTGGATTTGACTGGCTAGGGTCACCAGGCGAGTAGATTGAACTCCATCGATGTGTTCGTGGAGATGATCGCCAATGGCTCGCCCCATCGGATCAAGCATGAAATCGATACCCTCACGCCGCGCAAGTTTGGCCGCAGGGAGAAAGTCCGCATCACTGGTGACCAAGATCACTTGATCAACCAATCGCCGGTAAGCAAGCGAAGCAATATCGAGCCCGATGCGCATGTCGACGGCCTTCTGCTGAACCGTCAGCTGGAAATCGTCGTCGGAAAGCTCTGACCAGGACCGTTCCCGCTTGAGCAAACTCTTCAGGACAGCGTCCTTCAGCGCCCAGCCCACGTGGTCGGACAGTTGCCCCAGACGAAGCGCGACCTTTCGCTGACGGCGGAGAGCCTGATGCATCGCGATTCGAAACTTGGCCTCGTCACTCGTCGCCAGATCAACGCTTCGATTGCTGATCGGCCTGTGCATGCGCTTGAGGAGAGGCGGAGCGTCGTAGAAGAAGATCCGGTACAGCGCTTGCTGATCGCGCCCGAAGCGCCTCAGGTGCTCCTGCGCGAGGACATGAACGGTGTGAGCTATGACAGCTGGACTCCGGAGGCTTCCATCAGGAAACACTCGCCGGAATCGCTTGAGAAAGAACGCGCCATCGACCAAAACTGCAGTACGCATACAACACCCCACCCCATAAAAACAGAGCCCCCGGGCTCGGCAATCGACGGATAACCGCTTGCGCGGGTCGAGAGCGTACTACCGGGGGCACGATACAGGGCAACTTTCGTGTTGCAGCGGGCGCAACAGTACGTGAGCCTAGGCGCCTAGGTCAAGCTGGGTTGACATCGGTGTTCAGCCCAGCCCGATGCCCTTCTCCCGCGCCTCGGCCAACTTCTTCTCCAGATAGTGGATGTTGGCGCCGCCGGCCTGGAAGCCGCCGTCGGCCATGATCCGCTGCTGCAGAGGCACATTGGTCTTGATGCCGTCGACGACCATCTCGGACAGCGCCACGCGCATGCGGGCGATGGCCTGGGCGCGGTCGGCGCCGTGCACGATCAGCTTGCCGATCATCGAGTCGTAGTTCGGCGGCACGCGATAGCCCTCATAGATGTGGGTATCGACGCGCACGCCGGGGCCGCCCGGGGCGTGGAAGTGCTTGATCAGGCCCGGCGAGGGCATGAAGGTCTCGGGGTCTTCGGCATTGATGCGGCACTCGATGGCGTGGCCGCGCAGCACGACGTCTTCCTGCTTGATCGAGAGGCGATGGCCGGCGGCGATCAGCAGCTGCTCGCGCACGAGATCAATGCCGGTCACGAGCTCGGTCACCGGGTGCTCGACCTGGATACGGGTGTTCATCTCGATGAAGTAGAAGCGCCCGGCCTCGTACAAGAACTCGAAGGTGCCGGCGCCGCGGTAGCCGATGCGGATACAGGCCTCGACGCAGACCGCACCGATCTCGGCGCGCTGCTCCGGCGTGAGGCCCGGCGCGGGGGCTTCTTCGACCACCTTCTGGTGGCGGCGCTGCATCGAGCAATCGCGCTCGCCCAGATGGATCGCGCTGCCCTGGCCGTCGGCCAGCACCTGGATCTCCACGTGGCGCGGGTTCTCCAGGAATTTCTCCATGTAGACCATGTCGTTGCCGAAGGCCGCCTTGGCCTCGGCGCGGGTGGTAGCGATGGCGTTGTTGAGCGCGGCCTCGGAGTGCACCACGCGCATGCCGCGGCCGCCGCCGCCGCCGGCTGCCTTGATGATCACGGGAAACCCAATCTCGCGGGCGATGCGGATGTTCTCGACGCCGTCATCGCCCAACGGCCCGCCCGAGCCCGGCACGCAGGGCACGCCCGCGGCCTTCATCGCCTTGATGGCTTCGACCTTGTCGCCCATCAGGCGGATGGTGTCGGCCTTGGGCCCGATGAAGACGAAACCCGACTGCTCGACGCGTTCGGCGAAATCCGCATTCTCGGACAGGAAGCCATAGCCCGGATGGATGGCCTGGGCGTCGGTGACTTCTGCCGCGGCGATCAGGGCCGGCACGTTGAGATAGCTCTCCGACGCCGGGGCCGGGCCGATGCAGACCGACTCGTCAGCCATGGCGACGTGCTTCAGGTTGCGGTCGACCGTGGAGTGCACGGCGACGGTCTTGATACCGAGCGCGTGGCAGGCGCGCAGGATGCGCAGCGCGATTTCACCTCGGTTGGCGATGACGACTTTATCGAGCATTGGAGGGCCGGGAATCGGGAATCGGGAATGGGGAATCGTCAGAAGCGGGCGCGCCGCGGTCTGAACGACTGAGGGAGTTCATCAGGGCGGTCAACTTCGCGAAGCAGCGATCGACCAACTCGTCCAAGGTCTCATCGGGTCCCGCGAACTGCAGCCGCTGGGCGATCTGGACGTGCGTGTCGACTTCAGACAGCGAGCCTCTCGCGATCGACAGAAAGCGCAGGTACTCCTGCTTCGACCTTCGCGCCGCACCTTCAGCCACGTTGGCGGGAATGCTCACGGCCGCGCGCCGGATTTGAGAGACAAGACCGAAGCGCTCCGAATCCGGAAACCGGGAGGAGAACCGATAGACCGCCTCAACGAGGTCCATGGCATCCCGCCAGACCTCCAGCCGCTCGTGCGGCCGCTTGGACGATTCCCGATTCCCCATTCCCGATTCCCGGCTCTTCAGCCGATCACAAACATCGGCTCGTCGAACTCCAGCGGCTTGCCGTTCGAGACCAGCACGGCGACCACGGTGCCGGATACGTCGGCTTCGATCGGGTTGAACATCTTCATCGCTTCGATGATGCCGAGCGTGTCGCCGGCCTTGACGCTCTGGCCGAGCTTGACGAAGGGCGGCGATTCGGGGTTCGGCGAGGCGTAGAAGGTGCCGACCATGGGCGAGCGCACCACGTGGCCCTCGGGCAGGGCGGAGGCAGCGGTGTTCTTCACCGAGCCGGTGGCGGCTTCGGTCGGCGAGGCCATCGGCACCGCGACCGGGGCGGCGACCTGCACCGGCGCAGGCGCGGCATAGACCGGGGCGGGCGCAGGCGTGGCGGCGCGCGACAGGCGCACCGACTCTTCGCCCTCGCGGATCTCGATCTCGGTCAGGTTCGACTCTTCCAGCAGATCGATCAGCTTCTTGATCTTGCGCAGATCCATGCAGTCCTCGTTGCGTGTTGCCCGCGCGGGCGGGCGAGAAAGGTCAGCCCGCGCCCAGCCGCGACAGCGCGGCGGTGAGCGCAAGGCGGTAGCTGTCGGCACCAAAGCCGCAGATCACGCCCACCGCGATGTCCGACAGGTAGGAGTGCTGGCGGAAGGGCTCGCGGGCGTGCACGTTCGACAGGTGCAGCTCGATGAAGGGAATCGCCACCGCGGCCAGCGCGTCGCGCAGGGCGATGCTGGTGTGGGTGAAGGCGCCCGGGTTGATCAGAATGAAGGCGGTACCGTCGGTGCGCGCGGCGTGGATGCGCTCGATCAGCGCATGCTCGGCGTTCGACTGGAAGCAGCGCAGGGCGTAGCCTGCCGCCTCGGCACGCTCGCCGAGATCGGCCTCGATGTCGGCCAGGGTGGTGCGGCCATAGACCTCCGGCTCGCGCGAGCCGAGCAAGTTCAAGTTCGGTCCATTAAGCAGCAGCAGTGCCGACACAGGCCCCCCGGTTCATTCGCCGCGCATCCTGCGCGGGGCGCGTAGTGTGCGCGTGAAGCCCGAAGCTGTCCAGCAGATGCCCGGCTGTTTGCGGGAGATAGCGGGCGTTTGAAATTTCCTGATGCGGGCGGATGCGGCCTTCCTGGCCGCACCGCCCGGCGCCCTGCGCGGAGTGAATCCGCACAGGGCTACGCCGGCTGGGCCTGCGGCCAAGCCGCGGGCGCGCCTTCCATGGCGCGCGGCCTCGCTCGACGCTTTCGCAAGAGTTCGGATGCGGCCTTCCTGGCCGCACCGCCCGGCGCCCTGCGCGGAGTGAATCCGCACAGGGCTACGCCGGCTGGGCCTGCGGCCAAGCCGCGGGCGCGCCTTCCATGGCGCGCGGCCTCGCTCGACGCTTTCGCAAGAGTTCGGATGCGGCCTTCCTGGCCGCACCGCCCGGCGCCCTGCGCGGAGTGAATCCGCACAGGGCTACGCCGGCTGGGCCTGCGGCCGAGCTGCGGGCGCGCCATCCCGGGCGCGCCGCAAGCTCGGATGAATCAGAGCCTGCCTAGGCCCCCAGCGCCTCGCGCGTCCGCTCGCACTGCTCGGGGCTGCCGAACATCACGACGGTGTCGCCGGCCGCAAGGCGCAGGTCCGGCGGCGGGTTCAACAGGCGCCGGCCCTCGCGCACGACCACCGCGATTTCGCCGGCCAGCTGTCCGCCCTCGGCGGCCAGCTCGGCCAAGCTGCGGCCGACGACGGCGCTGCCGGCCTCGACACGCACGCTGCGCAGGCGCGCCGCGTCGTCCAGTTCACGGCCGGTCGCCAGGGCATCGCCCGGAAACAGCTCACGCAGCAGGCGGTACTTGGCGCTGCGCTGCTCGTCCATCAGCTGGGCCACGCGTGGCGCCGGCACGCCGAGCACGCGCAGCACCTGGGTGGCGATCATCAGGCCGGCCTCCAGGGTCTCGGGCACGACCTCGGAGGCGCCCGCCGCGCGCAGGGCTTCGACCTGGCTCTCGTCGCGGGTGCGCACCATCACCCGCAGCCCGGGCTGGTGCAGGCGTACATACTCGAGGATGCGCAGGGCGGCGCCGGTGTCCTCGCTGCTGATCACCAGCAGGCGCGCGCGCGCCAGCCCGACCAGCTCCAGCACGCCGTTCTCGCTGGCGTCGCCGTAGTACACCGGCTCGCCGGCCTGGTGCGCCTCGCGCACCCGCGAGGGGTCGAGATCGAGGGCGACGTAGGCGATGCGCTCGGCTTCGAGGAAGTTGCCGACGCTCTGGCCGATGCGGCCGTAGCCGCAGACGATGACGTGGCCTTCGAGACCCGCGCAGGCCGCGGGGTCCGGGCGCGGCAGGTCCTGCAGGTCGGGCCCGACCTGGCGGCCCGACAGCCAGCGCGCCAGCGGGCCGTTGTAGCGGATCAGGAAGGGCGCCAGCACCATCGAGAACAGCACCGAGTTCAGCACGATCTGGCCGAGCGCGGGGTCGATCGCCCCGCCCTGCAGGGCGATTGCCAGCACGGCGAAGCCGAACTCGCCGCCCACCGCGAGGATCAGCGCGGTGCGCCAGGCGGTCGCGGTCTCGATGCCGCTGGCGCGCACGATCGCCACCACCACCAGCACCTTGAGCAGCAGCAGGGCGACGCCGCCGAGCACGGCGAGGTGCCAGATCTGCGGCAGCGCCGCCGGGTCGATGAGCATGCCGATGCCGATGAAGAACAGGCCCAGCAGCACGTCGCGGAAGGGCCGGATGGTGCTCTCCACCTGGTGCCGGAACTCGGTCTCGCCCAGCACCATGCCGGCCAGGAAGGCGCCGAAGGCCATCGACAGGCCGAAATGCTGGGTCACCCAGCCGGCGGTGAGCGCCACCAGCAGCACGGCCAGGGTGAACAGCTCGGCGGAGCGGCTGCTGCTGACCAGGTGCAGCAGCGGCCGCAGCAGCCAGCGTCCGACGAAGAACACCAGCACCAGCGCCACCGCGGCCTTGAGCAGGGCCCAACCGAGCACGCCGCCGAGATGGGCGAGGCCTGTCGCCGTGCCCACTAGCGGGATGATCACCACCAGCGGCACCGCGGTGACGTCCTGGAACACCGACATCGCGGTGCCGAGGCGGCCGTGGCGTGAGGCATCCTCACCCTGGTCGGCGAGCTGCTTGCTGATGATGGTGGTGGACGACTGCGCGAACACCGCGCCGACCACGAAAGCGGCGATGCCCGGCACCCCCAGCAGCCAGGCCAGCAGGCCGACCACGGCCGTGGTCAGGGCGACCTGCGCGGTGCCCAGGCCCAGCACCTGGTGCCGCAGGGCGTGGATCTGCGGCAGCGCGAAGTTGAGGCCGATGGTGAACAGCAGGAAGACGATGCCGAACTCGGCCACCGCCTGGATCGGCCCGGGCTCCATCACCACGCCCGGCGTGTGCGGGCCGAGCACCAGGCCGACCAGCAGGTAGGCCAAGCTGGTCGGCACGCGCGCGCGCTGGAAGCCGAGGATGATCGCCACGGTGATGGCGAGCAGGATCAGGAGGTGGGTGAGGTCGATGCCCATTGCGAGGCCGTCGCGAAGAAGACCTCGGAGTGTAGCCGACCCCTGCGCTGCCCCTTCCCGCACGGCGCCGGGGCCGGGCCGTCCGCCAAACCGATGGCGCAGGCCAGCGCGTGAAGGCCTTGCTACCATCGGCGCCCCTTCGCACTTCAAGGAACGCCGCGCATGCGACTGCTACCGCTCGCCGCTGCACTGACGCTGGGCCTCGGCCTGGCGGCCTGTTCATCCGAATCGCCGCCGCCCGCGCCGGCCGCTCAGGCCGATGCGCCCGCTGCGGCTGCGCCCGCTGACGCAGGCCACGCCTTCTCGCCCGAAATCAGCACCGCCGACTGGGCCGAGCACGTGCGCGTGCTGGCCTCCGACGAGTTCGAGGGTCGCGCGCCCGGCAGCGCCGGCGAGAAGAAGACCGTCGAGTACCTCATCAATGCCTTCCAGCAGATGGGCCTGGAGCCCGGCAACAAGGGCAGCTGGGTGCAGACCGTGCCGATGGTGGCGACCACCACCGACAAGGGCGCCAAGCTCAGCTTCAAGGTCGGCGACACCGAACTGGCGCCGGCCTACGGCGCGCAGATGGTCATCGGCACGCGCACCGGCGCGCCGGAGTCGACGCTCGATGCGAGTGAGGTGATCTTCGTCGGCTACGGCGTCAACGCCCCCGAACAGGGCTGGAACGACTACGCAGGCCTCGACGTCAAGGGCAAGACCGTGGTCATGCTGATCAACGACCCCGGCTTCCACACGAACGACGAGAGCCTGTTCGAAGGCAAGCGCATGACCTACTACGGGCGCTGGACCTACAAGTTCGAGGAAGCCGCCCGCCAGGGCGCGGCGCTGGCCCTGATCATCCACGACGACGCCGGTGCGGCGTATCCGTGGGCGGTGGTCGAGAACGGCTGGACCGGCCCGCAGTTCGACCTGCCCACCAGCGTCGACCCCGAGCCGCGCCTGCCCCTGCAGGGCTGGATCGACACCCCCACCGCGACCCAGCTGATGGCCGCCGCCGGTCAAGATCTCGACGCCCTGCGCACTGCCGCCAACCAGCGCGGCTTCACCGCGGTGCCGCTGAACGCCACCGCCAGCGCCGCGATCAAGAGCAGCGTGCGCGAAGGCCAGTCCGACAACGTGCTGGCGATGCTGCCGGGCAGCAGCCGCGCCGACGAGGTCGTGGTCTACATGGGCCACTGGGATCACCTCGGCCGCAGCTTCCAGCCCGGCGGCGACCAGATCTACAACGGCGCCATCGACAACGCCTCGGGCGTGGCCGGCATCCTCGAGATCGCCGGCAAGTTCGCCGGCGGCCCGCGCCCGGCGCGCTCGCTGCTGTTCACCGCGGTCACCCTGGAGGAATCCGGCCTGCTCGGCTCGAAGTACTACGTCGCCAACCCGGTGGTGCCGCTGCACAAGACCGTGGCCACCATCAACCTCGACGCCATGAGCGTGATCGGCCGCGTCCGCGACTTCACCGTGGTCGGCTTCGGCAGCTCCGAGCTGGAGGACATCCTGCGCCCGATCGCTGAAGGCCAGGGCCGCATGCTGCAGCCGGAGTCGGCGCCGCAGGGCGGCTTCTACTTCCGCTCGGATCACTTCAACTTCGCCAAGGCCGGCGTGCCCTCGCTGTACGCCAAGGGCGGCGTCGACCACTTCGAGAAAGGCGAGGAGCACGGCAAGCAGCTGGCCGCCGACTACACCGCCAACCGCTACCACAAGCCCGGCGACGAGTTCGATCCGAACTGGGACCTGGCCGGCGTGAAGGAAGATCTGGACGCCCTCTACCAGGTCGGCGAGCGCATCGTGACCAGCGAAGTCTGGCCGAACTGGTACGCCAGCAGCGCCTTCAAGGCGACCCGAGAAGCCTCGCTGGAAGCCGGCCGCAAGGCGGATGCCGAGGCGGCGGGCACGGGCAGCGCACAGTAGACGCCCGCTCCACCAGGTGTTGCAGCAGACCGGGCCCTTGCGGCCCGGTTTGCGTTTGGGCGGTGTGGACAGCAGCGATAGGGCTGCTGCGCTGATCCGCAGAGCGGGCAATCGCAGCCTCGCTGGATTCACGGAAGCGCTGGTGGATGCGCTGCGCTTATCCCCCCTACGCGTACAGCGGTGGTCGGCTGCGTTGGGAGAATCGCGTCACTCGTCGTTGTAGGGCGGATAAGCGCAGCACATCCGCCGCAGCCTCGCGTCATGGACGATCGTTGCGATACCCGAGCATTGCGATGGCGCAGGGCGCTCGAAGGTCCGATTGGGGTGGAAGCGTGCCGCGGCGGAAATCGTCGTACGCTCAGCCCTCGAACCCGTCAGCAAACACCTCCGGCGGACGCTGCAGCGCCAGCACGATCTCGGCGCTGGCGCCAGCGCCGAGCTGGGGCACCACCAGCACACGGTAGTCGATCGGCGCGCCGAGACCGTGCGGACGCGCTTCGGTACTCGCCGCAATGCCGTCGAGCAGCACCTGCCACGGGAACTCCGCCGTCGGCGGCCGCAGCCACAGCGAGGCGCCCTCCACCGCGGTGTCGCCGTCGTTGTGCAGGCGCAGGCGCAGGCTTTCGGGGCTGTGCTCGACCAGCTCGACGCGCAGGTCCTCGCGCTGCAGCCACCAGGCCAGCACGGTGTCGAGGCGCTGCATCCAGAAGCCGCCGTCGTCGCGGGCGGCGGCGAGGATGGCCTCCACGTTGGCCATCACCCCCGGCCGCACGGGCGGACCGGAAACATCGCCGGCGGTGCGGCCCTCCAGCACCCACGGATGGGTGACCCAGTTGAACAGGCCGCGCCGGCTGGCGACATAGGCGGCCTTGTCGATCATCACCGCCTCCAGCTGGGCGCCGCTCAGCTGGTAACGGTCGATCAGGATGTAGTCCATCGGCGCGGTCGGCGGCAGGCTCCAGACCTCGCCGGTCCACCAGGGCAGGCTGCATTCGCACCAGACGTCCTGGTCGCTGCTGTCATAGGCCAGCCCGGCAGTCGCGGCGGCCCGCCAGGTGGCGCGGTCGATCGCCAGCCCCGGCGCGCGGAAGCCGAGCAGTGGCGGCACGCCCGGCGCGCTGGTTTCGATCAGCTGGCGCATCGCCAGCAGCCGCGTGGCCTGGGTGCCCTCCGCCTGGCCGGCGAAGCGCGAATGCACATTGCCATGGCCTGCGATCTCGGCGCCGGCCTCCAGCAGGGCCTGCACGATCTGCGGATTCTCGACCGCGCCTTCGCTGCCGGGGTCGCCACCCGTCGTGCCGACAAGGAAGAAGGTGCCGAAATCGCCGAGCTGCAGGCGCTCGAACATCTCCAGCAGCACCGGCACGGCCGTGCGCATGGCGGCGCTTTCGGTGTCGGCGGTGAAGGCGTAGGCCGCACGCTTGGCCTGCGGCCAGTGACCGAGCTGGACCAGGGCACCGCGCTGGTTGACCCAGGCCAGGCCTTCCTGGATCGGCTCGCGCCAGCCCAGCGGGTAGCCCCAGTCGGCATAGACCCCGGGCAAAGCGCCGAACCACAGGGTCCGGCCCTCGCCATGGGCATGGGCGAACACGGCGGGGGCGGCGTCGGCCGCGCTCCAGGCGTCGCTGCTGCCGCGCCAGCGCGCCAGCGTCTCGGCGCCCGCACTGGCGGCGGTATAGGCCGGCCAGACCGCGCGATTCAGCAGCTGGGGCACCGTCGGCAGCTCGGAGCCGGGCATCGGCGGCACCTGCATCGAGGCGCCGTTCCAGTAGCTGCCGGTGGCCGCCGGATGGGCCACGCCGAAGCGGATCTCGTCGAGGGTGGACTGGCCCGGACGCTCGCGCAGCAGCGCCTGCACGCTGTCCAGGCCGAGCGCGGCCTGCAGCCCGAAGGCTGCACGTCCGCTCGCGAACAGGCCGCCGCCGGCCTGCACCCAGGCGTCCACCGCGGCCGCATCGGCCGGGTCGAGCTCGACATGGGCCAGGGCCAGCGCGGCCCGCCCAGTCAGGGCCTGCGCGGGCAGACGCTGTCCCGGCGCCAGCACGAGTTCATCGAAGGGCGCGCGCTGCTCCTGCAGGGCCTCGCGGATGCCGCGGGCGTCGAGCTCGGACACCGGATCGCCCGCCGCATGCACAAGCAGCACATCCGCTCGCGCGGCGCCGACGACAGCGGCGAAGGCCAGGCCGAACACAAGGATGAAGACACGCAGCGACGGGCTGACATCAGAGGCTGGAAGGCGCACGCGCGCCGTCAACTTGGGACACACAGGGGCAGACATGCGGACGCTCGAACTCTGGGCCTATGCCTCAAGCAGCATGCGTGCCATGGCGCCTTCGCGGGCGTGAATGCAATGCGGCCACGGTCGAGCCTAGGGCTCGACCGTGGCCGCATCAGTACGGATCGCGGGGTGATCAGCGCTCGTCGCGACGGCTCTGGGCGCTGTAGTCGGCGCGCTCGCGGGCGGCCAGGGCGCGGTCCTTGGCCGTCTCGAACGCGGCCTCTGCGTTCGCCTGGCAGGCATCACGCTGGGCGCCGGCGTCAATGCCGTCGCAGCGCTCCAGCGCGACCTTGCGCTCACCCTCGGCGCGGGCCAGCGCCAGCTCATAGGCGGCTTCGGCAACGCTCTCGCTGGCATCCGCACGCGCCTCGGCCACCGCGTCGCGGGCTTCGTTCTGGCGCTCGGCCAATTCCTCGGCGTCGACATCGGGGTCGAGCTGGGCGTCACGGACCTCGTACTGGGCCTCGGCGACGTTGCGATCGACCTTGGCGTTGGCGTCGGCAGCGGTGGTCTTCAGCTCGCGCTCGGCCTCGGCCACTTCGGCCGCACGCTCGCGCTGCGCTTCGGCGACATCGCGGGCGGTCTGCTCGGGCGACTCGGTGCAGCCGCCGAGCACGAGGGCGAAGGCCAGGGCGCCGGCCAGCGGATGGATCAGGGTGGTGGTCTTCATGGGGATCTCCTGGGGAGGGGAATCGATGGACCCGCGCGCTGGGCGCGGCGGGTGGTGGCTTGAGGGCCGGGTCGGCGACGCGGCGCCCGTAGCGGACTTACAGCGAGGACTCGAAGCGCTTGACCTGCTCCTCGGCCTTGTCGCGGGCGATGCCGTAGCGCTCCTGCACCTTGCCGACCAGGTAGTCACGGTGGCCCTCGACGTAGGCGAGGTCGTCATCGGTCAGCCGGCCCCACTCGGACTTCATGCGGCCGGTCAGCTGCTTCCATTTGCCCTTGATGCGATCAGTGTTCATGCGATGTCTCCAGTCTTGAAGGAAGAAAGTCGGCGCCGCCTCAGCGACGGCGCACCAGCAGCGAGCCCGCGGTGAGCAGGCCGCCCAGGGCCAGCAGTGCGTAGCCGAGCACCGGCGGCGCCTGCTCGCGCGTCTCCACGCTGAGCGAGGCCTCGCCCACGCTGACCAGGGTCTTCTCGTCCGGAATGCCGACCGCCCCGGTGGCGAACAGCGCACCAGCGAGCAGACAGACAATGCCAATCACCAGAACGATCTTTTGCATGGGGAACTCCTTGCTGCAGGTGGCGGATGGATCGGCGCCGGGGCCAACCCCTGGGCTGCAGCGGAACCGTTCCGGCTGCACCCTGATCCTGCTTCAGCAGCAGCCGTGCCAAGCGCGTGCAGCGCCTCACGCTGGCGCGCCAAGCCTCTGTATTTTCAGAACTTTTGAACTCTCGCCGTGGCGCGCGCCAGGCGCCACGGAGGAGCCATTCACCGCTTGTGCGCAGCGAACTGCACGACGCGGCCTGCAGCCTGCAAGCCGCGGAGCTTCCCAGCCCCGCGCGGCGGATCAGGCGCTCTCGAAGAAGCGTGGATGCACCGGCTCACGCTGAGCGCGAATTCACCGGCTCGCGCCGTGTGTAGGAGCCTGCTCGCAGGCGACCGCAGACTCTGCTCTGTGCCTGCCCTGCGGGTCGCGAGCAAGCGCGCTCCTACAAACAGCCGGGAGTCGGGAATCGGAGAGTGGCCCGTCGTGAGTCGGGCGTCGCAGAGCGCCCACGGTGCACGACGCGCCAGGCGCCTCTGCTCCTGGTAGGAGCCTGCTTGCAGGCGACCGCAGCCTGGGCCTCACAGAGAGCCTGCCGGTCGCCAGCAGGCTTGCTTCCGCATTCGGGTGGCCCGCGCGGGGCAACAAGGACAGCGCGGCACTCTCCAGATCCGCACGCCGCCCGGGCAGCCTGTCCGCGCCTATCGCTGAGATTCCGCGCTCGCTCTCAGCAGTCGGAAGCGGGGTCGCGCAGGGCGTCCTCGACATGGGCGTCGAACTGATGCAACAGGGACTCCATCTGCACCACGTCGAAGCGCTCGACGGCGCCGGCCAGACGCTGCGCGTAGGCGCCCAGGGCCTCGCTGCCGAGGGTCTGGGCGAGATCGCCGAGCTCCTCGGCCAGGCCGCGCACCTCGGACACGCGCAGCGAGCGCAGCAGGCCCGGCAGCAGGGTCTGCTGCAGCTGGCGCAGGCGCTCGCAGGCATCCGCTCGGTGCTGAGGATCGATGTTCGATAGCACCCTTTCCGCTGCCGGCGCGGCGCTCACGGTCGGGTCGTGCGCAGACGCAGCCGGTTCACCAGCGGGCTGCGCATCGCGCGCCGGCAGCAGGCGCGCCAGCGCCTCGAACAGCGCCTCGCGGCTGAGAGGCTTGCGCACATAGGCCTCGAACTCACCGCGCACCGCGCGCTCTTCCGCCGCCATGCTCGACGCGCTGACCGCCACGATGCGCAGCGGCGGGCGCTGCGGCGTATCGAGCTGGCGGGCGGCATCCCATTCACGCAGGCGGCGGGTGGCCTCGCGGCCGTCCATCACCGGCATGCGCAGATCCATCAGCACCAGCTCGGGATCGAAACGCTCGGCCACGGTCAGGGCCTCCTGGCCGTGGCCGGCGAAGGCCAGGCTGTGCCCGCCTTCGGCGAGGAAGGCCGCGAGCAGCTCACGGTTCCAGGCGACGTCATCGACCACCAGGATGCGGCTCGGCGCCAGCCGGGCGAAGTCGACCTCATCGCCGCGCTCGCTGTCGCTGCTCGGCGACTGGGTGCTGACCGCCACGCCCTGCAGCAGCACCCGGAAGCAGCTGCCGCGTCCGGGCGTGCTGTCGAGCTCGATCCTGCCGTCCATCAGGGACAGCAGCCGGCCGACGATGGCGAGGCCAAGACCGGTGCCCTGCGGCGCATCGGCGCCGGCGACCGCGCGCTGGAAGGGCTCGAACACGCGCGCCTGCAGCTCCGGCGCGATGCCGGGGCCGGTGTCGCTGACCTCGATGACCAGGTCGCAGCTGCCGGGCGAGCGTGGCCGCGCCTCGGCGCTGACCGTGATCTCGCCGCGCCCGGTGTACTTCACCGCGTTCGAGACCAGGTTGTTCAGCACCTGGCGCACCCGGTGCGGGTCCAGCCACAGGCTGGCGGGCAGGGCCGGCGAGACCCGCGCGCGCAGCTTCAGGCCCTTGGCCCTGGCGCTTTCGCCGAACACCGTCAGGGTGGAATCGATGAGTTCGCGCAGGTCGCTGCGCTGCGGCTGCAGGTCCAGCTTGCCGGCCTCGATCTTGGACAGATCGAGGATGTCGTTGATCAGCGCAAGCAGGGCGCGGCCGCTGGTCTGGATCGCGCGGATGTACTCCTGCGCCTGCGGCTCGATGCGGGTGCGCGCCAGCAGCTGCGAGAAGCCGAACACCGCATTCATCGGGGTGCGGATCTCGTGGCTCATGCTGGCCAGGAATTGGCTCTTCTCGCGGCTGGCGCGCTCGGCCTCCTGCGCACGCACTTCGGCCAGCTCCTCGGCGGCGCGCGCGCGCGCGCCGCGGCGCAGCGAGACCAGCGCCACGCCGCCCAGCACCAGGGCCAGCACGTTCACCAGCAGCACGGTCACCGTGCTCTGCACGATCACCGCGTCGAGCTCGCTCTTGCGCGCCTGCAGCAGGCGGGCCTCCTCGCGCTTCATCTCGATGACCAGCGCCTGCGCACGGCTGAGGATCTCGTGGCCGCGGCCCGCGCGAACCCGCTCGACCGAAGCCGGCAGCCCCTGGGTCTGGGCCTCACCGACGGCGGCGCGATAGAACTCGTCGCGCGCCGCCAGCAGGCCGCGCAACTCCATCAGCCGATCGGCCTGGGCGGGATTGTCGGACAGCAGCGGGCCGATCTCCTGCAGCTGCGCCTCGACCGCCTCGATCGCCAGCACGTGTTCGCGCAGGTAGTCCTCACGCTGGCTGAGCAGGTAGCGCAGGCCATAGGTCTCGACGTTGTGGACGGTGGCGATCAGCTGATGCAGGCGCGCCTGCATCGCCTGCGTGTGCGCGACCCAGTCGACCGAGTTGCGCACCTTGCCGACGGTGCTGGCGCTGTAGACCGCGGCGGCGATGATCAGCAGCACCGACAGCGTGAGCAAGCCGCGCTGGAACGCGCTTCCCGCGCTGCCGGGGAGTCGCGGGTTGTCGTCGCCGGTCAGATTGAAGCGCATCGTTTTCGCTCGGACCGCGGGGCACAGCCGCCGGCGGAAGGGTGAGAAGGACGGGAAGGCGACTACAGCCGGTGGATCCGTGGATCGCGGCAGGCCTCAGATCGGGTTCAGGGCGACGATAACCCCATTCAGCACCAATGCGAACGACACCCAGGCCAGCGTCGGCACCTGCAGCCAGCCGGCGGCCGGCCGCAGCTTGAACGCGGCGAGGATGCTGCCGAGCAGGGAAATCCACAGAAGGCAGATGCAGACGAAGGCCAGCGAAGGCTGCTGCAGGCCGAAGAACAGCGGGGTCCAGGCCGCATTCAGCGCGAGCTGCACACCAAACCAGACCAGGGCGACACGGCGGCGCGGGCCCGGTCGCGCCTGCAGCAGCAGGGCCAGGGCAATCGCCAGCAGGGCGTAGAGGCTCGACCACACCGGCCCGAACAGCCAGTTCGGCGGCTGCCAGGTCGGCTTGCGCAGCGCGGCGTACCAGTCGCCGGGCGGGAACAGCGCGCCGCAGGCCAGCACCAGGGCGATGGCGGCGATGGCGATGCTCCAGGCCTGCGCCGGTCGCAGGCCGGTGCGCGTTCGGTGGATATCCATTGGCTGGGTACTCATGGGCAGTCCTCGCGACCATCGGCGCGGCGGGCGCAGTGGTCGTCATGGTCGGGCGCTGTGTCGCGCCCTTGGCGTGTTGGGGCCCGCGTCCGCGTGCCCGTGGGTGTCATTCCCGGCTCAGCAGGGAACGTGCCATCACGCGGCCTGCATATCCGCGCGCCGGGAGCGTGGCGCCCTGCGCAGGACGACAGCTCGGGCGCGAATGACGGCGTGCGATTTGCACGCTCGAGCGATCGCAGGACTTGCATTTCGCACGACATCCCCCGAACCGCTTGGACCTGCGGAGACAAGGAAATCACTCAGCTCAAGCCATAGGCCTTGCGCTTGCGATACAGGGTCGAGGCATCGATGCCGAGGATGCGCGCGGCCTCGTCCAGGGTCTCGGCGCGCGCCAGGATGGCCTCGATGTGCAGGCGCTCCAGCTGCTCCAGGCTGATGTCGCTGCCGGCGCGCGCGTCGACCGCAGCGCCCACAGTGCCGGCAGCGCCGGCACCGGGGCCGGACGCCAGCGTCAGCAGGCTGGCCGGCACGCGCTCGTTCGGACAGAGGATCACCGCCCGCTCGATCACGTTCTGCAGCTCGCGCACGTTGCCGGGCCAGTGGTAGCCGGCCAGCGCGCGCTCGGCAGCCGGCTCGAAGGCGCGCGCCGGGCAGCCGTAATCGCCGGCATAGCGGGCGAGGAAGGTCTGCGCCAGTTCGAGCACGTCCTCGCGGCGCTCGCGCAGCGGCGGCAGGGTGATCGCCACCACGTTCAAGCGGTAGTACAGGTCCTGTCGGAACTCGCCCAGCTCGCACTGCCTGGCGAGGTCGCGATTGGTGGCGGTGACCAGGCGCACATCGGCCTGGCGGGTCACCGGGTCGCCGACGCGCTCGTACTCCTTGTCCTGGATGAAGCGCAGCAGCTTGGGCTGCAGGGCCAGTGGAAACTCGCCGATCTCATCAAGAAACAGGGTGCCGCCCTCGGCCAGGGCGACGCGGCCCTCGCTGCTGTCGGCAGCACCCGTGTAGGCCCCCTTGCGGTGGCCGAACAGTTCGTTCTCCAGCAGATCGGCACCCAGCGAGGGGCAGTTGACCGCGACGAAGCCAGCTGAGGCGCGCGGGCTCCAGCCGTGGATGGCGCGGGCGAACACGTTCTTGCCGGTGCCGCTCTCGCCAAGGATCAGCACATTGGCCGGCGTGCGCGCGACCTGCCGGGCCAGGGCGATCGCCTCCTGCATGGCCGCGGACTGGCTGCCAAGATCGCCGGGACCGCGGGCGCGCACGTCGCGCTCCAGGGTTTCGACCTTGCGGCTCAGCCGGCGGGCTTCGATCTGCCGAGCCAAGGCGATGCGCAGCTGCTCCGGCGAGAAGGGCTTGACCAGGTAGTCGTCGACCCCGAGCCGCAGGGCTTCCAGCGCAGCCTCGGTGTCGCGGTGCGCGGTGGCCATGATGATGCGCAGGCCCGGCGCCTGCTGCTTCAGCTCGGGCACGGCCTCGGTGCCGAGCTCGTAGCCGATGTTGCGGTCGAGCAGACAGACATCGAAGGGCCGCGTGGCCGCCAGCTTCAGGCCTTCCGCCAGCGACTGCGCCGGGGTCAGGCGCATGCCCTGGGCTTCGACGATGGCGGCGTAGCTGTCGAGCAGATCGGGCTCGTCGTCGATGGCGAGGATGCGGGCGCTGGGCTCGGCGGTACGTGACATGGGAAATCCTTGAAAGAGAGGGAGCGCCGCGCCGACCGCATCGGATCGTGCAGCTCGCAGGCCGCGACCATGCCCCTTGCACGGACGTGGACGCCGCGTCGCTGCGCGCGAGGGCTCCAAGCAACTGAAAGAAAAGCAGAACTCAAAGCCGAACGGGCTTGGCACGCATCCTGCGAGTGCACTCCTGTGAAGCCACGGGAGTTTGCCATGACCACCCTCTGCCTTTGCGACGTCAATGAACACGACCTTCAGGTCTTCGCCGAAATCGCTGCCGCCGGACGCCGTCCGACCCTGGCCGATCGCTGCGATGCGGAGGCCGCAGGCGGCGCCGACACGTTCGCCGCACCGCCATCGCGCCCGCTGCCGGTGGCTGCAGGAGCACCGGCATGAACGCGCGTGGCCACCACTTCCACGTCGCCCTGCTCGCGCTTCTGCTCCTCGCCGCGCCAGTGATCGCCAGTGAAGACCGCGAGCGCGCGCAGGCCGAAGCCCACGCCGAGGCGACCTCCACCCTGCTGCGCGAGCAGCTGGGCAGCCGGGTCGAGGCCGCGCTGGCCCAAGGAAGTGCACGCCCGCTGCGCTTCGAGGTGGTCGAGATCAGCCACTGGCAGCTTCACCGCAGCGAAGCCGACTTCGTGCTCTGGGGCCTGCTGCACGTGGCCGATGCGCCGGCGCGGATGCTCCGCGTCGAGAGCCGCATCGACCGCCGCAGCCTTGAGCTCGAAGAGCTGCAGCTGCAGAGCTTCGGCGAGTTACAGGCGCGACAGACACCGATTCCACGCTGAACCGCGGCGCCGGTCCGGCGTCGATCCCCTCCCCCACCAAGCCAAGGAGATCCACCATGGCCAACAAGCGCAACTCCATCCAGGAAACCCCTGAAATCGTCGGCACCGGCGCCCATCTGCAGTCCGCCGGGCAGCATCTGCTGCAGGCCGCCCGCGAGGCCGCGTCGGGCGTCGGTGAGGCGCAAACCGCGGCGCGCGTCGCCCTGCAGGAAGGCCTGTCCGCCGCCGGCCCCGAGCTGGGCGCTGCCCGCAGCGAGGTGCGCGAGGCCGGCCACGCCGCCGCCGTCCAGGCCCAGCAGCAGTGGCAGGACCTGCGCCAGCGCTCCGAAGGTTTCGTCCGCGAACATCCGCTGGCCGCGCTCGGCATCGCCGCTGCCGGCGGCTTCCTGATCTCGCGACTGCTGCGCCGCTGAAGATGGACACGCGGCCTGAAACCGGCAGCCCGGCGACCGGCGCGGAACCCCGCGCCGCGTCGCCGGACACGATGGCGACGGCACCTTCGGCGAACGAAGCGGCCACCCTGCCCTCGCTGCGGCAGCTGATGGACGACCTGCAGGCCACCCTGCTGGCGCTGGCTGGGCTGGCCCGCAGCGAGCTGCGGCTGAGCCTCGCCCTGCTGCTTCGCGCCAGCGTGCTCGCGGTCATCGGTCTGCTGCTGATCGGCTTGGCGGTGGTGCTGGGCTGCGCCCTGCTGGTCGCGACCTGCCTCGCCCTGGGCCTGTCCTGGCCGGCGTCGCTCGCGCTCAGTCTGCTGCTGCTGCTGGCGGCGGGCGCCGCCTGCTGGCTGCGCGCCTCGCGCCATCTCGGCGACTGCGGCCTGCCGCGCACGCGCGAACAGCTGTCGGCGCTGTGGCGGGAGCATGCGCCATGAGCCTCGGCCGGCGTCGCGCCGAAGTGCGTGTGCAGACCCGCGAGGTGCAGGCGCTGCGGGCACGCAGCGCGAACGAGGCGCGCGGCGTCGCGGGGCGCGTGCGCGAGCTCTGGCCCTGGCTGTGGGTCGGCGGCGGTGCCGTGCTCGGTGCCGTGCTGGAGCGCGACCTCGATCGGCGGCCGCGCGCGCGGCCCGGGCTGTCCTTCTCGGTGCTGGCCGCCCTGCCCTGGGGCGTGCTGGTGCCACTGCTGGAGCGCGCCCTGCGCGCACCCGCCAGAGAGGATGCGGCGCAGACTGTGGCGTCCAGCGATGAGGGAACCGGCAGTCCATGAGCGCGAGCACCGAAGCGGCGGCGGACGCCGCAGACGCGGAACCCTCCCAACATTCAACCAGGCTGCGTGCGCCGGCGCGCTACAGCCGCTGGTCCCTCGTCGTACTCGCCCTGCTGGCTCTGGGGGTCGCCATCGACGTCGCCGCGCCGATCCTGCTGCCGGTGCTGCTGGGCGGCTTCATCGCCCTGCTGCTCAACCCCGCCGTGCGCGGCATGGCCGCCTGGGGCCTGCCGCGCGGACTTGCCGCCGCACTGGTGGTGGGCAGCCTGATCGCCGGCCTGGGCGCGATCGGCTACGCCGTGCATGCGCCGGCCCTGCAGGCCGTCGAGCAGTCGCCGCGGGTGATCGGCGAACTCAAGCGCCGCATGCAGCGCATGACCCAGCCCGTGCTCGCCGCCGGCAAGGTCAACGAGGCCCTGCAGGCGATCGAGTCGATCGGCGGCGAAGCACCGGCCCAGCGCAAAGTCGAAGTGGTGCGGCCGAGGGCGGGCTTGAGCGAACGCTTTGGCGGCCTGCTGCTGGTCGCCGCCTCGGTGGGCAGCACCCTGATCCTGGTCTACCTGTTCCTGGTCTTCGGCGAGGGTCTGTTCCGGCGCGCGGTGACGATCGCGCCCACCTTGCGCGAGAAGCGCACCACGGTGGCAATCGTGCGCTCGATCCAGAGCGACATCAGCCGCTATGTCGGCACCGTGACCCTGGTGAACCTGCTGCTCGGCGCCGCCACCGCCGGCGCCCTGCACTTGCTCGGCGTGCGCGATCCGCTGCTGTGGGGGCTGATGGCGGCCCTGCTCAACTTCATTCCCTATCTCGGCCCACTGATCTGCGCGCTGGGGCTTGCCGCCCTCGGCATCCTGCAGTTCGACACACTCGGCGCGGCCCTGCTGCCGGCCGCCGCCTACCTCGTGCTCAACACCCTGGAAAGCCAGCTGGTGACGCCCCTGCTGCTGGGCCGCAGCTTCGCCCTGAATCCCGTGGTGATCGTGCTCTGGCTGCTGTTCTGGGGCTGGCTCTGGGGCGTGCTCGGCCTGCTGCTGGCCATGCCGCTGCTGGTCTGCGCGAAGATCGTGCTGGGCCACAGCGAATCGCTGCGACCGTGGGCGCAGATCATCGAGCGTTGAGAGTTTCTCCAACCCGGAGCCGCGCGTCAGGCGCTTTGGGAACCTTGGATCGCTCTGCTCGCGCTCATCGTAGGAGCCTGCCTGCAGGCGACCTCAGCCTGCGCCTCGCACCAGTCCTGCGGATCGCGAGCAAGCTCGCTCCCACGAGCAGCCGGGATTCGGCATTTGGGATTCGGGATTCGCAGAACAGCCCGCGGTGAGCGTCATGCGCGGCGCCCTGCTCTCTGTAGGAGCCTGCTTGCAGGCGACCGCAGCCTGCGCCTCGCACCAGTCCTGCGGACCGCGAGCAAGCTCGCTCCTACAAAGAGCCGCCACAAACGCAAAGCCCGGAGCCGCAAGGCCCCGGGCTTCCGGTGCTGCACCTCGGCTGCGTCAGACCCGCGGTCGGCGGCCCAGCAGCAGGGACACCACGAACAGGACGAGGAACACCAGGAACAGGATCTTGGCAATGCCGGCGGAGGCACCCGCGATGCCGCCGAAGCCGAGCACGGCAGCGATGAGGGCGATGATGAAGAAGACGACGGCGTAGTGAAGCATGGGTGGACTCCTTGGAATGGGATGCGCCATTCGCGCATCCACTGCACTCCACGCTTCGTGCCAAGCGGCCTTTTCCCGCATATTCATGCACTTGCGAAGCCCACCAGGACGAGCGCCGTGGACGCTTCGTGCACTCTGCGAGTTGCGGTGATGCAAAACGCCGGTCCATCGGGATGCCGCTGCCCGATGCCACGGAAGAATCCGCGCCACTCTGCAGGCGTCGCCCGCGCCGAGTTCGGCGCGCCTACACCACCGGCGCCAGCGGCAGCTCCAGCACGAAGGCCGAACCGCCGCCGGGAGCCTCTTCGAACCACAGCTCGCCGCCCATCCAGCGCGCTTCCTTCAGCGCATCGGCAAGGCCGAGGCCGGTCGAGCTTTCACCGCCGGTCGGCTGCGTCGACAGGCGCATGAAGCGCTGGAACAGCTTGGGTCGCTCCGCCTCGGGAATGCCCGGGCCCTGGTCGATCACCGCGATCTGCAGATGACCGGGCTTGCCGCGCCGGCAGGCCAGCGTGATGGTGCTGCCCGGCGGCGCGTACTTGCTGGCGTTGGAGAGGAGATTGCGCAGCACCAGCCCGACCGCCTCGACATCGGCGAGCACCGGATCGAGCTGCTGCACCTCGCGCACCAGACGCTGCTGCTTGTTGAGCAGCACGCTGTCGAACTCGCGCTCGAGCACGGTCAGCAGCACATCGCAGTCGCAGACCGAGGGCTGGTAGTCGCGACGCAGCTCGACTTCGGCGCGCCGCTCCAGGTAGTTGCTGACGAAGTCCATGGTCCGCTGCGCGGCCGCCTCGATGCGGGTCGCCAGTTGGCGCACGCGCTCCGGGTCATGCGCCTGCTCGCGGATCACGCCGGCCTTGAGCGCGATCGTGAACAGCGGGTTCTTGAGGTCGTGGGCGACCATGCTGCTGGTCTCCTCGCGCTCGCGGATGGCCCGCCGCAGGCGGTCGCGCAGCTGCTTGGCCTCGGCGTGCGCACGCACGCGGGCGACCAGCTCCTCGGCGACGAAGGGCTTGGTCAGGTAGTCGGCAGCGCCGGCCTCGATCGCCTGCACCACGCGCTCGCGATCGTGCTCGGCGGTGACGAACAGCACCGGGATGTCGGCCAGCTCGGGATCGTGCTTCAGCCGCTCGAGCACGCCGAAACCATCCATGCCGGGCATGCGCATGTCGAGCAGGATGGCGTCGGGCGCCTGCGCGCGCACGCGCTGCAGGGCCTGCTCACCACTCAGCGCCGGCATCACGTCGAAGCCGGCGGCGCCCAGCACCTTGCCCATCAGCTGGATGTTGGCCTCCTGGTCGTCGACCACCAGCACCAGGGGGGCCTGCGCCGCGCTTCGCCATGGGGTCATCGCTGCTTCCTTGCCGGGGTCGCGGCCTGCGCCGCACGGCTGGGAATGATGCCCGCTTGCCGCGGCGCCGTCAGCGGCCGCTTTCGTTCAGTCGCGCGACAGATTGGCGCCAAGCCACCTTGCAGGGCGCATGGCCGGGCCTGTCGATCTGCACGGCGCGGCCGCGCGCCAGCTTTACCCGGAAATCACAGGCCTTTGATTTTTCGCGCTTTTCGCGGTTGGCACGGAAGCTGGATAGACCTCAGTGGGTGCAGCGATCCGGGTTCCCACCGCCTCCCTCCCCCGGGCCGGGCCCGGATCGCGCCCCACCTCACGGCTCCGGCACCTGCGTGCCCGATCCGCGAGGGCGCCAGCCCCGGCGCACCGCAAGGCTGACCGCTTCAGCCTTGCCCTCTTTCCCTCAATGCAAGGAGCGACCCAATGAGCACTTCGATGAACCATGCCGACACCGTGCAGGACCTCGTGCGCATCGCCAACGACGGCGCCGACTTCTACGGCGAGGCCATGGACAAGACCAGCAACCCGCAGCTGCGCAACGTGTTCAGCCGCATGCGCGAACACAAGCAGCGTCTGGCCAGCGCGCTGCGCGGTCAGCTGCACTTCAACAACGAGGACGCGCCGCGCGACGGCACCTTCGCCGGCACCCTGCGCCAGACCTACACCGACCTGCGCGCCAAGCTGAGCAGCAACGAGGACAAGGTCTACGTCGCCCAGCTTGAAGAGACGGAGGACCGCCTGCTCAAGCACTTCCAGGAAGCGATGACCGAAGTCACCGATCCCTCGGTGAAGGCGCTGCTGCAGACCCACGCGCCGCAGGTGCGCGCCTGCCACGACGAGATGCGCAGCCTGAAGAAGTCCTTCAACGCCTGATTCGCAAGACCCGGCTCCAAGGCCATGACCCCGGTCGAGCGGCGCGCCGACGCCGCCGGCCAACGCCCTGCACTACCCCCCCCAGAAGGAGAGACCCCATGAACACCCTCAAGAGCTCGCTGATCGCTGCCTCCATCGCCGCCGTGTTGGCCACCTCCGCCCTGCCGCTGAGCGTCCAGGCCAGCGAAGCCACGCCGCAGCGCACCGCTGGCCAGGCCATCGACGACGCCACCATCACCGCCAGCGTCAAGACCAAGCTGCTCGCCGACGAGCGCACCAAGGGCTTCGACATCAATGTGGATACCCGTCAGGGCCGCGTGATCCTGAGCGGCGGTGCCGACAGCGCGGCGGCCAAGCAGGCTGCGACCGAGCTGGCCACCCATGTCGACGGCGTGGTCAGCGTCGACAACCAGCTGGTCGTCGCCGCCCCGGGCACCCAGGCCCGCCAGGCCGCCAATACCGCCACCGCCTCGGGTGAAGTGCGCGCCGCCGCCAGCGACACCGGCGAAGTGATCGACGACGCCTGGATCACCACCAAGGTCAAGTCGCAGCTGGTGGCTGACAGCGACGTGCCGGGCACCGACATCAGCGTCGAGACCAAGAACAACGTCGTGCACCTGCGCGGCGTGGTCGAGACCACCCAGGCCCGCGCCGAGGCGATCCGCATCGCCGAGACCACCGAGGGCGTGCGTGGCGTCGAAGCCAAGGACCTCGTGGTCCGCGGCAGCTAAGCCCTGCGGCACTGCATCGTGCACTTCGGCCGCCACGACTCTGTCGTGGCGGCCTTTCTCTTGCCCGGCTTCGCGCAAGGGCGCTTCGCGATCGCCGCCACTACCAGACGTTCTCGCGGGCGCTCACGAAGGGAAAGCCCAGACTCGATGCTGGTCATCATCGTCTGGCGAGGCTCGGCTGTTTGTAGGAGCGAGCTTGCTCGCGACCCGCAGTGTCGGTCGCAACGCGCAGGCTGCGGTCGCCTGCAAGCAGGCTCCTACAAAGAGCAGAGGCGCCTCGCGTGCCGTTCGCCGTCGACGGCGCTGCGAACCCCGATTCCCGATTCCCGATTCCCGATTCCCGGCTGTTTGTAGGAGCGAGCTTGCTCGCGACCCGCAGCGTGGGTCGCAACGCGCAGGCTGCGGTCGCCTGCAAGCAGGCTCCTACCAAGAGCAAAGCCGCCTCGCGTGCCGCTCGCCGTGTGCCGCTCTACGAATCCCGAATCCCGAATCCCGATTCCCGAATCCCGGCCGTCACGCCGCGGCAGCAAGCTCCACGCCGCCGAAGGCATAGGCCGCCATCGACAGCACGCCGAACTCGATGCCGTCCGCGATGCGTCGCGGGCGTTCACCTTCGGTCGCGGCACCCACCGCTACCAGCAGCGGCAGGTAGTGCTCCTCGCTGGGATGCGCGCGCGCGCCGCCTTCGATGCGCTGGCGGTAGTGGATCAGACTGTCGACATCGCCCTGCGCCAGCGCGCGCTCGACACCCTCGACAAAGGCCTGCGCGTAGGCCGCGGGCGGGCTCTGCGGCGACTGCAGCTCGTACAGATTGTGGGTCAGACTGCCCGAGCCCAGCACCCAGACGCCCTGCTCGCGCAGCGGCCGCAGCGCCAGGCCGAGCTTGTGTGCAAGCGCCGGCCCGGCCATCTGCGGCAGCGAGACCTGCAGCACCGGCACCTCGGCCGCGGGCAGCAGGTGCATCAGCGGCACCCAGGTGCCGTGGTCAAAGCCGCGCGTCTGATCCAGCTGTGCCGGCAGCCCGGCCGCTACCAGCAGGTCGCGCACCTCGGCAGCCAGCGCGGGCGCACCGGGTGCCGGGTACTGCAGCCGGTACAGCGCCTCGGGAAAGCCGGCGAAGTCGTGCACGGTCGAAGGCTGCGCCGCCGCCTGCACGCGCAGGCCCGGCGTCTGCCAGTGCGCCGACACCACCACGACCGCGGACGGACGCGGCTGGGCGGCGCCAAACGCGCGCAGCGCGCGAGCCGGCACCGACTGCGCCAACGCGAAGGTGGGCGCACCGTGGGACACGAACAGACTGGGAGCAAGCGGCATGGTCATCCATCCTTCTTCCGACATGTGATGAAGGATGGACGCGCGCCTCCGCCGCAACAATCCGCAGGCCTGCAACGCTGTGTCGCGCAAGGGCCTCAGCCCCGCCCCCGCGACCGAGGCCGCGCATGGGGGGCTTGGCTCACAACGGATCCCATAGGGTGGGCCCTGGCCCACCGTGGCATCGATACTCGCCATCGCATTCCACTGTCCGGCCTGCGATGCGGGCGCCGCCAGCGCCTGCAACTTCGACATCGACATCGGGGCCAGCGTTGAGCTCATGGTGGGCCAGGGCCCACCCTATGCAGGGCGCAGCAAGCGCAATCCTGAACACAAGCCACAGCACTGAAGCCGCACACCTCGATACGCGCTTCGCTACCGCGATGTTGGGCCGCGCCTTCGGCTTGGCCCAACCTACGAAAGCGCCGAATAACTGACGCATTGATCAGCGGCGCGGCCTGCGCTGATCCTCGACGATGCGCCCGTCGACGAGCCGGATGATGCGATCGCAGCGCTCGGCCAGCCGCGGGTCATGCGTCACTACCAGCACGGCGAAGCTGCGCTCCGAATGCAGCTGGCGCAGCAGAGCGAAGACTTCGTCCGCGGTCTGGGTATCGAGATTGCCGGTGGGTTCGTCGGCCAGCAGCAGGGCGGGCTCGCTGACCAGGGCGCGGACGATGGCCACGCGCTGCTGCTGGCCGCCCGAAAGTTCGCCCGGCTTGCGATGCGCGAGCGCGCCCAGGCCCACCGCATCGAGCAGGCGCTGCGCGCGCTGGCGCTGCTCCGCGGAAGGTTTGCCATGGCGCGCCATCAGCGGCATCAGCACGTTCTCGAGCGCCGTGAACGCCGGCAGCAGGTGGTGGAACTGGAACACGAAGCCGATCGACTCGGCGCGCAGCCGGGTGCGCGCGTCCTCGTCCAGCGCGCGGGTCGGCTGGCCCACCAGGCTGAGCTCGCCGGCGGTGGGCGAATCCAGCAGGCCGAGCAGGTTCAGCAGGGTGCTCTTGCCCGAACCCGAGGGCCCGATCAGCGCGGCGAACTCGCCGCGTTCGAGCTTCAGATCCAGCCCGTGCAGCACTTCGATCGCTGTCGGCGTGCCGAGGCCATAGCTCTTCGTCAGACCGTGCAGTTCCAGAACGGGTGAGGACTCAGCCACCGCGCATCGCCTCCACCGGATCGAGCCTGGCCGCGCGCCGCGCGGGCGCCACCGCGGCCAACATGCCGACCACGGTCGCCAGCAGGGTTGCGCCGATGAACAGCTCGGGGCTCACAGAAAGCTCGAAGGAGCCGCGGCCCGAGCGCGACAGCCCGGCCGCACTCCACAGCCCGATCAGTCCCGCGCCGCCGAGCGCGCCCAGCGCGGAGCCGATCAGGCCGACCACCGCCCCCTGCAGCAGGAACACCCGCAGGATCTGCCCCCGGCCGGTGCCCATCGCCCGCAGGATGCCGATCTCGCGCCCGCGTTGAACCACGCTCACCGCCAGCACGCTGGCGATGCCGAAGGCCGCCGACAGGCCGACGAAGAACTTGATCAGATTGGTCGACATGCTCTGCGCCGACAGCGCATCCAGCACGTTGCGGTTCAAGGTCATCCAGCTCTCGGCATTGACGCCCAGCCGCGCGCTGATGCGTTGCGCGATCGGCTCGGCCGCGAAGATCTCGGTCACGCGCAGGTCGAGGCTGCTGACCCCGCCGGGCAGATCCAGCAGCGCCTGCGCCGGTTTCAGCGCGGTGTAGACGAAGCGCTGGTCGATGTCGCGCACGCCCAGCTCGAAGATGCCGACGATGGTGAACACGTCGGCGCGACCGTCGCCGGCATCGAGGCGCAGGCGATCGCCCAGGCGCGCGCCAAGCTCGGTCGCCAGCTGACGGCCGATGGCGATGTCGTTGCCGACGATGGCGAAGCGGCCCTCCTGCAGCGAGTCCTGCACCGGCACGATCCGCGTGTAGCGCTCGGGCTCGATGCCGAGGATCACCACAGAGCGGCTGGCCGCACCGCGGCGCGCCAGCGCCGGGCCCGAGGCCAGCGGCGAGACCGCGGTGATGTCGTCGGCAGACAGCAGGCTCTGCTCGATGCGCTGCCACTGGTCCAGCGCGCGCAGACGCTGGGCGCGCTGGTCGACCTGGGAGATCAGCCCGGCCTCGGCTTCGGCCGGCGTGCGCAGCGGCCGCGCCAGCTCCTCGGGCGGCCGCACGCGGATGTGCGCCTGGGTGCCCAGCGTGCGGTCGATGATCTGCTTCTGCAGGCCGCCGATCAGCGCAGTCAGGAACACGATCACGCACACGCCCACGCCGATGCCGCTGATGATCAGCAGGCTCTGCGCGCGGCCCTCCAGCAGCAGGCGGATCGCCAGCAGCCATTCGAACCACAGCGAGTCGAGCGCGCGCTTCAGCATCGCGGATCAGCCCGCCGGCCGCGGACGCACGCGCGCACCGGGCTCGACCGCGGCACGCGCCGGCAGCACGAACTCGCCTGCGGCGAGACCTTCCAGCACTTCCACCCGATCCAGCCCGCGCAGGCCGGTGCGCACAGTCACGCGCTCGACGCGGCCCTCGCGCACCGCCAGCACCTCGGCCGCGCCGGCGCGCGGATTGCGCAGCGCGTCCAGCGGCAGGCTGAGCGCGTCCTCACGCCGGCCGACCTCGACGTCGATCGACACGGTCATGTCCTGACGCAGATAGGCCGGCGGCTCCGGCACGCGCACGCGCACCTCCACGGTGCCGGTCTGCGGATCCACTGCCGGCGCAATGAAGCCCACTTCGCCGGGCTCGCGTCGCTCGGGGAAGGCATCGGCCGACACCAGCGCCGGCTGGCCCAGCGCCAGTCGATCAAGATTGCGCTCATCGACCTGGGCGACGATTTCGGTCGGCCCATCGACCGCCACTTCGACGATGCCGCGGCCGGCGCTCAGCACGTCACCGGGCTCGGCCAGGCGGCGCAGCACGGTGCCGGCGATCAGGCTGCGCACTTCGGTGCGCGCCAGCAGCGCGGTCGCCGTCGCAATGCGCTCGCGCAGCAGCTTTTCCTCGACACCACCCGGCGCCAGCGCCTGGGCCACAGCCGCCGCACGGGCGGCCTGCGCCTGCGCGATCTCGCGAGTCTCGGCGGCCTGCTCGGCCTGCTCCTTGGCGATCAGCCCGCGCGCCAGCAGGGCCGCCGCGCGCTCGGCCTCGCGCACAGCTTGTTGGGCGCGGGCGCGGGCCTCGCGAAGAGCCGCCTGGCTTTCCGGGCGCTGGCGCAGCTCCAGCTGGGCCAGGGCGGCCTCGGCTTCATTCAAGCGCGCGCGCAGCTCGTCATCGCGCAGCCTCGCGATCACCTGCCCCGGCGCCACGCGGTCGCCGTCGCTGACGCTGCGCTCGACCAACACCCCGGCGATCTCGCTGCCGAGCGTGACCCGCGAAGGCGTCTGCACCCGTCCGGTCGCCACCACATTGGCCAGCAGCGGCCCGCGTTCGACCGCATACACCGTGACCTCCGGCCCCTGCACCCAGCCGGGCACACGCAGCAGCACCAGCACACCGACAGCGATCGCCAGCAGCCAGGGCCATCGCGGCAGACGCAGTCGCGCCATGGGGCGTTCTCACGGAAGTGAATGTCAGGCGCCGGAGCATACGCAGAGGCATGCGAAAGCGGCCTTCACGACGGCGCCTGCTTCGGACGGGCCCGACGCTTGAACCCACCGACAAGCCCCGCGGCCCCCGCGCCCGCATAGGGTGGGCCCCGGCCCACCGTGAGCGCGACGCTTGCCTCGCCTGCACGCGAGCCCGTCGCGGGATTCAAGGCCACGGTGGGCCAGGGCCCACCCTATGCGGGCATGGCGCAGCGCACGCGGCGCGGGCCTGCCTCACAGCCTGCGTCCTGCCCAAGACCCCGGTCGCGAGCAAGCTCGCTCCTACAAACAGCCGAGGGCTGGGAGCGCGGAATCGTAGATCGCCCTCCGATGAACGCCATCCGCCGCATCACGGCTCTTTGTAGGAGCCTGCTCGCAGGCGACCGCAGCATGCGCCCTCGCTTCACGCGCGGCGCTTCGCCCAAGGCTACGGGTCGCGAGCCAGCTCGCTCCTACAAACAGCCCACGGGCGCCGCGGACTGCCGCCACCGTGGCATCCTCGCCGCTTCCCCCTCGATGCCTTCCCGACCTCCTGCATGAGCGCCGAAACGCACAGCTTCGAACCCGCCGCGGTCGAGGCCTTCATCGCCAAGTGGAATGGCGTGGGCGCCTCCGAGCTTTCAACCTCACAGAGCTTTCTGATCGACCTCTGCCACCTGCTCGGCGTCGACACCCCGCACCCCACGGCCGAGCAGGACTACATGTTCGAGCGGCCGATCAGCTTCAGCCACGGCGACGGCAGCAGCAGCGCCGGGCGCATCGACCTGTATCGCCGCGGCGCCTTCGTGCTGGAGTCGAAGAAGCTGCGCAGCGCGCTCTCGCCCAAGGGCTTCGACCACGCCCTGCTGCGCGCGCGCAGCCAGGCCGAGGCCTATGCCCGCGCCCTGCCGGCCAGCGAGGGCCGCCCGCCCTTCGTGCTGGTCGTCGATGTCGGCCAGCGCATCGAGCTGTACAGCGAGTTCTCGCGCTCGGGCGCCACCTACACGCCCTTCCCCGACCCGCGCAGCCACCGCATCGCGCTCACTGATCTGCGTAAGCCCGAGCTGCTCGCGCGCCTGCGCCGCATCTGGCTGGACCCGATGGGGCTGGACCCCTCGCGCGAATCCGCCCGCGTCACCCGCGAGATCGCCGCCAAGCTGGCCAAGCTGGCGCGCAGCCTGGAAGCCAGCGGCCACCCGGCCGAAGCCGTGGCCCAGTTCCTGATGCGCTGCCTGTTCACCATGTTCGCCGAGGACGTGCGCCTGCTGCCGGCCGAGAGCTTCCGCAACCTGCTGCGCAGCCACGTCGAACGGCCCGAAACCGCCATGCGCATGCTGGCCCAGCTCTGGCGCGACATGGACAGCGGCGGCTTCTCGCCCGCGCTCGCCGCCGACGTGCTGCACTTCAACGGCAAGCTGTTCAAGGACCCGACCACGCTGCCGCTCGACCGAACCCAGATCGAGCTGCTGATCGAAGCCGCGCGCGCCGACTGGCGCTATGTCGAGCCCGCCATCTTCGGCACCCTGCTGGAGCGCGCGCTCGACCCCACCGAGCGCCACAAGCTCGGCGCCCACTACACCCCGCGCGCCTACGTCGAGCGCCTGGTGCTGCCCACCGTCATCGAGCCCCTGCGCGAGGAGTGGGCCATCGCCCGCGCTGCCTCGGGCATGCACGCGCAGGAAGCCGCCGAGATCGAGCAGCGCCTGCAGGCGCCGGGCCTGAAGCCGCGCCAGTTCGATGCGCTCAAGCGCCAGCAGAACGCCGCGCTGGATGCCGCAGCCGCCGAGCTGCGCGCCTTCCACCACCGCCTGTGCGGCGTGCGCGTGCTCGACCCGGCCTGCGGCAGCGGCAACTTCCTCTACGTCACCCTCGAACACTTAAAGCGCCTCGAAGGCGAAGTGCTGAACGCACTCGACGACTTCGGCGACCGCCAGACCGGCCTGGCCTTGGGCAGCGAACGCGCCGACGCCGCCGCCGGTGAAACCGTGGACCCGCACAACCTGCTCGGCATCGAGCTGAACCCGCGCGCCGCGGCGATTGCCGAAGTGGTGCTGTGGATCGGCTACCTGCAGTGGCACTTCCGCACGCAAGGCGACATCCACCCGCCGCAGCCGGTGATCCGCGACTTCCGCACCATCGAGAACCGCGACGCCGTGCTGGCCTACGACCGCGTCGAGTACGCCCGCGATGCGAACGGCGAAGTGCAGACCCGCTGGGACGGCCGCACGCTGAAGCCCTCGCCGGTCACCGGCGAAAACGTGCCCGACGACAGCGCGCGCGTGCCGATCGAGGTCTATGTGAACCCGCGCAAGGCGGCGTGGCCGGAGGCGGATTTTGTGGTGGGGAATCCGCCGTTCTTGGGCAAAGGCAAGGTCCGAGCCGCGCTGGGCGACGGCTATGTCGAGGCCTTGCGCTCGGCTTGGACGGACGTTCCCGACTCTGCAGATTTCGTCATGTACTGGTGGCACCACGCAGCCCAGCTCACGCGTCGCGGCGCCCTCAAGCGCTTTGGCCTGATCACTACCAACTCGATCCGCCAGGCGTTCAACCGAAGGATCATCGACGCAGCGCTAGCAGAGCCTAGCGGCAAGAACAAAGGGAACGAGCAGCCGATCTCGCTGGTGTTCGCGATACCAGATCACCCTTGGGTCGACTCAGTAGATGGAGCGGCGGTTCGAATCGCAATGAGTTGTGGAGAAAGACAGGCTATTGATGGAACTTCGGCGAGAGTGATTGCCGAGCGGACGCACGAAGATGGCAGCATTGACGTAGACCTTGAGATCGTCCGAGGCTTCATCCCTTCGAGCCTCACAGCAGGAGTCAATGTAGGGGCGGCGAGAGTGCTCCAAGCCATGCGTGGCGTTTCGAACACCGGACTTATCTTGGGCAGCAGAGGCTTCGTCCTCACACCTGACGAAGCAGCAGCGCTTTCGAGCGATCCCCACAGCGCGAGCCTGATTCATCCGCTCGCGAACGGAGACGACATTCTAGGTCGGGCGCGGCGATTTTCCGTTGTCGACCCGCACGGACTCAGCGAAGAAGAGCTTCGCGCACGCGCTCCCGCAGTTTGGCAGCGGCTGTTCGATCTTGTGAAACCAGAGCGGGACCAAAATCGCGATCCACGAGTTCGCGAGCGATGGTGGCTGTTCAGAAGAACAAATGAACAAGTGAGATCTTCTGTTTCCGGGCTTCCGCGATTCATCGTTACACCAGAGACCGCTAAGCATCGGGTCTTTGTTTTCGTGCCCGCCAACATTAAGCCCGAACACCGTCTTGTAGTAGTCGCGAGCGCAGAGCCCATCGTGCTCGGCGTTCTCTCGACCGCGATTCATGCGCGCTGGGCTCTAAGTCTGGGAGGAACGCTCGAAGATCGGCCGGTGTACAACAAGTCGCGCTGCTTCGAGACCTTCCCCTTCCCCACCCCCACCGAAGCCCAGGCCGAGCGCATCCGCGCGCTCGCCGAACAGCTCGACGCCCACCGCAAGCGCCAGCAGGCGGCCCACCCCGGCCTCACCCTCACCGGCATGTACAACGTGCTCGAAGCCCTGCGCGAAGGCCGCGAGCTCAGCGCCAAGGAGCGCAGCATCCACGGCGAGGGCCTGGTCAGCGTGCTGCGGCAGATCCACGACGAACTCGATGCCGCCGTGCTCCACGCCTACGGCTGGGCCGACCTGCTGCCCGACCTGCGCATCGCCCACGGCCTTGATGCCGCACCCAGCGGCGACAGCCGTGTCGAGGCGCGTCGCCGCTTCGACGAAGCCGTGCTCGAACGCCTGGTCGCCTTGAACGCCGAACGCGCCGCCGAAGAAGCCCGTGGCCTGATCCGCTGGCTGCGCCCCGACTACCAGAACCCCGAACACCGCAAGCCGGACCACGGCAATTCCGCCGCGCACGCCGCCACGGCAGCAGCGGCCGCCCCCGCGGTCAAGGCCGACGACGCCGCCGACAGCGCGAGCATCATCACCACCGACAGCAGCGCGGACGCGCAGGCCGCAGGCACAGCGGTCGCAGCCGCGCGGCACGGTGCAACGCAGGGCAGCCTGCTGCCGACGGCAGCAGACGCGGCAGACGACGCTGCCGACGCCGACAGCGACGACTCCGCCGCCGACAGCACGCCCGCGCCGCTCACGCCGATCAAGGCCCAGCCCTGGCCGCGCGACACCGTCGACCAGATCCGCGCCATCGCCGACCTGCTGCTCGCCGCCCCCGCCCCGCTCACCCTCGACCAGATCGCCGCCCACTTCAGCAGCCGCGGCCCCTGGAAGAACCGCCTGCCCCAGCTGATCGACATGCTGCTGGCACTCGGCCGCGCCGAGGCCAAGGGCGAGGGCTATGTGGGAAGGCGGTGAGGCCGCGGAGCAGGGCTATGTGCGGTGGCGGTGAGGGTGGCAACCACGCCCTCACCCGCCTTTCCCCGCTGTTTGTAGGAGCCTGCTTGCAGGCGACCGCAGCCTGTCCCTCACCTCACGCGCTGCGCTGCGCCCAAACCCACGGGTCGCGAGCAAGCTCGCTCCTACAAACAGCCGGCTTTCGCAGCATCCGCCGCACAGCCGGCTTCGGCAGCGTCTGCCAAGACTCCAAACGCGCTCTTTGTAGGAGCCTGCTTGCAGGCGACCGCAGCCTGTCCCTCGCCTCGCGCGCTGCGCTGCGCCCAAGCCCACGGGTCGCGAGCAAGCTCGCTCCTACAAACAGCCGGCTTTCGCAGCATCCGCCGCACAGCCGGCTGTAGCAGCGTCTGCCAAGACTCCAAACGCCTCCGCTCTTTGTAGGAGCCTGCTTGCAGGCGACCGCAGCCTGTCCCTCGCCTCACGACCTGCGCTTCGCCCAAACCCACGGGTCGCGAGCAAGCTCGCTCCTACAAACAGCCGGCTTTCGCAGCATCCGCCGCACAGCCGGCT
>VFQR01000754.1_pt1 | contig 34477 bp, 32 predicted proteins | sample 3512321 | NCBI WGS metagenome assembly VFQR01 (sample SAMN10412374, study PRJNA504923) | tailings metagenome | isolation source: Relicate 3 Philex TSF1 revegetated site | place: Philippines: Tuba, Benguet | collected 2017-08-29 | reverse complement strand
GCCATCAGCATCTTGCCTTCCAGCCCGATGTCGAAAATCCCGGCGCGTTCGGAATACAACCCCGCCAGACAGGCAAAGAGCAGGGGTGTCGCCAGCCGCAGCGTGGTGTCCAAGAGTTGCAGAAGCGTGGCATAATCCATCACGCGGCCCCCTTTGCCATCCGGCCACCCCGGAACAGGTTGAAGGCCCGGGTCAGCAGCATCCGCACCATCATGTCCAGCGCCCCGGTGAACAGGATCACCAGACCCTGCACCACGGTCCGCATTTCAATCGGAATCTTGGTCCACAGCCCCAGTTCCGCCCCCCCCTGGAACAGGAACCCGAACAAAAGCGCCGCCAGCACCACCCCCACCGGATGGTTGCGCCCCATCAGCGCCACCGCAATCCCGATGAACCCGGCACCCGAGGCCGAATTCTGCAACAGCCGCTCTGCCTCGCCCATCACGTTGTTGATCGCCATCATGCCCGCCAATCCGCCGGAAATCAGCATCGTCACCATGATGATCGTGAAGGGGCTGATCCCCGCGTAGCGCGCCGCCGCCTCCGATTTGCCAAAGGCCCGGATGGCATAGCCCAGCCGCGTCCGCCACAACAGCGCCCAGACCGCCACCGCCATGGCCAGCGCAATCAGCAGCGTCACATTGGCCGGCACGTTCGAGGTGAAGAACAGGTTGAATCCGGGGATCTGGTTCAGCGTCGGCAGGTTCGTCGCGGCCGGAAAGCGGGCGGTGGCCGGGTCCATCTGTCCATCCGGGCGCAGCACATCGACCAGCATGAAGATCAGGAAGGCCGCGGCGATATAGTTGAACATGATCGTGGTGATCACGATATGGCTGCCGCGCCGCGCCTGCAGATAGGCCGGGATGGCGGCCCAGGCCGCCCCGAACAGCGCCGCCGCCATGGTCGCCCCGATCAGGGCCAGCGTCCAATGCGGCCAGGGGATGAACAGGCAGGCCAGCGCCACGCCAAGGCCGCCCAGTTGCGCCTGCCCCTCACCCCCGATGTTGAAGAGGCTTGCATGAAAGGCCACCGTCACCGCCAGCCCGGTGAACATGAAGGATGTCGCGTAGTAGAGCGTATAACCCCAGCCATAGGAATCCATCAGTGATCCCTTGACCATCACCGTGATCGCCTCCCACGGGTCCTGCCCGATGGCCAGTATCACCAGCGCCGCAATCACCGCCGCCAGCAGCAGGCTCACCAGTGGCACAAGGGCCACATCGGCCCATCTCGGCAAGCGTTCCATCAGGCGGCCTCCCCCTTGCTGTCCCCGGCGATGCCCGCCATCAGAAGGCCAAGTTCCCGCTCATCCGTCGTCTCCGGGTCGCGGAAGCCCATGATCCGGCCATCGAACATCACCGCGATCCTGTCCGACAGGCTGCGGATCTCGTCCAGTTCCACTGACACCAGCAAGATCGCCTTGCCCTGATCGCGCAGGGCGACGATCTGCTTGTGGATGAACTCGATCGCCCCGATATCCACCCCCCGCGTCGGCTGACCGATCAGCAGAAGGTCGGTGTTCCGTTCGATCTCGCGCGCGACGACGATCTTCTGCTGGTTCCCGCCCGAAAAATTCTTGGCCGCCAGCGTCGGGATAGGCGGGCGGACGTCAAAGGTCGCCATCTTCCGTTCGGTATCCGCGCGCAGAGCATCGTTATCCATGAAGAGCGCGTTCTTCTGGTATTCCGGCGCGTTGTGATAGCCGAAGGCCACGTTTTCCCAGGCCGTGAAATCCATGATCAGGCCCAGATGCTGCCGGTCCTCGGGCACATGGGCGATGCCTGCCGCGCGGCGGCTTTGCCCATCGGCCCCCTTGCCAGCCAAGGGCAGATCTTCCCCCTTCAGCGTGATCCGCCCCGTGGCCCGCGCGATGCCCCCCAGCGCCTCCAGAAGCTCGGACTGCCCGTTCCCCGCCACGCCCGCGATACCCAGGATCTCGCCGGCCCGGATCTCGAAACTCACGCCCTTCAGGCGCTCGACCCCGTGCTCATCCTTCACCCGCAGGTCTTCGACCTTCAGCACCGTCCGGCCCAGCACGGCAGGGCGCTTTTCCACCTCCAGCAGAACCTTTCGCCCCACCATCAGCTCGGCCAGTGCCGCAGGGTCGGTCTCCGCCGTCCTGACCGTGCCCACCATCGTGCCGCGCCGCATGACCGATACATTGTCGGTCGTCTCCATGATCTCGCGCAGCTTGTGGGTGATCAGGATGACCGTCTTGCCCTGATCGCGCAGCCCTTTCAGGATGCGGAACAGATGGTCTGCCTCGGCAGGGGTCAGCACGCCTGTCGGTTCATCCAGGATCAGGATATCGGCCTGCCGATACAGCGCCTTCAGGATCTCCACCCGCTGCTGATGACCGACCGACAGATCCTCGATCACGGCATCCGGGTCCACGTCCAGTTCGTATTCCCGGCTCAGATCGGTCAGCACCTTGCGCGCCTTGGACAGCGAGCCCGCCAGCAGCGCCCCTTCTTCTGCGCCCAGGACCACGTTTTCCAGCACGGTGAAATTCTGCACCAGCTTGAAATGCTGGAACACCATCCCGATGCCGGCGCGGATGGCGCTCTGGCTGTCGGGGATGGCGGTTGGCTGGCCATTTATGAAAATCTCGCCCGAATCGGCACGGTAGAAACCGTAGAGAATCGACATCAGCGTGGATTTGCCCGCGCCGTTTTCGCCGATGATCCCGTGGATCGTGCCCTTGGGCACGGCGATATGGATGTCCCTGTTGGCCTGCACCGGACCGAAGGACTTGGAGATGCCCTTCAATTCGATGGCGTAACGCGCGTCAGCCATTTCGTTCCCCCTGTTCCTCGCCCGTCTTGCCGCGGGGTCGGTTCTGGCAAAGATGCCGCGCCAATTCCTTGGCGCGGCATCCCCTTCCTGTCAGATCAGCCGATCAGAACGTCGCCGCCGGGCAGGTGTTGTCGGACATGTAGTCATGCACGACCAGCGCGCCCGATTTGATCTGCTCCGCCGCCGCATCCACGGTGGCCTGCATCTCGGCCGTCACCAGCGAGGCGTTGTTCTCGTCCATCGCATAGCCCACGCCCTCATTCGCCAGACCCATGACGTTGATGCCGGGGGTCAGACCTTCGCCTTCCTTGAAGGCCTCATACACCGCATTGTCCACGCGCTTCAGCATCGAGGTCAGAACCGAACCGGGGTGCATGTAGTTCTGGTTGCTGTCCACGCCGATCGACAGGATGCCTTCGTCGGCGGCGGCCTGCAGCACGCCCACGCCCGTGCCGCCCGCGGCGGCATAGATCACGTCCGCACCTTGCGATTTCTGGCCCTTGGCCAGTTCCGCGCCCTTCACCGGGTCATTCCATGCCGCAGGGGTGGTGCCGGTCATGTTCAGAACCACGGTCGCATCCGGGTTCACCGCCTTCACGCCCTGGGCATAGCCGCAGCCGAACTTGCGGATCAGCGGAATGTCCATCCCGCCGATGAAGCCGACGGTGCCGGTTTTCGACGCCAGACCCGCCATCATCCCCACGAGGTAGGAGCCTTCATGTTCGTTGAACACCACCGATTTCACGTTCGGCGCATCCACCACCATGTCGATGATCGCAAACTTGGTGTCCGGGAAATCCGGGGCAACCTTGGACAGCACGTCGCCGAAGGCGAAGCCGGTCATCACCACGGGGTTCGAGCCCGCCTCGGCCAGACGGCGCAGCGCCTGTTCGCGCTGGGCCTCGTCCTGCATCTCCAGCTCCTTGTAGGTGCCGCCCGTCTCCTGCGCCCAACGCTCGGCCCCGTTATAGGCCGCCTCGTTGAAGGATTTGTCGAACTTGCCGCCAAGGTCGAAGATGATCGCAGGTTCCGCCGCGGCAACACCGGCCGTCAGCGCCAAGGTGGCCGCGCTGCCAAGGACTTTCTTCATCAGGGTCATCGTATTCTCCCGGTTATCGTTATGGGTCGTTTCTTGTCGCCACAGGTAATCGGCGCAGGAGTGCCCCGCGCCGATACCCCCAGCGTCTTGCGCCAGTTTAGGGCGGATTCCCGAAAGCGGGTCAACACCTCTTTGCGAGGCGCGGGCACGGGATTTGATCTTCTGATCAAAAATCTGGCGACTGACCTTGCGGAAACCCGCGATCAAAGCATCCGTGTCATCACAAGCGCATCCTGCCGCGTGCCGTCGGGGCCCAGGTAATACCCCTTGCGCCGCCCGGATTCGCCAAAGCCCGCACCCAGATACAGCCCCCGCGCGGCGGCATTGTCGGCGGCCACTTCCAGAAAGGCCCGCTCTGCCCCGCGCAGCCGCGCCTGATAGATGAACCGCGCCAGCAGCTTGCGCCCCAGGCCGCGCCGCCGCGCCTCGGGTGCGACAGCCAGCGTCAGCAACTCCGCCTCGCCCGCCGCCACCCGCCCCAGCAGGAACCCCGCATCCCCTTCGACCAGCAGAAAGGACAGCGGATCGGCCAGAAACCCTGCAAATTCCGCCGCGGTCCAGGGCCGCGGCGTGGCAAAGCAGCGCCCATGCAGCGCGGCCAGCGCCTCCGGCGTCATGGCCCGATCACCGTCATGGTAAAATCACGGGCGGCGGGTCCGATGGCGGGGCCGCATCCGCGCCGCGCAGATAGAACGGGGCAGGGCGCGGCTGCACCCCCGCCCGTCCCGCCGCGATAAAGGCCATCGCATGGGTCAGGGGCAGGGGCTGCACCCGCGCCCGCCCGCCCGTTGCTTCTGCCGCCAGCGATGCGGCCGAGCCGACGAAATCCTGCATGGCCGTCTCATGGGGCAGGGCGCTGATCTCCGTCAGCCGCGCCTCGCCCGGCCCGGCATCGAATTCCTGCACATAAACCTCGCCCCGCCGCGCATCCTCGACCACCATCACCGGGCGCGGCAGGCCAAAGGCCAGTGCCTCCAGCCGTGTGACCCCCAGCGCCGGAATGCCCAGCGACAGCGCCAGGCCCCGCGCCGCCGCCACCGCAATCCGCACGCCGGTAAAGTTTCCCGGCCCAGTACCCACGGCAATCGCCGTCAGGTCGCGCCAGCCGATCCCGGCCTCTGCCATCACCTCTTCGCACAGCGGCAACAGGCGTTCGGCCTGCCCCTTTTCCATCGGTTCGAACCGCGATGCCGCGATCCGGTCGCCCACCAGCAAAGCGGCCGCGCAATGCGCGGCCGATGTGTCAAAGGCAAGGATCACCACAGTCACGGAAGATCAGGCCGCGACGGGACGCACTTCCAGCACTTCGGGGATGTAATGCCTGAGCAGGTTCTCGATCCCCATCTTCAAGGTCAGCGTGCTGGACGGGCAGCCCGCGCAGGCACCCTGCATGTGCAGATAGACCACACCCCTGTCAAAGCCGTGAAAGGTGATGTCGCCACCATCCTGCGCCACGGCAGGGCGCACGCGGGTATCCAGCAATTCCTTGATCTGGCGCACGATATCGCCATCCTCGCCGGTATGTTCGGCATGGCCGCCGGCCGCGCCCTCACCCTCGATCACCGCCGCGCCGGATTGGTAATGTTCCATGATCGCGCCCAGGATCGCGGGCTTCACATGATCCCATTCCACACCTTCGGCCTTGGTCACGGTCACGAAGTCGGTGCCGAAAAACACGCCCGCCACCCCGCCCGTGGCAAAGATGCGCCGCGCCAGAGGCGATTTCTGCGCCGCTTCCGCATTCGGGAAATCGGCGGTGCCGAGTTCCAGCACGGTCTGGCCCGGCAGGAATTTCAGCGTGGCAGGATTGGGGGTGGATTCGGTCTGGATGAACATGGTGCCACCTCCGCGGGGCTTGTCCGACAATTCCTATCGGATATGCGCCCTGTGCCGCCCACTGTCAAGTTTGGAACGGTTCTAATCCGCTGCCGGTCACGGTTCCCAATAGCCATACATCTGCACCAGCGCCGCCCGGCACCGCAACGGATGCGCCGCCCGCCGCATCAAAAGGCGCAGGGGCGCAGGCAGAATGATGGAATAGGGCCGCTGGCGGAACGGACGGGCAGGGTAGGGTGTGTCAGGACGCATGGCGATGCTCCTTGTCCAATCCTCCCCGATCCAGTCTGGCAAAGATGCGCCCGATTGTCACCGATTCTTGCTGCGGTGCAGCAATTTCAGGTGATGCTCTCGAGCCGTTCCTTCGACATGTCGCCCGGAACGATGGTGATGGGAATGGGCAGGTTCCCGGAATTCCGGCTCATCTGCGTGACCAGCGGCCCCGGCCCCGATTTCTCGTTCCCCGCCCCCAGAACCAGCACGCCGATCTCGGGGTCGTCCTTCACCTGTGCCAGGATCTCCGTCACCGGATCGCCTTCGCGGATCACCAGTTCCGGGTTGATCCCCTGCCGGTCGCGCATCCACTTGGCGAACACCTCGAAATGCGCCTCGATCCGCTCCCGCGCTTCGGCTCGCATCAAATCGGCCACGCCCATCCAGTGCTGAAACTCTTCGGGCGGGATGATCGACAGGATGGTCACGCCACCCCCCGTATGGGCCGCACGCAGGGCGGCAAAACGCATCGCGTTCAGGCATTCGCGCGTGTCATCCAGGATGACGAGGAATTTCCGCATGTCTTACCCCCAAGGCGCCCTGATCATAGGCCCCTGCCCAAGTGCCGCGCAAGAGAACGGTTTCTGACGCAGAAACCGCTCCGGAATTTGACGCAAATTCCGGGCGCTTCGCGACCCGGAAACTGCGCCAGTTTCCGCCGCGAAATCTGCGTCAGATTTCGCCGCCCTCACACCGGCTGCGACGCCGCCCAATCCATATACAGCCCCCGCATCCGCTCGGTCATCGCGCGGCTGCGATACTCCGTCCCGTCAAAGGCGCGCACCGATGTGACCTTCGCGAAATTCCCCGAAAGGAACAGCTCATCCGCCGCATGGGCATCCTCGAAGGTCAGCACCGTCTCATGAACCTCGATCCCCGCCGCCCGCGCATTTGCGATATGCCGCGCCCGCGTGATCCCCGCCAGAAAGGTGCCATTTGGGATGGGTGTGAACAGCGCCCCGTCCTTCACCAGAAACACATTCGCCGTGGCGCTTTCGGCAAGGTTTCCCATCGCATCCGCCACCAGCGCATTGCCAAACCCCTTGGCCTTCGCCTCAACCAGCATCCGCGCGTTGTTGGGATACAGACACCCCGCCTTCGCATTGCAGACATTGTCCTCAAGCACCGGGCGGCGGAATCGCGTCCGCGTCACGGTTGTCTGGAAATCCGCCGGCGGCATCGCCACCTGCTCCAGACTGATCGCGAACCCCGTATTCCCTTCGGCCGGGGCAACCCCGAGGTCCGATCCATCAATCGCCCAATACATCGGCCGGATGTAAACCGCTGCCTCGCGCCCATAGGCGCGCAGGCCCTCACGGATCACCGCCTCCATCTCGGCCGCATCCATCGTCGGCGTGATCATCAACGCCCGCGCGCTGTCATTCACCCGGGCGCAATGGCGCGCCAGATCGGGCACCAGCCCATCGAACATCCGCGCCCCGTCAAAGACCGAAGACCCCTGCCAGATGCCATGATCCGCGGCCTTCATCACCGCGACATCGCCCTCGTGCCAGCGCCCCTGCCAAAAGGTGCGGATATTCGTGCCGATTGTCATGCCTGCCTCCACGCGTCGCGGCGCACTTAAGCACCGCCGCCAGGCAGATGCCAGCCCATCATGCCGCGTCGAGAAGCCCCCGGCCCTTGAGCAGCGCCTCCACCCCCGGCATCCGGCCCCGGAAGCGGGTATAGAGCACCTCCGCCTCCTCCGACCCGCCCGCGCTCAGGATATGCCGCTCCAGCTTTGCCGCCGTCTCGGGGTGAAAAGGATCGCCCGCCTCCTCGAATGCGGCAAAGGCATCGGCATCCATCACCTCCGACCACATGTAGGAATAATACCCCGCCGAATATCCGTCGCCGGAAAACACATGGGCAAAATGCGGCGTCGCGTGCCGCATCCGGATCGCGCGCGGCATGCCGATTGCGTCCAGCACCTCCCCCTGCATCGCCATCGGGTCCACCGGCGCCGCCCCCTCATGGAAGGCCAGATCGACGAGGGCCGAGGCCACGAATTCCACCGTGGCAAAGCCCTGATCATAGGTGCCCGCCGCCAAGAGCCGCTCGCGCATGTCCGCAGGCATCGGCGCGCCCGTCTGCCAGTGGCGCGCATGTTCCTCCAGCACCGCAGGCACTTCCAGCCAGTGCTCATACAACTGGCTCGGCAATTCCACGAAATCGCGCGCCACCGAGGTGCCGGAAATGAACCCATGCGTCACATCCGACAGCATCTGATGCAGCGCATGGCCGAACTCGTGAAACAGCGTCCGCGCATCGTCCCAGGACAGAAGGCTCGGCTCGCCCTTGGCGAAATTGCACACATTCACCACGATAGGCCGCTGATCGCCGCCCAGTTTCCGCTGCGACCGCATCGCCGAACACCAGGCGCCCGACCGTTTCGACGCCCGCGCAAAGTAATCGCCAAGGAACACCGCCACATGCGCGCCGCCCCGCGTCACCTCCCATCCCCGCACATCCGGGTGATAGAACGGCCCCGCAATCTCGCGGAATTCCAGCCCGAACAGCCGGTTCGCACAGCCGAACATCGCGCCCAGCATTGCGTCCAAGCCGAGATAGGGCTTCAAGGCCGCCTCATCCAGGTCATGCTCCGCCCTGCGCCGCTTCTCGGAATAGTAGCGCCAGTCCCAGGGTTCGAGCGGCCCTTCGATCCCGTCGCCCCGCAACATCCCCTCCAGAACGCCCGCATCCGCCAGCGCCTTTGCGCGCGCAGGCTCCCACACCCGCATCAACAGATCGCGCACCGCCCCCGGCGTCTTGGCCATCTCGGGTTCCAGCTTGAATGCCGCGAAACTCCCATACCCCAGCAGTTTCGCACGCTCTTCGCGCAGCGCCAGGATCTCTGCCGCAATCGCGCGATTGTCCGTCGCCCCGCCATTCGCCCCCCGCGCGACCCAGGCCTCATAGGCCTGCCGCCGCAATTCCCGCCGGGGCGAGAATTGCAGGAAGGGCACGATCAGCGACCGGTTCAGCGTGACGACAGGCCCGTTCTGCCCCCGCTCGCGCCCCGCCGCCCGCGCAGCATCCACCACGAAATCAGGCAGGCCTGCCAGGTCCTCCTCGGCCAGTTGCATGAACCAGTCCCGTTCATCGGCCAGCAGGTTCTGCGAAAACTGCGTCCCCAGCACCGCCAGCCGCGCCTTCACCGCCGTCAAGCGTTCCGCCGCCTCCCCTTCCAGCTCGGCCCCCGACCGCACGAACATCCGCCGATACAGCGTCAGGACCCGCATCTGCTCCGGCTCCAGCCCCAACCCATCCCGCCGCACCCACAGATCCTCGATCCGCGCGAACAAACGCTTGTTGTTGGTGATCTCGGAGGCAAAGGCGCTCATCTTCGGGGCCAGATCGCGCATCAAGGCCTCGCGCGCCTCGGTGCTGTCCGCTCCGGCCAGATTGTAGAACACCCCCGACACCCGGTCCAATGTGCCCTCGGCCAGTTCCAGCGCCGCGATGGTATTGGCGAATGTCGGTGCATCCGCTTGATCGGCAATCCCGGCCACCGCCGTTCGCGCCTCTGCCAGCGCCGTATCAAAGGCCGGGCCGAAATCCGTATCCTTGATCTCGGCAAAGGGCGGCAGGCCGAATTCGGCAGTCCAAGGCGCAAGCAGGGGATTGGTCATGGCATCGGGTCTCCTTCACTGGTCAAGCTAGGCAGGGCCGGGGGCCGCGTCCACCCCTCTCTCCAAACCGTGCCTTTCGGCTTCATCTTGGCCAAAATACCCCGGGGGTCCGGGGGCTGGCCCCCGGTTCCCCCTACCGCTCCTCGCGCGCCTTCAACCGCCGCTCCAGCCGCCGCATCACGAGGCTCAGGCCGATGGTCATCGTCAGATAGATCAGCGCGGCCACGTTATACGTCTCGAAATACTTGAAATTTCCCGCCGCCGTCACCTTGGCCAATTGCGTGATGTCCCCCACCCCCAGCACGGAGACCAGCGAGGAATCCTTCACCATCGCCACGAAATCATTGCCCAAGGGCGGCAGGATCATCCGGAACGCCTGCGGGAATGTGATATGGCGGAACCGCTGCCATCCGTTCAGGCCGAGCGCCTTGGCCGCCTCCACCTGCCCCTCATCCACCGCCTGCAACCCGGCGCGAAAGATCTCGGCCAGAAAGGCCGCATAGGCCAGCACCAGTGCCAGCACCGCGCGCCACAGCAGCGGAAAATCCCGCGTCCGGATCGGGTCAAGGCCCAGAGGCTCGGCCACCGCATTCACCCCTGCCACCACGAGGGGCGCCAGCACGAAGGCGACATAGAGCAACAGCACGATGATCGGGATGCCGCGCATCACCTCGATGTAGAAGCGGCAGATCTGCCGCAGGATCAGATGCCGCGACAGGCAGCCGACCGCCAGCCCGAGGCCCAGAAGGCAGGCCCCCGCATAGCCCACGACCGAGACCATGATCGTGATCCAGATGCCTTTGGTCAGCGTGGCCATCACGGCCGCGTAATCCGCATCTGCCAGCACTTCATAGAACAGCCACAGCCCAAGGCCGACCGCCACCAGCAGCCACCAGGGAAAATCCTGTTCGGGTTTCGGGTTCGGGGTCATGCGAAAGGCCCCGGCATTGCCACCGGGGCCCCCCTCTCAGGTCGTGTCTGGGTCACTCGCCCATCTTGTATTCAAGGAACCATTTTGTGTTCAGCGCATCCAGCGTGCCATCGGCCTTCATGCCTGCAATGGCCGCGTTCATCGGCGCCACCAGATCCGAACCCTTGGGGAAGATGAAGCCGAAATCCTCGGCCCCTAGCGGTTCGCCGATGATCTTCAATGCGCCGTTCGACCCCGAAACATAGCCATTCGCGGCGGTGGAATCCGACAGCACCAGATCGACATCGCCCGCCTTCAACGCCTCAAGCCCCGCGCCAAAGGTTTCGAACTTCACGATCCGGGCGTTTTCCTCGTTCCCGTCCAGCACCTCATAGACGCCCACATAGAACGGCGTGGTCCCCGGTTGCGCCGCCATCAGCAGTTCCGGGTCCGCAGCAAAGCCGGCCGCATCGGTGAACCGCGCCTCATCCCCGCGCACCATCATCAGCATTTCCGACCGCATGTAGGGATCCGAGAAGTCCACCGCCTCCTTGCGGTCATCGCGGATGGTGATGCCGGTCATCCCCATGTCGAACTGGCCTTCCGACACGGCCGGGATCATCGCATCCCATGAGATGTTTTCGTATTTCACCGTGATGTTCAGCCGCTTGGCGATTTCCGCCATCGCGTCATACTCCCAGCCGACCGCCGTGCCCGAAGCATCGAGGAATTGCAGCGGCGGATAGGCGTTCTCCGTCACCACCACAACCTCACGGCCTGCCAGATCCGGCACGTCCTGCGCCAGGGCGGGGGTGGTCAGGGACAGGGCCATCAGGCCCAGAAGCGGAAGGAATTTCATGCGTCACACTCCGGCAGCGATAAAGGATGCAGGACTATTCCCTTGACCGCGCCCAAAGGCAAGTGGCTGCCGCGCATCCGCGCATGCTCTGTCAGGTCGGCAAGGTGCGTTCTGGCCATCGTCCCCCGTCCACCGCCAGGAGGCCCGGCCCCGGGCGCGTCGCCGCACCCTTGTCCGGGGCGAAGAAGGAGGCCCTCGCCCCGGTCCCCTGTCCGCGCTGCCCTAAGGCACGGTCTCGAGCGCGTCCCTGCACCCTTGTTTAGGCGAAGAAGGAAGCCCTCGCCATTGTCCCCTGTCCGCTGCCAGGAGGCACGGCCCTGGGCGTTCCTGCAGCCTTGTCCGGGGCGAAGAAGGAAGCCGTCGCTCCGGTCCCCTGTCCGAGCTGCACGGCCCCGGGCGCGTCCCTGCAGCCTTGGCCGGGAAGATGAAGGGTTTCATCGCCACTCTCCCTTGTCCGGCTCCGAGGGGCAGATGACCGGCCTTCTTCCCTGTACGCTCCGATGCACGGCAAGGATGCCAGGGTCGCGCGCGCCCCGCATCCCGTGCAGCGCGGGGTGCGCCTCGGCCCCGCGTGCCTGCCTCCATCGGCGTGCCAGGGCTGCGGTTTCTCTCGCCGTCTGCGCCAGCGGATTGCGGTTTGCCTGCCTGCCTTGCCCGGCGCCCTTCCGCCGTCATGCCACCACCCTTTCAGCCCCGCTGCCATCCTTGTGGCGGCGGCGGAAATGTTCGGCCAGACAGGCCCGCGCCACCTCGGCCTGCAAGGTCTGCCCGTGCAGGGCGCCATATTCCCTGTCGCGCAAGCGCGGCGTCACCCAGATCAGCCCGTCCTCCGGATCGACCGAAATCAGCCCCAGATCGAACAGCCGATGCAGGTCGCGCCGCAACAGCAGCCCATTCGCCGCCGAATTCCGGTCACGCTCCGCTTCGGCGAAGGGAACGATATGCGCCGCCTCAAGGGCTTCGATCACGTCGCAGCCGGTCATGCAGCAGCGCCCGCCATGTCGCGCGAGAAGCGCCGCCCGAAACCGCGCCTGATCCGGCCGCTGGCGGATGAGGCCCAGCCGAAGCGCCTCGAATTCCCGCTCCACCACCATCGGTGCGCGACGGATGACCTGTGCCAGGCTGCGTTCCTCCAGCGCCAGCGTCTCGCGCAGACGGGCCTCCTCCGTCAGAGGGGCGGTCAGCCCGCCACCGCGCGCCCAGACCGCGATTTCCTCCGGCGTTCCCCGCCCGATCACGGGCTTTGGCGATCCGGTCGCCCATTGATGCCAGGCGCGCGGGGCCAGCCCCCAATCCACATCCAGCCGTCCCACCTCGGCACCCAGAACCGGCAACCAGCCCTGATCAGCCGCCTCCGCCGCTCCGGAGGTGATCGGATAATCGCGCAGCCAGACCCTGGGAAGGCGGACCCCATCCCAGGGCCAGCGCCCGAACAATTGCGTCACCCCGACAAAGCGCGCGGCAAAGCCCCCGCCCGGAAGGCGCGGCCCGGGAAGGAAATGCGCCACCATTTCCGGGTTCTGGCGAAAGGGCGAATGATCGGCCGACTGGATCGACGCGAAGCTCAGGAAATGATCCCGGCTTTCCAGCCAGGCGGAAAGCCCACGCATGTCATGGCGCAGCAGCTTCACCCGTTTCGGGTCAAGTCCGGCGTCCTGAAGAAGATCGGCAAAGGTTTCACGCATCGCAAAACGATAGGCGCCCAATCGTTAAGATTCGGTTTCCATCCCGTCGCGGGCAGCGCCGATCCGTCCCAAACGGCCCCGATCTTCGGAGCGATGGTTCACGCTCTGCCGCGCCCCCGCCTGCAGGCACATCCCTCGGCACGGGTCGCGGCACGGGCGCCAGCACCGGATCGGCCAAAGAAGGCATCACATATCAATTACTTGCGCTGCAGACCGTGCATTCCGCGCGCCGCCTGACCCCGATCACCCGCGTCTCGGCATAAAGCGCGTCATGAATCATCAACCGCCCCAGAAGCCCCTCGCCCGCGCCGGTGATGTGCTTCACCGCCTCCATCGCCATCATCGCGCCGATCACGCCGGGCAGGGGGGCGGCCACCCCGGCCTCGGCGCAGGTGGGCACCATGCCGGGGGCAGGGCGGGTGGGAAAGACGCAGGCGTAGCACGGCCCGCCACGGGCCGGATCGAACAGGGAAAGCTGCCCCTCCCATTGTGTGATTGCGCCGGAAATCAAGGGCTTGCCCAGTTCCACGGCCACCTTGTTCACCATATACCGGGTGTCGAAATTGTCCGTCCCGTCCAGGATCAGGTCATAGTCGGCAAACAGCGCCCGCGCCGTGTCCTCGTCCAGTCGCCGGTTATAGGGGCGCAGTTCGATGAACGGGTTCAGCGCCCGCAGGGCAATCTCGGCGGAAAACACCTTGGGCATCCCGATCCGCTGGTCGGCATGGATAATCTGGCGTTGCAGGTTAGACCCATCCACCACGTCATCATCCACGAACCCCAGCACGCCCACCCCGGCCCCCGCCAGATACAGCAGGGCAGGCGACCCAAGGCCACCCGCCCCGATCACCAAAACCTTGGAATCCTTCAGCTTTCTTTGCCCCGGTCCGCCGATTTCGCGCAGCATGACATGCCGTGCATAACGGTCCAGCTCCGCCGGGCGAAACGCGCTCGACGGCGCGGCCTCCACCGCCGCAGGCGCCGCCCGTGCCCGCAGCCGCCGCAGCCCCGCCCGATAGGCGAGCGCCAGCGCCACGATGATCCCCAGCGCCACCCAGCCCTGCGGTGCCCCCCCCGTCGCCTCGCGCAAAGGGTGCCCATCCGGCAGGGCCAGATGCAGCCCCACCACCGCCGCCCACAACAGCGCCAGCATCGCAAACCGCATCGAGGCAGGCACCTTCATCAGCGCCCCGATCCCCCAAAGCGCCCCCGCCATTGCAAGGACAAGGATCATCGCACCCCCGTCGAGCCGAACCCGCCTTCGCCCCGCGCCGTATCGGTCAGGCTGTCAACCACCTGAAATTCCACCTGAATCACAGGGGCTACAATCATCTGGGCCACCCTGTCGCCATGGGCGATGACATAGGGCGCAGGCCCGAGGTTGACCAGCGCCACGCCCAAGGGGCCGCGATAATCGCTGTCGATGGTGCCGGGTGTGTTGGGCAGGGTGATGCCATGTTTCAACGCAAGGCCCGACCGGGGCCGGATCTGCATTTCGAACCCTTGTGGAATCTCCACCCGGAGCCCGGTTGGCACGATCGCCCGCTGCATCGGCGCCAGCGTGAACCCCGCCGCCCGATGTTCCGGGGGCAGATTGGCCCGCAGATCGGCCCCGGCCGCGCCCGGTGTTTCATAGGCGGGCAGGCCAAGGCCCTGATCCGCCCAGTCTTCCCACAGGATCTTCAGCACCGGCGTCATCATCCCTCCTTCGCCCAGGACTCTTCGGAAAATTCTTGCAGAATTCTTCAGGGAACCCTGGCCTTACTCCAGTGCCGCCGCAATCCGCAGGGCCAGCCGGCGTGCCACCTCATCCTTGGGCAGACGCGGCCAAACCTCTGGTCCGGCAGCAGAAATCAGCGTCACGGCATTTTCCGTCCCGCCCATGATGCCGGTTTCGGGGGACACGTCATTCGCCACGATCCAGTCGCATCCCTTGCGCGCCAGCTTGGCTTGCGCATGGGCAAGAAGGTCATCGGTTTCGGCGGCAAACCCCACCACGAGTTTCGGGCGGCGGTCAAGCGACTGGGCCACCGTCTGCAGGATGTCCGGGTTCTCGGCAAAGCGCAGCACCGGCAGGGCCGCCCCCGCCACCTTCTTGATCTTGCTGTGGGATTCCTCGGCCACCCGCCAATCCGCCACCGCCGCCGCCATCACGGCGGCATCCGCGGGCAGCGCCGCCTCGACCGCCGCCAGCATCTCGCGCGCCGTCTCCACCCGCACCACATCCACGCCTGCGGGCGGTGGCACCGTGGCAGGCCCCGTCACAAACGTGACCCTCGCCCCCAGATCGCGCAGCGCTGCCGCAATCGCCGTGCCTTGCGCCCCCGATGACCGGTTCGCGACATAGCGCACCGGATCAATCGGCTCATGCGTCGGCCCCGATGTCACCAGCACATGCCGCCCTGCCAATGGCTTTGGCTGGGGCCCCGCCGCCAGCGCCCCCCGGATCGCCGCCAGGATCGCCACGGGTTCCGACATCCGCCCCGGTCCGAACTCGCCACAGGCCATCTCGCCCTCATCCGGGCCGATGAACCGCACGCCATCCCCCCGCAGGGTCGCGATGTTGCGCTGCGTCGCAGGGTGCTGCCACATCCGCACATTCATCGCAGGCGCAATCATGACCGGCGTGTCGGTCGCCAGAAGCAGGGTGGAGGCCAGGTCATCCGCCCGACCCTGCGCCATCTTGGCCATCAGGTCCGCCGTTGCCGGGGCCACGACCAGCAGATCGGCCACGCGCGACAACTGGATATGGCCCATCTCGGCCTCATCCGTCAGGTCGAACAACTGCGTGTAAACCTTTTCCCCCGCCAGCGCCGATACCGACAGGGGCGTCACAAACTCCGCCCCCGCCCGCGTCAGCACGGGCGTCACCGACGCGCCCTCCTTCCGCAAGAGCCGGATCAACTCCAGCACCTTGTAGGCGGCGATCCCGCCCCCGATGATCAGAAGGATGCGTTTGTCGGCCAGCATCGGAAGGCTCCGCTTGTCCATCCCCTTGGTGTAGGGGGGCGAAAGGGCAAACTCAACCGCCCTTCCTAGCCTTCGGTCGATCCGAAGGCCGCGCAGGGATCACCCCGGTCGGCCACGCCTTCCGTCACGATCCACAGATGATGCGGCGGGCGGCCCGTCGGCACCCGCTCCACCTGCCCGATGGACAGGACCGTCACCCCCGGCTGCGCCTGCCGGATCAGGGCCGGTACGCCAATATCCGTGCGCGCATGTTCCACCCCGGTGATCATCACGACCGGCCCCCCGGTTTCCTCCAGCGCGGTCAGCGCGGCCCGCGCCAGAACCGCATCGCGCAGGCGCTGCGCCTCTACCATGCCCGCCATCGCATCGGACGGCAGGGCAAAGCAATGCGCCGCCAGAAGTTCGGCCTCCCGAGCCTCCTGCACCTCGGCCGGATAGGGCACCGTCAACCCGAACCGCGCCGCCTCGGCCCCGAAGGCCGCCGCCGCACCATCGCGCAGCGCCGCCGTCACCACCGCGCGGGGCACATCGCCGGCATAGATGCGGGCATCCGGCGCCGCCGTGAACAACGGATGATACATCGAGAAATCGGGCCAGCCCCGTGCTTCCCACTCGGTCGCCGCCGCCACGGCCGCACGATCCGACAGATCGTCGGGCAGCGCGTCCACATGCTGGGGCTGCAACATCTCAAACACGATGGCGGCGGGTTCGATTTCCCGCAGCGCCCGCGCCTGATTGCGGTGATGGGCGGGGTTGTCATGCACCTCGCCCAGAACGAACACATCCACCACCGGCAGATTGTCCAGCGCGTCCGGGCCGATCTCACGCGCCTGTGCCGCACCACTCAGGTGCACGGCAAACAGGGCAGAGATCAATGCGCGGGTCATGAAAGCAAGGATACAACCTCGCGCGACTGCTGCTCAAGGCTGCGACGCATCTTGGCAAAGGCAGCGGCTTCAAGTTGCCGAACCCGCTCTTTCGAAAGCCCCAGCTCCTCGCCCAGGCTCTCGAGCGTCCGCGCCTCGTCCTTCAGCTTGCGCTCGGCCACGATGTAGCGTTCGCGCGGGTTCAGCGCCGACATGGCCGTCACCAGCCACTGGCGCAGCCGTTCGGCATCATGCGCCACTTCCACCGATTCCGCCGCCTGCGGGCCGTCATCTTCCAATGCGTCGATCCATTCGCGCCCGTCCTCATCCGAAGACTGCGCCGCGTTGAGCGAGAAATCCGAACCCGACAGCCGGCCTTCCATCATCTCCACATCGGCCAGCGACACGCCGACCTCCGTCGCCACCAATTGCCGCAGCTGGAACTGATCCAGCGTCTCGCCCCGCTGCGCGGCTTCCCGTTCCAACTTGGCCTGCACGCGGCGCAGGTTGAAGAAAAGCGCCTTCTGGCTGCTGGTGGAACCCGTCCGCACCATCGACCAGTTCCGCATCACGTAATCCTGGATGCTGGCCTTGATCCACCACACCGCATAGGTGGAAAACCGCACCCCGCGATCCGGGTCGAACTTGTCCGCTGCCTTCATCAGGCCCAGCGACGCCTCCTGTATCAGATCGTTCATCGGCGCGCCGTAACGGCGGAATTTCGCGGCCATGCTGATGGCCAGGCGCATATAGGCCGTCACCAGACGATGCAGCGCCTGCTCGTCCCGCTGGTCGCGCCAGGCATAGGCGAGCCGCAACTCCGTTTCCGCGTCCAGAAGTTCCGCCCGCATCGCTTGGCGGGACATCGTTTGGTCGTTATATCCGTCGAGCGCCATGATGAACCCCCAGTCAGACAACGCGCAGAGGCATTATTTGCCGTTTTCAAGGGGTGATACGGGGCTTGTGCGTGACTGGATCAATGCAGGACGAAATTTTCTTTCTTCCCCGTCTTTCCCTCGTCCTCGGCGGGGCTAGGTCGGGAAAATCCAGGCTTGCCGAACGTCTGGCCACCGGCAGCGCCCGCCCGCGCCGCTACATCGCCACTGCCGAGGCCTGGGATGACGAGATGCGCGACCGCATCGCCCGCCACCGCGCCGACCGTGGCGACGCTTGGGAAACGGTCGAGGCGCCGCTTGATCTTGCTTCCGCACTTGGGGCGGCAGGGCAGGGCGAGGTGGTGCTGATCGACTGTGCGACGCTGTGGCTGACCAATCACCTCCTCGCCGAGCATGACCTTGCGGTGGAAACCGCGTCACTCCTGGCCGCGCTGGCCGCCTGTCCCGCCCCGGTGATCATGGTGTCCAACGAGGTGGGCTGGGGCATCGTCCCCGACAACGCCCTTGCGCGTGCCTTCCGCGATGCGCAAGGGCGCCTCAACCAGCACATGGCCGCGCAGGCCGATCTGGTGGTGGGCGTGATGGCGGGCCTGCCCATGGTGCTGAAAGGGCATCTTCCGCCATGGATGTGACCCGCCTCTGGTGGGTGCGGCACGGCCCCACACATGAAAAGACCATGGTCGGCTGGCGCGATGTGCCTGCCGACCTGTCCGACCATGCCCGCATCGCGCGGCTGAATGCGCATTTGCCAAAGGGTGCGCTGCTCGTCTCATCCGACCTGATCCGCGCCACCGCCACCGCCGACGTGCTGGCGCGCGGGCGCACCCGCCTGCCGCATGATCCCGCCCTTCGCGAGATGCATTTCGGCGTCTGGGACGGCCAGCCATGGGACGAAATCGCCCGCACCCACCCCGATCTGTCCCGCGCCTATTGGGAAGACCCTGGCCACCACGCGCCCCCAGGCGGCGAAAGCTGGAACGCCGCCGCCGCCCGTGTCTCCACCGCCGTGGCGCGGCTGGTATCGGCGCACAGGGGCCGCGATCTGGTGATCGTCGCCCATTTCGGCGCGATCCTGACGCAGGTGCAGCAGGCCCGCGCCTGCACTGCGGTGGAGGCCTTTGCCCAAGGCATCGACAACCTCTCCGTCACCCGGATCGACCATGGGCTGCAAGGGCCAACCCTCGTCACGGTCAACCATTGCCCGTGATCGCGGACGCCTTGGCCGGATCACAACGGGTGATGTGAAACATCATCAAAGGCCATTTCCCGCACGCCCCTGAACCGTCTAGGGTCGGCCGAAACAAGGGATGATCTGATGACCTATGACCTCGTGATCGGCGACCGCGCCTATTCCTCATGGAGCCTGCGTGGCTGGCTCTTCTTCGACGCCTTCAACGTCCCGGTGAAACTCCACCGCGCGCGGCTTTACACCGATGAATTGCCGACCCTGCTCAAGCAGTTTCACCCCGCCCGCACCGCCCCCACGATGCGCACGCCCGAAGGCACTGTCGTCCCCGAAACCATCGCCATTGCCGAAGAACTCGCCACCCGCCATCCCGAGGCGGGCCTTTGGCCGTCGGACCCGAAGGCGCGCGCCATCGCCCGCGTCCTGGCGGCAGAGATGCATGCCGGTTTTACCGCCCTGCGCTCCCACTGCCCAATGAACCTGCGCGTCAGCTATACCGATTGCAGCCCCCCGGCTGACGTGCTGGCCGATCTGGACCGGTTGCAGGTGATCTGGGCCTGGGCGCGCGACCAGACCGGCAGCAATGGGCCCTGGCTCTGCGGGAACTATTCGGCTGCAGACGCCTTCTTCGCCCCCGTCGCCACCCGCATCGCCACCTACAACCTGCCTGTGGGGGGCGAGGCGATGGCCTATGTCAACGCCCACCTGTCCCACCCCTCCTTCCGCCGCTGGCGTGCGATGGGGCTGGTGGACGGCGCGGATCAGGACTTCTACCGCCGTGATTACCCCACCCGTCCCTGGCCCGGCCCCAAACCCCTGCCAGCCCGCGCGACCGATGACCTGACCACCGAAAACACTGCCTGCCCCTATTCCGGCAAACCCGTCACCCATGCGCTGGAACTGGACGGCCGCCGCTTCGGCTTCTGCAACGCCTTCTGCCGGGACAAGACGGTTGCAGACCCGGAAGCCTGGCCCGCCTTCATGGCGATTTACCAATCATAAACCATTCCTGGGCTACCCCTGACGCCAAAGGGGTGGCGATGATGCTGGCACGGGCCTTCACAGTGGCCTTCGAAGGGGTCGAGGCGCGCATGGTCGAGGTGCAATGCGCCGTCGCCCCCGGCATGCCCTATTTCGGCGTGGTGGGCCTGCCCGACAAGGCCGTATCCGAGGCGAAGGAACGCGTCCGTGCGGCGCTCTCGGCCATGTCCATCGCGCTGCCCTCGCGGCGGATCATCGTCAACCTCTCGCCCGCCGACCTGCCCAAGGAAGGCTCGCATTTCGACCTGCCCATCGCGCTGGCCCTCCTCGCCGCGCTCGACATCATCCCGAAGGACGCGGTGGAGGCGACGGTAGCCTTGGGCGAATTGTCCCTCGACGGCCGACTGATCCCCGTCGCCGGCGCCCTGCCGGCCGCCATGGCCGCGGCAGAGGAAGACCGCGCCCTCCTCTGCCCCCGCGCCTCGGGGCCAGAGGCCGCCTGGGTCGGCGCCGTGCAGGTGCTGGCCGCCGCCTCGCTGGATGAGGTCGTCCGGCACTACACCGGCCAGATCGCCCTGACGCCCGCCGAGGCGGGCGAGGTCATCACCGACCCCGCCTCGCGCGACCTGCGCGAGGTCAAGGGTCAGGAGCGCGCCAAGCGCGCCCTGGAGATCGCTGCTGCAGGCCGCCACCACATGCTGATGATCGGCACCCCCGGTTCGGGCAAATCCATGCTCGCCGCCCGCCTGCCGGGTATCCTTCCGCCGCTTTCGGCGGCCGAGGCGCTGGAAACCTCCATGGTCCACTCGCTGGCAGGCCTCATCAGCGAAGGTGGCATCTCGCGCACGCGTCCGTTCCGCGAACCCCACCACACCGCCTCGATGGCCGCCATTGTCGGCGGCGGCAAGGGTGCCAAGCCGGGCGAAATCAGCCTCGCCCATAACGGCGTCCTCTTCCTTGACGAATTCCCCGAATTCGCCCGCCCCGTGCTGGAAACCCTCCGCCAACCGATCGAGACGGGCGAAGTCATCGTCGCCCGCGCCAATGCCCATATCCGCTATCCCTGCCGCTTCCTGCTGATCGCTGCCGCCAACCCCTGCAAATGCGGCTATCTCACCGATCCCGCCCGCGCCTGCACCAAGGCCCCGCTCTGTGGCGAAGATTACCTGGGCCGCATCTCCGGCCCCCTGATGGACCGCTTCGACCTGCGCGTCGAAGCCCCCCCCGTGGCGTGGCAAGACCTCGATCTGCCGCCTTCCGGCGATAGCTCCGCAACTGTCGCTGCCCGCGTCGCAACCGCCCGCGCCCGCCAGGCGGCGCGCTTTGCGGACCACCCTTCGCTGCGCGTCAATGCCGATATGGAAGGCAAGTTGCTCGAGGAAACCGCCAGCCCCGATGCAGAGGGACGCGACTTCCTGACCCGCGCGGCGGAACGCTTCGGTCTTACCGCGCGTGGCTATCACCGCATCCTGCGCGTGGCCCGCACCATCGCCGATCTCGAAGGCAGCAACAGCGTTCGCCGCCCGCATGTGGCAGAGGCAGTAGGCTACCGGCTGGTGATCGGTGCCAGGGGCTGACGCTACGAATTTCCTGCGAAAATTCAGCGCAGCCCCCTGAGGCCGGCGAAACCACGCCAGGGGCGTGGCCGAATTTTCGCAGGAAATTCGTTCTAACCCGCCCTCTTCGCCTCGATCGCCTCCCAGATACGGGCAGCCCCGTTGGTGCCGTCGAAGCGCTCCAGTTCCTGCAGGCCGGTGGGCGAGGTCACGTTGATCTCGGTCAGCCAGTCGCCGATCACGTCGATGCCCACGAAAACCTGCCCCTTTTCGCGCAACAGGGGGCCGATGCGGGCGCAGATCTCTCTGTCCCGCTCCGTCAGCCCGATCTTTTCGGGCCGCCCGCCCGCATGCATGTTGGACCGTGTCTCCCCTGCTTGCGGCACCCGGTTGATCGCGCCGACGGGTTCGCCATCCACCAGAATCACCCGCTTGTCGCCCTTCTCGACCGCCGGCAGGAATTTCTGCACGATCAGCGGCTCGCGGTTCATGCCGGTGAACATTTCGTGCAGCGAGGCAAGGTTGCGGTCATTCGGATCCAGCCGGAACACCCCCGCCCCGCCATTGCCATAGAGCGGCTTTAGGATGATATCGCCATGGCGTGCCTTGAAGGCGCGGATCGTGTCCAGATCCCGTGCAATCGCCGTGGGTGGTGTCAGGTCCGGAAACCTCAGGACAAGCAGCTTCTCTGGAAAGTTGCGCACCCAGAACGGATCGTTCACCACCAGTGTCCGGGGATGGATCAGTTCCAGAAGATGGGTGGTCGTGATGTAGCCCATGTCGAAGGGCGGATCCTGTCGAAGCCAGACCACATCGAAATCCGACAGGTCCACTTCGGTTTCCGGTCCATAGGTCACATGGTTTCCGACCTCGCGGCGCAAGGTGATCGGCCATCCTCGTGCCATCACGCGGCCTTCGACAAAGGCCAGCCGGTCCGGCGTGTAGAAGAAAAGGGAATGTCCCCGTCCCTGTGCCTCCAGCGCTATGCGGAACGTGGAGTCGGCGTTGATATTGACCGAACCGATCGGGTCCATCTGCAAGGCGATCTTGAGGGGCATCCTTCACTCCGGCTTGACCACGCCCCTTGATGGCTCATCCCCGCCCGGGATGCAAATGCCGGGTCTCTGGGCCAACACAGGCTCTTGCGGCCCACGCGCGGGCTCCGCCATGCAGCCGGTCCGGATCGGCTGGCAAAAAAAGCCGTGCGTCTCAGACGGTATAGGCGTTGGGAAGAATTTCGATACGCCCCTGCCCATCCACAAGCGCAAGGTCGATGCGCACCTCGGTGAGCGCACCGTCCGGTTCACCGGCCAGAAATTCGCTGCCCGCGTCCCAGATGCGCTGCATCTGCCATTCGGACAGATGCGACGCGGCCTCTGCATGGGTCCGGCTCTGCTTGACCTCGATGAACACGACACCCTTGCCGTTGCGCGCCACAATGTCGATCTCGCCGCTCCGTCCCCGCCAGCGGCGGGCGCAGACCGGCATTCCGGCGCGGTCATAGAACCGGGCCACCTGATCTTCGGCAGCGATCCCGGCCAGATGTGCGCGCCGTCCGCGCATGGCCTGCGCGAGTGCCCCGTCCCGCGCGCGCGTCCCGATCCCGATTGGGGGATGTTCCCGTGCCCTCTGCATGACCGTCCCTCCCTTCACCCTTCCCGTTTTCGAATCAACACCAATTCAGCGAAGATTCCGCTAACGCCCCTTTCCCAGCGTCAGCGCCGTCTGGTACACGTCCCGGCGTGGCAGGCCATAGGCTTCTGCCACCATCGCTGCGGCATCCTTCACCGACAGGGATTGCATGGCCCGGGCGAGCGCCTCTTCCCATGTCGCATTGTCGGTCTGGTCCGGGTCTGCGCGGTCGATCAGGACGACCACCTCTCCTTTCACGTCGCGGGCCGCGAAGGTTTCCGCCAGCTTGGCAAGCGGGCCGCGTGTCACCTCTTCAAAGCGTTTGGTCAGTTCGCGGCAGACGGCGGCCGACCGCTCCGGTCCGAAGGCTGTCACCGCATCCGCCAGAAACGCCGCCAGCCGTTTCGGCGATTCGTACATCACCAGCGTCGCCTGCACCGCGCGCAAGTCCTGCAGGAAGCGCAGGCGCGCATGGCCCGTCGCCGGGGGAAAGCCGGCAAAATGGAACCGGTCGGTGGGCAGGCCCGCCACCGTCAGGGCACAGATCACCGCCGAGGCGCCCGGCGCGGCGATCACGGGCAGGTCTTGCGCCATGGCCGCGCGGGCGATCACGAAGCCGGGGTCGGACACGAGGGGCGTGCCTGCCTCCGATGCATAGGCGACGGACTTGCCTTCTTCGACCGCGCGCAGAAGGCGGGGCGCGGTGGCGGCTTCGTTATGGTCATGGCAAGGGATCAGCGGGCGCCCGTTCAGCGGGATGCCGTGTATTTCCATCAGATGCCGCAGGGTGCGCGTATCCTCGGCCGCCAGCACATCGGCCGAAGCCAGAATATCGAGCGCGCGCAGGGTGATGTCGCGCGCCGCCCCGATCGGCGTGGCGACGAGATAGAGCCCCGCCGCAAGTGGCTTTGTCTCCCAGGCCGGATTGGGCGAAGGCATGCGCGCGGCTCCCTGACAAGTTTACTTCCCCCCCGGAACCGCTTAGGCTGACCGCCGATTTCATCGTGGCCCCGGCGGCGCGATCATGGAGTGAGGAAACCGCATGTTCTCTGTTTTGCGCAGCGCCCGCAAGTCGTTGGGCCAGTTCGTTCTTGCCCTGTCTGCGGTCGCCCTCGCCGCCTGTCAGCCCAGCGTCGGCACCACCGTGCCGCAAAGCAATGCCGTGCCGGTCGCGCTTCTTGTGCCCTCGGGGTCCGGGCAGGCGAGCGACCAGCTGCTCGCCCGGTCCATCGAGAACGCCGCCCGACTGGCCATCTCCGATCTGGGCGGCGTGCAGATCGACCTGCGGGTCTATCCGACGGCCGGCCAACCTGCTCAGGCCAGCGCCGCCGCACAGCGCGCGGTGGCCGAAGGGGCGAGCGTGATCCTTGGCCCCGTTTTCGCGGAAGAGGCGAATGCCGCGGGCGTGGCTGTCGCCGCTTCGGGCGTCAATGTGCTGTCCTTGTCCAACAATCCTGCCATCGCGGGGGCGAATGTCTTTGTCCTCGGCCCCACCTTCGGCAATACGGCCCGCAGGCTTGCGGCCTATGCCGTGCGCAGCGGCAAGTCGAATGTGATGATCGTGCATGATCGCAACGCCCAAGGCGAAGCGGGCCGCGTCGCCATCCAGCAGGGCGTCGCCGCCGCAGGCGGCAGCGTCGTCGCCACCGGGTCCTACGAATTCTCGCAGAACGGGATCGTCCAGGCGATCCCGGGCATCGCGGCGCAGGCCAGGTCCTCGGGCGCGCAGGCGGTGTTTCTCACCGCCGATACCGCAGGGGCGTTGCCGCTCGTCACTCAGCTTCTGTCGGAAAACGGCGTCAACCCGGCCACCGTGCAATATGTCGGCCTGACCCGCTGGGACATCCCCGCCGCCACCCTGTCGCTGCCCGGCGTGCAGGGCGGCATCTTCGCGATGCCCGACCCGGCGCTCTTTGCGCAGTATCAGGCCCGCTATCAGGCGGCCTTCGGCGAACCCCCCCACCCGGTTTCGGCCATTGCCTATGACGGCATCGCCGCCATCGGCGCACTGGCCAAGCAGGGCCGTGGCATGGACCGCGCCTCGCTCACCCAAGGGGCGGGCTTTGTCGGCGTGAACGGCGTGTTCCGCCTGCGCAGCGACGGCACCAACGAACGCGGCCTTGCCATCGCGCGCATCCAGAACAACGCCGTCACCCTGATCGACCCGGCACCGCGCAGCTTCGGCGGCGCGGGCTTCTGACGCCACGGCAGGGCCACCCGCCATGACCAAGGCCGCGCTGGCCCCCTCTGACCGCGCCCTTCCCCCCGAACCCCCCGGCATGATCCTGCCGGGGGCGCAGATCATCGACGCATCCGCGCTGCGCATGGCCATTCTGGCCGATCTGCCCGATGCCGCCGATCCCCGTGCCGCCCGCGCCATCGCCGTCCGCCACATGGCCGAAGCGAAGGCCCGCGGCAATGCGGCGCTTGAGGCCGCATTCGCCGCCCGCCCGCATGACGCCCGCGCCCTGATCCGCGCGCAGGCGCACCTGACCGATGGCCTCGTCGCCACAGCCTTCGACATCGCCCGCCGCAGCCTTCATCCCCTGTCGAACCCGACCGAGGCGGAACGCATGACCGTCCTCGCCGTCGGCGGCTATGGCCGCGCCGAAATGGCCCCCCATTCCGATGTGGACCTGCTGTTCCTGACCCCGTGGAAGATCACGCCCTGGGCGGAATCGGTGATCGAATCCCTGCTCTACATGCTCTGGGATCTGAAGCTGAAGGTCGGCCACTCCTCCCGCACGGTGAAAGACTGCCTCCGCATGGGGCGCGAGGATATCACCATCCGCACCGCCCTTCTGGAGCATCGCTTCATCGCCGGATACGAACCGCTCGCCACCGAACTGGGCGACAGGCTCTGGGGCGATCTCTTCCGCAACACCGGCCCCGAATTCATCGACGCCAAGCTGCGCGAAAGGGCCGACCGGCACAAACGGCAGGGGGGCCAGCGATACGTTCTTGAACCCAACGTGAAAGAGGGCAAGGGCGGCCTGCGCGACCTGCAAACGCTCTACTGGATCGGCAAATACCTCAACCGCGTGGCCGATGCCGAAGGGCTGGTCGCCGCAGGCCTGCTCACGCGCGACGAATTCGATGTCTTCACCCGCGCCGAGGATTTCCTCTGGGCGGCGCGCTGCCACCTGCATTACATCACCGGCCGCGCGATGGATCAGCTTACCTTCGACCTGCAGGTCGAGGTGGCCTCGCGCATGGGCTACACGGATCGCGGCGGCAGGCGCGGTGTCGAACATTTCATGCAGGACTATTTCCGCCACGCCACCCGCGTGGGCGAACTGACCCGCGTCTTCCTGACCCAGCTCGAGGCCCGCCACGCCAAGCCCGAGGCCAGCCTCATGGGCCTTTTCCGCCGCACGAAACGGGTGAAACCCGGCTACAAGCTGGTGCAGGGGCGGCTCGACCTGACCGATCCCGACACGTTTTTCGCCGACAAGCTGAACATCCTTCGCGTGTTCGAAGAGGGGCTGCGCACCGGCTATCTGCTGCATCCCAATGTCATGCGCCAGATCACCGCGCGGCTCGATCTGATCGACGAAGACATGCAATCCGATCCCGAGGCGGTGCAGATCTTCCTCGACCTGCTGCTGAAGCACGGCAATCCCGAACGCGCCCTGCGCCGGATGAACGAACTGGGCGTGCTTGCCGCCTTCATCCCGGAATTCGAACCCGTTGTCGCGATGATGCAGTTCAATTTCTACCACCACTACACGGTGGACGAACACATCATCCAATGCATCTCGATCCTGGCCCAGATCGAACGCCGCGAACTGGTGGAAGAGCTTCCCGTCGCCTCCCGCATCCTTGAGGGCGGGGTGAACCGCAAGGTGCTCTATGTCGCGCTCTTCCTGCACGACATCGGCAAGGGCCGGCCCGAGGATCATTCGATCCTCGGCGCGCAGATTGCCCGCCGCGTCTGCCCGCGCCTTGGCCTGACGGCCGAGGAAACCGAAACCGTCGAATGGCTGGTCCGCAACCACCTGCTGATGTCCGACACCGCGCAAAAGCGCGACATCGGCGATCCCCGCACCGTGCGCGATTTTGCCAAGGCGGTGAAATCGCGCAAGCGGCTGGACCTGCTGACCGTCCTCACCGTCTGCGACATTCGCGGTGTAGGTCCGGGCACATGGAACAACTGGAAGGCGATGCTCCTGCGCCGCCTCTATGGCCTCACGGCCGAGGCGCTGGAAGCTGGCCTCGAAACCCTCAACCGCGAAAACCGCGAGGATGAGGCAAAGCGGGCCCTGCGCGAACGGCTGTCCGACTGGCCTGCCGCCGACCTTCGGCATGAAACCTCGCGCCATTACGCGCCCTATTGGCAGGGTCTGCCCACCGATAGCCACGTCGTCTTTGCGCGGCTGCTCAAGGGCCTGTCCGACACCGACATCCGCATCGACCTGCACCCTGACCCGGATCGCGATGCCACCCGCGCCTGTTTTGCGCTGGCCGATCACCCCGGCATCTTCTCGCGCCTTGCGGGCGCCTTGGCGCTGGTCGGGGCCAACGTGGTGGACGCGCGCACCTATACATCCAAGGACGGCTATGCCACGGCGGTGTTCTGGGTGCAGGATGCCGACGGCAGGCCCTATGAAGTCTCACGCCTGCCGCGCCTCCAGACCATGATCGACAAGACCCTGCGCGGCGATGTCGTCCCGCGCGAGGCGCTGAAAGACCGCGACAAGGTGAAAAAGCGCGAACGCGAATTCCGCTTCCCCACCCACATCACCTTCGACAACGAAGGGTCCGACATCTACACCATCATCGAGGTGGACACCCGCGACCGTCCCGGCCTGCTCTACGATCTGACGCGCACGCTTGCGGGCAACAACATCTACATCGCCAGCGCCGTGATCGCGACCTTCGGCGCGCAGGTGGTGGACAGCTTCTATGTGAAAGACATGTTCGGCCTGAAACTTCACGCCAAATCCAAGCAAGAGGCGCTGGAAAAGAAACTGCGTCAGGCCATCACCGAGGGCGCAGAGCGGGCGCAGGGCCAGGGCTGATGCAACCGATCCGCCTCATCCGGTCGATCCTCACCGTCGGGGGCTGGACGCTCTTGTCGCGCGGCGCGGGCTTCGTGCGCGACGTGATGATGGCCGCCTATCTGGGCGCAGGCCCCGTGGCCGAGGCCTTCCTGATCGCCTTTTCCCTGCCCAACATGTTCCGCCGTTTCTTTGCCGAAGGCGCCTTCAACATGGCCTTCGTGCCGATGTTCGCCAAGAAGCTCGAGGCGGGCGAAGACGCGCAGGGCTTCGCCCGCGATGCCTTCAACGGTCTTGCCGGGGTGCTGATCCTGTTTTCGGTGATCGGTACAATCGCCATGCCCTGGCTCGTCTGGGCCATGGCCTCGGGCTTCGCAGGCGATGCCCGCTTCGACCTCGCCGTCCTCTTCGGCCGCATCTCCTTCAGCTACATCCTCTTCATCTCTCTCGTTGCCCTACTGTCGGGCGTCCTCAACGCCTTTGGCCGCTTCACCGAGGCGAGTTTCGTCCCCGTCCTGATGAACCTCATGTTCATCGCCGCCATGCTTCTGGCGGATCATTGGGGATGGGACATGGGCCTCACGCTTGCCTGGACCGTCCCTGTCACCGGCATCGCACAACTGGCCTTCACCTGGGTCTCGGCCCATCGCGCAGGCTTCCGCTTCACGCCGGGTTGGCCCCGCCTAACCCCCGAACTCAAGCGCCTCGCCATTGTCGCCGCCCCTGCCGTGCTGGCGGGCGGCGTGGTGCAGGTGAACCTGCTGGTGGGCCGCCAGGTCGCCTCCTTCACCGAAGGGGCCGTCGCCTGGCTCTCCTACGCCGACCGGCTCTATCAATTCCCCCTCGGCGTCGTCGCCATCGCCGTGGGCACCGTCCTCCTCCCCGATCTCTCCCGCCGCCTCCGCGCGGGCGATGCGGAAGGCGGCCGCGCCTCCTTCAACCGCGGCACCGAATTTGCCCTGTTCCTCACCATCCCCGCCGCCGTCGCCCTCGTCGTCATCGCGCTCCCGCTCTGCGCCGTCCTTTACGAACGCGGCGCCTTCGGCCCCGATGACAGCGCCGCCACGGCGCTGGCGCTTGCCATCTACGGCGCGGGCCTGCCCGCCTTCGTGCTGCACAAGGTGTTCCAGCCGCTCTACTACGCGCGCGAAGACACCCGCTCCCCCTTCCGCTTCGCCGTCTGGTCCATGGTGGTGAATGCGGTCGTCGCCGTGGGTCTTCTGCCGCTGATCGGCTTCGCCGCCGCCGCCCTTGCCACCACCATCGCGGGCTGGACCATGGTCCTGCAACTCTGGCACGGCACCCGCCGCATGGGCCCCGAGGCCCGCTTCGACGACCGCTTCCGCAGCCGCCTGCCGCGCATCCTCGCCGCCAGCCTGATCATGGGCGCAGCGCTCTGGTTCGGCATGGTCCTCCTCGGCGCGGCCCTCGGCCTGCCCACATGGCGCTACGCCGCCCTCGCCGCCCTCGTGGCCCTCGGCATCCTCACCTACGCCGCCGCGGCCTTCGCCCTCGGCGCGGCCCGCCTGTCCGACCTGAAATCCGCCCTCCGCCGCCCCCGCTGACCGCCTCAGCGCGCGCGTATCTTCGCCAGCACCCGGCCCCACCCCCCGGGGCTGACCACAAAGGACAACACGAACCCGCAGACAAACCCCGCCAGATCGGCCACCCATTCATAGCCCCCGCCAAAGATCAGCCCGAACACAAGCTGTATCCCCAACAGAAACCCGATCAGCGAAAACGCCCGATACTTGTTCGCCCCCACCGCTGCCAGATTGACCCAGAGCAGGAACGTAAATCCCCCGATCAACCCGTACACCGCGGGATAGCCCCCGTACAAAGGCGCATCATTCCCCGGCACTGCCATAAAGGCCAAGGCCCCCGCCACCGCCGCGCCAAAGAACACCACCAGCACCGCCCACCAGCGAAACACCTCGCCAACCATCTTGCCTAAGGCCAGCAGGATCACCACGACAAACAGCGCATGCGTCACGCCACCATGCACAAAGACATAGCTCACCAGCCGCATCACATGCTCGGCCGGATAGACTCCCGCCTCGATCATCTGCCGCATCAAGGGGGGCGAGAAAACAAACCGCTCCAGCGCCTGCAACCGCCAGCCCGCCCCCTCCAGCCCGCCCGCCAGCCCCGACGTGCCAAGGCTCAGCACCACCTCCATGGCGATCATCGGCAGCGCCAGCACCCAGACGATCACGGGCAGCGGGTTCAACGGCGGCGCATTGCGATCCTGTATCATCCCTGCACTCTCCCTCGCTCCGGGTGCCGATTGACGCCCATCCGCCGCACGTTTAAGCGGAAAGCCCGACCTTATCCAGACGGAGCACATCATGGCCGAGCCGGTCCAAACGCCTCAGGCTTCCTTCGCCCCCCGCATCTTTTCCGGCATCCAACCCTCGGGTGGCCTGACGCTGGGCAATTACCTCGGCGCGCTGAAACGCTTTGTCGAAAAGCAGGATGAAGGGATTGAGACGATCTACTGCATGGTGGACATGCACGCGATCACCGTCTGGCAAGACCCGGAAAAACTGCGCCAGCAAACCCGCGAAGGCGCCGCCGCCTTCCTCGCCGCAGGCATCGACCCCGCGCGTTCCATCCTCTTCAACCAATCCCAGGTCTCGGCCCATGCCGAGCTGGGCTGGATCTTCAATTGCATCGCCCGCATGGGCTGGATGTCCCGGATGACCCAGTTCAAGGACAAGGCCGGGAAGAATTCGGAAAACGTCTCCCTCGGCCTCTTCGCCTATCCTTCGCTCATGGCCGCCGACATCCTCGCCTACAAGGCCACCCATGTCCCGGTGGGCGAGGATCAGAAACAGCATCTCGAACTGACCCGCGACATCGCGATCAAGTTCAACAACGATTACGGTGTGAATTTCTTCCCCGTGGTGGAACCCGTCATCGAAGGTGCGGCCACCCGCGTGATGTCCTTGCGCGACGGCACGAAGAAGATGTCGAAATCCGATCCCTCGGACCAATCCCGCATCAACCTCACCGACGATGCCGACACCATCGCCAAAAAGATCCGCAAGGCCAAGACCGACCCCGAACCCCTGCCCGAAACCCTCGACGGCCTGAAAGACCGGCCCGAGGCGCGCAATCTGGTCAACATCTACGCCGCGCTCGCGGGCCATACCCCCGAACAGGTGATCCGCGACTATGCCGGCGCGCAATTCGGCACGTTCAAACCGGCGCTGGCCGATCTCGCCGTGGCGAAACTGGAACCGATCACGCTGGAAATGAACCGCCTGATGAAAGACCCGGCCGAGATTGACCGCATCCTCGGCGACGGCGCCGCCCGCGCCGATGCCATCGCCCGCCCGATCGTCGATCAGGTCTACGATATCGTGGGCATGATCCGCTCGCGCCGGACCTGACAGGCGGGGCGGGCGGATGAGCGGCGGATGATCGGGCGCTGGCTGCGACGGGGGCTCACGCTGGCGCTCGCAGCCTCGCTGGCGCTCACCCTCTACGCCGCTGCCCGCATCTGGGCCGATCCCGCCCTCACCCCCTATCGCGATGCCGCCACGGCGGAAATCGAGGCCGCGCTCGACCGGCACATGGCCGACCTCTCGCCCGAGGCGATCCCCGACCGCATCGCCGCGCGCCTTGCCGAAGACCCGCGCAACTGGATCGCGCTCGACGCGCTCGACGCGCTGGCCACCGAACAGAACCAGCCCTTGCCGCCTGACCTGCGCGCCGCCTTCGATACCGCCCGCGAAGAAGATACCGGCTTCGTCGCCAATGCCGCCAATTGCGCCGCCTGCGCCTATGATCCGGCGGCCTGTTCGCTCTCGAACGTCTTTCTCTGTCACGCCCCCATCGCGCTCACCCCCATCGGTGATGTGGCCGCCATCACACGCGGGGCAATCGCCTATCTGGCGGGCGAAGAGGTGGACCGCATCGACGTCACCCTCGCCATTGTCGGGCTGGGGGCCACCGTCACCGTGGTCGCCTCGGGCGGCACCTCGCTGGTGGCCAAGGCCGGGGCCTCTGGCCTGAAACTCGCCCGCAACATGGGCCGCCTCTCACCCCGCCTCAACGCCACGCTCGCCCGCGCCGCGACCGATGGGGTGGACTGGATGGCGCTGCGCCGCGCGGGCAGCATGGATGACATCGCGGCCAGCCTGCGAACGGATGCCTTCGCCCCTGTCGTCAGCATCGCCGCCGACATGGAACGCCTGCGCGCCGCCACCGACACAACCACCGCCCTCCACCTCCTGCCGCTGGTCGATGACGCGACCGACGCCACCCGCCTCGCCCGCGCGGCCGAGGCCGTCGGTCCCCGCGTCGTCGCCCGGGCCGAGGTGCTGGGCAAGGCCCGCCTCCTGCGCGCGACCGTGCGGTTCACCGATACCGCCCTCACCCTGATCGGCGGCCTCGTGGGCCTTCTTCTCTCGGGCGCGGTCCTTCTGGCCAACGCGCTGCAAACCCGCCTCTTCGCCGCCCTGCGCCGCGCCGCGATCCGGGCCGCCGCCGATCCCTGACAGAGCGCCCCCTTACAGCGCCGCCCAATGGGCTTCATCTTGGCCCAAATACCCAATCGACGCGGGCCACCCCCGCACCCCGCCCGGAACCCCGCGCCACCGGAATTTGCGTCAAATTCCGCCCCGATTCCTGCATCAGAAATCGATCCCCGCAATGCATGGTTAACGCGCGCTTTTGCCACCGCGCGTATGCACGCCCGTCTGCACGCGTTCCTGCACCCGTTCCGGCACATCCAAATGCCCCGAAATCTCGGGATAAACACAGCGCCCGCAGGGGCTTAGCCCCCCGCGCGCCGCAAATGGCTGGGCGCAATCCCGAACCGGCGGCTGAACGCCCGGCTCAGTGTCGAGGGCGATGAAAACCCCGTCCGCAGCGCGATCTCGGCCATGGAATGCCGCGTATCCGTCACCATCCGCCGCGCCGCCTGCAACCGCAGGCCCAAGCCATAGGCGGCAGGGCTTTCGCCAAGGTATTGGCGGAACAGGCTTTCCATCCGGCGTGGCGACAGCCCCACCTCCCGCGCCAACGCCACCATCGCGGGCGGATCGTCCAGCCGCGCCTCCATCCGCGCAATCGCCTCTGCCACCCGCCCATCCAGCCTTGGGTCGCGCTGCGGCGGGGCGACCTGCGGCTCATGCCCCGCCCGCTCTGTCGTCAGGAAGGATGCCGCCACCTGCCGCGCCACCGGCGCCCCGTGCCGCGCGGCAATCAGATGCAGCATCAGATCCTGCGCCGGGGCCGCACCCCCCACCGTTATTCTATTCCGATCAATGACATAGCGATCCGGCAGACATTCCATCTGCGGAAAGGCGGCGGCGAAATCCTCCAGATCCTCCCAATGCACCGTGGCGCGATAGCCGTCCAGCAACCCCGCCCGCGCCATCACCCAGGCCCCGGCATCCACCCCCGCGATCACCCGGAACTGCCCCGCCATCCGCCGCAAGGCCTGCAAGAATGGCCGCGTCGCCACCTCCGCCTGCCGGTATCCCACAATCACCATCAGCACATCCGCCCCCGCCGCCGATGCCAGAGGCCCCGCCGATGGCAGTTCGATCCCGCAGGTCAGCGGCACCGGCCGCCCATCCGGCGACACCACGCGCCAGCGATAGGCCTCTTCCCCCAGATGCCGGTTCGCCGCCCGCATCGGATCCAGCACCGACGCCACCTCAAGGATCGACGCATGTGGCAAGACCAGCACCGCAAATGTCAGCGCCGCGCGGGAGGGAAGGAAAATGTTGACGGTTTTGGCCATATGAAATGCGTAACCGGCAACGCATCGCGGCGCAAGCAGGCTAATCTGCCCCCAACCCAAGGGAGGACCGCCATGCCGCTCGCCATGAATCGCGAGGTTTTCATCACCTGTGCCGTCACCGGATCGGGCGGCACGCAGGACCGCAGCCCGCATGTGCCGCGCAGCCCTGCCCAGATCGCCGAAAGCGCCATCGCCGCCGCCAAGGCCGGGGCCGCAGTAGTCCATTGCCATGTGCGCGACCCGGAAACCGGCAAACCCGCCCGCGACCCCGCGCTTTACCGCGAAGTCACGGAACGCATCCGGGATTCCGCCACCGACGTGGTGCTGAACCTGACCGCAGGCATGGGCGGCGACATCTATTTCGAAGGCACCGAAGACATGTCCCGCATGGGGCCGCGTTCCGATATGGCCGGAGCCACGGAACGGGTCGCGCATGTCGTGGAATGCCGCCCCGAGATTTGCACGCTCGACTGCGGCACGATGAACTTCAACGAAGCCGATTACGTCATGGTCAACACCCCCGGCATGCTGCGCGACATGGC
>VFQR01000753.1_pt1 | contig 34602 bp, 31 predicted proteins | sample 3512321 | NCBI WGS metagenome assembly VFQR01 (sample SAMN10412374, study PRJNA504923) | tailings metagenome | isolation source: Relicate 3 Philex TSF1 revegetated site | place: Philippines: Tuba, Benguet | collected 2017-08-29 | reverse complement strand
TGCCAACAAGCTGCACTCCCTTATCTACTACTTTTGAATAGATATCTGAAGAACGCTCGACCTCGGCTTGAGTCAGTTCTTCTAACCTGATGTAGCCTAACCAAGCTTGTACTATCTGGATAAGTTTTTCTGACTCTAGCATAGGAACACTTGTGGGAGCGACTGTACTACTGGCATTAGATTCAACTTAATACTTTTTCGCCTTTGTTGCCAGAATTACCCAGTAGCAAACTGTTTTCCACAAAAATTTTAACAATTCTACTTAGCCATAACGTTATGGGCGCTATCACTCAACACTCGTCAGCGCCTCTAGTTGGGAGAGCAGTTTTTCGATTTGCTTGCGTTTTTTGGGGTCTGACCAAATGCGCGATTTTTTTAGTTTAGTGGTGGCTACAGTAAAACGTTCTTTGTAATTGTTAGATTCAGTTTGAGAGTTAGAGGCTCTTGGTTTCTTTTCACTAATGCGCTGTTTAATTTCACTTAAAGACCAATTGTTAGTAATAGCTTGCTCTACAAAGGCAACGCGCTCGTCTAAACCCTGAATAGTAGCAATGGCTTTGGCTTTGGTGTACTCAATTGAACCATCCCTGAGTGTATCAAGGATATCTTCTGGCAGGTTTAGCAGTGGCAGACGATTCTTGACGAAAGATTCCCAAGTCATTAAGCCCAAGCCCTCAAATACTCCTTCAACAATTTTTAAATCAGTGTCGGCAGATGGCTCATGATTGGGGTCTAAATTATGGGTTTCGGATGCGCCCATAACGTTATGGGTAGGTTGATCGCTATCGCCTTCATCCTCACTAATAGCGTTATTATCAGAGTCACTTTCACCCCCATCCATAACGTTATGGGTAGGCTCATCACCTTCGCCATCGGTTGCGCCCATAACGTTATGGGTAACTGTAGATGCCTTATTTTGTAAACGTTGTAGCCGATAGAGTAATGGGGGTACTTCCTCAAGGCTTCGACCTAGTTTGAGAGCCAGCAGTTGCAGGATGCCTTCGGTTTCTTCGACTGGGTTAAGGTCTTCTCGCAGTAAGTTTTCTACGAGTGCCAGTTGAAAAGCGGCGTTATCGTCTAATTCTTTGATGACAACGGGGACTTCTTTTAACGCAAGTTCTTGGGCTGCGCGATAGCGACGCTCCCCTGCTACTAATTCGTGTTTTCCATCAGCAACGGGGCGGACTAACAGAGGTTGGAGGATGCCATGCTGTTTGATGGATTCGGTTAACTGCTTTAACGCTTCCGGGTCGAAGTAGCGGCGCGGTTGTGTCGGTGGCAGAGTAATCTGCTCTAAGGGCATGGACTGGGGAGAAGCAGCATTATTGATAGCTGTAGTGTCCCAAGGTACTTCAATTTTGCTTTTCAGGGGTTGGGTGGTTTTGGTGCGTCTCATTTTAAGGTTGATAAAGTAAGGGCTATTTTTTTGAGGATTTGGACAGATGAGTGCTTGGGGTCGTAAACTGCCAGGGGCATTCGTTCTTCTGAGGCATCAACAAAAGCAGTAGAGCGCGGAATGGGGGGAAATACTGTTCCGGCTGAGGCTAGTTGTTCGGTGATGGCTGCTAGGGTGCGGGTGTCTTGAGAGTTACGGGCATCGTATTTTGTCGGCACAAATCCGGCTATTTGCAATTTGCGGTTGGGTTTATTGCGTACTGTAGCAACCGTTTTTAGTAATTCGCCTGTTCCCTCAAAGGCTTTGAAATGGGTTTCCAGAGGCACGAGAACATGGGTAGCAGCTACAAGGGAGATGTAAGAGAGTAAACCTAAGCTGGGAGGGCAATCTATGAGGATGAAATCGTAATTCTCTTGGATTGGTTCGATGGCTTCTCTGAGGCGGAAATCCCGCATGGAAGCATTAACCAATTGCATTTCTGCTGTAGCAAGAGAAATGTTAGCCGGGGCTAAATCCATGCCATGAATACCTTCATGGATTGGTAGGGGTAGTTCATCGACAATGGCATTATTAACAGTTTGTTCTATTTCTCTTGGAGCCAAGCCCATAAAAATAGTTAAGCTGGCTTGGGGGTCGATGTCGATAAGCAGGACGCGATGACCCAATTGAGCTATTTGGTAGCCCAGGTTTTGGGTAAGGGTGGTTTTGGCAACACCTCCCGCCTGATTAAAAACTGCGATAATTCGGCTCATAAGTGAGTTGGTTTACTGCACCGTTACAGTTAAAGATAACTGTTGATGGGTAAATTGGTATTATTTATCAAAAATTATGATCACATTAAATCCTAGTCTCTAGCTGTTTAGGCTACTGGGATGAACAATAGTAATTCCTTCAACTTCTACAAAGTCTTTTGGATTTAAAGTCAGAATATGATTCATGTTATGGGCAAGCACTACCGCTTGTATGCGTAAATCGTGGGTGCGTTTACCTGAAAGGAGAGTGAGTTGTAGCGAGGCTAAACCAAATGTGAAATATATCTGGTGTTTCTTCTAGCCACTCAAACTGATTTATTAGCATTTGCACCGCTCGTTTGGTTTCTTCTGGTGTCCATCTTTAATTTTGACAATAAATATTACGTTACTATTGATTAGCTAAGTTTTTCAATACAGTAATACTCATGGATACTAGCCAGCTTAAACAGCTTCTTAGAGAGACTGAAAATCCAAAAATTGAGTTTAAAAGTGGGTGGTATTGCAGCACAGACCAACTAGATGATAAGGGGTGGGGGGAGTTTCTCAAGGATATTATTAGTCTGGCAAATGGAAATATTGGATATATAGGACAGACTGGTTATTTAATAGTTGGTGCTTCTGATACAGATCCAGAATATAACAAACTAAGGGATACATTTCATGTCAGTGATGTTGGAATGCTATCCAATATTCAAAAACTTCGTGAAGTAACGCTGAGAAAGGTTCGTGAGATATGTAGCCCACCACTTTCTGATATCAAAATTTATTTCATTGAATTGGAGGAATATAAAAATTTACTTATAATCGAAATTCCTTCTCCTATCGATATTCTAAAACTAGATCGAGACTTAAATACAAGAGGTATGAGATTCAAAAAAGGTACTGTTCTCATCCGTATTGGTCAAGATATCAGTGTTGCTGATCCAACAGAAATAAGCGTTATTAAGCAAGAATATTCTAAGAAAAATTTTAATAATTTAAAACATAAAAGGCTATTACATAATTTGCCACAGCCTGATTACATTAACTTCGTTGGTAGAAAAAATGAACTTGAACGACTACGCAAATTACTACATCCACAAGATAGAATTTGGACTGTTGTTATTGATGGTATAGGTGGAATTGGAAAGTCATCACTGGCTTTAGAAGTGGCGTATAGCTATCTGAATGAACATGATTTTCTTCCTAATGAAGAGAGATTTGAAGCAATTATTTGGCTCTCAGCCAAAACCTCAGTGCTTACCGCCGATGGAATTAAAAATCGTTATCAATTCACTAATACTATTAGCGATATATACAAAGAGATTTCTATTGCTCTTGAAAACGACAATATTTATAGAAATAACTTTACTGAACAAGACATACTCATAAAGCGATGTCTAAGTCAACAAAGGACTTTATTAATTATTGATAATTATGAAACAATAGACGATGAACGTATAAATAGTTTTATAAGAGAGCTTCCTAACCCTACAAAGTGTATTGTTACTACAAGACATCGGATTGATATTGCAGATCCAATTCGGTTGAGTGCTATGCCTCGTGAAGATGCAATATCCTTAATCAAACAGGAATGTCAGAAGAAGGATGTTCAGCTAACAGAGGAGCAAATTGAGCTTCTTTATAAAAGAACAGCAGGAGTTCCATTAGCAGTAGTATGGAGTATTGCACAGGTTAGTCATCATGGGTTTGGTATAGATAAAGTTTTGAGAAATTTAGGTGATGCTAAAGGGGATATAGCTAGGTTTTGCTTTGAAACTGCTATACGTGATCTTCAAAATAAGCCCGCCTATAAATTGCTAATTTGCGCTGGACTCTCACTGCAATCTCTAAGTAGGCAAGAGTTTAGATACATTTCTGATTTGTCTGAGCTTGATTGTGACGAGGGATTAGTGATACTGGAAAAACTATCTTTACTAAATAACAATAGTGGGCGATTTCACGTTATTTCCTTAGTTAGAGAGTATATTAGTTCTTATATTCCAAATTTTTCATTTGATGAATTAAAAAGAATAATTACCAAAATATCTCAAAACTATGCTCCTTCAGGAGCAGATGCAGTGTCTCTTATTGAGCCATTTTTCAGTATTGAAGCTATTACTCTGCTTAAAGAGGAAGTTACAAAAATAGTTGTTAATCAAATGTGGGAATGGGATGAGCAGAATGATCAACTTGGAGTTCCTTACTGTATAGCAGCATTAACGCAATTAGCCACTGATGAAGCCATCAGGAATATAAAATATATTGCATATAATACACAGATGTATCATGATGGATGGGTATGTGTAGCTGCTATTAATGCTTTAATTAAATTAAAAAAAATCAGAGATTTAATCGAACTAAGTTTAATAGATAACACGGTAAGTGATATAGTTTATAACGGTCTTAAAAAATTAGAAATTGCTGAAGTTGTTACAGAAATAGATAAATTTAAAGAAACCACATCAGGAGAAAAATCAAGACAGTTTTTACAACAGTTGAGAAATAAAATTTTGTCTTAGGTTCAAATATTATGTTTAAGAAGTTTTACAATGCGTTATTGCCAAGATTTAAGAACTCGTTGCGAATCATGCGGCAACGCGGAGTCTTCGGGGCGGGCAGGCTTGGACTGGTTGGCCCAACCAATAATCATTCTGCCCGTCCCGAAGACCGCATGAGTCGAGCCTCGCGGCAACGAGTTCGTCGGCGCAACACGACTCATCGACTAAAACCCCTAGACCGTTGTTTCTGCTCAAGGATTTCTCGCTGCTGCGCTTCAATCAAAATCTCATTCCAAGTCAACCCAGATGGTTCAATTCTTTTAGCTTGGGGCAGCATTTTTTGAACGACTTGGGCTGTTTCCTTGCCGAGCGTATCGTTATTAAATGCCAAACCAATTCTGCTGACGTTTTTGAGAAATTCAAGGGGCAAGTTATTCGGGTCATCAACAACCATGTACATTGTTCTCACTGGTGGTAGCCCCTTGTGTCTATCTCTGTCAATCTCTGCCATTGACAGCGCATCAATGGGGGAATCACACAAGAAAACTCTCTCGATTTTACTGTCTGCCTCTCCACCCAATTTGAAATGAAACCACCCCTTTGAGCGATCGCTGTTTTCAGGGTACTCCGTACACCGATTGTCAAGGCGTGTGGTATCCCAAACCAGTGCGCCTGACTTTTCACCGTTTAAATCTCGCTTGATAAACACCACCCGTCGCTGCTGGTCTATATAACCTAACCCTTGCCGCTGTAATGGTTCTACAAGGAAGTTAGTTAAACCTCGTTTTTGAGTGAGGTAATTTTGTAATACTGAGCGCAGGCTTTCATCTTCTGCCGGTGGCGTAAACTGAGGCTGTTGGTGTTTGTGTTCAATTTCTGGAAACAGCTTTTGTCTCTCCTCAACTGGGAGTGGTTTAACAGGTTTGAGCAACAATTTATTAATAAATTCATCATCACGTTCTGGTTGGTAGTCAATGCCAAGATGTTTTTGCAGGCCAGGGAAGGTATAAGCCGCGCCTAACTGTGTACCACTAAAAGCCTGCCCATCTTTCTCATAAGAAATTCCTTTAGACTTACCGTTCCTAGTGAATCCTGCCCTTACACTAATGCCAGCTAACTGTAACCGCCAGATGAAGACGGGCATGTAAGGATGATCAACACTGGCGCTATCAATTGTCTGCTGAAGTTCCTCTTTAATAGTGCGTCCTGGTGGCTGCTCAATTTTACCTAGTTCATATTCTTCTTGCTCTCGCCTTATGCGCCTGATTTGTCCCGTGCTGGGTGTGCGCTGAAGTTTCTCTCTACTACCCTGCACTTGCACCAAATTATAGTCAATTTCAATCTGTCGCAGGACTTTCTCAGAGCGCACATAATCCCAAGAATCATGCACTAAAAGCCCCGTGTCCATCCTAATTCGACTGGCTGCAATGTGGATGTGGTCGTCATCGGTGTTATGGTGGCGAAAGATGACAAACTGATTGGCATCAAAACCCATTTCTTTCATGTAGCGATCGCCGATTTCGCTCCACTTATCATCATCTAATTTATCACCCTTAGCTGCTGACAGTGAGACATGATAAACAACTCGGTCAGCATCAGAATTTAGTTGTCGAGACAGCTTAAATTCCCGCGCCAACTCACGGGCATTTCTCCCGCTCATATTGCCACCAATTAGTTTGGCATCTTCACGGGATTCTAGATAATCCAAGAGCTTACGAAAAGCTCTACCCTTCGTCTGCTTCCCAATCATCGTCTTCTTCCTCGTCTTCCGAGTCATCATCAACATCATCCGAGGCAATGTCTCGTCTGCACTGATGTAGTAGTTCTAAAAGTTCTCTTAGTAGTTCTGGGTTGGCTGGTGGAGTGCGACCTATTTTTAGGGCTGTGTTGGTGGCTTTGACAAGTTGGTTGAGGTTGTTCCCGATTTGTCCTAATTCCCAATATGTTTGCAAACTAATCTTACTCAGCCGTTTGGGTAATGGACGCATCAACGCATTGCGTCTCATCAGTTCACTCGCTGACATTCCCGCATCCTGCGATTTCATCCGAATCATTTCCAGTTCGATATCGCTCAACCGAACTGGAAAAATATGCTTTCGGACTAGAGCTTTTGACTGCTTGCGATTTGCCATAACTTAGGGGGAATGAGGACATCACGCGAGGGGGGTTTTTAGGGGGGTGAAACCCCACTAAACCAGCTTTGCCGTTCGAGCGTAGCGAGATAAAGCGTAAGCTTTAAGGCATGGCTGGCTTCAAGCCCAAATGCGGGGGTGGGGAGGTGTCGCGTGCTACGTATGTACGGAGGCACAACGAGAGATTGGGGGCGAGAGTACGACAGCGTTGCTGTGCTGCTGACCATCCTACAACCTACAGAGGGATATATCAACGGCGTAGCCGGAATTTGAGATAATCAAGCAGGAGATAAATTCTGGTTCGGCGTAGCCGTAATAGAAGAGGTAAATACAGCGTAGCTGCTATATGAAAATTCTAGATTCAGCGTAGCTGTAATAGTCAGATTTCTTGGTACAGTTGGAATTAAAATATCAGCGAAGCTGCCACACGGCGGAAATAGTTCAGCGTAGCTGTAATACGAATAGATAACTCGGCGTAGCCGTAATAGCCGATTTTTTCAAAGTATTAGGTTGGCTAAACATTAAGGCGTAGCCGTCAAACTGAAAGGGTGATTCGGCGTAGCCGCAATAGTCAATTTTTTTTAGTATTTTGAATCAGATTTTTTCAAATAGTCGATAATTATCAGTTAATCGGGATTCACGAGATAACCATGAGTGAGCATCAGAATTCAGAAGTAATTACGAAAGAGAAGATTGATGAGGCTATCAAAGCGCTTAAGGAACAGAAGCCGAAAGAGCGAGAGTCTGTATCAGACAGAGACGCAGTTCGGAAAATGAGACGGTACATTGAGAAGCTGACCTCTGATAAGTACGGCTACAGTTATAATGAAGTTTCAGAAATGCTGAAGGGTCTGGGTATTAATTTGGCTGGTAGCAGAATAAAATATTTAATCGGTGAGTTGAAGAAAAGCAGCCGTCGCCAGAAAAAAACATCTTCAAGCGATGATAATAATCCGTCATCAAATCTGGCTACTTCAACTCAGCTAGCAGTTGTAAATACTGCATCAGATAAAGCTAGTAGTGAGCCGGATAAATCAACAGTAAATAGTGCAAAGGGCAAGAGACAAAGTAAACAGCCTTTATCGCAGCAACAGCCTGAATCAAACCTGTAATTAGAAAAATCCTATGAATATAGAATTATTAATTGGAACATGGCTGTTAACGGGAAGCATTTCTCTAAACGCCCAAATTAAATTTATCGGTGATGAACCAGATCCGAATGGTGTCGAAAATTGGTTGAATGGTAACAGCAATAATTTAATTGCTCAGGTAGAAGCAACCGAAGGACTTACTCTAACTATCTCGTCAGATGGTAAATTCTTTGAAGAAAGAACAGGCGAACCAAAAGTTTATTGGTATGACAGAGAAGGGGTATTGGAGTCTGAAGTTATACCGTTTAACGGTCATCTAAGTTTCTATGACTCTAAAGCCTTCTTATTGGTTGATGATCTGGTATCGTGGGCTGTACCTAACGATGAAGTTAATAAAAAAAAGCTCAGATATGACGATGGGGACACGAAAATAGCTGATAGCGTTGAAGTTCAAGGCTCACAGCTTATACGAACCATCTCAGTAGTAACGGATGAACTTTACTTAGATAGAGTGATTATCGTATACAAAAAAGCAAATAAGTGAAGGTATGCGCTAACCACTTTTCATCATCGTCTAAGTCAGCCAAATTTTTATTACTACCGCTATTAAGACTATCTAATAGCAGAAGTAATAATTTTTTAAAACGTAGCCCAGCCCTAGAAGGGGTTAAGCCGGGATACGCGCATTCAGGGGATATGTTGTAAATAAATGTTACACAACCTACTTTCTTGCTTTACCAACTTGCCCCTATTTGGCATGAGATGCGACAAGAGAGTTAAGCTTGAAAATGACAGGCACGGCTAAGAATCATGACAGATTCGGTCAAAATATTTAATGAGTATTCAAATCGAGACTTAGAGCAACGGAAGGTTTGGTACACGCCAGTTGTGGAAGCTTATGATCGAGGCAGACCCCGCTATCCTGAAGCACTAATACAGCGAGCGATTGAAGCCGCTCACCTTTCCCCTGACTCAACCATTCTCGAAGTCGGATGCGGGTCAGGAATTGCAACGATTAACTAGCTTACGCGCCCGCGATCGCACCTGAGTACGAAGGTCGAGAGAAACAAGCTGAAATTGCCGCAGGCTTGGGAAAACCTGTCTCTTATTCAGGATTGTTTGAGCCTCCCTCCACAGAAATCTTCCCTTGCGAACAAACCTATAGCGTTGATCGGTATCTCGATTATTTGAGTAGCGGTTCACAATACATTGCCTTAGAGTCGCAAGTGAGAGTAAATCTATTTTCGGGATTGAGAACTGCGATCAAACAGCAATTTCAGGGCGAAATTCACCTGTTTAACTTAGCTGCATTTCAAATTGCGCGGAAGATCTAAATATTATACCGCAGACATTAGATGAGATTAAGGTGATAGCGCAGGTTCTACGAGTGATGCAGAGAGTGGAGAAACTGAAATTGAGTAAACTTCAGTAGGCAGACAACTCAGTACAATCATCAGCAGTGAAGCCCTAACAGCCGGGCTACATGAGTGTAAAACTCGCCGCAGTGCAGTATTAGTAAAGATTGTGGCAACTTCAGCGACGTGTTCTAAGGCATCTTCTGGTGATGATTCTGATTCAGCAATCAACATCGGGAAGTATGTACGCGCTAGCCACTTTTCATCATCGGTTAATTCAGCCAAATTTTTATTACTACCGCTATTAAGACTATCTAATAGCAAGAGTAATAATTTTTTAAAGTGCTGCCAGCCCCCCCAACGCTGGGTAAATCGGCTCACCCAGGCTTGGGAGATTTCAGCAATGTTGGCTAGAGCCTTTTGTCCAATTTTCTGGTGTGACTGCCAAAGGTGCGTGAAAGCGTTGACTATAGCGTGACCTGTCTGCTCACTGGCGTTACCCGCTTCTGGGCAGAGTTGGAAAGCATCAACGCTCTCTAATTTAACTCCTGGTAATTCACGATCGAGGAAACTCAAATCATAGTCAGCGCAGAAGTAGAATGTTAGCTCCACATTGGAGCGACGATGAGCGCGTAATCGCCCAATCTCTTGGATGATTTCTGCTCTTAGCAGGTCTGTGAGATACTTTTGGAAAGCGCTGTTTTTATCTTCCAGGTTGACTGTTTCACCAGTCATCACCTGATATTGTGCTGCTAAAACACCGATGTTTTGGTAGGGAATGCCGAAACTTGCGATCGCAGAAACGTCACTAAAGCGATTAACACCACGCCCATCGACAAAGTGACCGTATTCTGTGTGGCCCTCAGCTTGGGTTGCAATCTGTTTCCAATCGATAATGCCAAGGGTAGGGCAGAGTTTTTTCAAGGTTTCTTTGAGGGCGTTAACACGAGCGCTAAGTGGAAGAGAGCGATTTTTAGGCAGTTTACCCAGCCCAGTGACGTTGACCACTTTTAAATTGTCGTAGTCTGGGCGTTGTTGCTCGATGACTAACACAGGATCATTGATGCCCAGTTTCAATTTCAATTGCTGGGATTTGAAAGTGGCATCAAGATAAATATTAAATTTGGCAGAGTGGGCCAATTCAGTATGTTTAGGATTTCGGCGGTGAATGCTGAGTACACCCCATTGAGATTGAAAACTACCGTCACCCTTCCAAGCTTCGAGAAAGTCAGGCAACCAGTAATTAGGCAAGTCAAGAAACTCCCTGCCTGCCGTTCGTGCGCTGTCTTTAACTACCTTTTTGGCAGCATAACGAGCCGCAGAGCTTTTTTTGAGTTGTTTATCTTGGGTAATATCAATAGAGTCTAAGTCCTCTAAGAAAGTTAAATCAGGTTCTACAGTTTGCCGAATCCCTTCGATATCTAAGCCTGTGGGGAAAGGGGGCAGCAGCGCACGGATGCTGGCATCATCAAACCCGTAGCGGTCAGTGGCTTTAAGTTGTTGAGTAAACAGTTGGTGTAAAACTTTTAGTGCAGGTTGCAGCTGTGACATTATGTTTGGTTCTAACAGTAGCAGCTTGCCCACAGTGGTTTCAAAATCGTCGCGGTTTACATCAACCGAACGCACGGGCTTGATGAGTGTTCCTGCTTCTTCCCATAACCGCCCAACAGTGAAAGTTTGTTCAGCAGCGTTAGTTAAGGTAACTGGTGTAGAGTCGGGGTGCGCTCTGAGTTCGGAATAATTTTGAATTGCACTGCGCTTTTGAAAGCGGAAACCAAAACCGTCACCACTAGCAAAACGGCACTGATTTTTAAGGGAACAACCGCCACAGATGGGACTAATGCCGCTCTCTTCAAAATCAAGGCTGCTAAAATTCTTGTTACGAAATGCGTTAAATAAATAAGTTCTGTGACAATTGCCGTCAGTGTCGGCAGTCTCACCCGCTTTAGTCCACAGTTTAAAGTCCTCACCTGTAGGAGTTTTGCGAGTGGGGTCAAGTTTAAAGCCGTTGTGTCGCACCGGTAAGTCAACAAAATTCGTCTCAATGGGCAGTGTGGATGGGTTTCTGTGGTTGGCATCCTGGTAAATTAGTTTATCAACGCCGAATAAGGCTGCTGTCAATTGCCCCGCGTTGTAAGACTTCCCCAGTCCAGGGTGGGAATTATCTAAGATTTGTGTCCAGCCTTTAGAAACAGCCTCTACCCAAGCAGCAATATGTTCCTCTGGTTGGCAGGAGATAGAGATATTGCCTGTAACTTCAGTTAGGTACGGGATATTGCCGGGCTTGTAAATAATTACATTGGGCGAAGGCGTGTCAATTTCGGGTAAGGGCTTTGGTGTTGGTGGCGCTTTAAATCCTTTAAATATCGAAGAAAATGGAGCGATGCCTACGGCGGTAAACAACGCTTGCTTTAATAAATGAGAGAAGCTGCTCAAGTCCTCTCTGACTCGCCCAAGTTCCCACTGTTCACGGTTAATTACTCCTTGGTCGTGTTCGTTATATTCATACTGCCGTTTAGGGAACCGAAAACCATACTGTTTTGCAATGTAAAACAGTGTTCCGATCGTAATTCCCCCACGCCGAAAACTGCGAATCTTAGCGTGGATGTTCCACGTTGAGCCTTTGATGCTGGGCGACCACTGTTCTGCTATGATTTCCGCATCCGTTGCCCCATAATGATTAACCAGCGCCATCAACACCTGACGGCATTCGTCATAATTGCCGCTTCCTGGGGTGCGTGGTGGGATGAATGAAAGCGCATTCTGGATTAGCTGGTCAATGTCCCAGCCTTCAATGATAGAAACCTCACGCCACTCTTTACGCCGTGACTCAATTTCTTGAATTCGTAGCTGATACTCCTCCCGTTCATGCAGCGCGATCGCGATCGCTTCACTTATCCATTCTGCTGGTAAAGTGGCTTCAGGGTTGACTAGCGGGAATTCGGCTTCTGTACTACCGTAGAAAACACGACTTGCATCCTTACAAGCTGGGTCATGCGGTAACTGCTGCATGAGGAAGCGTGTACAAGCTTCTACAGTATCAGCGCCTTGGACATATTCGGGGAGAAGAAAAACCAGCCGGAATTTATGCCACTCTGGTTTATGACTGGCAGTGGTGTAAATTAAAGCACAGTGTTTTTTAATGAAGGGATGGGCTAGGGCTGACTCAATGGTTAACTGTGGAGTGTAAACCTTGATGGAATTGCCGAAATCATCCTTGATTGGTTTGCCGTCCTCATCACGGGCGATATCAGAATTATCAATGTCAAGGGGCAACCACTGAGAACCGATGACGTTAGCCTTACTCCGCCATTTCCCACCCAATAAGCCAGCACAGATAGCGTGACCTGCTTTAATGTGCTGCTGGACATCGGCTAGAGTGCCTTCTGTATCTTGGAAGTTGGCGGACAGCTTTTTAAAATCCCAGTCTTTGTTTTTTCCTGTGGCGTTAAACGCGAACTTGATTTTATTACCTTCAACAAGCTCTTGTTCTACCTCTAATGCTTCAGCACGTTTAGCAGTTAATTGTTGATGCTGAAGTGAGTTATTAAACTGTTGTAATGGTGACATTGAGCAATTCCTCCTTGATGTGTGGTGGAGGAATTGGAGCTATCCTTTGGCAGTAATCTTCTAATACAAACTTTCAGAAATATAAGCACAAAATTACTTAAAATTCCTGAATTACTTTTTGTCGCTGGGTGTGCAGTGTAACAAGGGCTTAACACTCACTTCGTGTAAGATAAGATTACTATTAGGGATATTAATCAGGCCCTGTTAAAACCCGATACCCCAATTCCATTGGAAAACCTCGCTGTCCTACCGGGACGCGGGGTTTTCAGTTTTTAGCCTATTCGGACTTGGCTAACCAAGCCTTGATAAACTCGGTAACTTCCTCCTGTTGAATTACAAATGCAGTTCCTTTTCTTCTGAGAGCTAGAATTCTCATACTTCCAACTTCAGAATAAAGGTGTGAATTATGATCGTCGGCCGCTTTGGTGGGAGGCCATAAGACCAAAACTTTTGCTGAGGGTGTTTTTGTAGCTTCCCTTGAGGACATTCCAAACAAGTCTCTGTTCTTGCTCAACCACTTCTCGTAATCTGCCAATTCAAGCAGTGGGCAAGGATTCCAAACTTTTAGCCCATGTTTGTCTTTCCTCTTGATCTGCAAAACCTCTCTGGCTTCGTTGTAAACAATCTCCTTATCTCCTATTGAGCGAATCGAGATAAACAGGTGAACCTTTCGCTCAAATCTCACAAACAAGTCGATAGGGTTCTTGTCTTCTACCTTTAGCACTGGAAAGACTTGTATTCCCTCGCTTTTAAACTCGTCCAAAAGTACGGCTGTTAATTTTTCCAGCCGCGCCAGTTTTTGAGTTACTACCAACGGTTTGTAAGCCAATCCAAAAAGTAACCAGCCTAACGGATGAACTATGCCACCTGTAGCCAGCGCCGCACTGCTAGCCGCTAGAGCAATAGTGGATTCATAGTCTTTCGCCTCCCTAAGCATCTCTAACGCCGCTTCGTTGTGCGGCGGAAGTTGAAAATCGCTTGGTGGGTCTTTTACGGCTAACATGGGCGAGATCAAAATTAATGATGTGAAATTAATACTAGCTGCTTGATTTTGCCCTGATGAGCTACCGTGCCTTGATCCCCTGTTGCTTGCTCTGAATCCCTCATGTTATTTATCCTGCTTTTTTCGTTCTTTATATTGAGCTACCCAATCCGCAAGCGCGATACTAGCAAGATTGGAAACCGATCGTTGTTGCTCCTCGGCAATTGTCTGTAGATCGTCTAATAATTCCTCTGATGCCAAATAAATTGTTAATCGTGGTTTTTTTGTAGCCATTACGCATAAAAAGTATGCTCTATAGAGCTATTAAATACCACTTCTAAGCTATTTGCAATTTTGTCTGTAAAGTGTTGACACTACGCTTAACTTCACTTACTATATTAGTGTCAAGGTTATCGATACGTCAATAAATTAGATCAACGAAAATATCCAACTAGTTACATACGCATCTGCCTAGCGAACGCTTGATGTCTGCGGTCGCTGCGTTGTTGTGCGAATGAACACAAAAATTTAGCGCAGATACCCGGTCAACGAAACAACAGAAATGACATTGTAGGCGTGGATAACTGCCAGAGCGTAGTGTTTCACCGTGCAGGAGGATTCATGCACATCAATTTACGCAATTTAGAAGCAATCAACGAACTACCTCTTGAGAAAGTAATGCTTAATCAAAATCAAACAAGAAGGCTAGAAGTAATAGATCGCTGGCTCAGAGAAATCCGAGATTCAGAACAATTCAGGAAACTGGAATACTCTCCAGACGTAACAATAGGCGATGCAATCCAAGCAGTGGGCGAACTACTGGGTGAACATGACCCAAGTGATTACAAGCCCTCAAATTTTACCGAGCAAGAGTGGTATTCATATCTAGAACAAAAGCCAGTAATGCACATTCGCCGTGTAATTCCAAGGCGTAAAAAGATTGCGATTTTCATACTTGATGCAGCCTCAAAAGTAGCACTTCTGAGCTTACTAACAACAGGTTTTATGGGTGTTGGTACTATCTTTTGTTACGGCGTTGACCGGATTGAAGAAAGTAGAGGAGAGGAATATCAACCTACATGGATTTATAACGCCAAAATTTTTGAAGGAAGTGCCATCGCATCTATCGCGGTCTTTCTGGGTGCAAGTCTTACAGGCGCGTGTGCATCTGGAGACAAGAATGATGATTGAAAAAGAGCTTGTAGGATGCGTTACTCTGTTGACCCAGAGTAAGACTTACTTCATTGATGGAACGCTGTACAGATATCTAACCAGCAGCGACAGTATCAAAAACACACAATATTATTTCCGCCCTTTACCGCGTCAGTCTAAGACTGCCGACTTAAAACTCAATCGTGACAAAGTACTGAGGCGTTGTTACGAAATTCCGAGCTTATATAAACAGCACACAGCAGAGATCACAAACACGAGTGTGCAGTTGAGTTTGTTCTAACATGAGGTACCATCTAGTACCGCGCAAAACATCCAAAGGCTTTGGCACAAGCGCGTCAACTAGTCCAAAAGGGGCGTTTTTACAGGGGTAAAAAGAATTTTGTCAATATATCAGAAACTCTGGCAAGCCCCGTTATTGCGTGATTATAGCCGACGAAAAAACAGATTTTGAAATTCCAGAGAGTGGTTTTTCAGAGTTATTGATAGGTTTCAGCTAGCGGGTCATATCGAAATAACTGATTCAGCTAATTACCTATATCAAATACCTTGGACGCATCCGGAATACGAATCAATTTCTCACACACTTAAAGAAGAACACGGAGGTAATGTGTCAACAAAAGAGTATACAGCTAAGTATCGAAAACTCAAACGAGTCTACGAGCGCGAGTTAGGGAAAGAGATTGCTGACATTACTTGGTATCGGACAGTCTCTATCCTCAAACAGCATTTTAGTTTCAACGTGCTGGGTAGCGACGCGAGTAAGATAGTTGAGACATTTGCAGGATTTAAACGGCGCTACGGCAGCTTTACAGGTCGGGGTGAGGGGTTTAGTGAACGCTGGCAAGCATTCAAACATTTCTATGAAGCAGATACTCAATATCTAGGGGAAGAGTTCTTAAAACTTCTTGCAGAGCATCTAAAAATCAATCTTGACGATGTACCGCGTAGCACTCCTTACTACTGGTTTAGTCAAGCTGAATTGTCTTTCAGCGCTGAAAATATTTACCACTGCAAAGATTTAGCGCTTGTTGCGTTTGTTGCTGCTAAATGGGCAATCAATAAGCGCTCACAACCGATAAAATCCGCCACCATCGAAGTTTTAGCACTAGCAAAATAAGGAGCAATCATCATGTCTGACAAGTTCACTAACAATGTCCGCGCTCGTTTGTACAAACAGGGTTATCAAGGATTCACTAAGGACGATTACACTTGTGCGGCGATCGCCTCCGAGTGTGATGACCTTGACAATCCCACCAAAGAGCAATTGAGCCAAGCCGTTGACTATCTCAAAGCCAAAGTGACAAGTCAATTATCCGTAGCTGATGAACCCGTTGAAGAAAAATTTCTCGAAAAAGTAGAATCCCTTGAGGCCCAGACTGAGGTTGAAACAGGAGCGCTCGCGGTGGCCCCTCAAGATGTAGGAGAGATGATAACTTCTAAGGCGGCTTTCCTGGGTGTAATACTTTCAGAGCAACAAATTAATGACATAGCCGATAGTGTTGACACCTCAGCCAACACCTTTGACGAAATTCTTGAACAGGTAGAAACAGCACTACTGGCTTATGCTGACTTCTCAGCCAATCAAGTTGACGCAAAGATTGACCAGACCTTAACCAGAGTACAACAAAGGGTAGTTAATCGTCATGAACAAAGCAGAGACAAGCTATCTCGTGGGCTAACGGGCATTAGTGCGGCTTTGGAGAATAGCTGTAATCAAACTAAAAGTCAACTCTCAGGTATCCTCACTAGGCTCAACGCGGCTCAATAGCGACGACTTAACACTGCTTGAGTGCTTGCTAATTCGCTTTTACAGAATGAGCTACTTTTCAAGAATTGCTGTTAGTTTGGGTGCGCTTGCTGCTGTGCTTTTGCCCTTGCATTACTGGGTCTATCTGCCACTGAAAGAACATTCAAACTATCAGCAATATCTCAAACGGAAGTCAGCTATTGAGCAATATGTAAGGCGAATGGAGTATCACTGCACTCAAATTTTTACCCCATCAAAGGAATATCGCTGTGAAAAGTTCAATCAAGCTAAAGAATCTGGTAACTTCCAAATCACGCCACCTGGAACGTCAACTAAAAACTAAATTCAACGCATCTACTAACTTAGTAGTCAGAGCATTAACAGGTGATAAATCAGCATTAAAGCTGATAGGACAAATGGGTAATGACGGTGCGAAAATTAGTGAATTTGCCCCACAGGTTAGAGAGCAAATGTTAGCTGCCATCAAAGGAACTGAGGACTTAAATCTAGTCCTAAGCGACATTTACAAACAGGCTGGTGTTAGCGGCGAGAAGATTGAAAGAGCAGTGCAGTCAGCAATTTTAGCTGACACTCATCTAGCGAACATCCTAGAAGAAATGAAGCTTGATTTCGCGTCATCTCAGGATAAAGAATCGCTACGCCATCAACAAGCGACAGACCACATCAAACTCAAATCATGGGTTGAGAAACACATGATGCAAGTTGATGGCGAATATAAGATGTTGCAAACAGAATTGCAGACAGACATTAGACAACAAACAATTGACCTGCAACATGATAAGGAACTGGGTAAGTATTACCTAGAAATGGGTGATAACGCTCGTGATGATTTCAAGCCGAAAAAACAATATGTAGGGCGTTCGATAGTACAAAAAATCAAGGATGCTTTACTAGGTTTTTGACAGTTTTAGCCCGACATTCACCGCATAAAGTTACTGTCGGGCAATTAAATATCCTAACAGTAATATGAGCTACGATATTGATGAGAATGGACAAGAGGAATTAGTAAGCGAAATCGCTCCAGATACGCCCTTACCAAAAGACTTAATAGAACACCTGGAGTCACGCAAACAACACCGTAAAGATGTTATCAATACAACTGAAAAGTTGACCAGATTCTTTGTTGGCTGGTCGCTAAATTCTACGGGATTCTTGATAGCTAAATATCTATTAATAACTGGCGGTGGCGTTAACTTGTGGCTGGCAATTACGCTCTCCTTTTCTATATGCAGCATTGGCTCTCTGGCTGGGTTAACGGGCTTGAGAGTTAATTACAACAGTGAGGGATTAGAGGTAGATAATATGCAAAATTTGTTTAAAACTGCTGGTGGTTTGGTGTTTGCAGGTATCACAACTTGGTTAGCAGTTAAAGACTATCAATATTTTGAGAATTTGACTAAAGAAACAGTGAGCCAGATTAGCCAAGACATCCAAACCATTGAAAAACAGAATCCACAATCAGATCCTTGGTTAAGTATTGCAGTCGCGTTGGCTTTATTCGTTGGTTCCATTGCAATTATTTTTAGGGGACGAGAATGAAACAAGGTGTTTTCGAGTTAACGCTGGCTGGTGTGTGTGGTGTGGCCGCAATCATCGGGCTAGCAACATCGCAAACACGCCAGCCTTACGACCTAACACAAATTCAGTTCTGCCCAAGGTCAATTAATGGTGTACAAAGTCAAATAAAACTGGATAAGCGTTTTTGTAACCAGCCCCGTTTTGTCCTGACTGAAGAATGGCAACGTTACGGGCTGTATGGCAGCATCATTCCTTACAAGGGCGATGCAATTCAATGGGTGCGCGACTTGCCCACAGACAACCCTAATCAGTTGCTTGGATATGGGGTTGCGGTTATTGGGCTATGGGGTGTCGTGGGTTGTTTGCTCGTGCGTTCGCAACGGCTCAAGCGCACGGATTATGAATTGGGGGAACTTGAAAAGACTGGCGACTATGCAACTTGGCAGCATAATAAGTACAAACGTGAAATTAAGGAGCATTCGACACAGCTTTATACTGAACGGTTGAAAGATGGGCTGTCAGGACTGGACACAGAAGAACGCAAAGCCCTGGGATTGACAGATGAGGAAAATGAACGTGCTAAGGCACGTATCCAGCTAGAGGACTTTATGAAAGCCCGTGCTGTTAATCATTCTGTGATGGATAAAACCATTGCTGAGAACCTTCGAGACAGGGCGAAAGCTGACCAGGAACGCGGCAAGATTGAGGGGAAGACCAAGGGAGCGATCGCAAACAGCGACAGCAATCAATCTGTTGACCAGCAACGAGCAAACGAACTGATAGAAGCCCTCAAAGCTCATGAAGATGGTTGGTTGTGGAAGATTATCGACAACCTAACCCCACTGTGGTTAATTGGTCGCCAGGGGTCAGGTAAAACTTACACGAGCGCGGCTATAGCTCTTGTGAGAAAGCATTGTTTAGGAATTCCCATTTACTACTTAATTGACCGTCACGCGACTGGGGATAATTCTAAAGCATGGCGATATCTTGATACTCAAAACATTGCCGAGTCAGAGTTAGAAATAGGTACTGCCCTTGATGGGCTGTGTGAGCATTGGCTATTAAGAATTAAAGGTAAGAATGACTTAGAGCAATCTGCGACTATAACGCCTGAACAAGTGCTGATTGATGAGTACACTAACCTGAAATCATTAATTGGTGAACCCGCAGAAAACTTTTATAAACTGCATTTGACAGACACTAGAAAAGCAAAGGTTTATGTGACTGGTATTACTCACAATGACACGAATTCTAGTTATCCAGAAGGTACACAAGCAATGAGGGAGGCAGGTACAATCCTCATTCAAAAATTCTCGGCTAATGGTAAGAACCCACTGCCAAGAGTCAAGATTGTTCGGGGCTTGCTTGATGATAATGGGGAGGAATTAAAGGACGCGGAGCGTACACTGCCAAGCTGGTTTAATCCAGAGGATATTTACAACCATTTCAACGGTAAGCTGATTTTTTTTGATGGTTAATTGATGATTGATTAGAAAGCTAATTCACTGACAATTATATCTGTAAATATCAAAGGCTAACTGGCTATTAAAAGTCACGATGAAAACCAAAAATCCACTTAATTACCTTTCCCACACAAAAACCTATGCCTAACAATATAATCAAATTATTCAGGGATGCGGAGGTTATTGGGATAAAATTAGGTATACTCCGAAGTGGTATTGTTGCAATAGGAAACGCAAACAAAAATAAAAAAGTATGACGGTTAAAAGCTGCTGATACTCCTAGTGCAAGAAAGATAAAAAGCCAAACTGTGTTTATTAAGTTAGCTATATCTATAAAAGGTTGTAAGACATTAGTAACAGAAGTCATAATTTAATCTTGAAGATTTTAAGATATATAAAAAATCAAGGTTTACTTAGTTGTATTTTATAAATATTAACTGAGAATAATAATAGTGTATCTACGTAAACAATGAATTTGCTATACAAAATAACGATAAAATTAATAGTGAACAAGCAGCAAAATTACGGTTGTTTTAGTGAAGCGCGACTCCATTTATTACCAAATATTTAAACGCTTCCCTGCGTTAATTTTTGAACTCGTTGATGACCGTCCTGAACAGGCGCAGAATTATCGATTTGAGTCAGTTGAGGTGAAAGAAACCTCCTTTCGCATTGATGGGGTCTTTTTACCTCCAGAGGGTGCAACACCCAGAGTTATCTTTTTTGCAGAAGTTCAATTTCAGAAAGATGAAGGTTTGTATCATCGGTTTTTTACCGAATCAATGATGTATTTGAACCGGAATCGGTCTGAATACGATGACTGGTACTGTGTGGTAATTTTTCCATCACGTAGTTTGGAACCAAGCGATACAAGAACTCATCGAATGTTTTTCAACAGCGAACAAGTGCAGCGCATTTATTTGGATGAGTTAGGTAATCCCGATACTCTGCCAATAGGCATCAATTTAATGCAGTTGACAACTGCATCGGATGAAACGATGGCAGAGCAAGCGCGTCTATTGATTGAGCGAGTACAATTAGAGTCAACTGGCGCACTGCCGAAAGACGAGATAATAGATATTATTACGACAATTGCCGTTTACAAGTTTTCTTCGTTGAGTAGAGAGGAAGTGGAAGCTATGCTGGGACTGAACATTGAAGAAACACGAATCTACAAAGACTTGGAACGTCAAACCAAATTAAAAGCAGCAGCACGCTTTTTGAGCATGGGCTATAGCATCTCCGAGGTGGCAAAGGCAGTTGATTTATCGGTTGAGGAAATCACTTCTGAGGTGGTAAATTCTCAAACCAACGCAGAACAAGCAGAGTGAGTAGAAGAACGCACACGCTATCTTGGGGAACAGATGTAATCATGGCGTTCTGCATTAAAGAGGTAACGTCAGAGCAAAATAGGAAGTAGAAACCATGCTAGGACTGACTTTAGAGCAAACCAGGGTTTATCAGGAAGCGAAAGCTGAGGGACAAAAAGAAATATTGAAAGCAGTTGTGCCTCTGTTACTAAAAACAGGAATGAGTATAGAACAGATTGCTCAAGAACTTAATGTTGACGTAGAAGCTGTGAGACTTGCTGCACAGCAGCACAATAACGAGTAAGTAAACCCAAACTTACCAACTCCTATCAGTCCCAATCTCATGGGCATCGACTTCAATAAAGCAGTAATCCATGTCAGCATGAGAGTCCATTTCCCCAAACAGATCGTAAACTTGTTTGTTCAGGTCTTCATCGCTTTCATAAGGGATGGTGATAATATACTCGCAACCATTGGCAGTGGTTTTTTGAGCATTATAAAAAGCAAGGCAGAAACGCTCAATATGTTCTCGCACCTTCTTTTTACGCCGAATAAATTTATTATTATTTTCAACTCGCAACCACAACCGAATCTGTGCTGATTGCTTGACTATTCCAGTGTCAGGTTTTGCCTCATCTACAGATATTTTATTATGTAACTTCTCCTTTATCTGTAACTGGCTCTGTAACTCTTGCCTAACAGCTGACAATTCCGCCGTTAGGCTATCAACTTTCCCAAAGCTTGTGCTAACAATTCCGACTTTCTCTGTAACTCACTCTGTAAAGAGACTACTTCTGCTGTTAATTTCTCCACATCCTCTGACTTGGTTACAGACTTTCTCTGTGTAACTTTCTTTTTAGGAGTGGGATTGCTCAGTTGGTAGGCGATTTCATCTAACTTGCTGATAGATACATCTTCAGAACGTCCTATATAGCATTTTCTGAGAACACCACCAACTTTTCTGTAACCGTACCAGTAACTAGCTTGTCCTTTGCTTCCTTTTTCTTGACGAGCAGTGTACGGTGGTTCATTGTTATTGGGGACATAGCGAAAAGATTGTGCAGTCTCTAACCACTTCTGCCACTTCTGCCAGTGCTTATTGATTTCAATAATGTTCGTGCTGTTATGAGGTGAAAGTAACCCCTCTCCTACTACTGAAAGTTTACTCATCCTAGTTACCGATAATTTATCTGTAACTAATGTATCTTTAACTTAAACCCAACATAACTTCCATCCAGCCCTATAAGGTGGAAGTTTCAGGAAATTTTTTGCGTTGGGTGTTGTGAAATGTTGAACTATCTCACGCAGAGACGCAGATGCGGAGAGGAATAAGAGTATTTTTGATTTTTTTAACAATTGCTTTGCGAAAATTGCTGAGTCCGGTATGTTTTATTTCATAGCCAAACCTATAAGCTAGTAGGCTGGATGCAAAAACACGTAGGCGTAAGCCTTCTCAAAGAGTAACCCAACAGAGATATTATGGATAACTACAATTTTTTAGCAACGATGATCGTCTAATCTCGGCTTTTCAGGTTCTAAACGATAGCCCTTTCAAAAATTAAGCGATGAGTGAAAATAAGACAAATTTCTGGACTACTTTACCTGGAATTCTGACAGGAGTTGCCGCCTTTATCGCCGCAGTTACAGGACTAATAAATGCGGTAAAACCGCCATCGGAGTCGTTATCGGCAGAAAAGCGAGAAAAGACTGAATCGAGTTCAAGTAATTCTCGCGCACTACCTTTGGAAACTAAGACATCGCCAATCTCAACTTCTGGGGTCAAGTTTACCTGTGAAACGGCTGAGTATCTGGGTAAGTCTATTCCAGCTACAAATGTAGAAGGTAGTGAAACGATAACTATTCTTTACTGGAAACTAGACAATAATTATTTTGGTGAAAATTGGCTGCCAGAAAAAAGATGTCAAGAAGTTTCTAATCGCTTCCAACGCATCTATGATCGTGATGGTTTAAAATATTTAGTCGCTACGTTAGATACTTGGAAACCTAATCAAGAGATTCCCGTTATCTGTGGAGTTAAGCAAATAGGTAGTTCCTGTAAAGAAGATGATTTGCTGTTTACCTTGGAATCCAAAGATAATCCTGATGAGGTATTGCAGGATTTGTTAAACCGTCGCCAACTTCCTAGTAAAAATCCTCCTTTATTAAGAGGAGAAAATGCTCCTAAAACTTTTGCAGAAGGAAAGCGAGTTTATTATGATATTTCTGGACTTTTTAGTTCACCTAAACTAAGAAATAAGCCTGAAGAAAAGCCTGCATTTTAGGAATTGTTTATTAACGACTTTCACTGCCTGATTCACATTACTTTTCAAAGATATTTATTAAATATCGCTTCTTTTGTATATATCTATAAAATACAACAAACATGAAGCTGCATGCCATTAAAAAACATGGTCAATTGCTAGTATTTATAATAATACTAAGCCATTTATCTCTGCCTGTTTATGGACAGGTAGGACTGTCAGAACAAATATTTGAACAACCTGAATCTACTGAAAGAATAGCAAAAGAACTTAAAAATAAAAAGGAATTTTTGAAAAAATTAGACTTACTTGAATCTCCAAAAAAGCAAAAATTATTAATTAAGAATGAATCGTTTGATAGTTCATATTTTACTTTTGAACAATGCGATATAAGTGACCGGGCTGGGCAGAATGAAAAATATACTTGTCGAGAAGGTATTTTATCAAATATGTGTGACACTGAATTGATGTCAAATAGCGAAAATACCGAAATAATATTTTGTAAAGAGTATATTGACCTTGTTGCATCAAATCAGACTTATTATAATGAGCGAGGAAAAATTTCATCTGCAACCAAACTGTGTAGGACAATTGCTGACAAAAAGGAGCGGTTGAAATTTCTAGAGCAAGGTATACTAAAACAAACACTCCAATTTTGTAAGCAAGCTTTTCTGGGTAGCGAAAAAAATGTACAAATTCCTGATTTAAATTTACTACAAAATACGAATCATCTTTTCCATATTTTAGAAGAATATTCAGAAGCAAAAATTTTTTTTAATATTTTTTTGAATAAAACTAGAAAGAGGTTCAATGAAGAAATTATAAAATCAAATATTAAAAGTGGCTCGTATCCAAATTATGACAAAAGTTATATTTTTAAAGTAAGTATTTATTATCCATTATTAATCTTTATAGCAGATGTAAACTTTGCTACTGGAGACTTTAAAAAAGCTATCAATTTCTATCTTGAGGCAGATAATATCTACAAAAAAATCGACAAAGAAAATAGTTTTTACGATCATCTTATAGTTGATGGTGAGGATATAGAAACGGGAACGCTAACCCGTACCAATAGTTTTATTGGTGGCAAATCTCGTTTAGCTTACGCTCTTGCAAAACAGGGCAAAACTAAGGATGCAGAAAAATATTTATTAGAAGCAATCAATGAGTTGGAAAGTTCAATCATTAGTCGAAGGTATAGAGATGATGGGCTTGTACTTCAAGAACTAGGTTCACTTCTTTACAGCACTCAACAATCCTTACTTATTGACCGTAAAAAATACCAGAAAGCACTCGAAGTTGCAGATCGCTCCCGTTCCGTTATCTATTCTAACCATCTGCAAAGTAATTATTATCAACCTATTCCTATTTTGAAATTTGCTGAGATGCAGGATTTGGCAAAACAACAAAAAGCAACGTTGGTTGTATATTCTATTCCAGACTTACCCCTCTATAATTACAAGGAATTTCGAGGACAAGAAGACAGAATATTCATTTGGCTGATTCGTCCAGATGGAAAACTTAAGTTTCAAAATATTGATATTTCTTCAGTCCAAAAACTATCTAATTCTGCTATAAGTCTCAACTTAGCTAATGTAATAACTATAGTAATGACTATTTTTTCGATTGCTGGTATTGGTATTGCAGTCTTCCTTGTTTTTCGACAACAAAAACGCATCGCTATCATTTCAGGATTGATAGGTCTTAGTTTTGTGGTAGTCTCTTGTCAATCTTGGAGCAATATAACACCGAAGCCAGAATTACGAGGGAAACAAATATCAAATCAAACTGAAAATTTATCCAGCTTAATTCAAAATACCATTTCTACAATTAGAAGTTGTGTCATCAAAGAAGATTCACCAGATAACTGTAAATTAGCAGATAACTACTTACAAATTTTATATAACTTTCTTATCAAGCCCATAGAAAATGATTTACCCAACAGTCCTGATGAACAAATAATTTTTGTTCCTTATCGAGGATTACACCGCATACCCTTTACAGCACTTAAATCATCTGATAATCAATATTTAATAGAAAAGCATACTATCCGAGTTATTCCCTCACTTCAAACTCTAAAGTTTATTTCTAAAAGAGCTTCTAACACGATAAGAAACGGTAATGGATATTTAATTGTTGGGAATCCTTTGATGCCAAAGGTATCTTTTGGTAAATTTGGAGAACCAGAAACTATTCAACAATTACCAGCTACTGAAATTGAAGCAAAAGAAATTGCCAAGTTATATGGAACAAAGCCTCTGATTGGTAGGGATGCCTCTATTGATGCTGTAGAGAGCCAGCTTTTTAACTCAAAAATTATACATTTAGCAACGCATGGATATCTTAATGTTGGGAGAAGTAACGAGCCAGCACTTGTTTTTGCACCAGGAACGTCAGAGTTAGTTGAAAGTGATGGACTCCTATATCCATCTACGATATATAATAAGCGTTTGCTTGCAGAAATGGCAGTATTAAGTGCCTGTGATACTGGGCTAGGAATAGAAACTATAGAGGGTAACTTGGGAATGAATCGACCTTTTCTAGTTGCCGGAGTTCCAACAGTTATTTCTTCTTTATGGTCAGTTCCCGATGCTCCTACTTCAGAACTGATGATTCACTTCTACCAGAATCTAAGAAATACGCCAAACAAAGCAAAAGCCCTACGTCAAGCGATGCTGGACACTATAAAAAAGCATCCAGAACCAGTAAATTGGGCAGGTTTTACCCTCACAGGTTTAGCTGAACTACCCAAAGTTTCTACCTTTGCAAAACAGGTTATTGGTCAAATGTATTGTACCACTGGTGTTCAAGGTGGTGATCTTAGTGGCACGATTCATGATTTAACATCTGCTAAGTTGAATTCATCTCCAACGGGGTTTACTCTTTTATTAGATGTAGGAAATAATGATGGGAATAATAAGGGCGGTAAAACTGAGATCGGACTAGATCAGATTCGACTAGAGTTTGATGATAAACGAATGTTAGGGAATGTGGTTAGATGGTCTACTCGTACCACGATAGACTTCCTTGAAATAAAACCTGATGGTTCATTTAAAATTATTCTATATACGAGAAGAGGTGGGTGTTCATTTGAAGGCAAACTAGAATTTATGGGTGATACCAGGAGCAAATTACCGTTAGGAATTAAGCTAACAAACTTGAGGAATCCTGAAGAGTGAAATGAGTTCATACGATTTTTATACAAAATAAAACCGCAGAAGTTTTATATTTCTGTTTCCCTTCTCCACTCATTTTGTAAGGATTAAATAAAATCCTTTAACACTCAACTTCTACATCGCACCGCTATATCTACGCTTAGTTGCCAAACAGTTTAGTCTTGGCATCACCAAGAAATTGTAGTTTACCACTGATATCACAACCCTCACGTCTAGATATGAGCGTGCCACTAAAAGAACCATCTGGGTTAATTTTAATTGGCTTCTGCTGAAATCCTGGATCTATGTTCCAAAAACCATCATTTATGCTAAAAGACTGCAAAACAAGATCATTATTAAGCTTTAATATATGCTCGTCTCCTGACTCCACAATACGTAGATTAAATCCTTGAGGAGATGACTCAAGAGTCGCTTGCTTGATAGGTTTACTATTGATATTGATATCTGTAGCATTGAAAAGGCTGTAAAAATAAATCTTCCCAACTATTTGAGTTTTTTGGGAAGAATCAAAATTTGATGATGGTACTTCTGAAAGACCAATGAGTGTAAATCCAGCCCATTCAACTGGATTAGGATGTTCTTTCATTGTGGCAATCATGGCCTGTCGCAAAGCGTGTGCTTTATCAGGATTAGCCTTGAGATTTTCGTAAAACTTAAGCATCAAATCTTTCGTAGGAGCATCAGGAACTGACCAAAGAGAAGCAACGACACTGGGAATGCCTCTAACTAAAAAAGGACGAGCTAATCCTAGAACTCCTTCAGCAGTAATTTCTCCAGTACCAGTATTGCAGGCACTAAGCACGGCTAATTCACCAACCAATGGAATCTGGTAAAGTTCCTCGGTTGTCAGCAGCCCATCATCCTGTCCAGAAGGAGTCAAAGTCAAGACAGCAGTGGGAGTGATGTCGTCATCCTTAGTCAGAACATTCAGGAAAGCATGAGTAGCAAGATGAATGTACCTCGCATCACTAAGTTGCTTTAGTACGCTTGATTCAGTAGCTTGTTCCCCGATGAGTGGTGACGTATTGAAGAGGCTGGCAATTGCTTGAGCCTCCGTTTCCGTACCCGGTAGCGATTCTGGGGTAATGGATTCAAATAATAATCCACTAAAAGTTACTTTGGGCATTACAGGATTACCCACAACAAGATTCCGGGATGCTAAGAAAGGATTTTTCTCTGTTCTAACCTTTAAGATATTAAGCGATTTAATTGAAGGTGCAATGTGAATTGTATTCTTTTCTATTAGATACTTGTCATCTTTTTTCTTAAGAGCAGCAAAGGGGACTGTATATAACTCTCTATATGGTAAAAAGATAACGTGTGCTTCTGGATTGTCTGGAAGAAATGCTTCTATAGGCTGAATCAGAGTTTGGTATAACTGCTCAAGACAGGCTTTTTGAGAACTACAACTACTATTTTTAGTAAGCTCATTCGAGTTAGTCAAGGATGTGTACGTGCTACGTACTAACTCTAATAGGGTCAAGCTATGATGTTGACTTTGAGTTTCTCCACTAGACTGTCGGCAACTAAGTAGAGCAAAGTGTACAAAAAATGCAAAAATACTTATAGCAATATGTTCTTTTCGTAGCCTATTTTTTATCTGCAAAAACAACAAACATAAGGAAATGATAGCAATAGTACCACTTGTAAATATCCAAAATTGATTATTTTGAAATACTTGTGAAGTCGAACTAATAACAGTGGAAGCAATATCGACGTTACTAAAGTGTAATTCTCCATTTGGGTTAACTAGCCAGATGAAAACTTGTTCGCCAGATTGCTTTGACTGATTTAGTATCTTAAAGGGTGGTTCAAACCTCGAATATATTACAAAAGTTGAATTTTGGGATTTTGCCTCTGCTTGAATTTCAGAAAAGCTAAAAGGCTGGAATACTTTATCCCCTTCCTCACGAGAAAATTTTGATAACTGACCCGTAAACACGACAGAACGCGCTCTTTCTGCAAATTCTAAAGCTTCTTGATACTTACCCTGCTCGATTCGTAGTTTTTGGAGCGTGGAATAAACTGAACTATGACGATTTTGGACAGCAAGTTTGTCAGAGTCTTGTGGATTTGGTGGTAAGCCAGCTCCATTATCTAGCCACTTCAAGGCAGCTAGTAATTCTTTTTCAGCTTCCGCAAAATTACCTTTACGTAGCAAAGCATAACCAAGCTTAGTTAGTAGTCTTACAAACTTTCCACCATTTTCTCCAATATTTATTTCGGGACTGTATACGCTATCTCTGTGAGAACCAAAGTCTCGCTCTTGTAATCCTTCATCTTTGTTTTTCTGATAAGCTTCAATTGCTTTATCAAGAAGTCCCATTTCTATGTATGTGTCACCCAAAAGCTCTAAAATAGCTAACCTAATCCCCACTGCGGTTGGTATTTCTGAAGATTGTTCTATAGGATCTAAATTTTTAGTCAAATCGTTGATTTGTATACGCTGTAATTGTTCTTGCAAGAAATTGATAGCCTCATTATATTTACCTTGTTCGCGGTATATAATGTTAATTACTGAATTAGCGACAATCAAATATTCACTAGCAAGAGAATAACTAAATTCCTTATTGGGAGAATCAAAAGTATTTTTTAGAGACAAAGAATATTTTATAGTATCAGAACAATATTTTAAGGTATTGCTTTTATCTATAAACCTAAAGTCGTAGGAAGATGAACATCTTAGGGCTACCCCAAACCCTAGAGATTTCTTATTTTTAGAGTAACTAGAGATATTTTTGTTGAATTCTTTAAAATATTGTTCACAGTAATTAATTGCTTTATTCTTTTCATTAGCTTCTGAGGCTAACTTACACAGAGTTGCATAAACTAACTCTTTACAATATAAAGCCGCTTTATTATCTACATTTTTAGAGATTGGAATACATTTACTGTCTGAACTGTAGTTAAATAAAGGAGTATCCTGAAATTGGTCAGTAATAACCAATGCTTCTTTCTGAGAAGTTTCCCATCTTGTGAGTATTTCCAGAATCTTTTCTCCCTCGACAAGATTTCTTTTAGCAGTATCTTGGTTATCAATAAAATCGTAATTCTCAGTCCAAGGGCTAGTTCTTCCTTCAGGACTACTAGGACGATAAGATAAAAGTTCTTTAATTCTTTTAATGCTGTTATCATAATCTGTAGAATCTACGGAAGTCACCTCTTTTTTTGTCTCCTGCAATGGTGTAGGGATTGTGTTCTGCTCTTGAGCCAAAGTCAGTGGACTTGCGGTAACAATAATCGCGGTGCTTGCTACAGCACTAATGCTTTTCTGAATTAGTTTAAACACAAAAGATACTTTGGTAGTTTAATTACATATTGAATTGCCAGTTCTTCAAACAATAGACATACCACTATTCAATAAAAATGCAGTTTCGTGTTATGAACTATTTTTCTTTTCGCTTTATATAAAATTTCCTATAAAACCAGTCAGACAATAGCACGAAATGTCCCCCGCACAACTAGAAAGCTAAATTTTATTTACAGTTGATTTCCGTCTACACCATATCTAGACGTTGGCGCAGAGAAAAATGATATCGGTTTTGATAGCAACAATTGATCAACCAGGGGTGTAGAAGCGAGTATAGACAACTCAGACCAGCCCCAACATGAGCAGATCATATTGGAGCGGATCATACCTCTAAGTGGTCATCACACTGCAAGCATAAGGAAGTTTAATCAGCCAACGGAATAATGCGGTTTGTAGCGTTTGTGGTGTCGGGCTGAATGATAAGTCTAGTTTAAGCGGGTGTCATCGCCCACGAAACAATAGGGTTTTCGGGTAGTTACATTGTCTTCGTGGAGTTAGATCATGTAGGATTGGAGATTGGAGATTGCCGATTGCAGATTGGGGGAGTTATGGACAAGGAGCAGTTTAAGGGGAGATTGCCGATTGCAGATTGGGGGAGAAATGGACAAGGAGCAGTTTAAGGAGAGAACCCAATCGTTTGCTCTACGGGTAATTAATTTAGTTGAAGCTTTACCGAAAGACCAAACAACTTCACAAGTCATAGGCAAACAATTACTCCGTTCAGGAACGTCAGTAGGAGCCAATTATCGGGCAGCGTGTCGCGCCAAATCAACGGCTGAACTGATCACCAAGCTCAATATTACATTAGAGGAAGCCGATGAATCGCTTTACTGGATGGAACTGATTGTAAAGGCGAAATTGGTGGACTCTAACAAGCTTAAGAACTTGATGCAGGAAGCTAACGAAATTGTATCAATGCTGGTGTCATCTCTCAAAACCTTACGCTCAAAACCCAAAGATTCTCGAATTTATAACCCCAATTAATCAATCTCTTGCTTCAATCTTCCTTCTACAATCTCCAAAAACAATCTGCAATCTTCAATCTGCAATCTTCAATGAAAATAAACCGCTTCGGCAGAGCAGAAATCCTCAGCCCTGATCAAATCAATCTCCTATTTAATGAGGGCTTTGTCAACCCACGCGATCGCGCTTTGTTTGGCGTGTGCCTTTATGCTGCTTGCCGGATTAACGAAGCTTGCACGTTGGCAGTCAATGACGTGTTTGGCAGCAATGGTGTCAGAGGGGTGTTGGTGTTACGCAGCGTCAACACCAAAGGCAAGCGGGACACTAGGGAAATTCGAGTGCATCCCAAGCTGAAGCAGTATTTAGAAGAGTACAACCCGAACCGCCGCAAGGAGTTCTTGTTTCCGGGTCGGCATGGGTTGGGGCATATTCATAAGGTCAGTGCTGATAAAATCCTCAGAGATACCTGTGTGCGGCTGGGGATTGAGGGCGTTAGTACCCACAGTTTCAGGAGAACTGCGTTAACCAGGATGAGTGATGCGGGGATACCGTTGCGCCATATTCAGGAGATATCGGGGCATCGGACTTTGGCAGCTTTGGAGCGTTATCTGGGGGTCACTGAGAAGCAGAAGCAGAACGCTATCTCTGCTTTGGATTTTTGACGCACAATTTTCACGTCGCGTATCTCGACTCAACCCCAAGATCATCAAAAGTTGCCAAGAACCATTTAATGATTCAAGTCACAGAGAGACGAGCGACGATCTGGTACACAACACTGTTAGACCAGGAGTGCCTTTTTGAGGGCGGCATTTTTCGGCAGCATTTGGCAGGGAGGTGTCCCACAGGGGCGTTGGTATCAAATATGACTCCCGAATAGTCTCTACTGGTTCCATCCACTCTCCATCCCACGTGATGACAGAATTTGTCCCAGGCTTCCGAATCATATTGACCGGGTTTGCCGCCGACTTCAAGGTAAATTTTTCTCTGAACGCTGAAGCCAAAGTGTCCATTGCTAGATTCTACCCAAAGTTCGTTAATAATACGTAAGTCTGTATCAGGAATGTTGTCAATAGATGTCTTATCTAGCCAGCCCTCTGTTTGTCTGCCAGATGCTTCCAGCATGACAGCCAAAGTTTCTTCATCTGCTTGTTTCCAATTCTGGGTTGCAAGCAAGTTGCGGAGTTGAGTGTAGTCTATGGCGCGTTGTATGCTTTTAGGTTCAGAAATTACAGGTATAGACTGGGCAGATTGCAACTTGTTTTCAATTTCATCTAGCCTGTCATTAAGTCGTCTTAGCTCAGTTTCCTCATTTTTAATCTGCTGTTCGTATTGAAACTTCCGTGATGGGTCAGTTTCAATAACAAAAGCATTTCGCAGTATCGTTATTTTTTTACTTTGGAGTTCATAAGATTGTTCAAAGGAAATTTTTTCTTGTTCCAATCTACGCCGTTGCTCATTTGATAGCATATTAAGCACTTATAAGAATAGAGTTGTTAATGAACTTGTATTACCGATAACAAAGCGATGCCATTGGATTGGGGGTTGCTGATGCCATACATTCAAGCCTCACTCAGAGCGAATTTCCCCATGTAGCCGAATGTGTTCAACTAACCGCTTGGTTTCCCCACCAGCTAATTCTAGTTCTCTAACATTGCCCACCAAAATAAACAATTCTTTAGCCCTACTAACGGCTGTATTCAGTAAATTGGGTTTACGGTTGAGGAACCAAAAACTATGCTCCTGGTGACACTGGTAAGGAGAAAAGATAATAGCTGCTTTCTCCCCACCTTGAAAATTATGAACCGTACCAATATCATCCCAACAAAAGTTTCGCCAACGGTTAGAAAGCCGATACTTGAGCGCGTTAGCTTGCTGCAAAAACGGCGACATTACCCCAATTGTCTTTGAGTTGTCATCCGCGCTAACAGAGTAACCTTGCTTTAGCAAGGACGCTATTACAGCTTCTACAGCGTTGATTTCTTCTGGATTAGTGTTATGGGTGTGGCTTCCCTGAACATGGTAAGCCAATAGATGCGGTTTTGTTGCCGTCTGGTGATTATTGGAAAGGATTTGCAGACCACCGGGATAATTGGGACTGCAAAACTGGATAATGTCTGGGGTGCAACGGTAATGATTTCTGAGGATAATGCCATTGCCATTGTCCCCTTCAGTACCACTAGCACCAGCAGCACGATGATAAGCCGTAGCTGTGTATTTAGCAGTAGGGGCATAGCGATAATAATCTTCATTCCTCATGCCCCGCTCCAGAAAGGCAGTTTTGAAATATTGCTTGATAGTATCATCGCTCATATTAACGATTGGCTCAATTTGTTGGGGGTCGCCTGCGACTACTGCCCTTTGCGATCGCACCAGCAAAGGAAATAATTGGTGTATGAGAGTTGTCCCGGCTTCATCCACCAGTGCCAGCTTGATGATATTAGGCTGAAGAATTGGCAACATATTACGCATTGATTGGAGGGTGGAGGTAATGACAGGGAAAATCAAGCTCAAATCACAGTAGATGGCATCACTATCAGTTGACAGTTTTAGCAATGCCTCTCCATCCCCTGCTAATACGCTGCCGTAAGTTTCTAATGCTCTCATAACGCTATCCTTGCGTCGGAGGACTTCTTGCAACAGAAACGCCCAGGCACGTTGAAATAGTTCTAGCTGCAATTGGTGATAGTCACGATAAAAACGACTGTAAAAATCCGCTTGGGGGTAACTATCAAGTTGTTTTTGGATTTGTTGCTTTTGAGCTTGCTTTAGCTCTAGTTCCTTGGTTAAAGCCGTTATTTGGCTTTGAATTTCGCTTAATGTCCGGTTAAGATTCCGCCATTGCCGTGAGAAACCGATTTTTTGGTTAATAGAGGTGATTGCTGTGGTTAAACTGGAGGGGTCAATGGGTATTTGAAAGGGATGCGCTGTAGCCAAGGTGTTTAAAACAGCCGCGTTTACTCGATTCGCCAAACGCTGAAAAATTCGCTTATTAGTAGTAGCATTGAGCCAGTCCAAGGCGCGTTTTGTAATAGAGTCAGAATCTTTTGGCAGTTCGCGTTCTGCTTGGAATAACGCAATTTGTATCTGTTCGTAAGCATCAATGGGAAAATTTTCGTAAGCAGCCAAACTTGATAGCTGTTCAGTTAGGGCTTCTAGGGAGGCAGACTTAGCAGCAATCTCGTTATTGAGAGATTGGATTTCTACATCCAATTGCGATCGCCGTTCAGCATCAATGACTTTTTGAGCAGTATTCAAGCGGTCTTGCTCTTGGAGTTGTTGAATTTCACTCTCGGCTTGGAGTAATTCGAGTTTGGCTTGTTGCCAAGAATCTTGGTTAAATTCAGCATTACGGAGCCAATCTTGGGTTGATTGCAGTTTGGGTAAGGTTTCCTTACGGATATTAGCTTGATTGCCACCTGGAAGATAAAACTGTTGAGCAGGAGAATTTATAGTCAGTCGTTGTTGAAATTTTTTAACGGTGCTGTTATTAGCGCCGACAAAGAATATTAAATTATTTACATCATCAAGACCGCGAACAAGTCGTAAAGCCCGATTTACTACTTGCTGTGCTATTAGGTGCAGAAACACCTCGGTTTTTCCATTCCCCGGTGGCCCACAAACAGCAGTTAGTAAATTCTCCTGGGCGTGTTTGAGGACAGAGGCTTGAAATTCATCAGGCGCATGGGACGGGAAAGCACCCCAGAATATCACCTCATCTCTGGGTAATTGTGGCTGACCACAGATGTACTGCATGGCTGGGTGAGTTTCAGTTAGCCATTCTGCCTTAGAGTCAGGTTGTTGCAGTTCCTTGAGTATTTCCTGTATGTCTTGCTTAAGGAGGGCGTTATAGGGTGTAAAGTCGCAGCGTAGCAAATAAGGTTGTCGAGAGGTTTTGTAGTTTC
>VFQR01000752.1_pt1 | contig 34649 bp, 8 predicted proteins | sample 3512321 | NCBI WGS metagenome assembly VFQR01 (sample SAMN10412374, study PRJNA504923) | tailings metagenome | isolation source: Relicate 3 Philex TSF1 revegetated site | place: Philippines: Tuba, Benguet | collected 2017-08-29 | reverse complement strand
TGTCGTTCAAAGGGATAAGTAGGTAAAGGGAGACGATGCCGCCGTTCATGAGTATAAAATCCTGACCAATCTATTTCTACACCACCCAACCACACCCGACCTAATGTTTGTAATAAAAAGCCTACATCCGATTGTTCTTCCTTAGCATGACGCAAGGAAGTCAGCACCTGTTGTTTTGCATCAGATTTGAAATGCTGTGTTGCGAATGTGCTTAAGGTTCGTCCCGGCCCTACCTCCAGAAAAACACCTTCAAACTGTTGCAAAAGTTGAGATATACCATCCGAAAATCTCACAGTTTGCCGCAAATGCTGACTCCAGTAGTTGGGATTTGTGGCTTGCTCGTCTGTAATCCAACTGCCAGTAACATTGGAAATGAAGCGAATTTCTGGCGGCTGGAGTTTGACTTTTTTCATAGCTTGCACAAATGCCTCCAACATGGGTTGCATCATCACAGAATGAAAGGCATGGGATGTGTGCAACAGCCGACATTCAATCCCTTGAGAGGATAATAGGTTTTGGAGTGTGGCGATCGCTTCAACAGTACCAGAGACAACGCACGAAGACGGACTATTAATAGCTGCTATCTGTAAAGACCTAGTATAGAACGCGTTCACGTCTAAAATAGATTGCACATCTTTTTGTGGCAGTGGAATCGCCAGCATACTCCCTGTGGGCAACTGTTGCATTAGTTGTCCTCTTGTTGCCACAATCGCTAAAGCATCTTCTAAAGAGAACACACCTGCGATCGCAGCTGCGACATATTCCCCAATGCTGTGACCAATCATCGCCTCTGGATGCACTCCCCATGACATCCACAACTTAGCGAGTGCATACTCGATGACAAACAGTGCCGGTTGAGTAATTGCTGTTTGTTGTAGTTGCTGCGAAGCTTTTTCGATTTTGTCTTCGCTAGGATAGAGTACATGGCAAAGATCAAGCCCTAAATGTGGTTTGAGAATTTCTGAGCAAATATCCACTTGTTCGCGAAATGTCGGCTCAACCTCATAGAGTTCCCGCGCCATATTTACGTATTGTGCCCCCTGTCCAGAAAACATAAACACGACTGGACGGTTACAGGGCTTCTGGTAGTGGGTAAAAACTCGTTGCGGATCTAGCGTAGTCAGTGCTTTGAGCGCGTCGCCGAGGTCTTGGCAAACCACCATCAAGCGATGGTCAAAAGCCCGACGACCTACTTGTAGGGTATGTACGACATCAGCAAGAGTAATATCAGAATGCTGCTTTAAATGCTCAACTAGATTAGCTGTTGTAGTTTCTAAGGCTGTGGTTGTCTTAGCTGACAACACCAGCAATTGCCAAGGGCGGGATTTTCCTGAAGGCTGGAGGGTTGGGGGTTCTTCCAAGATGACATGGGCATTAGTACCCCCAACTCCGAAAGAACTGACCCCAGCGCGACGAGGAATCCCGTTAGTTTTCCACTCCGATAACGTATTATTCACGTAAAAGGGGCTGTCGGCGAAGTCTATTTTCGGATTCGGTTGTTCAAAGTGTAAGCTGGGAGGAATTAATTTGTGCTTGAGCGCCATCACCGTTTTAATTAAACCAGTCACACCAGCAGCGATATTTAAGTGTCCGACATTAGCCTTTACGGATGCGATCGCACAGAAACCTTTTTGGTTGGTACTAGTTTCAAACGCCTCCTTGAGGGCACTAATTTCAATCGGATCTCCCAAAGCTGTACCAGTTCCGTGAGTCTCAATGTAGCTAATTGTTTCGGGAGTAACTACTGCGATCGCCTGAGCCTCAGCAATCACTTTAGCTTGACCATCTACACTAGGAGCTGTGTAACCCACCTTAGCCGCACCGTCGTTATTGATTGCTGAACCTTTAATCACTGCATGAATGCTGTTGCCATCCGCCAAAGCATCTTCTAATCTCTTGAGTACAACAATACCCACGCCATCGCCGAAAATAGTTCCCTGAGCTTTCGCATCAAAGGGGCGACAGTGACCGTCAGGAGAAGTTATACCCCCTTCTTGATAGAAATAACCTTTATTTTCCAAAGACTGTATTGAAATACCACCTGCCAAAGCCAAATCGCACTCGTAATTTAGTAATCCTTGACAGGCTGAATGAACAGCCACCAATGAAGTAGAACAAGCTGTGCTGATGTTGAGACTTGGGCCTTTCAGATTCAACTTATATGAAACTCTGGTTGCGGCATAGTCCTGACCATTGCTAAATAAAATTGAGGAACCCATCGATTTAACTAAATCAGGGTTGGAAGTCAGTATATTTAGCATATACATACTCAGGTTACTTCCCACGTAAAAACCAGTCAACTCTTTGTCTGTTCTAGGGTCATAACCAGCATTTTCCAGCGCTTCCCAAGCACACTCTAGGAGAATACGGTGTTGCGGGTCCATGATTTCAGCTTCCCTTGGTGATAAATCGAAGAAGGGAGCATCAAACATCTCAATGTCAGACAAACGAGCAGCAGCTTTGACATAGTTAGGATCGCGCAACCATGCCGAATCTATGCCTGAAACTTCTAATTCTTCATCACTGAAAAAAGTAATAGACTCCTTGCCATTGCACAAATTCTCCCAAAATTCACTAACACTTTTGGCTCCTGGAAAACGACCAACCAGACCAATGATGGCTATACCTTTGATGGAATCGTCGATTTCATGATTATCCATCTGCCTTCCTCCTTTGTTGCATTAATTGTCTTTTTTCTTGTATAGCCAATTCTTTTTTGCTGGCACGTTCGTTAACTTGTTGAAGTTTTGCGGTTTTAACTTTTTTCTCACTGAGATATTTTGTCAGCCCACTAATGGTTGAATATTTAAATAAATCAGCAATTGAAAGGTTTTTGTTCAGCGTTTTTACAAGTTGATGATGAACCTGAATGATTAATAGTGAATCTCCCCCTAATTCAAAAAAGTTATCATAAAGACCAATATCTTTTATCCCTAAAATTTCTTGCCAAATGTTAGCAATTGTTTGCTCGATCTCATTTGTGAGAGGAATATATGGGTTTTGTAAATCGGGTCTGGGATGGAGCGCTAATGAATTTGTTGGTTGCTCAGATGCTTGTTGTTGAAAAGATTCAAGCTTAATCCATTGGTCAATCCTAGCTTGAAGCTCTCCAGTTGAAACAACTAGATGATTGAATTCACTACAGTTTAAAATTCTTTGAAAAGCTTCTATACCTTCTTTGGGACTAAACCCAAATTCGGTTAAGCTTGTGCCCACAGATGTACTCTGGTTACTTTCTTTTTCTAGTTGCCAACTATCCCAATTTATGCTGCTCCATGAGACAAGATGCTTTTGATTATGTTGGTGTACAAAAGCATCCATGAAGATATTCGCTGCCGAGTAAGCAACATATCCTAATCCTCCTAAAACAGATGATAAGGAAGATAGTAGTAAACAAAAATCAAGCTCTTTATCTTGCAAAATTTTGTTTAATACTAAGAGTCCGTGTACTTTTGGCTGAAATTGCTGTTCACAATCTATTTGAGTGATATTTTCAATAGCTGCAAAAGACTTGTCTTTGAGAATTCCAGCGGCATGAATAACACCATTTAGCTGACCAAACCTTGACTGAGCTTGAGCGATCGCGGCTTGCATTTGTTCTATGTTGCTTACATCAGCGCTCACTACTAAAACTTCTCCACCCAACTCTTCGAGTTCTTGCACTTTGATAATCTTGCGACTAATACTATCAGTCTTATTGTGAGTTGCTAACCACTGTTCCCAGTCGTCTCGCTTAGGCAAAGTTGAACGACCAATCAACAGCAGTTTTGCTTGTACAGTTTGAGCTAAGTATTCTGCCATCACAAGTCCAATACCTCCAAGTCCACCTGTAATTAGATAGACTCCACCTTGCCTTAATCGCGGTGTTCCGATCTGAGTTTGCTCAAAGCGTACTGGCTCAAAACTTTGCACCCAGCGATTCATACCCCGATAAGCAATCACTTTCTCAGAATTGACAGTTGATAATTCTGTCAGCAATTTTTTTACAAGTTTTTCTTCTTGGCGACTTCCTGGTGAGGGAAGAATCACATCAATACTATGACAACTTATATTTGAGTATTCTTGGGATATGACTTTAATAGGCCCAAGTAAGGTTGCTTTTTCTGGACACAGTATTTCACTTCCTATAACTGGCTGGAGGTTGTTAGAAATAACTGTAATTTTTACTGCAAAAGATGTTTCCTGTTGTCCCAAAGCTTGGGCAAGAAATAACAGGCTGTAAAATCCTGTTTGTTGAGCTTTATTAACTTCTTCAATTTCTAATTCTTTCTCAATAACAGGTGTGACGTTCCACAAATGAATAATGCTTGTTGGTAATTTTTGTTGTGTTAAAAGTTCTTTAATTAAGGTATTGTAATCGTGATTGCGATCGGGATTGAGGGTATACTGACAATTGTCTAATTTTGTGAAATTTGCCCCCACTTTTATGGTAATAACATCTTGTTTTTGTTGTTCCAGTTGTTTTACCAGTTTAGTACCCAAGCCACACTCATCAATAAACACCAAAACACACGATTTTTGAGATCCTAATGCTTTAGGTTTGAGCGGTGTTGGGGGTAAAGATGGTTTCCAAAACGGAATGTAAAACCAGTCGGCTATATCAGGTTTTTTGCCCAGAAATACCGGAGTAAAATGGCGATCAATTTCTTGTTTCTGGGGTTCAATCCAGTATCTTTGTCGTTCAAAGGGATATGTCGGCAAAGGCAGACGATGACGCTGTTCATAAGTATAAAACCCAGACCAATCTATTTCTACTCCAGCCAACCACAACCGACCTAATGTCTGCAATAAGAAGCTAACATCTGATTGTTCTTCCTCGGCATGGCGTAATGAAGTCAGCACTAGCTGTTTTGTATCAAACTCTAAATGCTGTGTTGTTAATGTGCTTAAGTTTCGTCCTGGCCCAACTTCTAAGAAAATTCCTTCAATCTGTTGTAACAGTTGAGATATCCCATCTGAAAACATCACAGATTGCCACAAATGTTGACCCCAATAACTGGGATTTGTAGCTTCCTCGTTTGTAATCCAATTGCCAGTGACATTAGAAATAAAGCGAATTCGTGGCGGGTTGAGTTTCACTGTTTTCACAGCCTGGACAAACGCCTTCAAGATGGGTTCTACGATCGCAGAATCAAAGCCATCAGATGAAGGTGAAATCGCTAGCATCCTCCCTGTGGGCAACTGTTGCATTAGTTGTCCCCTTGTTGCCACAATCGCTAAAGCATCTTTTAGAGAGAACACACCTGCGATCGCAGCTGCGACATATTCCCCAATGCTGTGACCAATCATCGCCTCTGGATGCACTCCCCATGACATCCACAACTTAGCGAGTGCATACTCGATGACAAACAGTGCCGGTTGAGTAATTGCTGTTTGTTGTAGTTGCTGCGAAGCTTTTTCGATTTTGTCTTCGCTAGGATAGAGTACATGGCGAAGATCAAGCCCTAAATGTGGTTTGAGAATTTCAGAGCAAATATCCACTTGTTCGCGAAATGTCGGCTCAACCTGATAAAGTTCCCGCGCCATATTTACGTATTGTGCGCCCTGTCCAGAAAACATAAACACGACTGGACAGTGACTTGGCTTGTGGTGGTTAGTAAAAATCCGATCTGGGTTTTGGGAGGTCAGCACTTTCACCGCATCATCTATATCATGGCAAACCACTATGCGGCGATGTTCAAAAGCCCGACGACCCACTTGTAGGGTGTAAGCCACATCCGGTAGGGTAATATCGGGATGTTGCTGGAGGTGAGCAACTACATTGGCTGTAATACTTTCTAAAGCTGTGCTGGTTTTGGCGGAAAACAGCAACAATTGGTAGAGGCGAGAAGTTCCAGATGGTTCAAGAACTGGAGCTTCTTCCAGGATGACATGAGCATTTGTCCCCCCAATACCGAAAGAACTCACTCCAGCGCGGCGAGGAATCCCGTTGGTTTTCCACTCAGATAATTGAGTATTGACGTAAAAAGGACTGTTGGCAAAATCTATTTGAGGATTGGGCGCTTCAAAGTGCAAACTGGGCGGTATTTGTTTATGTTTTAAGGCTTGGACAGTTTTAATTAAGCCACTCACACCTGCTGCTGTATTTAAATGTCCGATATTAGTTTTAACTGAACCAATGGCACAGAAGCATTTTTTGTTTGTGCTGGCACGAAATGCCTGTGTGAGAGCGGCAATTTCAATCGGATCTCCTAAAGAAGTTCCGGTTCCGTGTGCTTCAATATAAGTGATAGTTTCAGGTTCAACTCCAGCTAAGACAAGCGCCTCTAAAATTACCTCTCTTTGACCATCCACGCTAGGAGCCGTATAACCAACTTTTAAAGAGCCGTCATTATTGATAGCCGAACCTTTGATTAGTGCATGAATACAATCACCATCTGCGATCGCATCCTCTAGTCGCTTCAACACTACAACACCCAAACCATTACCGAAAACAGTTCCTTGAGCATTAATATCAAAGGAGCGGCAATGTCCATCAGGAGAATTGATTCCTCCTTCTTGATATTGGTAGCCAACTTTTTGTGGCACTTGTATCGAAACGCCACCAGCCAGAGCAATATCACTTTCGCCATTCGCCAAACTTTGACAAGCTAAGTGAATGGCAACTAATGACGTAGAACAGCTAGTTTGAACATTGATACTTGGCCCTTTAAAGTTTAATTTGTAAGAGATTTGTGTAGGTAGATGGTCTTTATCATTTCCAATAGAAATTTGCAAACTGTCTGTAGATTTGAGCAAATCCTGGTTTGGATAGAGGTTTGAGAATAGATAGCTACTGACAGTTCCACCAGCGAAAAGACCAATTTGACCAGCATAATTTTCTGAATTATAGCCAGCATTTTCTAAAGCTTCCCAAACAGATTCTAGAAAAAGACGGTGTTGTATGTCTGTAATTTCTGCTTCTCTGGGAGTAAAGCCAAAAAATGCCGCATCAAATGATTCTATGTCTTCTATGACAGTGCCTGCTTTGACATAATTGGCGTCATTTAAAACTGTAGAGTCTATTCCAGCAGATACGAGTTCTTCATCAGTAAAAAAAGAAATAGTCTCCAACCCATCTCGTATATTATGCCAAAAATTATCGACGTTTCCCCCCCCAGGAAAACGTCCTGCCATACCAATTATGGCTATTGCATCTTGAAAATTTAAGGTATTAGAATCATTTGTCATATTTAAAAACCGATCGTGTTTTATTTAGGTCTGCTCTCTAAACTAAGTATTTTTCTAATCAATAGAATATGACTCCTGTTCGATTTTTAAATAAAACTCAGTATATCTTTCTTCCCTATTCCCTATTCCCCATTCCCGATTCCCTAGCAATGTGAATCTGATCGTTTAAAACGGCGTCGATATCATCTTCAGTAGTTAGGGGATTAGCAATCACCGCACGCAGGGCCAAAATAGAAATTTCTGTGCCAAAGCAAGTAGTTGTTTTCGTCGTCCGTGAGATAAAAGTACGACCAGCTTGCCGCTGGTTTTTCTGAAGACGCTCATTCAATTGATCGATTAGTTGATTGTCAGTTTCACTCAACTGATTTATGCTACTAAGCCCTCTCAATGACTCCGGGATATAGCGATAGATTAGAAGATTTATATCCGGTTCTGCTAGCAACTCAAACTCTGGCATAGCACGGATACGCTCTGCCATATATTGAGTTTTCCGAATTCCCTCATCAATCAAAAATTCATATCCCTTAAGTCCGATTAGATTTAGTCCAGCATGTAAAAATAAAGCCATACCAGGTCGAGAACCTTCTAGGGCACGTTTACCTAAATCGAATGATCCCTCCCGCATAGTGTAGCTAGCCTGTTTTTCGATCGCTTTCGCTAAATGCGGATCGCGTAGAAAAACCATACCAATTCCCATTGGTAAATAAAGTTGTTTATGTCCATCAATAGTTACTGAATCAGCCTGTTCAATACCAGCAAGTTTATGGCGATGTTGTTCAGAAAAAATGAGTGGCCCGCCCCATGCAGCATCTACATGAAAGTGAACATTAGCATCTTGTGCAATCTCTGCGATGTCCACAAGGGCATCAACCCCACCAGAGTCTGTTGTCCCAGCAATGCCTACGATCGCAATAATATGTAGTTTCTTTGCACGACAATCGGCAACAGTTTGACGCAGTTCCTTTATATTGACTCGATTGTTACAATCAGTAGATACTCTAATTAAACTATGGATACCAATGCCTAAAAAGTCCGCAGCTTTATCAAAAGAGTAATGCATTAAATCTGAGCCAATAATCACCGCTCCTTTGTAGCCATAGAAATCTAAGGCTGCGGCTAAACCTTCTTTTTCTACACCAGAAAAGCCATATTTTGCTCCCAAGGAAGCATTACGGGCACACCAGAGGGCTGTGATATTTGCTACTGTTCCTCCCGAAACTAAGATTCCTAATGTACTTTGACTATTTTGAATGTACTGTGTGTAGAAATTATCAGAAAAATTGTAAATCAGTCGATGCATCATTGCCAAAGCTTCACGTTCATAGAAGCTTAGGGCTTTAGCGGTTTCTATCTTAACAGCGTTTTGATTCATCGCCGTCATCAGTTTCGCTAGAGGCCCCACAAAACTAGGGAGCGCAGAGGTCATGTGACCAATAAATCGTGGGGAAGATATATGTATTGAATGGGCGACAACATTGTTAGCTAAGTAATTGAAATAGCTTTCAAAAGTTGCAGGATCAACAGGGGCTTTACTATTAGTGAATTTTTCCACTAAACAATCAAGCTTAATATCAGTATTAGCATTAATTTCACCTAAAAAATCATCTACTAAAGTAGCAACCTGCATATCCATATTTCCCTCTATTGAGGATGATTTACTTGATGGATAAAATAGTTGCATTACTTTTTTCTCTATCCCATAATGCAATATTGGTTCTGTCAGCATTAAGTTATTTTGATTAGGCATTTCTTGTTTACTAAGTGTCATGTTTTATCCTCGAATAATCTAATACTTTTACTCTCTGAATTTTTTCATAAATAATTTTTTATCTATGAAATTGACTTCTAATAGTCAAAGAATAGCCTTTTTGAGCTATTGAGATGGTAATCCTTTTTTATTTGCCGCTGCCCGGTGATTTTGCCTAGCTTGTTTTTGGCGCTTTATTGCAACCGTCCTGCTTTCAGTTCGGTGAGAATGTTGTGAAAAAGCAAGTTGCTCACTTTGCTCTTGGCTTAAATACTTAGACATCTGGCTGATCGTGGGATATTGAAACATTTCAACATAGGATAAATCTCGCTGAAATATTTTTTGCATCTTGCTATGAACCTGAATCAAAAGTAAGGAATGACCACCAAGTTCAAAAAAGTTGTCATGGATACCTAAATCCTGAATGTGAAGTACTTCTTGCCAGATATTTACAATGGTTTGCTCCACTTCATTTCTAGGAGCAACATATACTGTATGTAAGTTTGGTCTTTGATAGCTTGAGAATAAGTTTGCCTGGTTCGAGAATTCTGTATCTCGTAAAGATTCCAGCTTAATCCATTGGTCAATTCTAGCTTGCAAGTCTCCAGTCGAGACAACAACCTGAGATACTTTAGACATTGATAACACGCGTCTAAAAGTTTCTACACCTTTCTTTGGCGTCATGAAAAATTTAGGCAAAGTTTGTTCAATATCTGTATCTTGTTGTTCTTCCCTAATGCCCCAATCATCCCAGTTTACACTAAACCAGGGGCAAGAATTAGTAGTCTGGTTATGCTTATGAACAAAGGCATCCATAAACAAGTTCGCTGCGGTGTAGGAAATAAATCCTAAACCTCCTAACACAGATGCTAAAGAAGAGGTTAATAGACAAAAATCAAGCTCTTTTCCTTGGAAGAGTTTATCTAATAAAAATACTCCATATACTTTGGGTTGAAATTGCTTTTGAACTTCAGCTTTAGAAGTATGTTGAATAGAATGAAGTACAGTTTTGAGATTGCCCGCAGCATGGATGACAGCATGAATTTTACCAAAGCGCTCAGTAGCGATCGCGATCGCATTCTGCATTTGTTGTTCATCTACCACATCGGCGCTGATTACCAAAACCTCAGCACCTAAAGCCTCAAGTGCTTGCACTCTGCGGATCTGCTGGCTGACACGATCTTGTTGATCGTGATTCGTCAACCATTGACACCACTGGTTTTTCTCAGGAAGACCCTTTCGCCCCAGCAAAATCAATTTAGCTTGTACCGTCTCGGCTAAATATTCCGCCAGTGCTAAACCAACCTTACCAAGTCCACCAGTGATTAGGTAAACGCCTTCTTTCCTCAACCTAGTTTTGCCAGCGATCCTCTCTTCTAAGCGAACGGCTTCAAAGGTCTGTACCCAGCGATGATGTCCCCGGTAAGCAACTATTAAGTCTGTTGGCTGGGCTGTAAATTCTGCTAGTAAGTTGTCTATCAGTTTTTGTGATGCGGTGGTTCCAAATTCTGGAAGCACGACATCAAAGCTATAGCAGGCGATATTGGGATATTCCTGTGGAATCACTTTGCACGATCCTAACACCGTGATTTTCTCAGGACATAACCTCTCATCGCCAGTTACATCGTGTACATCGCTGGTGACGACCATCAACTTGATAGGCTCAGTCATATTCCGTTCTGCAAGTGCCTTTGCCAAGAACATTAGACTGTAAAAACCGAGATTCTGGCAATCTTCAAAAAACTCATCCGGTGACTTGTTGCTGGGCAAAGTAGCGTTGGGTGTAACGCTCCAGAAATGGGCGAATGCTTGGGGGGTCAAATCTTGAACTTGGAGCGCTTCTAATAAGGCATTATAATCACCCGGTTGCTGGGGATTAATAGTATATTCCCGGTCATTGAGTTGGGCAAATTGCTCTGCTATCTTGACAATAATTACATCATGACCATATTGTTCCAGTCGGTTTGCGATTTCGGCTCCAACTCCATAGGCATCGACAAAGACCAACCAGCATGACTTTTGCTTTACTAGTTCTTCTTGCTGAAAAAGCTCAAGGGGCATGGATTCTTTCCAACGAGGAACATAGAACCAATCAGCAATATCTGGCTTTATCTCTAGCGTTTCTTGCGGTACCGTTGCTAAGGCAGCTTTTGGGTTTGCCTCAATCCAGTAGCGCTGACGCTCAAAAGGATAGGTTGGTAAAGGAATACGATGGCGTCGTTGATTGGCGTAAAAACCTGACCAATCCACTTGCACCCCCACAAGCCACAGGCGACCCAAGGTGTTGAGGAAAAATCCTGCATCCGAGTGTTGCTCTTGTGGATGGGGAAGTGAGGTGAGCGCTGTCAATTCTTCTATCCAATGTTGTTTGGCAAAAGTGCTTAACGTCCGTCCAGGCCCTACTTCCAGTAGGACGCGCTCATGTGCTTTAGTTAACTCAGCAATCCCCTCACTAAAACGCACAGGTTCCCTCAGATGCCTTGCCCAATAGTTGGGGTCTGTTGCTTCGGCTGTTGCGATCCAAGTCCCAGTCACATTAGAGATAAATGGAATTTGGGGAGAATTGAGTTTGACTTTTTGTAACGACTGGATGAAAGGCTCAACGATGGGTTCCATCATCTGAGAATGAAAAGCATGGGAAGTATGCAGCCGCCGACATCCTACGCCTTTTGCTTGTAATTGCTGTTGCAATTGTTCCACCGCTGCTGTTGGGCCCGAAACCACACAGTAGGAAGGTGCATTGATTGCAGCTAAAGATAATTCCTGCAAGAGCAAAGGTTGCACTTCCTGTTGCGGAAGTTGAATTGAGAGCATTCCCCCACTGGGGAGTTGCTGCATCAGTTTTCCTCTGTTCGCCACTAGTTCTAAGGCATCTTTGAGTGAGAAAACTCCGGCTAAAGTTGCGGCAACATATTCTCCAATACTGTGACCAATCATCGCTTCAGGACGCACACCCGACGCCATCCACAACTGAGCGAGGGCGTATTCAATGACAAATAGTGCTGGTTGGGCAATAAAAGTCTGTTTTAGCTGCTCTGCTGCCTGTTGTTTCTGCACTTCAGTGGGATAAAGTACATGGCGCAGGTCAATATTTAGGTGTGGTTTCAGCAGTTCACTACAGTAATCAATTTGCTGTTTAAAGATGGGTTCACTCTGGTAGAGTTCCCTGCCCATATCTACGTACTGTGTCCCCTGCCCAGAAAACATAAAAACTACAGAACGATTACGGGGTTGTTCGTAGTGGGTGAAGACTCGTTGTCGATCTTGAGTGGTCAGCACTTTTAGTGCATCTTCCATATCTTGGCAAACCACCATCCGGCGATGTTTGAAAACCCTACGACCCACACTTAGAGTGTAAACGACATCAGCCAGGTTTAAATTTGGATGCTGTTGCAGGTGAGCAAGTAGATTAGCTGTAGCAGTTTCCAGAGCTGTACTAGTCTTGGCAGAAAGCTGTAACAACTGCCAAGGACGAGCAGGATCAGATGGTTTAACAGCAGGGGCTTCTTCCAGAATCACATGAGCATTAGTCCCACCAATCCCAAAAGAACTAACTCCTGCCCGGTGAGGAATGCCATTAGTTTTCCACTCAGAGAGTGTGGTGTTGACGTAAAAAGGACTGTTGGCAAAATCTATTTCTGGATTAGGTTCTTCAAAGTGCAAGCTAGGTGGTATTTCATTGTGTTTAAGTGCAAGGATAGTCTTGATGATACTTGCAACACCAGCTGCCCGATCGAGATGTCCAACATTGGTTTTTACCGAACCGATCGCACAGAAATTTTTATTTTGGGTGCTGGCACGAAAAGCTTTAGTCAGAGCTTGAATTTCAATCGGATCTCCTAAAGATGTCCCTGTTCCGTGGGTTTCTATATAGGTGACAGTATCGGGATCTACTCCTGCGTTAGCGATCGCCTCTACAATTACTTCTGCTTGACCATCGACACTGGGTGCTGCATAACTAACTTTGAAAGACCCATCATTATTGATTGCAGAGCCTTTGATAATGGCATGAATACAATCACCATCTGCGATCGCATCCTCTAATCTTTTCAAGACTACAACTCCTACACCGCTACCGAAAATAGTTCCCTCAGCTTTGGCATCAAAGGTGCGGCAGTGACCATCAGGCGAAAGAATATCATTTTCTTGATATTTATAGCCACTTTTGTGTGGCAGATTTATAGAAACGCCACCAGCTAAAGCCATATCACATTCGCTATTCAGCAAGTTTTGGCAAGCAATATGTATAGCAACTAATGAAGTTGAGCAAGCAGTTTGAATCGTGCAACTTGGCCCCTTCAAATTAAGTTTATAGGATACGCGTGTGGACAAATGATCTTTATCATTGCCAATTATCAGCAGTTGACCAGCTGATGCAACAACGTCAGGATTTGAATAAAGATTAAATAAGTATGCACTTATACTTGAGCCAGCATAAACTCCAATGGAACCTTCAGCATTGGCGTAACCAGCATTTTCCAGAGCTTCCCAAGCACACTCCAAAAATAAGCGATGTTGTGGATCTATGACTTCTGCTTCTCTTGGATTAAAGCCAAAAAATGAAGCATCAAACAATTCTATATCTTCGATGATGGGTTTTGCTTTGATATAGTCAGGGTCACTCAGCACCGTAGCTTCTATCCCCAATCCCTGCAATTCTTCATTACTAAAAAAAGTAATTGACTCTATCCCATTCCGCAGATTTTGCCAATATTCATCAATGTTTTTAGCTCCAGGAAACCTGCCAACCATGCCAATGATTGCGATGTCTAAATTGTCAATCATTATTTTCAATATCTTAATATTATTAGCTGCGAAATTAGAGTAACCCAATAGCAAATAAAGACCTGCCTATCCAGGGAAATTCTATAATCAATGGTAAAAGATGACCTTTTATTGGACTCATCTCAACAAAACTTTGGAAAACTAATTCTGAGTTCCACTGATCTACTGAATTATGTTGTAAGGTGATGGAATCTTCAATGTTTTTCACATGATGCGACCAATCTGGCGGGATGTACATGATTTCTCCCTGGTTTAGTATACATTCCACTGGCTTGGCATTCTTGTACAGGGGAAACCTTTCTAGATCGGGGTTAAAAGCATCAACTTGTTTATCAGAATATAAGAAGCCTTGTTGATCTGGTGAGAACAAGATAACTTGCTTTTTCCCAGAAATTACTGCTATCCATGCATTCATATGATGTGAATCACAGTGAAGACCTATTGATGTATTTTTATGACCTATAAGTATATGACCTGGTTCAAGGTTATATTTTTTTCTGAGCTTTTCTGGTATTCGATAAAAGAGATCGGGAAAGTACACTGGTACTTTGTAGTCATCGCGAAGCTGAGGATAATCTTGAATCAACAGGCGTTCCAAGCAGAGCAATTTGTCACGCTCTTTAAGATTCATGTAATTTAGGTAATCAGCAATAGTCATGGGAGATTCAGTTAGAGTCGCGCAATCTAGCACTTGACCCACGGCTGAACCGTATTCCGATCTGAAGAAATCCATAGTCCACTTTGTTGAAGCTTCCCAGTTTTTCACCACGTTAGTCAGGATCGCAGGCTTTCCAACAGATGCATATTCCCGAACGAACTCATCATAAGAGAGATTGCTACGACGATCGACAGAAGAAATAGGCGTCCATATCAACTTACTTTTTTTCTTACGCCACATCCTCTTAAGCAGGTAAATAACTGGGCTTGTAAGGATACTCAACATAATTGTGGCAAAAATCAGTCCAATAATGTTGGAGAAGGAAAGAGGTGATTCTATAGTCATATCAAGCCTACCAATTAGTTTCTCAAATAGAGCAAAAGAAGTACGCTTACTTGTAGGTAAAATATAGCGTGGAGGATAAACAAAAATCGAATAAGAGAAAAGCGTTTAACTTAATGAATCCTTACGTTGCTTGGATGAGGTTTATGGACACAACAGAATCAAACGCTGCGACCATAATTCCATAATCTCCTCAAGAATTCTTTGAGCTTTTCTTTCGTCAGTCTCGCCATCTTCCTGGAGCAGGCTTTCTACTGTCTTCTCACTGTTTGCTAACATCAAAATACGAAAGACTTTAGATGATACTCCTAGCTGAAAATTTCTATCATAGCTATTGCCGATACAGAAGAAATTATTGAAGTTTCCATCTGAATCAAGCTTCTTAACCTGATGCAACGAAATATGGGGGGGAAGTGAAATTTTAAGAGACAGATGGTTCTTCCAAGATACCTCCTTTTTTTTAACCAGATACTCTCCTACAACAAGGTAATCTAGTTCTGTAGTTAAAAAACAAACTACTGCATCTTGAACAGAATCTACAATTGGTTCAACGTTGTTATTAAACGATGTGTTAAGCAAAACCGGAACGCCTACAAACTTTTTAAACGACTGAATTAAGTCATAATATTTTTCGTTTGTTTCCCGTGATACAGTTTGTATTCTTGCTGTTCCATCAATATGGGTCACTGCTCCCAGAAGTTTACGTTTTTCTTCTCTAACATTAACCACGAATACCATGAATGGAAATTGTTTTTGATGAGGCGGAACTTCAAAGAATTCATCTACTTCCTCTTCTAAAACAGATGGTGCGAAAGGTCTGTAGCCTTCACGCTTTTTAATCATTTTGTTGATACGTTCTTTATTTTCTTCCGGACGAGGATCTGCAAGAATACTTCTATTACCTAAAGCTCTTGGCCCAAACTCTGAGCGACCTTGAACCCATGCCACAACATAACCGTCTGCTAGTAACTTTGCCGTTTGTTCGGAAACATTCACCAATTTATCGTAAGTGATAAAATCTTGCCATTGCATCAATTGATTCAAAACAGACGGAGAACCTCCGATATCTGTTCCCCAGTAAACATGCTCAAGCTTAGAAGGCTTCTTAGCCATTGGATTAGCATTATAGTAGGCATATAAAGCTGCGCCTAACGCGCAACCAGCATCATGAGCCGCAGGCTGGACAAATACATTTTCAAACATTCCAGAACGCAATATTTTTCCGTTAAGGGTACAATTATGAGCTACTCCGCCAGCCATACAGAGGTTTTTCTGTTTTGTTTCCTGTTTATAGTATTGAAGAACATGAAAAACTATATTCTCTAAGTTTTCCTGGAGCGATGCGGCTATATCCTTATGGATTTGCGTGAAGGGCTCCCCTTTTCTACGGGGTATTCCTAAATTGAAGAGTGAAGAAACTATCTTATCTTCATGAATCACATAATCTCCTTTGGAAAGTAATGTATAAAATGTTTGAAATAATTTACTATATCTTTTCGGATCTCCATAAGGAGCTAATCCCATCACTTTGTATTCATCGAAGATCCCGTACCCTAAAAAAGCTATTACATAAAGATAGAAAAAACCAAGGGATTTCGAGGGAGGAATGTTGGCTATTTGCTTAAGCGTTATTCCCTCTCCCTCAAAAACCATACCAGAACAATTATTCCCCTCTCCATCGAATGTAGTAACAAGGCTACTTTCATAGCCAGACAACGCTAGCGCGCTCATTGCATGTGCATGATGATGGGAAATAAAACAGAGTTTAGCTGGATCTATTTCATAGTTGAATCCCTTACGGAAAAGGCTTTGAAAAAAGCTTACAGGGTCAGTTGTTGTTACTTGAGCATTATTTAAAAAACCTCGTTTAGTTATTATATCTAGGTTTTCCTTGGAACTGTAATACGCAATTAAATCTACTTTATCTAGCTTGATGTCAGTGTTTTTTAAGCATAAATACAATGATTTAAAAGGAAATTTATTTGTATGTTTTATTCGATTATTTCTTTCCTCTTCGATGGCAAAAATTACTTTTTCATTCTCTAGCAAAACACATGCTGAATCGTGACAATTCCAACTTTGTAAATCATATATATTCTCATGAATTAGTTGCCATCCGCCAGAAAATCCTAAAGTTAGCACTTTTATTACCTTACTATTTTAAAAAGACTAAAATATCCACCTTTAAAATAAGATTATTTTGTAAATAGTTAGTTTAATATCCAGTTTAGGGGCTTTCTTTTACTAACATTTGATTTATAATCTTATTTTTTAATGACGCTGTTGTTGTAATTTTTTCTGTCTGCGTTTTTCTCCACGAGACTTATTTTGCTCAAAATGATTGATTTCTTTGGAATCACAACTGAGAATTTCGGCAAGAGAATTTACGGTTGGTCTTTCGTAAATACTGATGATAGGAATCTCAATATTTAATTCTTCTTTTAACTTAGAAATAATCTGAACACTAATGAGAGAATTTCCTCCCAAATCAAAAAAGTTGTCATGGATACCTACTTGTTCAATACCAAGGATTTGTTGCCAAATGTTAGTGATTATTCGCTCTACTTTGTTCCGAGCAGGGATGTAATCATTCCCTAAATTTGGGCGAGAATGGAGTACTTGAGGTTGATTTGCTGATGCCAATTCCTCTTCTAGAAACTTAAAAGAATTACTCTGCTGAATTTGAGCCTGGATATCTCGTGTTGATACAATAACTTGAGGCAGTCTACTTTGGAGAATGCGGCTAAATGCATCAATACCTTCTTGAGGTGCTATTCCTTCTTTAAGGTACTCTTCACGTCCTTTCTTCAATTCGTCGTTTAGCGGTGTTATATTTACTGCCATTCCGACTTCTTGCCAAGCACCCCAGTTAATAGACTGGGTGAACGTACTACGCGTGGAGGTATTGCACCGAGCAAAGGCATCAAGAAAAGCATTAGCAGCACAATAGTCTACCTGCCCAAATCTACCCAGAATTGAGCCTGAACTTATGGCAGAACAAAGGATCAGAAAATCTAATTTAACGTCCTTGAAGATGCTGTCAAGGACTAATGTTCCTTGGACTTTGGGAGCTAAAACGCTTGCCGCTAGTTCGGGCGTTTTTAGTTGCATAATGCCTCCCCCAGCAATTCCGGCGGCATGGATGACACCATGAATCTTACCAAAGCGCTTAGTTACTGATGCGATCGCTAACTGCATTTGTTCGAGGTTAGCGACATCTGCGCTTTCTACTAAAACCTCAGCACCTAACCCTTCTAACACTTGCACCGCTCTAATTTTTTTGCTTACAGGATCTTGCTCATCATGAGTTATTAGCCATTTTTCCCACTCATCTGCTTGAGGAAGACCAGAACGTGATATCAACACTAGTTTAGCTTGCACTGTCTTGGCCAGATATTCTGCTAGTGTCAAACCAATACCTCCCAAGCCACCTGTAATTAGGTAGACTCCCCCTTGCTGTAATCGGGCTTTCTCTGGCTTAGCCGCCTCTAAGGAAACTGGTTCAAATGTTTGAATCCACCGATGATGCTTACGGTAAGCAACTACTGAGTCAGTTGGCTTGGTTGTAAATTCTGCTATTAGTTGATCGATCAATTTCTCCTGTTGCGATATTACAGATTCAGGAATCACAATATCAATGTTGCGACAAGTAATATTCGGATATTCTTGGGGGATTACTTTGCACGACCCTAGTACCGTTGCCTTTTCGGGGCATGGGTTTTCCTCACCAGTCACATCGTGTATGTTGTTAGTCACCACTAGGATTTGCAGGGCATCTGTAATACTTTGTTGTCCAAGTGCTTGACACAGAAAAAGTAGGCTGTAAAAGCCAACAGCCTGACTTGTTGCCAATGATTCAATTCCTGAAGATGTCTGATTGTTTGGCGTAATTCCCCATAAATGAGCAATCATTTGTGGCATCAAATCTTGGCTACGAAGAACTTGGAACAAGACTTCATAGTCATCTTTTTGTTGAGGGTTGATGCAATAAGCGCGTTGGCGAAGCCTGTCTGTAGGACACTCGCACAGTTTGGTAAACTTTTCTCCTAAGCCTACAGTAATCACGTCTTGCCCTTGCTGTTGGAGACGTTTTACGAGAAGTGAACCCACTTCACATTTATCTACAAAGACTAACCAACACAATTTCTGTTTTGACAGTTCTGTATTTTCAACAGACTCAAGTAATCTGGACTGTTTCCAAACTGGAATATAAAACCACTCCGCAATATTTGGCTTTTTGTGTAACGCTTTTTGGGGCGTAGTCACAAGGGCGTTTGATGATTGTGGTTCAACCCAGTATCTTTGTCGCTCAAATGGGTACGTGGGTAACGGAATGCGGTGACGACGTTCACTTGCATAAAAGCCAAACCAATCTATTTTTAACCCGGCAAGCCAGAGTTTACCCAGTATGTTAAGCAAAAAGGTAACATCCGACTGTTGTTCTTGGGGATGGCGCAAGGAAGAAAACACAATCGGTTGAGTAGTTTGTTGTGAATGTTGTCTAACTAAAGTACTTAATGTCCGTCCCGGGCCAACTTCTAGCAGGATTCGCTTTGGCTGTTGCAGCAACTCAGTAATTCCCTCACCAAAGCGCACAGTTTGTCGTAGATGCTTTGCCCAATAGCTGGGATCGGTTGCTTGTGCGGCAGTAATCCATGTACCAGTGACGTTAGAAATAAAAGGAATTTGGGGAACTTTTAGGTTGATTTTTTGTACCAATGCCATGAACGGCTTGATGATTGGGTTCATCATCTGGGAATGAAAAGCACCAGAAGTATGCAGACGGCGACAATTAATTCCTTGCTGACTTAATTTATTGTGCAACTCATCAATTGCCAATTTCGATCCGGAAACTACGCACAAAGATGGCCCGTTAATTGCAGCTAGGGAAACTTCTTCACCTAACCAAGATTGCACTTCTTCCTCAGATTGAGGCACTACTAACATATCGCCACAGGGGGTTTGCTGCATTAGTTTTCCTCGGGCAGCTACCAGTGCCAATGCATCTTCTAGAGAGAATACGCCAGCAAGACAAGCTGCTACATACTCCCCAATGCTATGACCAATCATGGCTTCAGGATGCAATCCCCATGACATCCACAACTGAGCTAGGGCATACTCAATGACAAATAGGGCTGGTTGGGTAATATAAGTTTGCGTCAGCTGCTGCACTGCTGCTGTTGCTTGCTCTTTGCTGGGATATAGAATATTGCGTAGGTCTATTCCGATGGAGAATTTGAGTAATTCTGCACAATAATCAACCTGTTTCCGAAAAATTGGCTCATTTTGGTAGAGTTCTTCACCCATCTCTACATACTGGGCCCCTTGACCAGGAAACATAAATATAACTTGTCGCTCAGTGGGTTCGGTAAAGTGGCTGAAGACCCTTTGTGGCTCCTGGATTTCTAAAACTTTCACTGCATCGTCAATGTCTTGGCAAACCACGATTCGGCGATATTCAAAGGCTTGACGACCCACCCCAAGGGTGTAAGCGACATCTGCCAAATTGAGTTGAGGATGCTGCTTTAAGTGGTTAACTAAGTTTGTTGTGGCAGTTTCTAGTGCAAAGCTAGTTTTGGCTGAAATTACCAATAAATTCTGTGAGCGTCCAGGACTAGATGGTTCCAGAATTGGGGCTTCTTCAAGAATTACATGGGCATTAGTGCCACCAATTCCGAAAGAACTAACCCCAGCGCGTCGAGGTTGTCCGTTCGATTTCCATTCTGAAAGCTTGTTATTAACATAGAATGGGCTGTTGGTGAAATCTATCTGGGGATTGGGCTGCTGAAAGTGCAAACTGGGTGGTATTTGCTTGTGTTTGAGCGCTAAAACTGTCTTGATTAAACCTGCAATACCAGCCGCAGTATCTAAGTGTCCAATGTTTGTCTTTACCGAACCAATAGCACAGAAACCTTTTTTGTCAGTGGTAGCACGAAAAGATTTGGTTAGCGCTGCAATTTCAATGGGATCTCCGAGAGCCGTTCCGGTTCCATGAGCTTCTACATAACTAATCATGTCGGATTTTACCCCCGCTACGGCTAGAGCCTCGGCAATTACCTGAGCTTGACCATCGACACTAGGAGCTGTATAGCCAACTTTTTTAGAACCATCATTATTAATAGCTGAAGCCTTAATGATAGCGTGAATACAATCTCCATCAGCGATCGCATCCTCTAATCGCTTTAAGACTACAATACCTACACCTTTACCGCTGACAGTTCCTTTTGCCTTGGCATCAAAGGCACGGCAATGTCCATCGGGAGACAAAATTCCCCCTTCTTGATAAAAATAGCCAGCTTTTTCCGATCCAGATATGCAAACTCCACCCGCTAAGGCCAGATCGCATTCACGATCTAGCAAACTTTGACAGGCTAAATGTACAGCGACTAATGAAGTAGAACAACCAGTTTGGACAGTGATTGCTGAACCATTGAGATTTAATTTATAGGCGACTCGTGTAGCTAGGTTATCTGGGCGATTACTATGTCTAATTTCATCAAAACCAACAAGTTTTATTAATTCAGGGTTAGAAAAAATATTGAATAAAAAGTAACTGCTAACGCTGGCTCCACCATAAACACTAATTCTACCTTCATAGGTTTCAGAATTGTAGCCAGCACTTTCGAGCGCCTCCCAAGCAACTTCTAAGAAAAGCCGTTGCTGCGGATCGATGAGTTCTGCCGCTCTGGGAGAATAATTAAAGAAGGAAGCATCAAATAATTCTACGTCTTCCAGTTCAGCGTTTGCTTTAACATAGTTAGGGTTATTTAGGGTACTTTTATCTACACCCGCAGACTCCAGTTCTATATCTGAAAAAACTGAGATTGATTCCACCCCATTCTCTAAATTCTGCCAAAACTCTTCCAGGTTTTTGGCTTTTGGGAAACGCCCATTTATACTTACAATGGCTATCTCATGAAAAATTTCTGAAGCCTCTAAATTGTTTTTCATTTTTCACTCCAGATTTTTTAATTTAAATTTTTTGCCGAAACTGTGTTCTTAGTTGTCTTTCATTCATCCGAATTTTCGCTCTGTTATGGCTTTCTTCTAAAGAAGATTCTTTGCTTTTTTCTGGATTCAAGAACTTTACTAAAGAACTGATAGTAGGATGTTCAAATAAATCAGTTATTGATAAATCTTCGTGAAAAAGTTTTTTCAGTTTGCTATGAATTTGCACAATGAGTAATGAATGTCCACCAAGTTCAAAGAAGTTATCATTAATGCCAACTTTTTGCACATTCAGCGCCTCTTGCCAGATAATAGCGATCACTTCTTCTATCTCTGTTTGAGGTGGCTGATAAGTTGCTTCTAATTCTGGGCGATAACCATCTGGTTCTGGTAACGCACTGCGGTTCACCTTGCCATTTGGCATTAGTGGCAGCGCCTTGAGGATCGCAAAAGTTGAGGGCATCATATATTCCGGCAGTTTTTCTCTCAGAAATCTGTGCATATTACTAACACTGGGTGTCTGTTTTTGCTTAGGAACAATATAGGCAATCAACCGCTTGTCTTCTCGCAGCAAAACCACAGCTTGTTGTACTTCTGGATGCTGACACAGCACCATCTCAATCTCAGAGAGTTCAATCCGGAAGCCCCGGATTTTTACCTGATTATCTAGCCGTCCGATAAATTCAATGTTGCCATCAGGTAGGTAACGTGCTAAATCACCAGTTTTATAAAGGCGATCGCATTTTGAATTGCCAAAGGTGTTGGCTATAAATCTCTCTGCTGTTAGTTCAGGCCGATTTAAATAACCCCGAACTAAAGAGGCTCCACCGATATACAATTCACCTGGCACACCAATGGGTACGGGTTGCAGTTGCCGATCTAACAAATAAATCTGTATATTCCCCAGTGGACGACCTAGTGGAACTGTTTTTGAATTATGACTAGCTTGGTTATTCTCAACGGCGAAGGTAGTAACACCTACGGTAGCTTCTGTTGGGCCGTAGTGATTGAAGATCGAGCAATCTGGTGCTTGCTGCTGAATCTGCTCGATTAAATCCCAAGTTGCAACTTCACCTCCCAGGATTAGTCTTTGGCGAGGCAGAATGTACTCGGCTGGAGCGGATGCTAAGAGACTAGCAAGGTGGGAGGGAACAATTTTTAGGCAGTCGATGGAATGTTGGCGGTTGTATTCAGCTAAGGCTGCTGAGTCAGCAACTCGCTGGGAGGATATGATATGCAGAGTGCCACCTGTACAAAGAGAAGGAAAGATAACGGTGTTACCCAAGTCTGCGGCTAAGGTAGAAACACTAGCGAAGTTAGCTGCTGTGGGTAGATTTAATCTTTCTGTGATGCTATTGAGGTAATTAACTAGTTGCTGGTGTTCAATGGCTACTCCCTTTGGTCTGCCAGTGGAACCAGAGGTAAACACTACATAGACTAAATTCTCAGTCGTTACCTCACTTTTGGGATTATCATCGTCGTACTGAGCAATGATGTTCCAATCAGTGTCTAAATTAATGACCAATGACGCTTGAGCATCCTGCAACCGGAAATCAAGACTTTCCTTTGGTAATGTTGGGTCTAGTGGTAAGTATGCTCCACCAGCTTTGAGGATGCCCAAAAGTCCAATAATCATTTCGAGCGATCGCTCTACACACAGCCCAACTATAACTTCCGCCTTGACTCCCAATGTTTGCAAGTAACGAGCTAGTTGATTAGCTTTGCGGTTAAGCTCTGTGTATGTTAGTTGCCGATCTTCAAATACAACAGCAATATTGTTAGGTGTTTTTTCTACTTGTTCTTCAAAAAGCTGGTGTATACATTTGTCTTTTGGATAATCAATCTGCGTTTGATTAAACTCAACTAGTAATTGTTGGCGATCGCTTTTACTGATTATATCTAATTGACTAATTTTTTTATCTGGATTGTTCGTAGCATACTTTAATAAAGTTTGAAAATGTCCAGCTAAACGTTGAATACCATCAGGCGAAAAATAATTGACATCATAGTAAAATTCTGCATTTAAAGTTTCACTGCACTGAGTACAAGTGAGTTTAACTTTAAATGGCTCAATACAGCTATAGTATTTTTCTAGCGAAAATGACACACCATTAGCAAAATGTTTTTCGGATAGTTGCTCAAACTCAAAACCAATGGGAAATACCAAATTGGTTTCATTCCCTACAGATTCAGGAGTGTAATAATCTTGCCATTCTGTGCTATTATTTAGGGTGTTTTCGTTAAATTTTAAGAGTTCTTGGAAGCATAAGTCTGGTGTGAATTGACTTTTAATTGGAATCCAGGTGGCAACAAGTCCCATGACTTCATGGAGTTCTTCATACTCTCTGCGATTGCAAGCCATACCGATGATAATTTCTGGCTCTCCAGTGAGTCGCCAAATTAGGGTTTGCCAACAGGCTAGTAGAACTACATTTGTTGAAGTATTATACTTCCTAGCTAGCGTTGCAACCTTTGCTGTGACATCAGGTGCGATCGTCAACGGAAAACAGTCAAGCTGGAATTCTGTTTGTTTTGAAGGTTGGTTTTCAAAAGGCAGTCTTAATATAGTCTCGGAAGGTAGCTTTTGCTCTTGCCAATATTTATCAGCAATCTTTGCATTCTCATCTTCGAGCAATTGATTTTGCCATTCTGAAAATTGCAGGTATTGTACAACTTCTTCTGATACTATTTCACCTTGTAAGCAAGCAGAGTATGAATAACTGATTTCAGCTACCAAATTTTTGAGTGTCCAAGTATCGGCACAAAGGGAAGGTAAACTGATTATTAAAATATATTTATGTAGTGACAGCGTTAGTATAGATGCATATAAAAGCGAATCTTGCTCAAAGTCGAAATTTTGGCGTCTGTGCTGTTGAAAAATAGCTTCAATTTTAGCTTCTTGTTCCTGTGGTTCACAATCACTCAGATTGATTTCTTGCCACACCACAACACTACTATCTGCTATAACCATGACAGGAATTTTGATACCTGACAAACGACGAAAGCTTGTCCGAAGAATTCCATGCCGATTAATGACTTGTTGTAAAGCGGCTTTTAAAACCTCTGGTTTGAGATTGCCTTCAAGGAAAATAGCACATTGAGTACAATAAGTTGAATTATCTTGCTGTAATAACCAAAGACGCTTTTGTAAAGGGGAAAGCTGAAATCCGCTAACAGTTTTAGTATGCATAAACTTTATTTATAATATGTTCAACATTTTCAACTACAAATCATTTCCCCCATCGCTACTACAATCTTGCGTTGCCCTACATAAGGATAGCGTCCGTGTGCAGCCAGCATATTATCTAGCATCAAAATATCTCCTTGCTGCCAAGTAAAGATAGTTTCCGCCTGATGATAAACTTCATTAATTTCTGCAATTACTGAGTCTTCTATAGAAGTTCCATCACCATAATAAACATTACGTGGTAGCCTTTGTTCTCCAAATAAAGACAACAAAGATTCTCTAACTCCTACATCCAAATAGGCGATGTGATGTAACTGGATTTGATTGAAAAATACTCTGTCGCTTGTCTTTGGGTGTACTGCGATCGCTGGACGAATTTGGCGAGTTATTAAACTATTATTATCATACCATTCACAATCAATTCTAGCCTGACAACAGTAATTTTCTACTACAGATTTATCATTGGTATGGAAAAAGTCTTGCCAGCTTACATCTAAATCATCGGTGTAGTTGCGGACGTACATTAATTGTTTTTCAGCTAATCGTTCTCGCAACTGGGGATTGAGTATTTTGTAAGCTTTGCGACAGTCGATAATTGGCGTTTCTCCACCTTTTTGTGCTGGTTGTACACAGAAGAACCAAATTTTTAAAGGCCAGCAATGTAAGTGAGAGCTTTCATTATGAAAGAGGATAGCTTTATCGGCTGGATAAGGAGTAGAACCATAAACTTTACTCCCTTCTACAGCACGGGGTAAATCGCCATACTCACTAAATAATTCTGGACAAATCCCTTGAGCGATGGTTTCAAATCCGGAAACGGAATTTACATGAAAATTTCTAAATAGAATAGCTCCGTGTTTTAACAATTCTGTTTCTATAAATTTCCGGTTCGTTTTAGCCCAATCTCCCAAATCAATCTCGTCAGTATCAGGTTGAATTACTATAAGAAATGTTTGCCCTGTTTGCAGGTAAGATGTCTTAATTAGTTTTTCTGGTGATAGGATAACAGGCTTGGGAGCAATACTAAGAAATTTTTCTCGATTGAAAGCTTTCCGCTCTTTTTTTTCCATAGTTTGTTGCTTCTTTTCAACTTCAGTCAGGATTTCTAGACTATTGATTCGGGCATCAGGTTCAGAAATAATGCTATTGAGTAATGTCTTGAAATGACCTGTCATACAGCCGATAATGTTAGTATCAAAAAGCTCAGCATTGTATTGCCAGTTTCCGACGATACCCCCTTCTGTTTCTGTCAGAAATAGTGCTAAATCAAACTTTGCTATTTCGTTTTTAACCTCCAATAAGCTTAATGTCAGTCCTGGCAATTCTAATGGTGGCATTGGAGCATTCTGAAGGACAAATAACACCTGAAATAGCGAGGGTGTGTTGCTCAAATGCCGCTCTGGTTGCAATGTCTTCACTAATTGATCGAAGGGCAAATCTTGATGAGCATAAGCTCCTAATGCAACTTGGCGCACTCGTTTAAGTAACTCTCGAAAACTAGGATTTCCAGCAAGATCGGTGCGTAAAACAAGTAGATTGACAAAAAAACCAATTAACGACTCAGTTTCAGGTTGGTTACGGTTAGCGACATCAGTACCTACAACGATGTCATCCTGATTTGTATAACGCTGTAGCAAGATTTGAAAACCTGCAAGCAGAGTCATGAACAAAGTGACACCCTCTTGACGCGAGAGCGCTTGCAGTGCTTTGAACTCTTTGGCGGGAATTAAAAAAGATGAAGTCTCACCCAGATTAGTTTTCACTTCCGCACGTGGACGAGTTGTAGGCAATTTCATTACAGGGAGGTTAGTACCTAATTGCTGCTTCCAGTAGGCGAGTTGGGTTTCCAAAACCTCACCTTGCAACCACTGTCGTTGCCACACTGCAAAGTCTGCATACTGAATGGCTAATTCTGGGAGTGGGGACGGTTTTCCAGCAGAGAAGGCTTGATACAGTGCTACTAATTCCTGAACAAAGACGCCCATTGACCAGCCATCTGAAACAATATGGTGGATGGTGAACAATACTATATACTCTTGTTCATGAATATGCAGGAGAGTGCATCTTAGTAATGGGCCTTGAACTAAGTCAAAGCAGCGTTGCGATTCTTCTATGATTAGTTGTTGAACAAGGGCTTCTGTTTGTGCTTCTGGCAATTCCCGCAAATCCACTACTGGTAGTCTAACTTTTAGGCTGGAAGCGATCGCCTGAAAGGGTTGTCCATCTACCACATGAAAGGTAGTACGTAAGGCTTCGTGGCGATATACGATTTCAGTAAAAGCTTGTTCCAGCGCAGCCACATTCAAGAAACCAACGAAGCGCACAGCAATTGGTATGTTGTACATAGCGCTGCCTGGTTGTAATTGCTCCAGCAACCATAGTCTAGCTTGAGCGAAGGAAAGAGGTAGATTTTTGACTCTAGAGACGCTCCCAATAGTGGGAGGCTGTTGTCCCAATTCTGCTTTGATCGCCTCCTCGATATTTTTGGCTAATTCAGCCACTGTCGGGAACTCAAATAAGCGATGTAGCGATAGATTTATTTCGAAAGCTTTATTTATGCGAGAAATTACTTGTGTCGCCAATAATGAATGCCCGCCTAACTCAAAGAAATTGTCATAAATACCTATTTGTTCCCGATTCAGAACTTGAACCCAAATGCCAGCTACCACTTCTTCAAATGGATTCTGAGGTGCGACAAAAAATTTTTCTAGGTGGGATCTACTAATATCAGGAGCAGGTAGCGCTTTCCGGTCAACTTTGCCATTGGGTGTGAGTGGTAGGACTTCTAACATCACAAAAGCACTTGGCATCATGTAGCTTGGCAACTTCGACTCTAAAAAGTTGCGTAGCCCCGGTAATATTTGACGCTGTGAAATTTGCTCAGTTTGCAATTTCGTCGTCTCCTCACCCGATCGCTGATGTTCTGGGTTCTGCACTAAATAAGCTACCAAGGACTTCCCTTCAGAGGAGTCTTCTCTAGCTATAACCACACTTTCTCGCACCCCTGGGTATTGGTTAATTACTGCTTCAATTTCTAAGAGTTCAATGCGGAAACCACGGACTTTTACTTGGTGGTCAATGCGACCAATGTATTCTATTTCTCCATTGGGTAAATAGCGGGCTAAATCCCCTGTTTTATAAAGACGCGCAGCTTTTTTGCTAAAGGGATTGGGGATAAATTTTTCTGCTGTGAGGTTGGGACGGTTAAAATAGCCTCGTGCAAGTCCATCTCCACCGATGTGCAATTCGCCTGCTACACCTACAGGAACTAACTGACTGTATTGGTCGAGGATGTAAAATTGCGTATTCGTAATCGGGTGGCTAATTGCTACAACCTTGTTGTCCCTTTCTACCTGAGATGCTGCCGACCAAATGGTGGTTTCTGTGGGGCCGTACATATTCCACAAAGAGGCACACCGATGCAATAATTGATTGGCTAGGTATTCGGGTAAAGCTTCTCCACCACAAAGAATTTTTAATTGTTCATTGCCACCCCAGCCTTCTGTTAGAAGCATTTGCCAAGTAGCTGGTGTGGCTTGCATGACTGTAGCTTTTGAGTCTTTCAGTTTTGCTGACAACTGTGTTCCGTCTAAGGATACTTCCCGACTGGCGATTACCAAACGACCACCAACTATGATTGGCAGAAAAATTTCTAACGCCGCAATATCAAAGGAATATGTTGTGACTGCTAGTAAGGTATCTTCTTGGGTTAACTCTGGTCTTTGCCTCATGGAGTACAAAAAGTTGCTCAAAGCGCTGTGGGGAACTTGTACGCCTTTGGGTTTACCTGTTGAACCAGAAGTATAGATGACATAAACTACGTTGTCAGGAGTTAACTCGGAGTGTTGTACGTTCGACGTTCGCGCAGCGTCTCCGTCTTGTTGGCGTAGCCTCTCGTCAGTATTCGTCTGCCAATGTGTATCTAAACAAACAACTTTAGCATTGTGTTGCGGCATTGCCTCCACAAGGGAGGCTTGAGTTAGGAGTACTGGCACTTGGGCATCTTTGAGTATAAATGCCAATCGCTCTTGGGGATAACTAGGGTCTAATGGGATGTATGCACCACCAGCTTTCAGGATTGCCAATAGTCCGATGACCATATCGAGCGATCGCTCTACACAAATTCCCACCAATACTTCTGGTTTTACTCCTAGCGATCGCAAATAATGCGCCAATTGATTTGCTTTGGTGTTGAGTTCGCGGTAGGTTAGCTGTTGATCTTCAAATATTACTGCGATCGCATCGGGTGTTTTTTCTACTTGCGCTTCAAACAATTCATGGATGCATTGCTGTTGGGGATACTCAACTTCCGTATCATTCCATTGCAGTAGTAATTGATGCCGCTCAGATTCACTCAACAGTGGTAACTCTGACAACCGCTGCTGTGGATTAGCAACAATTCCTGTAAGCAACGTTTGCAAATGACCCACCATCCGCCAAATCGTGCTTTGCTCAAATAAATCAGTATTGTATTCTAAACTGCCAACTAACCCCGACTCTGTTTCAATCATGTTTAGGGTCAAATCAAACTTGGCACTATCACTATTGCTTTGTAGATAAGTTAAGGTCAGATCAGGCAACTCTAAGGTAGAAATTGGTGCATTCTGAAGGACAAACATCACTTGAAATAGTGGTGTATGGCTTAAATCTCGTTGTGGTTGCAGTTGCTTAACTAACAACTCAAACGGCAAATCTTGATGAGTGTATGCTCCTAATGCTACTTCCCGCACCCGTTTGAGTAGCTCCTCAAAGCTGGGATTTCCTGCCAAGTTGGTTCTCAAAACCAAAGTATTGACAAAAAATCCAATTAACCCTTCTATCTCTGCCCGGTTACGATTGGCAATGGGTGAACCAACTACGATATCTTCTTGCCCTGTGTAACGCCATAGCAGTGTTTGGAAAGCTGCTAACAGCCTCATAAATAAGGTACTTCCCTGCTGCTGGCTGAATTTGTTCAGGGCTATAGAGAGTTCCTCAGATAAGTTAAATGAGTAAGTTGCACCCCGGAATGTCTGAATTGCTGGTCTGGGGCGGTCTGTGGGTAACTCTAATACTTTGGGTATCCCCTGTAATTGCTTTCGCCAATAAGATATCTGCGATTGTAGTACTTCTGCTTGCAGCCATTGTCGTTGCCAAGCGGCGAAGTCTACATATTGTATTGGCAGTTCAGTTAACAAAGTTTGGGGGTTTAATTCCCCGTTACAAAACTTAATTGCGAATTGCGTTAGCGCAGCGTTAGCGAGTCTTCGAGCGTCATTGCGAATTGCGAATTGGTTTAAGGGTGTGGGTTGCTGATTACAGAAGGCTGAATAAAGTTTTGCCAACTCTTGCACTAGTACACCAATTGACCAAGCGTCAGATACGATGTGGTGCATTGTTACTAGTATGATGTGTTCTTGTGCATCCAGACGTAATAGTTTTACCCGCAATAAGAGGTCACTGGTTAGATCAAAAGGTGTTTGTGCTTCTTGTACAACCTGTTGTTTGACTGCAAATTCCTGCTGATCTGAAGTTAATTCACTCAGGTCGAGTAAAGGCAATACAAGCGATTTCGTTTCCTTGATAACAGCTATTGCTTGCCCTGCCGCTGTCTGGAAATTGGTTCTCAATGCTTCATGACGGCGCAGAATTTCGTCGAAACTTTGTTGTAGTGCCTCGAAATTTAATTTTCCTTGTAGGCGAACATTAGCAGGGATGTTGTAGAAGGGACTGTCTGGTTCTAATTGAGCTAGGAACCATAACCGCTGTTGAGCATAAGATAGCGGTAATTGTGACGATCGCACTATCGGCTCAATCTTTGTTGTTACAATTCCTAAGTCTGCTTGGTTGGCTATTTCAATTTCTTTGGCTAACCCTGCGATCGTCGGTTTTTCAAATAAACAACGCAAAGGCAGTTCTATTTGAAATACTTGCCGAATTTGGGATATTACGCGAGTGGCAATTAATGAATGTCCTCCCAGAGTAAAGAAATTCTCATGAATACTGATTTTGTTAAGTCCCAGTATTTCTGCCCAAATTCCTGCTAATAAATTCTCTATTGGTGTAGTAGGTGAAACATGATTGGATGATGATAGCTGTGTTAATTCTGGGGCTGGCAGTGCTTTCCGGTCAACTTTGCCATTGGGTGTTAGCGGTAGTGCTTCAAGGATGACAAAAACTGCTGGTACCATGTAGCTTGGTAACTCTGCCTCCAAAAAGATACGTAGTTCGGGAATTGTCAGCGTCTCTTCTTTTTGTGGAACTATATAAGCAACTAAACGTTTAGAATCTACAGAATTTTTCTCTACTACAGCTATGCTTTCTCGGACTGGCGGATATTGGTTGATGACAGCCTCAATTTCTCCTAGTTCAACCCGGAAACCACGTAATTTTACCTGATAGTCAATACGACCAATGTATTCTATTTCTCCAGTTGGTAGATAACGGGCTAAATCCCCAGTTTTGTAGAGACGTGCAGACTGTTGAATACTAAAAGGGTGAGAGACAAATTTTTCTGCTGTCAAATCGGGACGGTTTAAGTAACCTCGTGCCAGTTGAACGCCACCTACGTATATTTCACCGATTACACCTAGAGGAACAGGTTGCTTATTGGTATCTAGTATATGTATCTGGGTATTAGCAATTGGGCGACCAATCAAAACAGATGTTGTTTGGGGTGTTTGTGGGGTAATCTTGCCACAAGTAACATCCGCAGATAGCTCCGATGATCCGTAAAGGTTTAACAAAGAACTATCCGGCAAACTCTGCCGAAATTGTACTAGGAGATCGGTAGATAGTGCTTCACCACTGCTAATCCATAACTTTAACTTGGGTAGCTGTAATTGTAAAAGATTATATGTATTTAATAATATACGTAATAAGGAAGGCACAAGTACTAATCGTGTTACATTCTTGTTTGCAAGACTAGTTACAAACTGTTGTGGATCTTTGACAACTTGTTCTGGCACAATTACTGTGGTTATTCCTTGAAGTAAAGGGCCAAAGATTTCCCAAACTGAATCTACAAAGTTTAAGGATGTCTTTTGACAACAAACCTCTTCTTGAGTGAAGGGATAAAATTTCCACATCCAATGGAACCGATTGACTGCACCTTGATGAAGACCAAGCACTCCCTTGGGTTTGCCTGTGGAGCCAGAGGTGTAAATTACATAAGCTAAATTATTAACTGTATTCGTATTTATCGGGTTAGTTTCGCTTTCTTGAGTAATCTGATCCCAATGTGTGTCTAAGCAAACTATATGTGCTTTATGTGCTGGTAGTTGTTCAACTAAGGACTGCTGAGTTAGCAAAATTGGTAGTTGAGTATCAAACAACATATAAGCCAAGCGTTCTTGTGGATAATTAGGGTCTAGGGGTACATAAGCACCACCAGCTTTCAGGATGGCTAATAGACCGATGATCATATCCAAAGAGCGCTCTACACAAATCCCCACCAACACCTCTGGTTTTACTCCCAGCTTCCTCAGATAGTGCGCTAGTTGATTTGCTCTAGCATTCAGTTCACAGTAGGTTAGTTGTTTATCTTCAAACACCACCGCAACAGCATCAGGTGTGCGTTCTACTTGCGCTTCAAACAACTGATGAATACATTGTTGTTCAGGATATTCAACCTGAGTGTTATTCCACTCCACTAGCTGCTGATGTAACTCATCAGCCGTCAATAGTGGTAAGTCAGATAATCTTGCTTGTGGATTTGCAACAATCCCTTCTAATAAATTACAAAAATGCTCTACTATCCGGGTAACAGTTTCAGCATCAAACAAGTCGGTGTTGTATTCTAAGAATCCCTGCAACTTTGGCTGTACGTCCACTAAGTACAGGCTTAAATCAAATTTAGCAGTCGAACCATGCGTCGGGAGCCAATTCAAAGTCAAACCAGGTAGTGTCAGTTCCTTTTGAGTGTCTTCTTGCCAAGCAAACATTACCTGAAACAAGGGCATCTGACTGAGTTTTCTATCTGGCTGAAGTTCTTCCACCAATTGCTCAAAAGGTATATCTGCATGAGCATACGCACCCACGCATACCTCGCGTACTCTATTCAACAATTCTAAAAAACTTGGATTACCAGAAAGATGAGTCCGCAGCACAAGGGTATTGACAAAAAAACCAATCAGCCCTTGAATCTGACCTTGGTTGCGGTTAGCAATTGGGGAGCCAACGCAAATATCTTCTTGCCCTGTATAACGGCACAGTAAAGCTTGAAATGCTCCCAGTAGCGTCATAAACAAAGTTACTCCCTCCCGATTGCTCAGGGATCTGAGCATATCAGTTAGGCTTGCTGATAACTCAAAAGAAGCAATTGCGCCTCGAAAGCTTTGGACTGCTGGCCGTGGGCGATCTGTGGGCAAAGCCAAAGTAGAAGCATCAGCCAATTGTTGCTTCCAATAATTAAGTTGCGTCTTTTGTAATTCGCCTTGTAGCCACTGACGCTGCCAAATAGCAAAGTCTGCGTATTGAATAGAGATATCAGGGAGGGGAGATATTTTGCTGGTGGAAAAGGCTTCATAGAGTACTGCTAATTCACGGATTAACACTCCTATAGACCAACCATCAACGGCAATGTGGTGAATCGTGAACAGCAGCAAGTATTCTTCGACACCTGTTTGTAGCAGCATGACTCGCAGCAACGGGCCAGTCACTAAATCAAAAGGTTTTTCAGCTATTTCTGTTGTTAACCGCTCAACTTGTGCATGTCTTTCCACTTCTGACATCGAGAGCAAGTTTACCAGTGGCAGCCCCACAGTTACAGTAGGATGAATAACCTGAATTGCTTCTTCTTCAAGCATTTCAAAAGTAGTACGTAACGCTTCATGGCGTTGCACAATCTCGTTGAGACTTCGCTCTAGCGCATCTACATTCAGCGCACCTACCAGATGCACACATGCTAGTTCACAGTAGTAAGGATTATCAGGATCTAACTGTTGGAGAAACCACAGCCGTTGTTGGGCAAAGGATAGGGGAGCAGGACTTATTTGGGAACGTTTTGGAATAATCTCTAATTGAGAGTGAGAGTCAACTTCACCTCGCAATCGCTTTTTGAGAAGCTCCTGTTGAGCGAGTGAAAGCTTTGACCGTCGTTTTAAAATTTCATCTTTTTTTATATCCATAATCCCCCTTGTCAAACTACGAGAACTAGCAATGCTTTTTAATCTATAACTTTGACCTTGACATACTCAGGGATAGGCTGTATTCGGGATAGATCATTTTCTAAAATCTGCAAATCTCCATTTTTTTCAATTTCTTGAAAACCTGCAAACTTATAAGATATATACATCATTCGATTCCGATTATTTGAAACAAACTCAGCCCGCAAACGAACATTATTCTTCTTAGCCAATGTCATAATATGATTTAGCATAATTGTGCCGACACCTCTGGACATAACCCGACAAGACATCAGCAAAAGTTTTAGAGTCCACACAAGCTCTCCACATTCCACAAGAGCTAGCCCAATTTTTCCATAACTGCCATATTTATCTTCTAAACTAGCAATTAGTATTTTATGCTGCTCAGATTTTCGGAAATGATTCAGTTCGTTATATGAGTATGTATAACCAGTTGTATTTAATTGATTAGTTCTTAATGTTAACTCTTCGGCTCTTTGTAAATCATCCTCTTGAGCATCAGAGATAGTAAAAGTCATATTAAGTGTAGCTAAAAACTCGTCTTGAGTACCAATAAATTCTTTCTCGGAATTATTTCGCTCAATGTCACTAGTATGCATTAGTCTTCTGAGTTTTGAATCCTCTGTAATAAAACGAGGATTCATTTCTGGTTTATCTAAGAGATGCGTTAAATCAGTTACATTAATA
>VFQR01000751.1_pt1 | contig 34668 bp, 29 predicted proteins | sample 3512321 | NCBI WGS metagenome assembly VFQR01 (sample SAMN10412374, study PRJNA504923) | tailings metagenome | isolation source: Relicate 3 Philex TSF1 revegetated site | place: Philippines: Tuba, Benguet | collected 2017-08-29 | reverse complement strand
AAATTAAAAAGATTAATCAAAACTTTGTTTCTTAACACAGAATCTCTGTGGTTAAAAAAGTATCTAAGCGACTTTCTTAAAATTCAAACGAACCGAATTTACAGCAAGTACAACATCACTTAATCCCATCACCAAAGCACCGAATGTTGGATTAAGATAACCAAGCGCAGCAACGGGTATGGCCACTATGTTGTAAGCAAATGCCCAGAAAAGGTTCTCTTTAATAGTGATATAGGTGTGTTTACCCAGTCCAAGTGCTAGTGGTAAATTCTTCAATCCATGATTCATCAATACCACTTGCGCACTTTGCATGGCCACTTGTGTAGAGTCGCTTAATGAAATACCAACAGTTGCTTTTGCCAATGCAGGGGCATCGTTAATGCCGTCACCCACCATGGCTGTAGGTACTTCCTGATTGAATTGAGCAATTTTCTCAAGCTTATGCTCAGGCGTTTGCTCTCCTATGATCAAATCAATACCCAAAATTTTTCCGACCTGTTCACATTTTTCTTTTTTATCGCCACTCAGCAATATGGTTTTGATACCTCTTTTTTTAAGAGAATTGATCACCTCTTTAGCTTCAGCTCTTATTTCATCAGCAACATCAATCCATCCCAATAATTCATTGTTTCGAATGATATAAACATTATGAGAGTGATCGTTTGTAAGTGCAGCAGCAGCTTTGAATGAACCAGCTACATAAGTGTTTCCATCTTTATCAGTCGCTTGCATGCCCAACCCTTTCACTTCTTCAATTTTTGCCCATCGGATATCTTCTTTGCTCTTCCAGTTTTTGCTGATAGCACTGGCGATCGGATGATTGGAATATTTTTCAAGAGAATAGGCAATTCTTTTGAATTCCTCAGGAGTGATTATGTTGTTAGAAGCATTCACTTCATTAGATGTTTTCTCCCATTGACCATTCACAATTGACCATTGACCCACTGATGCACCTACTATATCAAAATGTCCTGTAGTCAGCGTGCCCGTTTTATCGAAAACTACTTGTTTAATACTTTTAAAAATCTCCAAACTTTTTGCATTCTTAAATAAGATACCATTACGAGCTGCTCTTCCGAGTCCAACGGCAATAGCTGCCGGAGTCGCCAATCCCATGGCACAGGGGCAAGAAATGACAAGAACAGCAATACCTCTTAATAAACTGGCACCAAATCCGATATCGGTAGCGAAATAATTGATCAGTACTGTAATAACAGCAATACTCACCACTGTTGGAACAAAGATGGCGCTGATCTTATCAGCCAATTGTTGCACAGGGGGTTTTTCAGATTGTGCATCTCTTACCAGTCGAAGAATATTGGAAAGTACCGTGTCTTCTCCAACTGCAGTGACATACGCTTTGATGGTGCCGCTTTCGAGTATACTTCCTCCGATCAGGTGGTCATTCATTTTTTTGAAAACAGGAACACTTTCACCTGATATGATCGCTTCATTGATTTGTGCTTCTCCCCATAAAATTTTGCAGTCCATGGGTACCTGTTCTCCACTCTTGATCAACAATAGATCACCAACTTTGAGACTTGTACTTTCCACCGGAAAAACATGTTCCTGATGCTGGTCATCATAGGCGATCATATTCGCCATTGATTTTTGCTTGACTGCTAGTTTTTTCAGGGCTGCTTGTGTGGTTTCCACCGAGCGATCTTCCATCCAGTTACCCAGAAATACCAGTGTAATAATGGTAGCTGCTGTTTCATAAAATAAAAATTCTTCTGCTCTACCAATCAATGTACCATATAAACTATAACCAAAAGCAGCAACAGCACCCAGGGCAATCAAAACATTCATATTGGGGATACCCTTGAGTAGACTTCTAATGGCACTTCTACCAAAGAAATCCATTCCAACTATAAAAACAGGAATGGTGAGGCCAAGTTGTACATAAGGGTTCATCAGGAAATGAATATGTACACCGGGAATCATGTGTAGCATCAATGGACCTGTAAATACAAAGCAGAACCAGAAGCGTTGCAAATGATTGGAGAATAATCGCTTTGATTTTTTTGTAGGTTCATCATTTTTCACCGTATATCCAAGACCGTTAATGCCCTTGGCTATTGCCTTTGGAGAGCTGTTTTCAGGTAATTCAAAACTTACATCACCACCTATAAAATTCACTTTTACGTTTTGCATACCCTGCGATTGCAGGTATTTATTTACTGTAAGTGCACAATTGGTGCAGGTCATACCTTCCACTTTCCAATTCACTTTTTCCATAATCAATATTGTGGGGTTGAGGTTAATGAATCACAAATTTACCAAATAGCAGAAGCACGCTCTTTCGATTTGAGAAGAATATTTCTACATCATGGTTGCAAGAAAGGTGAAAAGTGAAAGGTGAATGGTGAAAGGAAATTTGAAATACCTAATCAATCACCTCTTTTGACTTTTCACCTTTCACTTTTCACCCCTCTTCTCGTTACCTTTGCCCCATGGATGCAATTTTTGGATTAGCACAGATACAGGAGGTTGCAAAAGGGCTTTGGGCATCTGGTAAGAAACATAAGGTATGGGCTTTTCATGCTGAGATGGGTACCGGGAAAACAACTTTCATTCATGCACTTTGTGAATACCTGGGCGTAACAGATGCGGTGGGTAGTCCCACTTTTGCCATCGTTAATCAATACCAGAGTAAAGAGGTGGGTGTTATATTACATATGGATTGGTACCGCTTGAAAGATGAAGAAGAAGCGATCGAGGCTGGAATCGAAGATCAGTTAAATAGTGGTGATTATTGTTTGATAGAATGGCCGGAAAAAGCACCCGGACTTCTACCGGATGATACGTTTCATGTATACTTAGAAATACTGGATCCTTCCACCAGACGTTTATACACGGATTCAACAGCTGTTTGATTCTGCATGGAATGTCCTAACTTTAATAACTGAATTTTATCATTTGTAGTAAACAGTAAGATCCATTTTCCATCCAACTTATAACCCCACATGGCTACTAGTAAACCTTCTATCAGCACTTCATTTGCATATGAAACATTGGAAGAAACCCTTGATATTAAACCTCAGGGTGCAAAATTGCATATTGGTATTCCTAAGGAGATTGCTTTTCAGGAAAACAGAATTGCACTCACACCGGATGCAGTTGGGGTATTGATTTCCAACGGACATCAGGTGGTAGTAGAGCATGGTGCGGGAGAGGGCAGCCATTATTCCGATCGTGATTACGCTGAAATGGGCGCTACCCTTGTATATGACCGAGCTGAAATTTTTAAATGTCCCATACTTGTTAAAAGCGCTCCCCCTGTAGCTGAGGATATGCCTTTGTTACAGATGAATCAAACCATTATTTCTCCTATACATCTTTCTGCGTTAAGAAAAGAATACATCGAAAAGATGATGGAAAAGAAGATCACGGCATTGAGTTTTGAAAATTTCAAAGATGCCAGTGGTACTTATCCGATCGTAAGAAGTATGAGTGAGATCGCCGGTAGTGCGGTCATGCTGATTGCCGGACAATACCTCAGTAGTTTTAATAAAGGCAAGGGTGTTTTATTAGGTGGCATCAGCGGTATACCTCCCACCAAAGTAGTGATTGTTGGTGCCGGTATTGTGGGAGAATTCGCTACGCGAAATGCTTTGGCATTGGGAGCCTCTGTAAAAGTGTTTGATAACAATGTGTATCGCTTAAAGCAATTGCAGAATAACCTAGGACAAAGAATCTGGACCAGTGTATTAGAGCCACGTATACTTTCGAAACAACTAAAAACTTGTGAAGTGGCAGTGGGTGCATTGAGTAATGAATATGGAAGGGCGCCGATAGTGGTAACAGAAGAAATGGTAGCAGCTATGCGTCCGGGAAGTATTATTATTGATGTAGCAATCGATAGAGGCGGTTGTTTCGAAACCAGTGAATTAACCAGTCACCAGCATCCCACATTTGTGAAACATGATGTGATCCACTATTGTGTACCCAATATTCCCAGTGGTTTTGCGAGAACAGCGAGTCAAGCCATCAGTAATGTACTCATGCCTTTGATCCTGGAAGTGAGTGATGAAGGTGGGCTGGAGGAAATGGTTTGGCACAATTTCAATCTCAGAGAGGGGATCTATATGTTTAAAGGAGCATTGACAGATTTTTATATCAGTCAAAAATTCGATCTCAAGTTCACCGACTTGAATTTATTGATCGCCAGTCGCCGTTAATTTTTCATTTTTTAGGGAGATGCGCGATGACTTCAATTTCTAATCGGGCATCGGGCATATATAAGCGACTAATCTGTACCCATGTAGCTGCGGGATAATCTCTTTTGTACATTTCCTTTCTGGCTTCATTGTGGGTTTTCATTGCCTCAATGTCGGTGGTATACAGGTTTTCTTTTACTACATTTTGTAAAGTAGCACCGAATGCAGCCAAACTTCTTTCGATGGTTTGATACAATCTTTTAATAGATGCCGGTGTGATATCACGTGCAACAGTTCCGGAAACATAAATCACATTGTCTACTTTCACTGCCTGTGCATACCCGGCACTGGTATCTTGTTCCGCACCAAAATGAAACTTCTTTTTGTCAATGGTATTATTGGTTTGAGCAGTAGCAGCGGTACCTGCCAAAAGCAGGAATACTATAAATATGGCTTTCATACTTTTCATTTTCATGAAAGTAGGAAGACGAGATATGCTAATGATATGAAATAGGATGAAGCGTTCTGTAGAATGTTGGAAGGCAAATAATACCATCCAATCATTTTCCATTGTCGAAAAAATAAATCAATGATTCATCTGCTAAGCCGGGAAACTGATCTTACCCATACTAACCGCAGGAATTCCATTTCTGCCTGCACCCAGGGCTACTTGTCCGCCCGCTACCGCTTCATTGGCGAGAATGGCAAAGAGCACAGCTTCTTTTGCATCAGGATTTACTTCCAGTTCCTGTGTATCTCTGAATAGGATATCGGGTAGTTGTTCATGTATATGTTGCATGAGTAATGGATTGTGCATGCCACCGCCACTGGTATAAACCACAAAGTCAGTTCTATTGGTCATACATCTGTGTAAAGCATCCACAATCATATCTGCAGAAAACCGGTTGAGTGTTGCCATGATATCAGCATGTGACAGATCACCGGCATCAGCTTTTTGGATAGCAGTATTGAGATAATCAAGATTGAATAATTCGGGTCCAATGGTTTTGGGAAAATCATTGGTGAAAAAATCATTGTCTTTTAAAGCCGCTAATAAAGCAGCATGTATTCTTCCTTGTTGAGCAATCGCTGCGTTCTCATCAAAATATTTTCCGGGGAAATGGGCTTGCACATAAGCATCCATCAATGTATTTCCGGTACCCACATCAGTGCTGAATACTTCTGCCACATCTAATCCGGAAGGGAGATAAGTAAAATTGGCAATACCTCCAATGTTCAGCATAATACGGTTTTCTTTACGGCTGCTAAAAATGAGATAATCACCATATACGGCCAAAGGAGCACCTTCACCACCGGCCGCAACATGTTTTTGTCTGAAGTCACTCAAAGTGATGATGCCTGTTTTAACAGCGATATGATCACCATCACCTATTTGTAAAGTGGCATTGTCAAATTCATCATCCGGATGTAACAATTTCGGGGCATGATAAATTGTTTGTCCGTGACTGGCGATCAAATCCACCGAAGCCGGATCTATATTCCATTTTTTCAGACAACTCAGAATAATAGAAGCATGTTTTGTTCCCACCCATGCATTCAGCAGACAGACTTTTTCCAGATCAACATTTCGTTTTGAAAAAACAGATTTGATATGCTCTTTAAATGTTTTCTCATACACCACTGTCTCAAATGCCAGTAATTGCACGTTTGTTTGGGTTCCTTGTCCGGAGATGCGGCATACAGCCACGTCCAATCCATCCACCGAAGTGCCGCTCATTAAGCCAATGATGACTCTTTCAGGCTTATTTGCGATGGTATACAATGCTGAAATATTCGGATTCATGCCTTTAAATTAGACTTAAAAACGCATCATTATGCAATTTCTTGCAAAAAATATTTGGAAATGCGCAATTTCCCGCATTAATTTTAAGGAACTTATTAATTGCTGCTATGCTGAAAACTGAAAGACAGGCCTATATTTTACGCCAAATAGATTTACATAATCGTATACTCTCCTCTGATCTCAGCAGTGAAATCAATGTGTCTGAAGATACCATTCGTCGCGACCTGAATGAGCTTGCGGAGATGGATAAAATCATCAAAGTGCATGGTGGTGCTTTGTCTAAATCTTTTCATAGTTCCTTTTTAAAATCAGATGTCTACAAGGCAGACAGTAAAAGAGTAATTGCCAGTAAAGCGGTTTCATTGATCAGGAATAATATGTTCATTCTTACAACAGGGGGAACAACCGTCATTGAAATGGCGCGTTTATTACCCTCTGATCTGAATGCTACTTTTTTCACAGGTAGTATTCCGGCAGCACATGAGTATGCACAACATCCAAATATTGAGGTGATTTTTTTAGGGGATAAAATTTCTAAAAGTTCGCAGATCGCTGTAGGGGGTGAAGCCATTTCTAAAATTGCGGGTATTAAAGCTGATCTCTGTATTATGGGTATCAATGCCATTGATGAAACGGGTATTACAGATAATGATTGGGAAGTGATACAAGTGAAAAAAGCAATGATACAGGCCGCTGAGAAAACAGTAATATTGTCTATTTCCGAAAAGTTGAATACGCATCAGCGACTGACGATATGCGGGTTGGATGAAATCGATACGATTATCACAGAACTCGATCCGTTGAATCCTGTATTTGAACCTTATAAGAAACAAAGCATTACTATTTTGTAATTATCTATAAACTCTGAAATATGAAAATGAAACCGCTCTTGAAGCCGGTCTTACTGAAAACAGCTTTCTTGCTGCTGTTGACAAGTTTGATCACGGCTGCGGGTATTGCGCAAGTTCGCGTATCCGGTAAAGTAACTGCAAAAGGAGGAGCTGCTGTGGAAGCGGCTTCTGTATTCATCAGGGAAAATAATGTAGGTGCCGCTACAGACAACAATGGCACTTTTAGTTTCTCTGCTTCTTTGAAACCCGGTAGCTATACACTGGTATTTTCCGGTACCGGCTACAAAACACAACAAGCTTCTTTCACCGTAACAGCAGGTAACAATAGTTATACGCTGAATGCTGAATTAGCAGATGATGTTTCCAAATTAGATGAAGTAATTGTAACGGGTAACTCACAGGGTACCACCCGTCGTCAGTTGGGTAGCTATATCAGTTCTGTAAGCGCGGAAGACCTGAATAAAGGAGCTACAGGAAATGTACTGGCTGCATTACAAGGTAAAACAGCCGGTGCACAGATCTCTCAAAACTCCGGTGATCCTGCAGGTGGCATTTCAGTACGATTGCGTGGTATCAGTTCTATTTCTTCTTCATCAGAACCTTTATACATCATTGATGGAGTGATCGTGAACAATGCTACCAATCGTGTTACCAATACTTCCGGAAACTATGATGGTGGAAACTTTGTAGGAAGTATCGGTCAGAGCCGCTTGGTGGATATCAATCCGAATGATATTGAAAGAATTGAAGTACTGAATGGTGCCGCTGCCGCTGCTATCTATGGTAGCCGGGCGAATGCCGGTGTGGTTCAGATCTTCACTAAAAAAGGGAAAAGCGGTGCGCCTTCTATCAGCTTCTCTACCAACTTTACAACCAGTAGCTTGCGTAAGAAGTTAGATGTGAATCAGGCTCCAACCAAGTTTGGTGGTCCAACAGATGGTCCGGGTGCATTTACACAAGATATCCTTTCTACGGTAACCACTACTACTCCTGTAACCCGTTATGATTACCAGGATTATATTTTCCGCAATGCGAATGGTACTGATAACAATATTTCTATCAGCGGTGGTACAGATAAGACCAAGTATTATCTCTCCGGGTCTTATTTCTATAACCAGGGTATAGTACGAAATACAGATTTCCAGCGTTATAGCTTCCGCAGTAATATTGATCAGGTATTGAATAAATGGGCAAGCTTTAATTTAGGTTTGAATTATATCAATAGTACAGCGAATGAAAAGCCCGATGGTAACTCTTTCTTTTCTCCCATGAACTCTGTTACGATCATTGGTAATTTCCATGATATCTGGACCAGAGATGCTTTGGGAAATATTCGTGCAGTGGGTGAGCGTGGACGTGCCAATCCGGTATCTGTGATTGAAGATATCAAACAGCGTCAAACTACCAATCGTGTCATTGCGAATCTGGGTTTAAAATTACGTCCAATCACAGGTCTTACTGTTGATTATACTATGGGTATTGATAATTATGCGCAAAATGGAGCTACTTATATTCCTCCATTCGCATATAATGTAAGTACTGCTTTCTTTGGTGGCGGTCCAGCCTTAGATGCTTCTCAAAATGGTTATGCAAGCACGGCTAATAATAACTTTTTTGCGATCAACCATGACTTGAATGCTACTTATTCTAAAAATCTTACGAATAATATCAGCTCGGTAACACAAGTTGGCTTTTCACAGCAGTATGAGAAGAACTCTTTTTCTCTTCTGCAGGGAAGAGGGTTAGCCCCTGCAGTACAAACTGTGAATGCAGCGAGTACAAGATTAGATCCGGTTGATGAAAGAAGTGAAATTTCAATTTCAGGTGTGTATGTTCAACAAAATTTTAAATACCGTAATCAGTTCTTCGTTACAGGTGCGGTTCGTGTAGATGGCTCGTCTGTTTTTGGAAAAAATCAACGTAACCAAACTTATTATAAAGCCAGTGGTAGTTATGTGGTTTCAGGAGCTGATTTCTGGGCAAATTCAAGTATTTCTAAATGGTGGGATTTATTCAAAGTTCGTCTAGCGTATGGTGAAAGCGGTAATCTGACAGGTATTGGTGCTTATCAGCGATTTAACAACTATGCGGCATCATCTTATAATAACAGATCTGCATTGAATTCCAGTACAACTTTAGCGAATGAAAATGTTAGACCTGAAAGACAACAAGAGATAGAGTTAGGATTTGATCTTGCTTTCCTGAATAACAGGGTAGGGTTGACATTGAACGTGTATAATAAAAAGGTAAATGATCTTTTGATCAACCGCTTTATTGCTCCTTCATCAGGTTTTAGCAGCTTGTTGGATAATTTCGGTTCTTTAGAAAACAAAGGTTTTGAAATTGTGCTGACAGGTAATCCAATCGCTAAAAAAGATTTTAGCTGGAATATTACCGGTATTTTCAACCGTAACAGAAATAAAGCCGTTCGTATCGGACAAGCATTAACATTGTTCAGTACCAATGGAGGTGCACCAGTTGCTATCATTGAAGGTCAGCCAGTAGGTGTGTTCTATGGAACTTTCTTTGCTCGTAATGCAGATGGAAGTGAAGTGAAAAATGCAAGTGGTATTCCTCAAACAGAAAGAGGTGTTCAAAATAGTGCTACTGTATTTACTCCAGGAAGAACCGGTGGATTACCGAGTGGTACTGTACTGCGTAAAATCATTGGAGATCCCAATCCTGATTACACTACCAGTCTTGTGAATGAGTTTACATACAAGCGTTTGAGTTTGCGTGTTCAGATCGATGCGGTACAAGGAGTAGATGTATTCAATGCTGACTTCCGTACACGTCAAGGTGTAGGTAATGGTAAAGTAGCCGAGCAAGAGCATCGCGGACAATTGCCACGTGGTTATATCAATGGTATTTATGCAATTGAAGAATGGAGAATTGATAACGGTAGCTATACCAAATTGCGTGAATTATCACTCAGCTATAATTTCGGAAAAATAAAAGGATTCAGTGACCTGAGTATCAATTTCAGTGGACGTAACCTGATTAGTTGGGATAGCTATAAAGGATATGACCCTGAAGTAAACGCTGGTGGACAAAGTACCATTCTGCGTGGAATTGATTTTGGAGCTGTGCCTATTCCAAGAACTTTCAGTTTTGGTATCCAGGCTAAATTTTAATCCTCAAAAATTACTTGTATGAAAAAGACTATTCAAATATCATTATATACAGGTCTGGCAGCACTGCTTTTGACGACAGCAGGCTGTAAAAAAGACTTTAGTAATCCGAATGCAGCGAGAAAAGAAGAAGCTTTTCAAACTGCAAGAGGAATTGCCGGAATTGCTGTGAGTTTACAACGTAACTATGCATCGAATGTAGCATACGGTATGTCTGATGCAACGGGGTTGATTACCAATGAAACCATTCTTCGAAATCCCGGAAATATATCAGAGTTTCAATTTAGTACAGGTGGTGCTGCTGTTGATGGAACAAATGCTCTTTTGGGTAATGTATGGGCATCGTCATTAAAAATTATTTATGATGCTAATGAAATCATTGCTGCAGCAGAAAAATTATCTGATAAGGGCTATGCAAGTGGGTTGATTGGATATGTTACCATTTACAAAGCTTTATCGATGGGCTGTCTAGCCAGTTATTGGGAAAAAGTTCCTGATACTGTTGGGGTAGCTATCGTTACTTTTTCAGATAGAAACGTAGGTTTTAACAGAGCAGTAGCTGCAATAGATAAAGCGCTTACAATCATAAATGCAAATCCTATTGTATCAACTTTTGCTAATGATGTTCCTGTTAGCATAACGTCTGCTAATGATATTCAAAAGGTGATTGTAAATACTTTGAATGCATTAAAAGCTCGTTATGCATTGTTTGCGGGTAACTATGCCACTGCACTGTCAGCAGCTAATGCTGTAGATTTAACAGTACGCTCTGTTATGAACTTTGAAGCAGCCAATCCAAATCCTGTTTTCAATTTTGTAACCTCTACCAATAACGTGTACCAGCCAATAGATTCAACACTAGGTCTACCACCTGCTATTGCACCTGATCTGGCTGATAAACGTATTCCATTCTATACTGTCATCAACGCAACAATAAGCCCGCGTTTCAGATTGAATGGATTCTGGAATACCCCAACAACAGCCATACCCTTGTATTTCCCGGGTGAAATCATGCTGATCAAAGCAGAGTGTTATGCCCGTCAGGCAACACCTGATCTGGTGAATGGTAATATTGAACTGAACAGGGTAGTTACAAAAAGAGCGGCCAATGATGTATTAGGTATCGGTGCAGATCTAACACCGGTTGCTCCTGCTACGGTCAATGATTTGCTGACACAGATCTATCGCAACCGTTGTATAGAATTATACCTGTCTGGTATGAAGCTGGAAGATATGCGTCGTTTCGGTAGACCTACCGCTGAAAGAAAGAGAAACTTCTTCCCTTATCCTTTCCGTGAGCGTGACAGTAATCCGAATACACCGGCGGATCCCACTTTCTAAAATATTCAAATATTAATTGTAAGAGGCTGTATCAAACTTTTGATAAAGCCTCTTACTTTTTTACTATGCTATGGGCTATAGACCATAAGCCATACACCATCAAACGAATCTTAGGGTTCTTCTCTTACTGTGGGGCATTGATTTTCATTTATTTACCTATCTTACAAATCATTTAAAAAAGACGATATCAAATGATCCGTTCCCTGCCCCTCAGACTGTATTCTGGTTTAGGTATTGCAGTTTTACTCGTATTTCTGGTAGGTTTTATAACCATCGACTCTCTGGAAAAACAGGCCAAACAAGCAGATCTCGTCCGTCATACCCATCAGGCGATTTCTTATCTAAGAGATATACGCTTTTCTGTGATGCAAATCAGAGGAGGTAGAAGGGCTTATTGGGTAACCAATCATCCTAAGGATATGGATGCCTATGAAAAAGGGATCACTTTTATTCCCAATCGAATTATGGATCTGAGGGAATTTGTCAAAGACAATGCACCTCAGGTAGTCAATGTAATAAAACTTGACTCACTTATCACGGATCTGTTGCGTTACTGGAGAACAGATGGAGTGATTTCTCCTTCTATGCCTACAGAATCTTTTAAAAAAATAATTCTGGAAGAAGAAGAAAGATTAAATCAAATCCATCAACAAATTGAAAAGGTAAAAATTGAAGAAGAAGATTTATTAATTAAAAGAGAAGCAGTTGTACTCTCCTACTATGAAAGAACCAAGCTCATTTTATATGTAGGAATCAGCGTATTGATGATTGTAGTGCTATTATTGATCAATGCAGTGATCCAAACATTAAAAAGCCGCTATAAAGCCGGACTAAAACTACAGGCTACGCTTGAACAAACTGAGAAAGCCAGTATCCTTGCCCAGGAAAAGAACTGGGTTTTGGAGGGTATGAGTTATATCAATAATCGCTTACAGGTAGTGGACAGTTCGGGAGAGTTAGCACATCGTATTATTACAGCCATGGTTCAATACCTGGAAGTGCCTGCAGGTGTGATTTATTTTGTAGATCCAAAAACAGAACAGTTGGTAACAGTTGCTTCAGTAGCGTTAAGTTCATCTTCTAAAAAATCATTTGTGATTGGGGAAGGTGTGGTAGGTAATGCAGCCTTATCTAAAACGGTTACCATCATCAAAAATATTCCACCCGATTATTGGAAAGTAGATTCTTCATTAGGACAAGTAAGTGGTAACGGAGAAATTGCTTGTGTACCCTTATGGATGAATGATGAATTAAAAGGACTGATAGAGCTGGGTTGTTTTACCCAATTTACAGAACTACAAATTTCTTTATTGAAAAGTATTTCTGATATTCTTTCTGCTGCCATTAATTCATATCAATCTAGAGATAGGATCAATCAGCTGCTAGATGAATTACAGGAGCAGAAAGAAGCCTTGCTGGAACAACAGGAAGAGCTTCGTCAAACCAATGATGAACTCAGCAGACAAGCAGAGGAATTGCAGGCTTCAGAAGAAGAACTGAAAACGCAGGAAGAAGAGTTAAAGCAGATCAACGTAGAACTAAAGGAAAGAAATGAAGCCATTGAAAATGCCCGACAAGCCCTCACGTTAAAAGCCAAAGAGCTGGAAATGACGAGTCGTTTTAAATCTGAATTCCTGGCCAATATGTCGCACGAACTGCGAACCCCATTGAATAGTGTGTTGATACTTGCAAAACTACTGGCAGATAATAATACCCATAATCTGAATGCAAAACAGATTGAATATGCCAATATCATTTATAAATCAGGAAATGATTTATTACAGTTGATCAATGATATATTGGATCTGTCCAAAATTGAATCCGGAAAAATCGATCTAATTATTGAGGATGTGCCTATTGAGTCATTGGTCACTGATATCAGACAGTTGTTCTCAGTGGTTGCATCAGAAAAAGGTATTCATTTGCATGTTGAGCAACAGCAAGATATTCCGGCTCATATCCGAACTGATAAACAGCGATTATTTCAGATCATCAAAAATCTACTTTCTAACGCATTCAAGTTTACCCCCGGTGGTGGTAAGATCACAGTTGATTTCCGTTCGGTTCCCGGAAGAACGGCTGAAATGGCCATACGTGTTATGGATACAGGTATTGGCATTTCCTTGGATAAACAGAAACTTATTTTCGAAGCATTCCAACAGGCAGATGGTTCAACCAGTAGAAAATATGGAGGCACCGGTCTTGGTCTTTCCATCAGCAGGGAATTGATTCGTTTATTGGGCGGCTCTATCGAAGTAAAAAGTGAAGTCAATAAAGGAAGTGAATTCACCATTTATATTCCTTATCAATATGTACCTGTCATACAACCACAACAGGAATTTACAGCATTGGAAGCACTTACAGATGATCATGACTCGATCAGTATTTTACCTTTTGAAAATATTCGGGAGCAGAATAAGGTGCCGGACGACAGGCATCAGCTTACAGCTGGTGAAAAACTGATGCTGATCATTGAAGATGATGTCAATTTTGCTACGATTATCCGTGATTATGCACGACATAAAGGATATAAAGTAGTAATTGCATTGGAAGGTGATGAAGGATTGTATTATGCCAGAAGATACAAGCCGAATGCCATCATACTGGATATTCAATTGCCGGTAATGGATGGGTGGACGATCCTGAAACAGATCAGGGCTGATGAATCTATTAAACATACACCTGTACATATCATCTCAGCTATTGATGATAATCGATTCAAGCAGGAAGATATCATGGCTTATTTGAAAAAACCCATTGATGCCAACTCTCTTGAAAAAGCTTTCCAAATGTTAGGAGAGCATATTCGGAAAAGTTTGAAACAGATATTGATTGTATCTGCCGTTCATTTTGAAGAACAGGATCTACATCAGCTGGCGAGTGAGAAAGACTACAAACTACATTTTGAACAGGTATTGGATATTGATACTGCCAAAAAAAGTATCAGTGAACTCAATTATGACTGTGTCATTATTCATATTGGAGGTTCCATTCAACTACAAGAAGCTAAACAGATCAGTCAGTTTGTGGTAGATCAAAAAACGCCTATTATCATTCATCTGGATGATGATATCAATCAGGCTGATGAGATGGAGTATCGGAAAATTTCCGGAATCATTATCCGAAGTGCGGTCAATGCAAGCACTCGATTATTGGATGAGTTGGAATTATTCCTACACAAAATGCAAAAGTCTGATAAGAAAACCGAATCGGGAATGAATGTTTCGGTATTGAATGATCAGAGTCTACTGAATAAAACAGTATTGGTAGTGGATGATGACATGCGCAATGTATTTGCCTTGAGCGCCGTGCTGGAATCGAATAAAATGAAGGTTTTAACGGCCAGTGATGGCAGAGAAGCGTTGGAGCAATTGAAAAAATTCCCAGATACGCATATTGTACTGATGGATATCATGATGCCTGAAATGGATGGATATGAAGCGATGCAACGAATCCGAAAAGATTTGAAAATGATGGAACTACCCATCATTGCGCTTACTGCAAAAGCCATGGCGGGCGATAGAGAAAAATGTATCACCGCCGGTGCTTCGGATTATATTACCAAGCCTGTTGACATGCAAAAATTATTATCACTCATGAGAGTTTGGTTAACCTGATGATATGATGTGTATATGAATAATGTGATCGGACTCAACCCTAAACCGCAACTTAGTACCCAGGCGTTTGAACAATTGCTTCATCTGCTGCATCATGTGTATGGGTATGATTTTTCCGGCTATTCAAAAGCTTCGCTGTTACGACGTATCTATAAATTTATGGATGTACAGGGAGTCACTGATGGACAACAACTCATACAATTGTTAGCAGGCGACACTTCTGTTTTTCATTCCTTTCTTGAAACCATTACGGTGAATGTAACCGAGATGTTCAGAGATCCCGGGTTTTATAAATCTATTCGTGAAAAAGTGTTGCCGGTATTGGCCACCTATCCACAAATTAATATCTGGCATGCAGGATGCTCAACAGGGGAGGAAGTATTTTCCTTGTGTATCCTGTTGCATGAAGCTGGTTTATTACATCGAACACGCATATATGCTACTGATATCAATGCTTCTTATCTTGAAAAAGCAAGAACAGGAGTATTGCCCATGACACATATGCGCGAATACACACTTAATTATCTTCAATCGGGTTGTACAGGTGATTTTTCAGATTATTATACTGCTTTGTATGATCATGTATTGATTCATCGAGAAATCAGAGAACGGGTAGTATTTCTTCAACATAATTTGGTCACGGATCGTTCATTTAATGAATTCCAACTCATAATTTGTAGAAATGTCATGATCTATTTCAATAAACAATTGCAGAATAAAGTTTTGCAATTGTTTCATGAGAGTTTATCGTCATTAGGGTTTATTGGATTGGGGATGAAAGAAAGTCTGTTATTTTCCGAATACAGATCCAAATACTCGGTTGTTGATGGCGCCGTAAAAATTTTTAGGAAAAAAAGCTAAATGATGTCATTGCCAAAATATGATATGATTGTCATTGGTGGTTCAGCAGGAAGTATTCCTGTTTGTATTTCATTACTCAAAGCCCTAATCAATAATCAACATATTCCGGTAGTATTGGTTATCCATCGAATGCGTAATGTGGTTAGTCAGTTGGATAAATTATTAACACGTGAGGCTGGTTCTGTAAAAATTACTGAACCTGAGGACAAGCAAGCAATTACCAAAGGAAAGATATATTTAGCTCCACAGAATTATCATTTGCTCTTTGAAGAAGATTATAGCTTCAGTCTCGACTACTCTGATCCTGTTCATTATAGTCGTCCTTCTATTGATGTGAGTTTTGAAAGTGCCGGGCGTGCTTATGGTAACAGGGTACTGGCCATCTTATTAAGTGGTGCCAATGCTGATGGAGCGGAAGGATTATCTTATTTATCAGATATCGGAGCAGACTGTATTGTACAAGATCCCAATTCAGCACAATATCCAACCATGCCTTCTTCAGCAATCGCATTAGAGAAAAATATCCGTATCATGACGGAAGTGGAGATGATTGCTTTCTTACAAGAATTATAATTAAATTGCTGCTACTCATGAATATTCCACCAATACAACAGCATGATTTTACCATACTATTAGTAGATGACAGACCTGAAAATCTGTTATCACTGGAAGAGATATTGGTGAAGCAGGGTCGACAATTTCTCAAAGCCAATTCCGGTAATGAGGCTTTAAAACAAGTATTGAAACACGATCATATCGGATTGATCATGCTGGATGTACAGATGCCGGAGATGGATGGATTTGAAGTGGCAAGAATCCTGAAGTCAAATCCGCGTACAAAAGATATCTCTATCATTTTTGTAACCGCATTGAGCCGCGAAGAACAATATGTTTTAAAAGGCTTTGCAGAAGGAGCTGTCGATTATCTGCAAAAACCACTTGATATCAATGTGGTTCGGGCAAAAGTGAATGTGTTTGAACAGTTATACTTTAACCAGTATCGACTTAAAACTGCACTTACAGAATTGGACAGGATCAATAAACAGTTGGAGAAATTTGTATATATCGTATCTCATGATTTAAAATCTCCATTGTCATCTGTTATCATGATGCTGGAATTGATCAAGAATGATCCCTACATAAAAGCAGATGCAGAAATCAGTGAAAATATCGGTATGGTATATCAGGCTTCAGGCAGGTTATCAGAAATGATCATGGCTTTACTTGAATATTCAACCACCAGTTTATCACAGCAAGTGGTGGAAGAGACCAATACCCATTTGATGGTAGAAGAGTTAGCGGCTCTTTTATTCCCACCTAAACATATCCAAATTCAAATCCTTCAAACACTACCCATATTCCGAACAAGAAGAGTAAAACTTGAGCAAGTATTTCAGAACTTAATCAGTAATGCTATTAAGTACAATGATAAAGCCAAGGGGTATATTGAAATAGGGTATACAGACAGAGATAATCATTATGAATTTTTTGTGAGAGATAATGGTCCGGGTATAGCCGAGGAAGATCGCTCACGTATCTTTCGTTTGTTTGAGATCACGGATAATACTTCTACCCGCGATAGCAGTACGGGTATTGGATTGAATCTTTTAAAAATTATTGTAGAAGAACAAGGCGGAAAGATTTGGGTAGATTCTAAAAAGGGAGAAGGAAGTACCTTTTTCTTTCAATGGATGAAATAATCCATCTTACTTATGATCGGGCACATAGATTTTATCTGTACAGAACCCATATTCATTCACATCATTACTGCTCACAATAACTGTTTTGTCTTTGGTATAGGTATCCATTAAATGATGGTATAAAGCATAGCCATGCTCATCTAAATTGGTACAGGGCTCATCTAGCAGTAATAAAGGGCAGTCGCTAAAAATGGCTTGTGCCAGTTTTATTCTTTGCTTCATTCCACTGCTGAAATAGCGAATTTGTTTATGGGATGCTTTTTCCAATCCAATGATCTGTAGTATTTCTTCAATCGAAATATTATTGAGTAGCGGTTTGAAAGAACGATGAAAATTCAGAAATTCAACAGCTGTCATTTCTTCAATAAGCTCTAAATAGGGTGCCGCAATAGAAAGGTATTTGAACACATGATCTACCTCAATGTTTTGTTGATGCATGGTCCAATTGATATGCCCCTCACTTATATTCATGCTTCCTGCCAATACTTGTAGCAGGGTGCTTTTGCCGCTTCCATTCGGACCTGTTAGTGCAATTTTTTTGCCGGGTTCAAAACGATAATGAATGCCACGAAATATCCATTCCCGGTTGAATTTTTTTCCAGCATCCGAGAGTTCGATCAGCATGTATCCTTATGAATTAATGAATGGAAGAATAAGTGTTATGAATTAATCTTCGTCGCCACCACCTTTTACAAAACGTTTGATGATACCACGACCACTTTCACGAATAAAGGTAACGATCTCATCTCTTTCATCGCTGGCAGTCAATTCTTCTTCAATAAACTCCAATGCTTGTGAAGTATTCATGCCCTTATTAAAAATGATCCTGTAGATGTCCAGAATATGATTGATTTTCTCCAGTTCAAATCCTCTTCTTTTCAACCCCACACTATTTACACCCCCATAGCTCAATGGATTTCTCACGGCTTTGATATACGGTGGTACATCTTTACTTACCAAGCTACCTCCCGCAATATAAGCGTGTTGTCCAATGGTAACGAATTGGTGAACCGCACTCACGCCGGCGATCCATGCCCAATCGCCCATTACAACGTGACCGGCTAATTGAACACTATTGCTCAGGATACAATTGTCTCCAATCAAGCAATCATGTGCAATATGACTATAAGCCATGATCAGACAGTTATCACCTACTTTGGTTTTCCATCTGTCGGTAGTACCGCGATTGATGGTAACAAATTCGCGGATGGTGGTATTATCTCCAATCTCAACCGTAGTTCTTTCACCCGCAAACTTCAAATCCTGAGGAATGGCACCGAGTACTGCACCCGGGAAAACCCGACAGTTTTTACCGATACGTGTTCCATCCATGATGGTTACATTACTGCCAATCCAAGTGCCCTCTCCAATTTGAACATCACCGTGGATAACAGTGAAGGGATCAATTTTGACATTGGGTGCGACCCTTGCATTGGGATCTATATAAGTATACGGATGTGTCATTATTTGCAGATTCGGTTGTAGATAATAAGATGTTAGGGATTAGGATCTTTTTACAATTTGAGCAACAAGGTCGGCCTCGGTAGCTACCTTACCTCCCACATAAACAGTACCCCTCATTTCACAGATACCTCTGCGGATGGGTCCGGTAAATTCCATTTTTAAAAGCATGGTGTCGCCCGGACGAACCATTTGTTTGAATTTACAATTATCAATTTTCAGGAAGTAAGTATCATATTGTCCTTCCGGCATAGAATTGATACAAAGGATACCACCGGTTTGTGCCAGTGCTTCAATTTGTAAAACGCCCGGCATCACAGGGTTTCCGGGGAAGTGACCCGGGAAGAACCATTCGTTAAATGTTACATTTTTTACCCCAACAATATGAGTATCGGTAAGCTCAATGATTTTATCAACCAGTAAAAATGGGTGACGATGTGGTAATGTTTTTTCAATTTTTTCAAGCGGGAAAATAGGAGGCATGGTAGGATCATACACGGGAACATCCTTAACATGCTTATTCTTCTTGATATACTGTTTGATTTTTTTAGCAAACTCAACATTGCTGCTATGCCCCGGACGATTGGCAATAATTCTGGCTTTAATCGGATAGCCTATCAAGGCCAAATCGCCTACTACATCCAATAATTTATGTCTTGCAGGCTCATTGGGGAAACGTAATTCAAGGTTATTGAGATAACCTTCACTTTTCACTTCAATTTTATCACGCTTAAACACTTTTGCAAGCCTTTCCATCTCTTCATCTGTAACCGGTTTGTCCACCACTACGATAGCGTTATTGATATCACCACCTTTGATGAGATCATTATCCAGTAATGCTTCCAGTTCATGAAGAAAACAGAAAGTTCGGCATGGAGCAATTTCTGCTCTGAAATCCTTGATGGTTTTTAATCCGGCATGTTGTGTGCCCAACACAGGACTATTAAAATCAATCAGTGTAGTTATCTGATAATCGAGCGATGGTAAAGCTACCATCTCTACTCTTTTGGCTTCATCGTAATGGTAGATGTTCTCATCCAGGCTGTACCAGGCTTTTGCGGCTTCCTGTTCAACCACACCTGTTGAAGCGATCAATTCAATAAAAGGAGCAGAACTTCCGTCCATAATGGGTATCTCAGGTCCATTCAACTCAATCAGCACATTATCAACACCCATACCAACCAGGGCAGCCAATACATGTTCTACGGTACTTACCTTGGCATCTCCAACCTGAAGCGTAGTACCTCTACTGGTATCAGTCACCAGATCGCAATCGGCTTTGATAATGGGCTGTGCCGGAAGATCAATGCGTTGAAACTGAATGCCGAAACCCGGATTGGCGGGCTTTAGGGTCATATCTACCAATACTCCGGTATGTAAACCTGTACCGCTAATGCTTACCGCACTGTTGAGGGTATGTTGTTTGTCTGGGTTGAAAAGATTGTCCATGCTATACTGTTTTTCCGGTCAGATTATCTCATGAGATAACTGGTTCTATCACTGTATCAGTGATTCCCTGCTTAGAAATATAGTGCAAAAATAAGATTTCAGGGTGGTTAATGGGCTATTATGATGCATTTACCCGCTCAGATAACAGTTGAGCAAGCATTTTTTCAAGTTCTTTAACCCTTTTTTCAAGATCCGGCAAATTCCTGAGTTGTGCCTGAGCCCGAAGGAAACGGGTAAAATCATCGGCAGGGGTACCTGTTAATGTTCGATTGGATTCTTTGATACTTTTTGTGATGCCACTTTGTCCATTGATCTTACTACCATCGGCAATGGTGATATGTCCGGCAATTCCGGTTTGTCCACCAATCATCACCGACTTCCCGATTTTGGTACTTCCACTCACACCCGTTTGAGCAGCGATCACCGTATTGCAACCCACTTCTACATTGTGTGCAATCTGCACCAGATTATCAATTTTAGCACCGGATCTGATAATCGTAGAGCCCATGGTAGCACGATCGATGGTTGTATTTGCACCAATCTCAACCTCGTCTTCTATGATCACATTGCCAATCTGTGGCACTTTTTGAAATGAACCATTGCCTTGTGGAGCAAAACCAAAACCATCACTGCCAATCACCGCTCCGGCATGAATGATCACATTATTTCCGATCACACAGCTGTGGTAAATCTTAACTCCCGCATGAATAATGGTATTACTACCTACTTTAACATCCTTGCCCAAAAACACCCCGGGAAATATTTTAGCATTGGAAGCGATCTCAACACCTTCATCGAGGTAAGCAAATGCGCCCACAAAAATATTTTCTCCCAGTTTTGCTGATTCATGAATATAACTGGGTTGCTGTATGCCTTGTAATTGCATGGTCACCATCTGCTGGTACTTGGTAAGTAAGGTAGCAAATGCAGTGTATGCATCGGGCACTCGGATCAATGTATTGGGGATGGCTTTTTTTAATACCAACTGCTGATTAATAATGATAACAGACGCTTTGGTATCATATAAATAGTCTTCGTATTTCGGATTTGCTAAAAAAGAAATTTGTCCATCAACAGCCTCTTCAATTTTACCAAAGGAAGAAACGGTTACTTGGGCATCACCCTCCAGTTGGCCATTGATCAACATGGCGATCTGCGCGGCGGTAAATTGCATATGGTGGAGTTTAGGTTGTAAATAGCGAATAGTTCATAGCAAGTAGCTAATAGAAGGAAAATGCTATTAGCCATGAACCATAAGCCATCCACTAAGTCAATAAACAAATGTAATTTTTTTTAACCGGTGCTGAAAGGTTTTGGTGGATCAGGGCGTTATCTACTTGTGATATGTCTTTTACCGTCTGATCCCTGAACAAAATATTGATCCTTTCATCTACGGTTTGATACAACGTATTCGTTGCCTCACCCGTAAAACACAGGTAATGAATAGATGCAAGTCCAATGCCAAACTTTTCAGCTGCTTCTTTCTCTTTTGTTTTTACCCATGCAGTATCAAATGGTTCTGCCTGAATTCTGGACTTGTACAATTGTCTGTTTAAAAAACGTGTGCACAGTAAAGAAAGAATAGCATCCGGATGTTTCGACCATCTTTTTAAAGCATGCATGATGTCATGATCATCCAAAGAACAAAACAAATCCAGTGTATCATCATTCATATGACCATCAAAGTCTCCAAGGAAAAAATCGATGGCAGATTGTGTTTGTAAAGCCGTATCAGTAGGTTGATAAATCTCCCGAACACGTTCCAATATTTTTACCAGCATTCTTTCAGCTGCCAATACCGTTTTATGGAGATAAACCTGCCAGTACATCTGTCTTCTTGCCACTAAAAATTTCTCAACACTATAAATACCTTTTTCCTCTATCATCAATTGTCCTTCATGCACCATCAGCATTTTAAGGATACGGTCATAACCAATCACCCCCTCACTGACACCACAAAAAAAACTATCACGACTCAGATAATCCATTCTGTCAACATCTAATTGACCACTGATCAACTGGTGTAAAAATGGTTTGTGGTATTGATCAGTAAAAATAGCAATGGCCAATGATAACTGTCCGTTCAGGTCTCTGTTCATTTTCTCCATGATCTGTAAGGATAGCTGCTCGTGGTGAACACCTTGAACCACTACTTGCTCCAGCGCATGTGAGAAAGGTCCATGTCCAACATCATGCAAAAGAATAGCGGCTTTTACAGCTATCTCTTCATCAACGGTAATATCAATGCCTTTACTCCTGAGTTCATTCACTGCATTGCCCATCAAGTGATAAGCACCCAATGAGTGATGCAATCGGGTATGTACTGCACCCGGATATACCAATTGAGCCATCGCCATTTGTTTGATGCGACGCAAACGTTGGTAATAAGGGTGGGCTATGATGTCAAATATCAATGGATGATTAATGGTAATAAAACCATAGACCGGGTCATTGATGATTTTTCTCTTCAGATCAGCCATACCTGTTGGTGATTTGTTAAATCGGTTATTAAGACAGTTGGCAAAAATACAAATAGATACCCGATCAAACAGAATGAAATAGATTTACGGCGGTTAAGCCTTATAAACGCAACAATAACCCCGCCTATTCTTTTACTGTTACACAAACCGTATTTATTTCTTTATTTTAACAGGTGAATACAACCTCTAGGGTTGATTTCATGTAATCAGTCAAAATAGGATATGCCATTAGCCAACATTTTATGGGTCGACGATGAGATCGAAAGCCTTCAGTCACAGAAATTATTTTTGGAGCAGAAAGGATATGCCGTAACCACACTGACCAATGGCTTTGATGCCATCGAATTTGTGAAAAATGAACCGGTAGATGTGGTGTTGATGGATGAAACCATGCCTGGTATCACCGGATTGGAGACATTGGTTCGTATCAAAGAAGTAAATAGTAATATTCCGGTGGTGCTCATCACCAAAAATGAAACAGAGAACCTGATGAATGAAGCGATTGGTAGACAGATCAGTGATTATTTGATCAAACCGGTAAATCCAAATCAGGTATTACTTAGCTTAAAAAAAATCATTGATAATAAAAGATTGGTAGCTGAAACAACTACCACTGCTTATCAGCAACAGTTTCGGGATTTGTTCATGGCATTGAATGATAATCCGGATTACAACCAGTGGATGGAGATCTATAAAAAACTCGTTTACTGGGAGCTTGAAATGGAGAAGAGTGATAGTCCGGAAATGCGTGAAGTGTTTCATACACAAAAACAAGAAGCCAATACTGAGTTCTTTAAATTTATCAGTAAACATTATGCATCCTGGGTATCACCTTCTTCAGCAGCGTCTCCAATTATGAGCCATCAGCTGTTTAAGTTTAAAGTATTGCCGCATGTAGAGAAAGGAACACCGCTTTTTTTTATTGTCATTGATAATCTTCGCTTTGATCAATGGAAAGCCATCCAACCCATTTTTGCAGAGAGCTTTCGGATATTAGAAGAAGAAACCTTTTACTCTATTCTCCCAACCGCCACACAATACTGTCGCAACGCCATTTTCGCAGGATTGATGCCGATAGATATCGAAAAACAATTTCCCCAACTATGGAAAAATGATGAAGAGGAGGGAGGAAAAAATAATGAGGAAGAAACTTTTTTTCGAGCACAGTTAAAACGGTTGAAAAAAGAAGATCTCAAAATCAGTTATCATAAGATTTTGAATCATAACGATGGACAACAACTCGTGAATAATATCCATAATCTGTTACAGAACGACTTGAATGTAATCGTATACAATTTCGTTGATATGCTTAGTCATGCCAGAACTGAAATGGAAGTATTGAAGGAGTTGGCAAGTGATGAAACGAGTTATAGAAGTTTAACCAAAAGCTGGTTTGAGCATAGTCCCCTGCATCAGGCTTTGAAGAAAATTGCGGACAAATCTATCAAGGTAGTATTGGCAACAGATCATGGTAGTGTTCGAGTAAAGACACCACATAAAGTGATTGGTGATAAACAAACCACCACCAATCTCAGATATAAACATGGTCGTAACCTCAATTTTGAACCCAGAGATGTGTTAGCATTCAAAGACCCTAAGGAAGCAGGGCTTCCGGTACCCAATGTAAATTCATCCTATATTTTTGCAAAAGAAGATGGTTTTTTATGTTATCCCAACAACTATAACCATTACGTGAATTATTACCGCAATACCTTCCAACATGGCGGCATCAGTCTGGAAGAAATGATTGTGCCGATTATTAAGATGGTGAGTAAATAGCTGCAAGCTACAAGCTGCAAGCCGCAGGCTGCAGGTTCCAAAGTTTGTGGTCGGAACATCATCTATTCAATATACTTGCAGCTTGTAGCTTGAAGCCTGCAGCCTGCAGCCTGCAGCCTGCAGCTTGCAGCTTGCAGCGCAAAGCTAGCAGCTAAATGTGAATAACTAATCCCCAACACCCCCTTCCAAACAAGCCCCGAATCTTACATTTGCTGAGATATTGTTTCATGATTTAATGACCGATTAGCAGGATGAAATACACTCAAACTACTTTAGACAAATTGGAAGACATACTGGGTGAATCTGAGTATGTTGTGCGATATGAGAGAGGCACTTTTCAAAGCGGATGGTGTTTATTAGAAGCCAAGCGTATCGTAGTACTGAATAAATTCCTGAATATTGAAGGAAGGATCAATACATTGATGGAAATCATTCCACAATTGCAGATTGATTTTGACAAACTGACTTTGGAGTCGCAAAAACTCTATGAAGAAGTGGTCAAGAAATCAGCCACCGAAGCTTAATTTTTTGCGGAAAATACGCATACCGTGTCTGCCTATATTTCCATAGATTTGATCTGTGCACATCCCACCTCTTACCATAACATTTTTGGGAACAGGAACCAGTAGTGGTGTACCCATGATTGGTTGTGATTGCGAGGTTTGTACTTCTACTGATCCAAATGATAATCGTTTACGAAGTAGCGTACTCATTCAATCTCAACAAACCTCTTTGGTGGTAGATACCACACCTGATTTTCGGTACCAGATGTTGCGTATCAATAATCGGAGACTGGATGCTGTTGTATATACCCATCCGCATAAAGATCATTTGGCGGGATTGGATGATATCCGTGCCTACAATTACTTCACCAAGAAGCCCATGGATATTTATGCCAATACCCTAACCGAAGAGGCATTGCGTAGGGATTATTATTATGCATTTTCTGACACACGATATCCGGGGGTGCCGGAGTTGAATTTGATCACCATCGATGAACATCCTTTTTTCGTTGGTGATATACCTGTTTTACCGATCGAAGTATGGCATTATAAAATGCCTGTTTTTGGTTTTCGATTTGGTGATTTCACCTATATCACGGATGCCAATAGAATTGAAGCATCCGAGAAAGAAAAAATACGTGGCTCGAAAATATTGGTACTGAATGCGCTTCGAAAAGAAAATCATCTTTCGCATTTTACGCTGGATGAAGCAGTTGCTTTAGCACAGGAGCTGGCAGTGCCACAAGTATATTTTACGCATATCAGTCATCAGTTAGGGTTACATCAACATATCAATAAAGAGCTTCCATCACACATACAGTTAGCGTATGATGGGTTACAAGTTCATGTATAGCAGAAAGAAAGGCATACAATCAAATCCATTGTATGCAAAAGAAATTTCGTGCTTACGATCAATTCAGCAAAAAGGAACGAATTGGTATACTCGCTGCGTGTATCCTTGCTGTGGTTTTGCTAATACTCCCTTACCTGACACCGCCGAAACCATTACCTGATGTATCAATCATGACCAAAGAGGGAGCAAAATGGAAGGAGATGCTGAGCCGAGAACTTGTGGCAACAGCAACCCATTCCATAAACACACCTATGTATCCTTTTGATCCCAATCTGATCGATGAAACAGAATGGCAAAGAATGGGTGTACCCATAACAGTAGCTAAGCGTATCAGCAATTATCTCAGTAAAGGCGGACAATTTCGCAAAGCAGAAGATTTACGGAAAATATGGGGCATGCCACCATCATTGGCCAGCCGTTTGATTCCTTACGTCAGCATTAAGCAACGAGAAAAAATCTTTGGAAAAACAAAACAGTCGATACAACCGATTGATATCAATACAGCTGATGTTGAAGCCTGGAAATCTTTACCGGGGATTGGTAATGTGTTGGCGGAAAGAATCATCAAATACCGCGAGAGATCCGATGGATTTGCTAGTAAAGAAGAATTGAGATCTGTGTTTGGGTTGAGCGATAGTCTCTTAACACAACTCGATCCTTATTTACAAGTTCATGCATCTACCCAGCAAAAAATATCCTTGAACCGTGCATCGGCGTATCAGATGGTCATAAAAACAGGAATTCCGGCAGAGCTCGCAACAGTTATTGTGCGCTGGCGTCAGGAAAATGGCTTGTTTACCGAAATAGAGGAATTATTAGCAATACCCGGATTCAAACCTGAATGGATCGACCGATTCAAAGCCCTTTTCTATATTGAATAAAAAAATGTTAACCCTTAAACCATTTTTGGAGGTAATAGCAAAAAGTATTTCTTTTGCATTGAAAACTAACAAACGGTCGTTTGTTTTCAGAAGGTTGCCTTAGTAACGATTGCTTAGTTAGGCAACCTTCGTCTATTTTAAAAGTACCATATATGCATTTTCAACCAACAGAACTAACAGAACAGGTAGCACAAACAGCCCGGGATTTCGCACAACAGTATATTCTTCCACATGTGATGGAATGGGATGAAAGTCAGGAATTTCCTGTAAACGTGTTCAAAGAAATGGGGAAGTTGGGATTGATGGGGGTATTGGTACCTGAACAGTACGGAGGGGCCGGATTGGGATACTTTGAATACAATGCGATCATTCAAGAGATATCAAAAGTGTGTGGATCTGTCGGACTGAGTTTGGCAGCACACAATTCACTGTGTACGAATCATATTCTTTCATTTGGAAATGAGGAACAAAAAAAGAAGTGGTTACCGAAATTGGCTACTGCGGAATGGATCGGTGCCTGGGGACTCACTGAGCCCAATACAGGTAGTGATGCCGGAAATATGAAAACAGTAGCTGTAAAAGACGGGAATGATTGGATATTGAATGGTACCAAAAGCTGGATCACACACGGTAAGAGTGGCGATATAGCAGTGGTCATATGCAGAACCGGTGAGCCCAGAACCAGTGGTAATTCAACCGCATTCGTTGTGGAAAGAGGTACACCCGGATTTTCAGCAGGGAAAAAAGAAAACAAATTGGGTATGCGTGCCAGTGAAACTGCGGAGATGATCTTTGAAAATTGTCGCATTCCAGATGCAAACCGTTTGGGTGAAGTGGGTGATGGATTCAGACAGGCGATGAAAATCCTGGATGGCGGTAGGATATCTATTGCAGCACTGTCTGTCGGAATCGCCAAAGGAGCTTATGAAGCGGCCACCAAATACTCAAAAGAGCGCTATCAGTTTGATCAACCCATCAGTAATTTTCAGGGCATCAGCTTCAAACTGGCAGATATGGCTACGGAGATCATGGCTTCAGACTTACTCATCTGGCAGGCCTGTGACCTGAAAAATCGCGGACAAAAAGTAACCAAAGAAGGGGCGATGGCTAAATATTATGCCAGTGAAGTAGCGGTAAAAACAGCTACTGAAGCCATCCAAATATTCGGTGGTTATGGCTATACAAAAGATTTTCCGGTAGAAAAGTACTATCGTGACGCAAAATTGTGTACTATTGGAGAAGGAACTTCAGAGATCCAGAAGCTGGTTATCTCCCGAGAGGTTCTCAATGGATAGTCTCTTTTCGATTGCTTGCTTATATCTAAAGCCCCGTTCTGCGGGGCTTTTGTTTTATATGTAGTGAGAAATATTGATAGTAGAAAGGTCAATGTAATCCCTTGATCATTTTTTCCAACGCATCGATATGTGCTTTGAATGCTTTCTCACCTGATTTGGTAATGGCATAAGTAGTATTGGTCTTTCTACCAATAAAACCTTTTTTCACAAGGAGATATCCATTTTCTTCGAGTGTCTTAAGATGACTGGCAAGGTTTCCATCCGTAACCTGTATCAGTTCTTTCAGTTCATTGAAATTCACTTCATCATTCACCATTACAGCACTCATGATACCTAGTCGCACACGACTATCAAAAACTTTATTTAATTGTTCAATCGGATTTTTCATGCTCTTTCATATTTCCACCACATCAGTGCCCCATAAATGATATGCAGCAATCCAAACCCAATTCCCCAAGCGATAATGCCATATTGTAAGAATTGAAGAGTCAATAACCCCAATAACAATTCACTGATACCTAACCAACGTATTTCAGAAACGGTGTATTTACTTCCGCTCAATAAAGCTAAACCGTAAAAAATAAGACATACCGGAGCGATCAGTCCGGTTAAATTCCAATTCATTAAATACACAACGAGTATTGCACCTGCAACAAAAGGAATACCCGTATTAATGACGAGTCTGCGAACCGTACTATTCCAAAGAGAAGCATATGTTTTTTTGGTTCTGAACCAAGTAAAGATGACGGCAAAAATAAAGGCGCTAATAAAACAAGTGATACCTGTTACCAAAAGGCGTGCTTTCTGTTGGCTATCTAAAATCAGTAAAACCGGGTTGGATTCCTCAATACTGCTACCCAAAGAGATATTCCACAGTGGCCAAACATAACTTACTGCTCCCAAAGCACAGAGTCCAGCAGCAATACCACTGAGTCCGCTTAAACTGATGAACCGGCTGCTTCGATCCATGATCTGCTTGATATCCTGAAGCGTATCCAAATGTTTTTGTTCCTCTTTCATAAAAGCACTTTGAGGTTAAAAGTAAATAGATACGAGGAGATTTTACTTTTTTAGTCAAAAGCAATTCATTAATGAGCCATATCCGAATCTCGCAATTCTTTTTGTGGAACAGCAGGGGATCGTAATTCTACAGGTTTTACATGTTTCTTGCGAAGCTTCATATTGAGTAACTCTACTATAAATGAAAATGCCATTGCGAAATACACATAATTTTTAAGATGAAGCTCATGTGCATTCACGCTGTCCCATCCCTCTACAATTAGAACAAAACCGATCATCACAAGAAAAGATAAAGCCAGCATTTTTAGTGTGGGATGCTTATGAATAAAACTAGAAATATTTGCGCTGAATAAAAACATAACGATCATGGCAATAACAACAGCAGCAATCATGATCTCAATATGTTTTGCAGTACCACCCGCTGTAATGATACTGTCAAAACTAAATACCATATCTATTAACATAATTTGGAAAATGGCTGTCATAAAACTCAGCGGTTTTGCAGCAGTGCCATGTAAAGATTCTTCTTCACCTTCCAGTTTATGATGAATTTCTCGTACTGTCTTGTATAATAGAAATAAACCTCCTGCCAACATTACCAAACTGGCTAGATCAAAATCTTTGCCCCATGCGCTGAATACGGGTTTTCCTTTTTGCGCCAATAGCCAGCCAAGACCAAACAATAAAACAATTCTTGTGCTGATACCCATGATCATCCAAAGCATTCTAGCACGCGGCTGATGCTTTTTTTCCATACGGTTCATGATGATACTCACGAAAATCACATTGTCAATTCCCAATACCACTTCTAAAATGACAAGGATTAAAAAACTGATCAAACTCTCTGATGTCAATAAATGTTCCATAAACGATTTATAAATGCTTACAAATTTGTTTCACAATACCCGGACCTTTATACACAAATCCGGTCCATACCTGAACTAAGCTGGCACCTGCATCGATTTTCTCTTTGGCATCTGCACCCGTAAAAATTCCACCACTGGCAATAATGGGAATCTGTTTTCCGGTTTGTTCAGCAAGATATTGTACTACTTCGGTTGATCGCTGCTGTACAGGCTTACCACTCAATCCTCCTGCACCTATTTTTTGAATGGTGGATGCAGGTGTTCGAAGATGTTCTCTACTGATGGTGGTATTGGTAGCAACGAGTCCATCCAACTTCACTTCAAATGCCAGTGCAACAATATCATCCAATTGTTCCTTGGTAAGATCCGGTGCAATTTTCAATAAGAGTGGTTTTGGATTTGTTTTTCCTTGATTGCTGTTTTGAAGTTCGCTAAATATTTTCTTCAAGGGGTCTTTTTCTTGCAATTCTCTGAGTCCGGGTGTATTGGGCGAACTTACATTCACAACAAAATAATCAACCCCATCATGTAGCGTATCGAAGCAAGTTAGATAATCTTTCCAGGCATCTTCATTGGCTGTTACTTTATTCTTTCCAATGTTTCCACCCACAATGAGTGCTGATTGCTTTTTCTTGTGCATTTCCAATCTGCCTGCAATGGCTTTTGCTCCGTAATTATTAAAACCCATACGGTTGATCAATGCTTGATCAGCAGGTAAGCGAAAAAGTCGGGGTTTGTCATTACCGGGTTGGGGTAGTGGGGTAACAGTGCCGATCTCTACAAACCCAAATCCCAAAGCTTCCAATTCGTTCAGGTACAAAGCATTTTTATCAAAGCCGGCACCCAAACCCACCGGATTGGGAAAATGCAATCCAAATACCTCTTTTCCCAATCCGTTTTGTTTGGGGGAAAAGGACCCGCTAATCATTTTTTTCAATGGTTGCACGGAACAGATACTGCGCAAAATATCCATCGAAAAATAGTGTACATCTTCAGGTGGGAAACAAAAAAGCAATTGTCTGATAAGCGGGTAGATCATGGTGCTGCGAAGATAAGGGGCATTTGATTTCAGTAGGAAGAACCGGTCTGCGTTAAATTTGGTTGCATAAACAACTTTTTTTGAAAAATTCCCTACATTTGATAGGTAAAACCGAGTTTATGCAGGAAGCTTATATCGTTGCCGGATACAGAACGGCTGTGACCAAAAGTAAACGTGGCGGATTCAGATTTTTTCGTCCGGATGATCTGGCCGTTGAAGTCATTAAAGGGCTAATGGCCGCAGTGCCGCAATTGGAAGCAAAGAGAGTGGATGATGTGATTGTGGGAAATGCTGTTCCTGAAGCAGAACAAGGTTTGCAGTTTGGCAGAATTATTTCTGCACGGGCATTGGGTATTGATGTGGCCGGATTTACCATCAATCGTTATTGTGCGAGTGGATTGGAAAGCATTGCAATTGCTTCTGCAAAGATCAGAACCGGTATGGCGGATTGTATCATTGCCGGTGGTACGGAGAGCATGAGTTTGGTGCCAACAGCAGGTTGGAAAACAGTGCCTGCTTATTCTATTGCGAAAGATGAACCTGATTATTATTTAAGCATGGGTTTAACTGCCGAAGCAGTGGCCAAAGAATTTAAAGTGAGCCGTGAAGACCAAGATGCTTTTGCCTATCAGTCGCACCAGAAAGCGATGCAGGCGATTGAGAATGGATATTTCAAATCCGGTATTCTGCCTATTACGGTTGAAGAAACTTATTTAAATGAAAAAGGGAAAAAAGCAGTACGCTCTTATGTAGTAGATACAGATGAAGGGGTACGTGCTGATACCAATATCGAAGCGCTCGGAAAATTAAAACCGGCTTTTGCCATGGGTGGAAGTGTTACCGCGGGTAACTCTTCTCAAACCAGTGACGGTGCCGCATTTGTGATCGTGATGAGTGAACGAATGGTGGTAGAGTTAGGATTGAAACCTATCGGTAGATTGGTGAACTGTGCTTCTGCAGGTGTTCATCCACGCATCATGGGTATTGGTCCCGTAGCTGCAATACCTAAAGTATTGAAGCAAGCCGGTATGAGTCAGAATGATATCGATTTGATTGAACTCAATGAAGCTTTTGCTTCACAATCACTGGCAGTGATCAGAGAACTCGGCTTAAATCCTGATATCGTTAATATCAATGGTGGCGCCATTGCACTCGGACATCCACTAGGCTGCACAGGTTGTAAACTCACGGTGCAACTATTGAATGACATGAAACGCCTCAATAAAAAATACGGCATGGTCACCGCTTGTGTAGGTGGTGGACAGGGGATTGCGGGGATTATTGAGAATCTTTAAAGTTGATAGTTGATAGTTGACAGTTGACAGGAAGAAACCATCACTGTCAACTGTCAACTATCAACTATTTTCCTATCTCCCCGTCTCCACAAACTCCCCTCTACCATTCACCAGTCCCTTTCTGTCTCTAAACAATCCTGAAACATAAGAAGCATTTCTATCGGCCATGGCGGCGATGTGTTTTTTGTTGGCTTCGTAGCCGGGTCCGCGTGCTAGGAGTCCGCTGAGTACTTGTCTTTGAGAATGATATGTACTGGCTGTAATTCGTTTGCGATATAGTTGGTCGCCTTGTATGACGGTTATGTTCGTGTTGAAGAAAACAGAATAGGTAGCTTGTTTATTAACAGATCCATCATTATTTCTGGAACGTTGTATGTCATCCTGACTAAAACCACCCTCATAATTCTGTAAAATGATTACAATATTTGCTTTATAGCGCTCCATGATTTTTGCACGCACATTATTATCGTTTTGAAGTAACAATGCCTTTTCGCCTTCAGTTAAAGAAGTATCAGTAAACACTGTCATTTGTAGATCTTTTCTCAATACATCCGGTAGATTGGAAAAATATCTACGTTTGATCTGTGTTACTACTTCTTCTCTTTTTTTAGTGATGGCGAGTCCGGGTGTGTATACTTCACCTGCATCTACTACAACAATCGATTTTGAGTAATACTGTACGGGTATTTCAGCCAAAATGGTCTTTTCCGTAAAGGATAGTGTTTTGCAACTTGCAAAAATACTGATAGTTGTTACCATGACCAATACTGATCGAAAAACGGGTTTCATTGCTTAGAGTTTCGTGCGCGAAGGTATTTGTGCGATGTAAATGAATTTGTTAAGGCTACATGATCAGTGTATTAGAGCTGATAAACGGCATTTCTGCATGATTAAAAAGAAAATAAGATTTACTGACCAATGTCATTTTTTATGCATCAATGGCGGAGTAGCTTTATACCATAAATCAGCGTTATGAAAAAGATTCTCGTTCCCACCGATTTCTCTGCCACAGCAAAAAATGCTGCATTCTATGCGTTTAAGCTGGCCGAACAATTACGAGCTGAAGAAGTGATCTTATATCATGGTTATCAGGCACCTGTGAATATTGATCCCATGGTTCCTACGGTAGTGATGCCTGATATCGATACTTTGAGAGTAAGTAGTGAAAAAGCTTTGGCACATTTTAAATCGGTTGTATGCCCTTTTTGTGAACCGGGTATCACCGTTTCTACTTTGGCGCGATATGATCATTTAGGTGATGGACTCGATGATATTTGTCACGAAACAGGTGCAGCATTGATTGTAATGGGTATTACGGGAGCAGGATTATTAGAAGAAAAATTAATCGGTAGTAATACACTCAGTGTTGCAGAGAATGGAACGGTTCCCGTGATCATTGTTCCCCCCAAAGCAGTATTTACTAAAATAGAAGAAGTAATGCTTGCTTGTGATTTCAAAAAAGTGGTGGAAACTACTCCGGTTCAACCCATCAAAAACATATTGGATGCTACCGGTGCCAAATTGTTTGTTTTACATGTTGATCATGAAAACAAACAGTGGTCTGCTGATACACCTTTTGAAAGTTTGATGTTGGATACACTCTTGTACGGCTATAAACCCGAATACCTGTTTGAAAACAATAACAACTTTGTAGAAGCTGTGAATATTGTAGCACTAGAAAAAATGGTAGACCTCATCATAACCATTCCCAAAAAGCATGGATTATTTGAAGGGTTGTTTCATAGTAGTGCTACTAAGAAACTGGCCTATCATAGTAATGTGCCGATTATGGTGATACATGAGTAGATCAGGTTGAGGATAGCTAGATCTCAAATAAAATATACGTTCTATTCTTATTTTATCTCTTTGCGAATATCATTAATGAATTCGCTAATTGGTCTAACGTAGTCTTTCAATCCTATATGATTAAGTGCATATTCAAGTCTTCTACTGTTATCAGGTAGGTAAAAAATATGTCTATGCCCGCCGAGTAAAGTTAATTTTTCATCAGACAAATCTTCATCATAAGTAACAACATGGAAAATGTACTTAATTTTAAACTTACTTAATATGGAAGATTCTGCTGAGCTAACTTGTTTCCATCTTTCACGAAGAGTTCTTTTACAAGAAATTCCAATTAACCACGAATCTTTTGTTTTTACCCAATTATCTACTTCAATATCAGCTTGAAAATGGACGGGGGCTTCTGCACATTTTATATTATAATTGTAGGCTCCCCCAAAAAGTTGTCCATTCTTGGTTAGAGTTAACGGGAAAAAGCT
>VFQR01000750.1_pt1 | contig 34672 bp, 35 predicted proteins | sample 3512321 | NCBI WGS metagenome assembly VFQR01 (sample SAMN10412374, study PRJNA504923) | tailings metagenome | isolation source: Relicate 3 Philex TSF1 revegetated site | place: Philippines: Tuba, Benguet | collected 2017-08-29 | reverse complement strand
AGATGGCGATCGACATGAACATCAAGACCCCCTACGTCGTCGAGAACGGCATGGGTGGCGTCGACATGGACAAGCTCGCCGCCTCGATCGAGACGCTGAAGACCTCCATGGGCCTCAAGGGCAACGTGACGGCCGCCGACGTGTTCGACGCGCAGTATCTGCCCCCGACGGAAGAGCGCATGCTGCCGTAAGGGCGGACAAAAACTACCCCTCACCCCGCCCTTCGGGCACCCCTCTCCCCCAGGCGAGAGGGGAAGGTGAGGGGCACCGTCTTCCCTCTCCCCCTGGGGGAGAGGGTGGCGCGTCAGCGCCGGGTGAGGGGAAGTTCAGGGGATTCGGCAGTGTCACTCGTCACCATCGAAAAAGTCGATATGCGCTATGGCGGGCCCGAGGGCACGCTGGCGGTGCAGGGGCTCGAGATGAAGGTCGAGCGCGGCGAGTTCGTCGCCGTCGTCGGCCCCTCCGGCTGCGGCAAGTCCACGCTGATGAAGCTGGTGACGGGCCTGCACATCCCGCAGGAAGGCGTGGTGACGGTGGCCGGCGAGGAGGTGACCAAGCCGGTCTCCATCGTCGGCATGGCGTTCCAGAACCCGACCATGCTGCCCTGGCGCACCACACTCGACAATGTGCTGCTGCCGCTCGAGATCGTCGAAAGGCACAGGAAGCGGCTCAGGCGCGAGCGTGCAGCCTATGTGGCGCAGGCCCAGGCACTGCTGACCAAGGTCGGGCTCAAGGGCTTCGGCGAGAAATTTCCCTGGCAGCTTTCGGGCGGCATGCAGCAGCGCGCCAATCTCTGCCGCGCGCTGATCCACGAGCCGGACCTGTTGATGCTCGACGAGCCGTTCGGCGCCCTCGATGCCTTCACCCGCGAGGAGCTCTGGTGCGTGATCCGCGACCTGCACGCCGCGCAGGGGGTGACCATCATGCTGGTGACCCATGATCTGCGCGAGGCGGTGTTCCTCGCCGACCGCATCTTCGTGATGAGTGCGCGCCCCGGCCGCGTCATTGCCGAGCACCGGGTGGAGTTTGCCCGGCCGCGCGAATTGAGCGTCATGTACGAGCCGGCCTTCAACGAAAAGGTACAGCAATTGCGCGGGCAGATCGCCGAAGCACGGGTGGCGGCATGAGCGAGATCACGGTACGGGCCCCGGCGCTGAAGCAGCCGGAATTCCGCATTCCCTGGGTGCGGCTCGCGCCCTGGCTCTACACCATCGGGCTGTTCGTCCTGTGGGAGTTGGGCGTGCGGCTCTCCGGCCTGCCGCATACGGTGCTGCCGGCCCCGACGCGGGTGTTCGAAGCCATCGTGCAATATTGGCGGCCGATCCAGCGCAACTCGCTGCAGACGCTGTTCACGACGCTGCTGGGCTTCGGCATCGCGGTGGTGGCGGGACTCGCCATCGGGCTGTTCATCGGCTGGTCCAGGACCATCTATGCCGGGCTCTACCCGCTGATGATCGGCTTCAACGCCATTCCCAAGGTGGCGCTGGTGCCGATCCTCGTCATCTGGTTCGGCATCGGCACGGTGCCGGCGGTGCTGACGGCGTTCCTGATCTCGTTCTTTCCCATCGTCGTCAACGTCGCCACCGGCCTCGCCACCATCGAGCCCGAGACCGAGGACGTGCTGCGCGCGCTCGGTGCCAAGAAGCTCGACATCATGCTCAAGGTCGGCATTCCGCGCTCGATGCCCTATTTCTTCGGCTCGCTGAAGGTCGCGATCACGCTCGCCTTCGTGGGCTCGGTGGTGTCGGAGACGGTCGCCTCCAACAACGGCCTGGGGCAGATGATGAGCCAGGCCCAGAGCCAGTTCAACGTGCCGCTGGTCTTTGCCGGCCTGGTGATGCTCGCGGTCGAGGGCATCGTCATGTACGCCATCATGGCGTGGATCGAGAAACGCTCCACCGGCTGGGCGCACCGCTCGACGATGGGCAATTAGGGCGTTTCAGCTACGGGGTGGGTAGACCGCTTCGTGCCACGCCCATAGCCCTACGCGCGTAGCGCTACGGGCGTTCTTCGCCGGCAAAGGTCCACCGGACCTTTGCCAAGGCGGCTCATCACGGTTCGACAGGCTCACCATGAGGGCTGCTGATTCTCCTGAGGCCCTCATCCTGAGCCCGTCGAAGGACGAGGGTCGGGCACCAAGGACCCTCTGAGCGTGTGAAACCATAGGGGACGCAACCCCTCATGTGAGCTTGTCGAACCACGAGGACCGGGCACTCGAATAGCGCCCCCTACACCCCCGGCTCGATCACCGCGCAGGCGATGCGGTCGCCAGCATTGCCGCCCGGATCGGTGCGATAGTCGTCGGCGCCTGAGTGGATCATCAGCGCCGACCCGTCGGCGTCGAACAAATAGCCGGGTCGCCCTTCGAGCAGCGACACCATGGGGTTGGTCACGTCCACCGCCATCTCGCCTTCAGCATTGGCGGTCTGGTTCGGCATGTCGCCGGCATGCGGGCCTTCGGGGTTTTCATGTCCATGCTGGGCCCCGGTCGGGTTGAAGTGGCCACCCGCCGATTCGAAGCCGGTGGAGGCGTCGCAATCGCCGGTTTCGTGGATGTGGAAGCCCCGCTCGCCGTTCGGAATGCGCGATACGGTGCCGGTAATGTGTACCCCGCCGGCCGTTTCGGTGAGCGTCAGCTGGCCCAGCTCATTGCCCTCGAGATCCATGAAGGTGGCGGTGGCGGTTGCGGCCGCGTCGCCGTCGGCGGGTACGGCATTCTGCGCCATAGCAGGCCCGGCCAGCAGCAGGGCGGTGGCGGCGGTTACGGCCAGACTCATCTTGTGCATGTCGTCGCTCCGGTTTTGCGTTAGCTTCTGCGCCAATGACCAACCAAGCGGGTCGCCTGCCGTTCCCACCGGGAGCGCAGCGGGCGAGACCCGGCGGAGAACGAGACGATGGCGAACAGCAAGCCCACCATCGGGGGCGGCCCCGGCAAGCTGCTCTATGTGGCCGATACCATCCGGCAGATCGGGCTCGGCAGATCGGCCAAGGCCCTCACCGCCAAGAACACCTGCAAGGCGTGCGCCTATGGCATGGGCGGGCAGAAGGGCGGCATGACCAACGAGCTGGGCGAGTTCCCCTCGGTCTGCAACAAATCGGTGCAGGCGCAGTCGACCGACATCCAGCCCGCCATTCCGGCCAGCGCCTTCACGCGGCCGCTTTCCGAGTTGCAGCAGCTCTCGGGCCGCGAGATGGAAAAGCTCGGCCGGCTCGACACGCCGCTGTTCCGCAAGGCCGGCAGCGACCGCTATGCGCCGGTGAGCTGGGATTTCGCGATTGCCCATGCGGCCGAGCGGCTCAGGGCGACCGAGCCCGGGCGGAGCTTCTTTTACTCCTCCGGGCGTTCGTCGAACGAGGCCGGCTTCGTGTTCCAGCTGCTGGCGCGCGCCTTCGGCACCAACAACGTCAACAACTGCTCCTATTATTGCCACCAGGCGACCAGCGAGGGGCTGGCGACGACGATCGGCAAGGGCACGGCGACGGTCGAGCTCAACGACCTCACCGGTGCGGATCTGATCTTCGTGATCGGCGCCAATCCCAGTTCCAACCACCCGCGCTTCATCCACATGCTGAAGCATTGCCGCGACCGCGGCGGCGACGTGGTGATCATCAATCCGGCGAAGGAGCCGGGGCTGGTGCGCTTTGCGGTGCCCAAGAGTCCGCGCTCCATGCTGAGCGGCGGCAGCGAGATCGCGTCGGACTGGCTGCAACCGCGGATCGGCAGCGATGTCGCCCTGTTCAAGGGGCTGATGAAGGCGGTGCTCGCCATCGGCGCCGAGGACAGGAACTTCATCGCGCAGCATGCAAGCGGGTTCGACGCCCTCGTCGCCGATCTCGACCGGCTCGGTTGGGACGAGATCGAGGCGATGACCGGGGTCGCGCGCACCGACATCGAGCGGGTGGCGACCATCTATGCCCGGCGGCAGAACGTGGTGTTCGCCTGGGGCATGGGCATGACGCACCATCTGAACGGCACCGCCAATGTCGAGGCGATCGCCAATCTGGCGCTGCTGCGCGGCATGCTGGGGCGGCGCTATGCCGGCCTGTTGCCGCTCCGCGGGCATTCCAACGTCCAGGGCATCGGCACCATCGGCGTGAAGCCGGTGGTGTCGGAGGAGATCTTTGCCGCCATGGAGCGGGCCTTCGGGGTGACGCTGACCCGCCAGCGCGGCTTCGACACCATGGCGGGGCTCGAGGCGGCGGAACGCGGCGAGATCGATGCTGCCGTGATCATGGGCGGCAATCTGTGGGGCGCGACGCCCGACACCGCCTTTGCCAGCCGCGCCATGGGCGCCATCGGCTTCAAGCTCTTTCTCACCACCACGCTCAACCGCGGCCACGTGCACGGGCTGGGGGAAGGGGACGTGCTGGTGCTGCCGGTCACGGCGCGCGACGAGGAGTGGTCGCCGACCACGCAGGAATCGATGTTCAACTTCGTCCGCCTCTCGGACGGCGGCATCCGCCGGCTCGAGAACGTCAGGCCCGAAACGGTGATCCTCGTCGATCTGGCGCTGCGGCTCATGCCGGATACGCCGATCGATTTCGCCGCCTTCAAGGAGCATCGCAAGGTGCGTGAGGCGATTGCGCAGGTGGTGCCGGGCATGGAGGCGCTGGCCGATATCGACGTGGCCAAGCGCGAGTTCCACATCCACAACCGCGTCATGCACCTGCCGCGCTTCGGCACGCCCGACGGCCGGGCGCATTTCGTGGTGGTGCCGGACCCGGCGCCCCGCGCGCTGCCGGGCGAGCTGACCCTCGCCACCGTGCGCTCGGAAGGCCAGTTCAACACCATCATCTACGAGGAAGAGGACAGCTACCGGCACAAGGCCGGGCGCGACGCGCTCTTCCTCAACCGCGAGGACATGGCGATGCTGGGGCTCGCCGCAGGCGAAGCCGTGGTGGTGCAATCGGCGACCGGGCGCATGCCGGCGCGCGTCATACCGTTCGACCTGCCGCGCGGCTCCGCGCTCGCCTACTATCCGGAGGCGAACGTGCTGTGCGGCACGGCGGTCGATCCGCGCTCCCACACCCCGGCGTTCAAATCAGTTTCGATCCGTGTTGAACGCGTTTTGTTAAGCTGATCAGCGCACTGTGCCGTCTGGCCATTAGCGGGGCCACTGGTTCTGCCTGTCCGGACGCCGGTGCACATGTTCGAAGTCGTTGCTGTCATCCGCGCCTTGCTGGAGGCGCTCACGCGTCATGGCGCGCGGCTGAGCCGCGATACCCGCGCCAATGTTGCCGTCATCTTCGCCGTCACGCTGCCGCTGGTACTCGGAGCGACGGCGCTCGTCGGCGAGTACGGCAACGCGCTGGTCACGGAAGCGGAGAACCAGCGCGTCGCCGACATGGCCGCCTATGCCGGCGCCATCGCCTACACCAAGACCAATTCCGAAAGCGCCATGACCGCTGCGGCGGGCAAGATCGCGACGCTCAACGGCGTGCCGGCGGCCAGCCTGACGGTCAATCTCGTGCCCTCGCCGCGCGGGTCGGGCAACAATGCGGTGCGGGCGCGTGTCGCGCTCGACAACCCGCTTTACCTTGCGCCCATCCTCGGCGTCCCGGCAACGATCAGGGTGACGGCCATCTCCTTTGCCGAGGTGGGCGGCGGCGCCGGCGGTTGCATCATCGCGCTCAACAGCGCGCTCTCCGGCGTCACGCTGTCGGGCGGCACCAGCATCTCCGCGCCGGACTGCGAAGTGGCGTCGAATGCCAACATTACCGTGCCGTGCGGCACCAGCATCAGTGCGGTCGCCGTCGCCTACAACTCGGCGTCCTCCCCGTCGCAACCCTGTGGCGGCATCAGCGGCCCGATCACTAAGAAGGAAACCCCCGACCCGTTCGACGGCAATGCCGATGTCGCGGCGGCGGTAGCGCGCTTTTCGACGCTGTCGGGCTATACGGCACCGGCCTCGCCGACGCTCGCCGCCATCGCCGCGCCCGCGACCGGCAAGAACATCGAGTTCGGCTGGAACGACAGCACCACCAAGGCGCAGGCGACGGCGCTGGGCTGCACCGCCAACAAGTCGGGCAGCACCTGGGTTTTCACCTGCCCGGCCGGCGGCACCTACAACATCAACAGCTTCTCGGTCGGCGGCGGCCTCGAACTCGACTTCAATGTCGGCAATACCGCCACCTACACCTTCACCGGCAACGTCAATGTCCCGGCGGGCGCCCGCTTCGGGCCCGGCGACTATCTGTTCAGCGGCAACCTGACCACCAACTGGAGCCCGGTGAGCTTCGGTGCCGGCACCTATCGGGTGCGCGGCAACATGACGACCAACGGCACCACCACATTCGGCAATGGTGACCTGACGGTGATGGGCAACTTGACGACCAACGGCACCACCACTTTCGGGTCAGGCAATGTGTCGGTCAACGGTACGCTCGTCACCAATGGCACCACCAAGTTCAACGAGAACGGCAGCGGCGGCACCTATACCCTGGTCAAGGGCATCAACACCGGCGGCGGCGCGACGACGATCTTCGGCAGCGGCACCTTCCGCATGGGCCGCAGCACCACGGCCTGCAGCGGCGCGTTCTACAGCATCTGCAACACCTCGTCGCTGACGCTGCAGGGGCCGAGCACGTTCGAACTGAATTCCGGCATCTTCAACTCCGGCGGCTCGACGCTCACCCTGGGGCAGGGGACGTCGAACAGCTTCGTCGTCGGGGCGAGCAGCGGCGGCAATGCCTTCTTCAGCGGCGGCGGCGCCACGACCCGGTTCGGCGACGCCCTCGGTGTCGGCAGCCTGTTCCGGATGATCGGGCATTTCGACGGCTCGGCGGGCGGCGGTAGCTGCATCGTCATCAGCGCGGCGGCCGAGCACGACATCAAGGGCAACATGACCATCGCCGGCGGCGTCATCATGGGCGCCGGACGCTATACCATCGACGGGTTCTTCGCGCTGGGCGCCACCGGCGGCGGCGCGTCCACCTGTTCGGGGCAGACCGTCTCGGTGTTTGCCGAGAACGTGACGATCGTCATATCGGGCAGTGCCACCCCGGCGAGCGGCGACTGCTCCGGCCGCAGCTTCTGCGCCACCGCGGGCTACAGCAATATCCGCCTCACTTCGCCCACCAGCGGGTCGATGGCGGGCTTTGCGGTCATCGGGCCGCAGGTCAATGGCGGCGGCGCGCTGTTCACCGGCGGCGCCAGCGGCGGCCGGATCAGCGGCGCCTTCTATTTCCCCAAGGGCCCGATCAACATGAATGGCGGCGCGGGCGTTGCAGGCGGCACGACCTGCCTCCAGCTCATCGGCTCGCTGATTACGCTGGCCGGCGGCACTACGGCGGTCTCCGAATGCGTCACCACCGCCGGCAGCGGGAGCGGCGGCGCGCCGCGGCTGGTGCAATGACAGGAGCTCCAATGGCGGCGGGGGCGAGGCGTCTGCGGGCGTTCGCGCGGGACGGGGAGGGGGCCTCCGCCGTCGAGTTCGCGCTGCTGGTGCCGATCCTGTGCGTGATCTTCGCGGTGATGGTGGATTTCGGCTTCCTGCTGTTCACCCGCTTCAACATCAACGAGAACGTCTCCTCTGCGACGAACTATGCCTTAGTGCGGGCCGACAGCGTTTCGGCCGCAGGCGGCGAAACACTTGCGGGGCAGATCGCCGGCATCATTCCCGCCAATGTCAATGTGACGGTGGTGGTCAACAATGGCCCGCAGGTGGTGCGCACCAACGGCATCCCGGTCGCGAGCGGCACGGCGAGCAATGCCGAGCTCTGCTATTGCCCCAGCCTCAGCGGTAGCGCCATCAGTTGGGGCTCCGCCCAGAGTTGCGGCTCCGCCTGCACCGGGGGCGGCGTGGCCGGCAAGTTCGTGCTCGTTGCCGCCACCAGCGCCTATTCGCCCATGCTCGGCTGGGCCGGCATCCAGCTACCCAGCCAGCTCGCCGTGCGCTCGCTGGTGCAGGTCAAATGATGTTCCGCCGTCGCTTCGACGAGGAGGGCGCCAGCGCCGTCGAGTTCGCGCTCGTCGCGGTGCCGCTCCTGCTGCTCGTCGTCGGCACGCTGGAATTCGGCCGCCTGCTCTGGACGCGGCAGCTGATGCAGTCGCTCGCCATCTCGACGGCGCGTTGCGTCGGGGTCTCGCAGTCCGAATGCACGGTCGGCGGCAGCTTCGACAGCGCCACCGCCAAGGCGCATGTGGTGGCCGAGGCCGGGCGGCTCGGCGTGCCGATCACCGCGGCGGACGTGACCATCGTGCCCAACACCACCTGCAACGGGCTCACCGGCTTTGCCAGCGTCGACATCACCTATACGTTCGTGTCGGCGGCGCCGGAACTGATCGTCGCGCTGCTCACCGGCCCCACCGTCAGCGCCACGGCCTGCTTCCCCAACCAGACCTGAGACCAGCGCCGGGCCGGAAGGCCTCCTCTTGCTGAACGCTGGCTGAAGGCGCGCCTCAGCACCCGTACAGCCTCCTCCCGCTATTGCTGTTTCCGAGGCCGGGGCAAGCGGTCAACAAGGAACCAGAGGAGACTGACATGAGCCTGTTCAGCAAGACCGTTCTGACTGCCGCACTCGTCGTTACCGGGCTGAGCCTGGTGCCGGCCGCATCCGCCGATCCGCTGCCTTACGGGCCGGAGACCTGCAAGCAAGGGTTTGTGTGGCGCGAGGCCGCCCCGGGCGATCTGGTGTGCGTCACCCCCGCCTCGCGCAGCCGCGCCGCCGCCGACAACGCCGCCGCCCGCTCGCGCGTCGACCCGTTCGGCGCCTATGGCCCCAACACCTGCCTCAACGGCTTCGTCTGGCGCGAGGCGTTCCGCGGCGACGTGGTGTGCGTGACGCCCGCCACCCGCGCCGAATCCGCCGAGGAAAACCGCCTCGCCACCTCGCGCAAGGTGCTGGCCTACGGACCCGACACCTGCAAGGACGGCTTCGTGTGGCGCGACGCCGTGCCGGGCGACCGCGTCTGCGTCACCCCGCGCGAGCGGCAGCTGGCCGCGACCGAAAACGCCAGCGCCCGCTCCCGCATCGACCCCTATGGCGCCTATGGCCCCAACACCTGCCTCGCCGGGTTCGTCTGGCGCGAAGCCTTCGCCGGCGACGTGGTCTGCGTCACCCCCGACCGCCGCACCGCCGTGCAGCAGGAAAACCGGCTCAACAGCTCGCGGCGCGTGCTGGGCTGAGCCGTCGATGGGCCGGGGCGCCGCCGGATGGCGCCCCACACCTCCTGCCGATTGGGCGCCGCTTGTAGCACCGGCCCTCCCTAACGATTCCCGCCGAACCGGCCGACGAGCGCCCGTGAGCGTCGCTTCGCGCGTGCCCACAGCCTTGCGAGTGCACGTCCGGCGGCATTCGGGCGGCCCGGTTTCATCTTTACCCACTGCCGGTTGCTCGGTGGCCCGCGCCGGTCGAAGTCGGCGAGCGCGAGCTCGGCCAGAAAGACCAGCGTGTTGTACTTGGTGAGGCACAACTCGCGCGCCTCAAGCAGCGCCTCCCGGTGCACTTCGTGAAAGTCCGAGGCGATCAGCTCCCTGATCCGGTCGACCGCCTGCGGATCGTCGGGATCGAAATTCAGATATGAGTTCGGCGGGAAGTAGCGGTCGATGTCCCTAGCGCCGTAATAGATCGGTGTCGCGTAGCTCAGAAAGCAGTCCGCCAGTTTCTCCGACCAGTAGATGCCGCCGCCGAAATTCTCGAACGCGATGGCGTAGCGCGCAGGGCTCAGGGCGTCCCATTTGCGTGGGATCGGGTCGAAGCCGCGCCCATGCAGCCGGAGCTCCGGCACCTCGCGGCGCAACTCGTTCAGAAATCTGAGACGCTTGCGGTGGCCCGGCAGAAACGACCTTGCACTGGTGACCCAGGCGAGATCGACCGTCTTGTCCGGAAAGGGCTGCGCTTCGAGCTCGTCATAGCTCAGCCCTGTCGCCCATTGCAGCGCGCCCCAGAACGGCGTGTATCTCGGGCCCGTCAACGTCTCGTCGGTGGTGAAGACGCGGGCGAAATACGGTCGCCCCTTGTTCAGCCTCCGGAACGGCCCGTCGGGCGGCTCCTGGATGAAGCCCCATATGCGCGAAGGGTCACAGTGCACCCGCACCGGCTGCGCCACGTCGTTGAGCACGAAGACGTAGTCCGCCTCGGCAATGTCGTCGGTGAGAAACGACACCCGCGCCAGCTCCTCCGGCGGCGCCGCAGGCCACTGGCCGAGCGGCCCCGGCCCACCCCAGCTCTGCAACAGGGCAATCTTCACCTCACCCGCCATCGATCTCCGCTCCGGTTGCGCTGGCGAGAAACTAGCCGCGTTCCGGATTCGCGCCGACCTTACCTCAAGCGCACCCCTCTACAGGCCCACCAGACGGGTCCAGCAGATTGCTATTGCTCCATTGCATGCTACTGTTTCCGTCGTGCTGATTTGGGGGGTGTTCTTGCGTCGCTTGCTTGTACTTCTTTTTGCGCAGGTCGCGGTAACGCCGCTGCCGGCCGCCGCGATGGACGCTTCTGGTTTCTACGCCGGCATCTACGCAGTTGGCGGTGCTCGCAACAGTTCAGGTTACGAAGAGGCACAAGTTGCCGGGTTTGCGCAAGACCCGGGTGCCGAGCCGACCGCGGTGCCTGAGAATCCGGGCTTCCCGGCGCTGACTTTCGACATCTTCAGCGATGTGTTGACCCGGTACCCCAATGCGACTGTCGTCGGCTATGCCGCCGGAGGCGCTCAGGGGACCGTAACGTCAGGTCATGGACTCGGGGCAGGTGTGGTGGTGGGTTATGCCCTGGGCAACGGCATGCGCTTCGAGGCCGACCTGTCGACAATGACCTTTTCTGCCAGTTCCGCCGAAATTGCCCGTACTACGTTTACAAATGGAATAGCAGAACTTGTTGGAGGCGAGTGGAACTGGACTAATCTGCTTGAAGACGAAACGCCATTCACGGGAACATTTGATTTGAGCGAGCTGCCGTACGGAGGGCGCCTCCTCACGAGCAGTACATTCTTCTTGCTCAATGGCTCGTTCGACCTCACCGCCGTTGGACCTGTCACACCTTACGTGGGGGGCGGCCTCGGCATGGCGCTGATCTCATTGCACAGCCAAGGCGATAGTGGCTTGGTAGACGGCTACACGCTCAGTGAAGCGGCCGTGGTCCCTGCGGCGCAACTAGGACTTGGCTTCCGGGTTCCTGTTGGCGAGCAATTTACGCTGGATGTCGGCTATCGATACAAGGTGGCGGAATACAGCGACCTCACTGCCGCATTTGTCGTTCCTGACAGGAATGACGAGGACGACAGTTTTGACAGTTTTGTCTATCGTCAGGATGGATTGATCGGAATCCATGCCCTCCAGGCGGGGATAATTTTCTCGTTCGACTGATCTAGCTGGCGGTATACTCGTCGATTACGCAGTCTCGGTAGCAAGAGTCAGATAGTAGCAGCGCCGACCCTCCAGCCGGCGCTGCTGCTGAGCCTCTACTTCAGCGCCTCGCCAAAGAACGTCGCGAACGAGTCCTGCACCAGCTGCGTCACCTCGGGCTGGTCCGAGTAGAACCCGTAGCCGTGGTCGGCATCCGGCACCATCACGATGCGCGCCGCCGGGTAGGCCGCCACCACCGCCTGGTTCTCTTCGGGGGTGATCACCGTGTCCTGATCGCCATGCACCACCAGCATTGCGCCGTCATAGGCGCCGATCCCGTCGAGCGGGCGCGATGCCAGCATCTCGTCGAACCACGCCTTGCTCAGCTGCTGCTGCTGGCCGTAGACCGTGGTGTAGTCGGCATAACCCTTGTCGGTCGACGCCTCGGCGTAGAGCCGCTCATACTCCGCCTCCGAGCCGCCGGCGAAGAACAGCAGCAGCCCCTTGCCCGGATTGGCGGACGGCGCCAGCAGCCCCACCGCCTTGTACGGATTGTCCGGCGCCTGCGCGATGGTGAGCGCGATGCGGCCGCCCATCGAGTAGCCGAGGATGCCGAGCCGGTCCGCATCCGCCGGGAAGTTCTCCAGCAGATAGGCGAGGCTGGCGTTCGAATCCGAGATCATGTTGCTGAGCGTGCCCTCGGTGAAGGGCTCGGTGCTGTCGCCGGTGCCGGGGAAATCCATGCGGATGGTCATGATCCCGGCCTCGGCCAGCGCGGAGGCGAGCCTGCCGAAGCCGCCGCCTTCCTGTCGTCCGCCACCATGGCCATGGTTCATCACCACGGCGGGGAAGGGGCCTTCGCCATCGGGCACCACGATGGTGGCCGGCACGGCACGCGCGCCGTTCATCACCGTCACCTCGTTCACCGTTTCGGCGAGCGCGGCGCTGGCGGCGAAGGCGCAGGAGGAGGCGAGCAGCATGGCCATTCCGGCCTTGGCGATAGTCATTGGGGCAGTCTCCCTGTGGTCAACCGCCCGATGCTCTGCCCCCCGCCGCCGCCCGTCAACGCCTCCTTGGTCGTAGCATTGGGATACCAGCCCTGCGCCCGTCGCCCGCCTCAGCCGTTGCGGAAGGTGTAGCCGTAGCCGTTGAGGGCCGGCGCCCCGCCCAGATGCGCGTAGAGCACCTTCGCGCCCTCGGGGAAGAAGCCCTTCTGTGCGAGGTCGATCATCCCCTGCATGGATTTGCCCTCATAGACCGGGTCGGTGATCATGCCCTCGAGCCGCCCCACGAGCCGGATCGCTTCCTTGGTCTCCTCGGACGGCACGCCGTAGATCGGGTAGGCATAGTCCTCGTTCAGCACCACGTCGTCCGCGGTGATCGGGCGGCCGAGTTCCACCAGCGCCGCGGTGTTCTGCGCGATCGACAGCACCTGCGCCTTCGTCTGCGCCGGCGTGCACGAGGCATCGATGCCGATCACCCTGTCGGCCCGCCCGTCGGCGGCAAAGCCCACCACCATGCCGGCATGGGTCGAGCCGGTCACCGTGCACACCACGATGTAGTCGAACTTGAAGCCGAGTTCCGCCTCCTGCGCCCGCACCTCCTCGGCGAACCCGACATAGCCGAGCCCGCCGAACTTGTGCACCGAGGCGCCGGCCGGGATCGGGTAGGGCTTGCCGCCCGCCGCTTCCACCTCGGCGATGGCGTTCTTCCAGCTGTCGCGGATGCCGATGTCGAACCCGTCGTCCACCACCCGCACATCGGCGCCCATGATCCGGCTCAGCATGATGTTGCCGACCCGGTCGTAGACGGCATCCTCGTGCGGCACCCAGCTTTCCTGCACCAGCCGGCACTTGAAGCCGATCTTGGCCGCCACCGCCGCCACCATGCGCGTGTGGTTCGACTGCACGCCGCCGATCGACACCAGCGTATCGGCGCCCGAGGCGATCGCATCGGGGATGATGTATTCGAGCTTCCGCAGCTTGTTGCCGCCGAAGGCCAGCCCCGAATTGCAGTCCTCACGCTTGGCGTAGAACTCCACCCCCGCGCCCAGATGCGCCGAGAGCCGCTCCAGCTTTTCGATGGGCGTCGGCCCGAAGGTGAGCGGATAGCGGGCGAACTTTTCGAGCATGGCAAAACCCCGGTTGGAATGATGCTCGAAGCTAGCAGGGCGTGAGCCGAAGGTGCTTTCAGACTTCAGCCATCTTGCGCTACAGGAGGTCCAGACACTGCGTCTTTGCGAGGGGGTCTTTGGAGAATGGCAGAGATTTCGGAAGACTCTTCCGCAGGCCTCGACCGCATCGATCTGCGCATGCTGCGGCTGTTGCAGAAGGACGGGCGCCTGACCAACGCCGACCTCGCGGCCAAAGTCGGCGTCTCCGCCGCCACCTGCCACCGCCGTACCCAGCGGCTCGTCGAAGCCGGCTACATCACCGGCTTTCGCGCCGAACTCGCGCCGCACAAGCTCGATCTGGGCACGCTGGTCATCGTCGGCGTGGTGCTCGATCGGTCGACGCCCGAGAGCTTCGCCATCTTCGAGGCCGCGGCCAGGAAGCTGAAGATCGTCATCGACTGCCACCTCGTCGCCGGCGATTTCGACTACTTCCTCAAGATCCGCGTTCGCGACATCGCCGATTTCAACCGGCTGCACGGCACGGCCCTCATCGCGCTCCCCGGCGTCCGCCAGACCCGCACCTTCTTCGTCATGAAGGAGGTGATCGACAACGCTCCGCTCGATCTCTGAGCCCGGTCGCCTGCGACGCTGGCGCCCGCTTGCCGCGCAGTGCCGCCGCGCTATTGTCCTCCACCGCAGCCCGGTCTTCGGGCGCCGCCAGTGGAGCAGGGGCATGTTCACGCAGTTTCCGCCCGAGAGCCGGGCCTTCCTCGCCGGCATTGCCGAGCACAACGACAAAACGTGGTTCGATGCGAACCGGCCGCTCTACGAGGCCGGCTTCGTCGCTGCCGGCAAGGCCATGGTCGAGGCGCTCGGCCCGCAACTCGCGGCGCTGGCGCCGGGGATCAGCTACGCGCCGCGGGTCAACGGTTCGATCATGCGCATCAATCGCGACGTGCGCTTTTCCAAGGACAAGCGACCCTACAAATCGCATCTCGATCTGTGGTTCTGGCATGGCGAGGCGCGCAACATGAGCGCGCCCGGTTTCTGGTTCCGGCTGACGAAGGACGAGGTGATGCTCGGTTGCGGCGTCTTCATGTTCGACGAGGAGGAGCTGGACGGCTTCCGGCAGGCGGTGATCCATCCGCGCTCGGGTCGCGCGCTGCTCGCCGCAGTGGCGGAGGTCTCGGCCGCCGGCCCCTACGTGTTCGGCGAAAAGACCCGCAAGCTGCCGCCGCGCGGCATGAACACCGATCCCGATCGGGCCGAGTACCTGCTCTATGAGGGGCTGAACGCCGGCATCACGCTGCCGGTCGACACCGCCTACAGCCCCGGCTTTCCCGAACTCTGCCTCGCCCACTATCGCGCGACCTGGCCCATCGGGCGCTGGCTGGTGGCGGAAGTGTTCGGCGGCGGGGCGCCGGTCGCCGAGGCGGGCTGATCTCGGTCCAGTCGCCCCGTGACCGACGGGTTGCTCCCCGCCGGTCCATTCTCTAAATACGGGCCCACGAAACCCCACTCCAGCGGCAGGACACCCACGCTTCATGGCGCGCCAGTTCATCTACCACATGCACGGCCTGACCAAGGCCTACTCCAACGGCAAGAAGGTGCTGGAGAACATCCATCTCAGCTTCTATCCGGATGCCAAGATCGGCGTGCTCGGCCCGAACGGCGCCGGCAAGTCGACGCTGCTCAAGATCATGGCCGGCATCGACACCGAGTTCACCGGCGAGGCCTGGCTCGCGGAAGGCGCCAAGATCGGCTACCTGCCGCAGGAGCCGCAGCTCGATCCGCAGCTCAACGTGCTCGGCAACGTCATGACGGGCGTCAAGGAAAAGCGCGACGTCCTCGAGCGCTACAACGAGCTGATGATGAACTATTCCGACGAGACCGCCGATGAGGCGACCCGTCTGCAGGACGTCATCGACAGCCAGAATTTGTGGGACCTCGAATCACAGGTCGAGGTGGCGATGGAGGCGCTGGGCTGCCCGCCCGGCGATGCCGACGTCACCCAGCTCTCGGGCGGTGAGAAGCGCCGCGTGGCGCTGTGCGCGCTGCTGCTGAGCCAGCCCGACCTGCTGCTGCTCGACGAACCGACCAACCATCTCGACGCCGAGACCACGGCCTGGCTCGAAAAGCACCTGCGCGAGTTCCCCGGCGCGGTGCTGATCATCACCCACGACCGCTACTTCCTCGACAACGTCACCGGCTGGATTCTCGAGCTCGATCGCGGCCGCGGCGTGCCGTACGAGGGCAATTACTCGGCCTATCTCGAGGCCAAGGCCAAGCGCTTCGCCCAAGAAAAGAGCGAGGACGCCGCCCGCATGAAGGTGCTGGAAAAGGAAAAGGAATGGATGGGCCAGTCGCCGCAGGCGCGGCAGGCCAAGTCCAAGGCCCGTATCCGCGCCTATGACGAGCTGGTCAAGCTCAACGAGGAGCGCACGCGCTCCACCACCGCGCAGATCATCATCCCGCCCGGCGAGCGGCTGGGCCAGAACGTGATCACCGTCGAGGGGCTGACCAAGGCCTATGGCGACCGCGTGCTGATCGACAATCTGAGCTTCAAGCTGCCGCCGGGCGGCATCGTGGGCATCATCGGGCCGAACGGGGTGGGCAAGACCACGCTGTTCCGCATGCTCACCGGGCAGGAGAAGCCGGATTCGGGCAGCATCACCGTCGCCGACAACGTGCATCTGGGCTATGTCGACCAGAGCCGCGACGCGCTCGACGGCAACAAGACGGTGTGGGAGGAAATCTCCGGCGGCAACGAGATCCTGCTGCTCGGCAAGCGCGAGATGAACTCGCGCGCCTACACCTCGGCGTTCAACTTCAAGGGCGCCGACCAGCAGCAGAAGGTGGGCAATCTCTCCGGCGGCCAGCGCAACCGCGTGCACCTCGCCAAGATGCTGAAGAGCGGCGCCAACGTCCTCCTCCTCGACGAGCCGACCAACGATCTCGACACCGAAACCCTCGCCGCGCTCGAAGAGGCGCTGGAGGAATTCGCCGGCTGCGCCGTGATCATCAGCCACGACCGCATGTTCCTCGACCGGCTCGCCACCCACATGCTCGCCTATGAGGGCGACAGCCATTTCGAGTGGTTCGAGGGCAATTTCCAGGACTACGAGCAGGACAAGATCCGCCGCCTCGGCGCCGACAGCGTCAACCCGCGCCGGGTAAGCTACAAGAAGCTGACGCGGTAGGGGGATTGTAGCCATCGGAGCCTTCCGCTACGGTTACATGTAACTGTCACTGGAGGCTCCGATGTCCTCTTCCTCAGCCTCTCGCACGTCCCGGGAAAAGGTCCGTCAACATCGGGAGCGCCTGCGCGCACAGGGTCTGCGACCGGTGCAGCTCTGGCTACCGGATACGCGTACGGCGGCGTTCCGGTCCGAGGCGCGGCGGCAGTCCGAACTGCTCGCGGCCAGCGCAGCCGCCGCCGATGACCAGGCCTTCGTCGATGCCATCTCGGAGTGGCCCGAGCGGTGAGGCGTGGGGAGATCTGGACGGTGGCCGGCGGCCCCGACTATGCGGGCAAGCCGCGGCCGGCAGTGATCGTTCAGGATGACAGCTTTACTGCAACCCAGTCGGTGACGGTTTGCCCCTTCACCACCGATCCGGCGGATGCGCCCCTGCTGCGGCTCGCGGTCAGCCCCACGGACGACAACGGCCTCCGGGAGCCGTGCAAGCTGATGGTCGACAAGCTGACCACCGTGCCGCGGTCGCGGCTCGGTGTTCGCATTGGACGACTTGACGCGGACACGCTGCTCAGGCTCAACCGGGCGGTAATCGTCTTCCTCGGCCTCGCCGGCGCAACGGCGCCTGCGCCCGAAGCCGACGGCCAGTAACCCGACCTTCAGGAGCCCCGCATGGCCGACTGGTCCCCGACAACCTACCTCAAATTCGCCGACGAGCGGACGCGGCCGGCGCGCGATCTGCTGGCACAGGTGCCGCTGACGGCGCCGCGGCTTGTGGTCGATATGGGCTGCGGGCCGGGCAACTCCACCGAATTGCTGGTCGAGCGCTTCCCGGATGCCGAGGTGATCGGGCTCGACAGTTCGGCCAATATGCTGGCCGAGGCGCGCCTGCGCCTGCCGGGCGTCCAGTTCGCGGCTGCCGATGCGGAGGTCTGGGTGCCGGAGGAGGGGACCGATCTGGTCTTCGCCAATGCCATCTATCAGTGGGTGCCGGGGCATCTCGCCGTCCTGCCAAAGATCATGGGCGCCTTGCCGGCTGGCGGAGTGCTCGCCGTGCAGATGCCGGACAACATGGCCGAGCCGTCGCATGTGCTGATGCGCGAGGTCGCTGCCGAGGGGCCCTGGGCGGAGACACTCCGCGAGGCGGCGCGGCTGCCGCTGCCGCCGGTCAACACCTATTACGACGCGCTGAAGCCGGTTTCCGAGCGGCTCGAGATCTGGCACGCGATCTACAACCATGTGCTCGCCGGACCCGAGGCCGTGGTCGAATGGGTGAAGAGCACCGGGCTGCGGCCGTTCATCGATCCCCTGACACCTTCCGATCGGGAAGACTTTCTCGCGCGCTATCTCGACAAGGTCGCTGCCGCCTATCCGCGGACGGTGGATGGCAAGGTGCTGCTGCGCTTCCCGCGACTGTTCATCGTCGCGGTGCGATGAGCGGGCGGTGCGGCATTCCGGGCGGCGGACGGGACAGGGGTTGCACCCGGCGAAGGCGGGCCGCCCATAGCTCCTGGACCCGGCCGCAGTTTTTTGCACCACCGGTGCAACCAATCTGCGACTTCTGCATTTAATGCGGGTTCACCCGCAGGCCATGCCGAGCGGGGTGTTGGGGTAGGTATGGCCGATATCGATTATTTCCGCGTGTTCGAGGCGCTTCCGAGCCCGTACATGCTGCTCGATCACGAGTTGCGCTACGTCACCGCCAACCCCGCCTATGTCGAGGCGGTGGGCAAGTCGCTGGACGAGATGCGTGGGCGCCACCTGTTCGATCTGTTCCCCAATGAAGGCGAGAGCGGCCGGCGGCTGCGGCAGTCGCTGCGGCGGGTGCTGTCCACGGGGCAGAGCGATACGCTCGCCCACCTCCACTATCCCATCGAGAACCCGGACGGCACCTGGGGCGACCGCTACTGGACGGCCGTGCACACCCCCATCCTCGATAGTTTCGGCCGCGTGCTCTACGTGATGCAGAACACGGTCGACGTCACCGATTATGTGCGCATGCGCGAGGCGGCGACCTTGCCGTTCCGGGCGCTGCATGCCGAAACCGCGCTGCTGCAGCGCACGCAGGAGGCCGAGCAGGCGCGGCAGGAAGTCGAGGCCGCGCATCAGGCGCTCCTCGCCGAAAGCACCGATTTCCGCCGGCTGTTCCAGCAGGCCCCAGGCTTTTTCGCCGTGCTGTCGGGCCCCGAGCACATCTTCACCTTCGCGTCCGACGGCTATACGCGGCTGGTCGGCGGCCGGGGCGTGCTGGGGCTGAGCGTGCGCGAGGCGCTGCCGGAGGTGGTGGGGCAGGGCTTCATCGACATTCTCGATCGCGTCTACACGCTGGCCGAGCCTTATTCGGCCACCGGCGCGCGGATGACGCTCGGAGACGGAGCGCAGGCGCGCGAGGTGGTGCTGGATTTCTCTTATTCACCGATCCGCAACCTCGAAGGCACCGTCACCGGCATCTTCGTGCAGGGCGCCGACCAGACCGAGCGCGAGCTGGCCATCGAGAGCCAGGGGCTGCTGATCGCGGAGCTGAACCATCGCGTCAAGAACGCGCTTGCCACCGTGCAATCCATCGCCGCGCAAACCCTGCGCTCGACGGCCGACCCCGTGGCGGCGCGGCAGGCCTTCGAGGCCCGGCTGCGGTCCTTGGCTCAAGCCCACAGCATGCTGTCGGACCGCAACTGGACCGACACCGAACTCGCCGCATTGGTGCGGCAGGAGCTTGCCGCCTATGATGGCGGGCAGATCAGCGTTGACGGGCCACCGGTCGTCCTCAATTCCAAGGCCACCATCGCGCTCTCGCTGCTGCTGCACGAGCTGGCGACCAACGCCGCCAAATATGGCAGCCTCTCCGTGCCGGACGGCCGGCTCGCCCTCAGCTGGTGCGAGGATGGGGCCGGAATGCGCCTCGAGTGGCGCGAGAGCGGCGGGCCGCCGGTCGCTGCGCCCTCGCGCAAGGGCTTCGGTACGCGCATGCTCCGTCTCGTCGTCACCGGCGAGTTGGGCGGTACGCTCGATGTCGACTACCCACCGGACGGCTTCCACACCGCCATCCACATCCCTGCAACGGCCTACAAAAGCGTCATGAGTGTCTGAAATCGCTACAATTGCCCCCCCGCTCAAAATTCTCGTCGTCGAAGACGAGAGCCTCGTCATGATGAATCTCGAGGACATGCTGGACGAGCTCGGCCACACCGTCGCCAATGCGATGATGCGGCTCGAGCAGGCGCTCGAGGCCGACGATGCGGCACTCGCCGCCGATGTCGCCATCCTCGACGTCAATCTCGGCGGTCACCCGGTGTTTCCGCTGGCCGAGCGGCTGGCGGGGCTCGGCGTGCCGCTGGTCTTTGCCACCGGCTATGGCCCGGACGGGCTGCCGGACGACTGGCGCAGCCGGCCGACGCTGCGCAAGCCCTATTCGCTGGACGAAGTGCGCCGGGCGCTGGCCGACGCCGTGTCGGGCTGATCGCGCGGCGCTTTCCGGGCGCGCCCGGAGGTGATACACGCCCCGCTCCGTCCGAACCTGGAGATGGCCGATGTCCGCACCCTTTGAAATCGCCTTCGACGGCGCGCTGATCCGCGGCGAGGCCGATGGCTTCGGCATTCCGGTCGTGTTCCTGCATGCCGGGGTCGCCGACCGCCGCATGTGGGCCGGCCAGATGCAGCAGCTCGCGGCGGAGGGCTACCATGTCATCGCCTATGACCGGCGCGGCTATGGCGAGACCGAGACCGAGGATGTGCCCTTCAATCATCTGGTCGATCTCGAGACGGTGCTCGACCGGCTGAGCGTGCATGCCGCGATCTTCGTCGGCTGCTCGATGGGCGGCGGCCTCGCCATCGATTTTGCGCTGGAGCATCCCGAGCGGACCATCGGGCTGGTGCTGATCGGCACGGCGGTGACCGGTGCGGAAGGCTACGAGCCCGACGAGGAGGTGCTGGCGCTGGAAGAGGCGGCGGCCTATGCGCTCGAACGCGGCACGACCAGCACCGCCAACCGCATCCAGGCGCATCAGTGGCTCGACGGGCCCTATGGCGAGGCCGGACGGGTGGACGGGCCGGTGCGCGAGCTGTTCCTCGCCATGAACGAGGTCCACCTCAACCACCCCGAACTGACCGGCGAGGAGCAGCCCGAGCCGGCCTTCGACCACGTCCACGCCATCACGGCCCCGACCCTGCTGGTCGTCGGCGAACTCGACTGCTCCGACATCATCGCCCTGCACGAGGATCTCTCCGAGGAGATGGAGAACGCCTTCGCCGTCATCCTCGAGGACACGGCGCATCTCCCCAGCCTCGAACGCCCCGACCTGTTCGACCCGATCCTGCTCGAATTCCTCGAAGCGGTCACCTCACCCGGCGACGGCGGCGACGAGGACGACGAGGAGACGGACGAGGGAGCCGCGTTGCACTGATGGGTGGGCGCCGCGGCGTCTGCGCGTGCCGGTCCTCGTCCTTCGACAGGCTCAGGATGAGGACCTCATGGCGATCGGTCGCCCGCCTCGTTGGAGAGGCTTGCGAAGAGGGCTGTTGCCGGGTTCGAGGGCCTTCTGGTGAGGCCCAAAGGTCCTCATGGTGAGCTTGTCGAACCACGAGGACCGGGCACTCAGGGCTTAGGGCAGCGCCCCCCAGCTCACACCGGCAGCAGGTCGGCGAAGTGCTTTTCCAGCTGCGGGGTAGGGATGTTGGTCAGGTCCTTGGGCAGTTCGGCCATCACGCGGTCCTGCAGCTTCTTGCTCAGCGCCGGGCGGATGTCGCCGAGCGCGGTCGGGGCGGCGGCGATGATCAGCCGGTCGAACGCCCCCTGTTGCTCGTGGCGGTCGAGTTCTTCGGCGACGTTCTCGACGAAGCGCCGCTCGCGGACCGCCACCGGGTCGGTCGTATATTCCATCGCGCTCCGGCCATGGCCGACCGAGGAGAAGCTGCGGCCGGGCTTGTCGGCCATGATCTCGCGCGCCTGCAGCGGATCCTGCTCGAATTTCACCTCGCTCACGGCCTTCAGCCCCTTGCCGGGGCCCTGATGCTCGAAGACCTTGGCCTGCGCCCCGTCGGCGATGAGGATCCAGGTGACCTTGGCTTTCATGTCGCGCTCCTTGTCTGGTCGTTGGCCCAGTGTGAACGCTTGATGTCGGGAATGGTTTGCGCTCGATCAAGGCGCGGGGCGGCAACGGCGGATGCAATCGGCCACTTCGCGATAGGCATCGGCAAAGGGCGCGCCCTGGCGCCACACCAGTTGCAGCAGCCGTCGGGCGCCGGGCGCGGCCAGCGGGTGGATGCGGATACGCCCCGTCGCCTCCTTGCGCAACGCGATTTCCGGCAGCAGCGTCACGCCCTGGCCGGAGGCGACGAACTCGACGATGGTCGAGAGCGAGGTCGCAGCGAATGTGCGCCGGCTCGCCTCGGGCGACAGGGCGCAGGCGGCGATCGCCTGGTCGCGGAGGCAATGGCCCTCATCGAGCAGCAGGATGCGCTCGCTGGCGATGCGGCCCAGCGGCACCGGCGCGTCGGACGTCTCGCCGAGCGCGGTTGCGAGCACGAACTCGTCGGCGAACAGCGGCTCGGCGACGAGGCGCGGGCCGGTGGCCGGCAGCTCGCTCGCGATCAGCGCCAGGTCGAGCGTGCCATCGCCGAGGGCGGCCAGCAACTGCTCGGTCCGGCTTTCGCTGACGGTGAATTGCAGGTCCGGCAATTCGCGCAGCAGCGCCGGGAACACGTCGGGCAGCAGATAGGGCGCCACCGTGGGGATGAGGCCGAAGCGCAGCGGCCGGCCCGGTCGCCCGCGCTGGCCGGCGAGGAACAGCAGCAGCGCGTCCTGCTGCTCGAGGATGGCGCGGGCGCGCTCGACGAAGTCGCGGCCCAGCGGCGTCACCTGCACGGATTTGCCCAGCCGGTCGAACAGGGGACTGCCACACGCCGCTTCGAGCTGCCGGATCTGCTGGCTGAGGCCCGGCTGGGTGACGTGGCAGCGCTCCGCCGCGCGGCCGAAATGCCCGGTCTCGGCGAGGGCGACGGCATAGGACATCTGGCGCAGGGTTATCATAACCTCAGATTATCGTAACCAGTAGGATAATCAATTGGCCTGATCGCCGCATCCAGCTACAATGGACTCATTCCAGATTACGGCCACGGACCTCCGACGCGTCACCCTCTCGTCACCGTCGCGCCGTAACGGACATCAACCAGCAATCGCTGTGGGCGAACGGAGATCGACATGGATGCATCAAGCGAAGGCGGCGCCGGCAAGTGCCCGGTGGCCCACGACAGGAAGCGCTATTCCAACCGTGACTGGTGGCCGACCCAGCTCGACGTGCAGGTGCTGCACCGCAATTCGAAGCTGTCCGACCCGATGGGCGAGAATTTCGACTACGCCAAGGCCTTTGCCGGGCTCGACCTCGCCGCGCTCAAGGCCGACCTCACTGCGCTGATGACCGATTCGCAGGACTGGTGGCCGGCCGATTTCGGCCATTATGGCGGCCTGTTCATCCGCATGGCCTGGCACTCGGCCGGCACCTATCGCATCACCGACGGGCGCGGCGGGGCAGGGCAGGGGCAGCAGCGTTTCGCCCCGCTCAATTCCTGGCCCGACAACGCCAACCTCGACAAGGCCCGCCGGCTGCTGTGGCCGATCAAGCAGAAATACGGCAATGCCATCTCGTGGGCGGATCTGATGATCCTCACCGGCAACGTCGCGCTCGAATCCATGGGCTTCAAGACCTTCGGCTTCGCCGGTGGCCGCGCCGATGTGTGGGAGCCGGAAGAGCTGTACTGGGGTCCGGAAGGCACCTGGCTCGGCGACAGCCGCTATAGCGGCGAGCGCCAGCTGGAAGAGCCGCTGGCCGCCGTGCAGATGGGCCTCATCTACGTCAATCCCGAGGGCCCGGGCGGCAATCCCGATCCCGTCGCCGCCGCCCGCGACATCCGCGAGACCTTCGCGCGCATGGCGATGAACGACGAGGAGACCGTCGCGCTGATCGCCGGCGGCCACACCTTCGGCAAGACGCACGGCGCGGGCGATCCGTCGCTGGTCGGCCCCGACCCGGAGGCCGGCGCGCTGGAAGACCAGGGCCTCGGCTGGAAGGGCGGCCATGGCAGCGGCCATTCGGGCGACGCCATCACCTCGGGCCTCGAAGTGATCTGGACGCAGACCCCGGTGCGCTGGTCGAACCACTTCTTCGACAACCTGTTCAAGTATGAGTGGGAGCTCACCACCAGCCCGGCCGGCGCCAAGCAGTGGACAGCCAAGGGCGCCGAGCCCTCCATTCCAGATCCGTTCGATCCGAACAAGAAGCGCGTCCCGACGATGCTGACGACCGATCTGTCGCTGCGCTTCGATCCGATCTACGAGAAGATCTCGCGCCGCTTCTACGAGCACCCGGAAGAGTTCGCCGACGCCTTCGCCCGCGCCTGGTTCAAGCTCACCCACCGCGACATGGGCCCCAAGGCCCGCTATCTCGGCCCGGAAGTGCCGCAGGAGGATCTGCTCTGGCAGGACGTGATCCCGCCCGTCGACCATGAGCTGGTCAACGAGGCCGACATCGCGACGCTGAAGGCCGAGATCCTCGCCTCGGGCCTGAGCGTCGCGGAGCTGGTCGGCACCGCCTGGGCCTCCGCCTCCACCTTCCGCGGTTCGGACAAGCGCGGCGGCGCCAATGGTGCCCGCATCCGTCTCGCGCCGCAGAAGGACTGGGAAGTCAACAAGCCCGAGCAGCTCGCCCGCGTGCTCGGCGTGCTCGAAGCCATCCAGGCGAAGTTCCAGCAGGGCGGCAAGAAGGTCTCGCTGGCCGATCTCATCGTCCTCGCCGGCGGCGTCGGCATCGAGAAGGCGGCGCGCGATGCGGGCACCGAGGTGACCGTGCCGTTCACGCCCGGCCGCATGGATGCCAGCCAGGAGCAGACGGACGTGCTCTCCTTCCAGGCGCTGCAGCCGCGCACGGATGCCTTCCGCAACTACCTCAGCGGCCGGCAGTTCATGCAGCCCGAAGAGGCAATGGTGGACAAGGCGCAGCTCCTCCGCCTCACCGCGCCGGAGATGACGGTGCTGCTCGGGGGCCTCCGCGTCCTCGGCATCGGGCTCAACCAGCATGGTGTCTTCACCGACCGTCCGGGCCAGCTGACGAACGACTTCTTCGTCAACCTGCTCTCGATGGGCACGCAGTGGGTGCCGGCCGACGATACGCACCAGGTCTATGAGGGCCGCGACCGAGCGACCGGCGCGCTGAAGTGGACCGCGACCCGCGTCGATCTGATCTACGGCGCCCACTCGCAGCTCAGGGCCATCGCCGAGATCTACGCCCAATCGGATTCGCCGCAGAAGTTCACCCAGGACTTCGTCGCCGCCTGGGTCAAGGTGATGAACGCCGACCGCTTCGAACTCGGCCGCGGCGAGGAGTAATCCCGCGGGGGTTGTCTCCGGCCCGGCGCACGCTGTCGGAACGGCACGGACCGCCCAACCCCTCCGGGCGGTCACCCTCCTGCCGTTCCGCCGCCGAGGGGCGCGAGGTCCGTTCCGCCCGGACCCCGCGCCTCTTTCTTTGTCTCGAGTGGAGGGGGCTCACCCCGGAAGCCGGGTCACATGGCGCACGACCGCCCTCGCCCCACCCCCCGGCCCTCGTCCTTCGACAGGCTCAGGATGAGGTCCTCACGGTCATCCTCGTGCCAGCAAGTAGCCCTTCATCGTGAGCTCGTCGAAGGACGAACCACGAGGGCGTGCCACAAAGGCCCAGCACACCAGCCGCCGCTAGAACCGCACCCCCGTGATCAGCGCCACCAGCGCCACCGATGCGAGCGCGACCCAGGCGATGACCGGCAGCAGCAGTGCGGCGCCGAGCCGCGACACCGGCCAGATGCGCCAGGCGGCGAGCGCCGCCACCGCCACCACCGCGGCGTTGCCGATCAGCGCCACCACCGGCTGGTTGAGGCTGCCGGTATAGACCGGGTAGCCGACGCAGAGCAGCACCAGCGCCACCACCAGCCAGGCCCGGCTGGTCATCTGCGGCGTGTGGCGGAGCAGCAGCCAGAACGTCGAGCCCATGCCGGCGAACAGGAACAGCCACACGAAGGGCACGATGGTACCGATCACCGCCCCCACCGGCCCGGTCGTTTCGATCGGAATGCCCTCGGTCGCCCCGAACGGGCGGGCGAGGAGAATGTAGAGATTGGCGAGCACCGCCAGCAGCACGGCGCCGCCGGCGCAGATAAGCCAGCCGATCCAGCCGAGGGTCGCGAGTCGGGCGAGCATAGTGTGTCCTCCGGGGTGTGGCGCGGGTCCTCCCGCGGGACCAGCGTCTACTCGAACTCCAGCACGCCCAGCCCGAAGATCGGCGCGAAGCGCTCCAGCACTTCGGCGAGAACTTCAGGCGGCAGGCTCTCCTTGAAGCTGCCGCCGCGCTCCCGGTAATCGAGCGCGCGCACCTGATCCACCTGGATGACGCCGGTCGTCTCCGTGCCCGCGCCGGTCAGTGTCACCGCGAAGCCGGTGGCGCGGGATGCCCGGCCTACCGTGGTGATCGGCGCAAAGTAGGCGAAGCCGGTGGCGCGGTTGAACTTGAAGGCCGAGAGGCAGACGGCAGGGTGCTTTCCCGCCTGCTCCCGCCCGGCCGAAGGCGACATGTTCAGCCACCAGATGTCGCCCGGCGCCGGGACGCTGCTGCCTACCAAGTCTCGCGCCCCACCGGGGCGGCATCTTGAAAGGCGCGCTCCTCGGCGCCGCCGGCTGTGTCGGCGTCGTGTTCAACGAGCAGTTGGTCGAGAGTGTATTTCGGCGGGCGTACTCGCGCTGCGGGTTGGGCCGGTGCGACCGCCTCGACGACCATCCGTCCCGCCTCGATCGACACCGACAGTTCCGTGCCCGCCCCGTAGCCGAGCGCCTTGCGCACCGCCGCGGGCACCGTCATCACCAGCGAACCGCCCGCCGGCTTCAGCGCGGTTCTGGCCCTGATGTCCGGCTGCCTCGCAGCCGAAGCCCCGCTCGTCGTCCGCCGCTTCCCGATCATCCGCCGCTCCCGTCTGAATATCGGACTATGTATAACATTTGCGCGCCGGTGCGGCAAGGATATGGGGCGCGTCTCGGCTGTCAGACGGCCGCGCGAGAAGGGTATAGAGATTGGCGAGCACCGCCAGCAGCACGGCGCCGCCGGCACAGATCAGCCAGCCGATCCAGCCGAGGGTCTCGAGTCGGGCAAGCATCCAGTGGCCTCCGGGATGGGGAGGGTCAGTTCATGCGGAGCAGGGGCGGTGGGCTATGGGGGGAGGGGGCTTCCTGGAGGAGCTTGGTCGGCAGAGCAGAGATGACGCTCCACCGCAGCGGTCGGCTGCCACCCCTTTGGCGCCTTACTATTGTCGGCAACTGGTCCGAAGATGCCACGTCCGCCATAGCTGGCACAGCGGCCAACTCAGGGAGACAGAACTCTGTTCAGGCTCTTCACCCATTGCTCGCTTCATGAGCAGAGTTGACAATCTATCGACCAGCAAAGCCCTGAGGCATCCCACAGATACGACCAGACCTTCTGATCCTGCACATTGGCTATAATAGCTATACCACAGGGGTGAATTTCCCAGCCGCGCCCTGAATAACAGGCTGTGCAGCCTCCATGTCCTCATAGAAACTTTGGAAAGCTACGGCCAGTGGGTCTAGATCAGCCTTCGTCTGGAGCAGCTGAACTCTTTTTCTTACTTCATTGATCGAACTTTGCACCCGCTTGACGACTGTCCGCTGATCTAAAGGAACGTTCCACGCGAACGCTTCCAAATGGGTATAGAGCGAGGAGGCCGCAGCAGAGACTTCTGTGCGCTTGACAGCGTCAGGGACGCCCATTACTGCAACGTCCTCGGTGAAGGCGGAAATCAAGTGGAGGAACTCGCGATGTCGCGTGAGCAACTCGTTATATTCGCTCAAGGTCTGGTCCTCTTGGCGGTTAATGCGTTGCTCGACTACGGCCCAATGGAGACCCACACCGCCGAACCCGCCTACAATTAGGCTGGTGACCACGGTGGCGAGCACGTGCTCCCGACAAAAATTTCCGACAGCTTTCAGCAACGGGGCCTCTTGGAACTCTGTCTCAGTATGCAGCTTCTAGCAGCAGTATGCGAGGGGCGACTTAGGGTTCTACCGAAACAGTGACCTCGGTCTTAAGACCCACACTATCCACGGTCTGCTTGCGGCGTGGGCAAATATCGTCTTCCCAAAGGTGAATATTCATATACGCCTCCATTGTAGTCCGAAGGTCGCCCTCTAGTTTCTCATCGCAGATCGAAACGGTGGAGTTGGCGGAGTTTATAACCTTCAATTCAGATGCCTCTTGGGCCGCTACGCCAGATGCAGACAATGCTAGCATTGCTGAAACATAAGCGGCCATCACAGCGTCCTTCATGACGCGTTCGAAGTGTCCTGGGGAATTTATACTGACGCTGACATCGCCAAAAAATGCCCGGTCGTAATATTCGTCCGTGGCAGTATGAAAATCTAAGGAGAGAAAGTCTTTCAGTTTTCCTTTTTTAAGCGCCAAATACTGTGCTGCAAAATAGTTTGTTAGGTCTACTGCCTTGTTTAGGTCGTAAAGATCGACATTTTGCTTGGTAACTCTGATAAAGTTGCCAGATACCTTCTTCCAGATGAAATCACCGTAGGCGCGGCTGTATATTTCACGGCGGTCTGCGTCCTGGTTGACCTCAATAATCGACTGCCGATTTTGCATCAGCTTGATCAGTCGCTGATTAAACTGGCCTTTGGCAAGCGCGACAGGAAGCCACTCCACTTTCCGCGCTGCAACTGTTTCGTCTTGATATAGTCGAGTCTCTACGACAAAATTGGGGTCGAAGTCTTCTTTGATCTCTCCAAACCATACAGTGGAATTGTAGCCCTTGCCAGGAACCACAATTAGGTCCCCCTTGGTGGCCCTCGCATAAAGCGTCATTACTGAGTGGACAAACTTGGGCGTCTGACCCAAGGGATTCGCAATCGCATAATCTGATGGTATGCGGCTTGGCACGTGCTCTTTTGGGGAGCCAGAGCGCCGCCACTGCCCAATCCTTCTCGACATACGCAGACTGTCGCGCATAACAATGTCATTTACTTGGGGAGGGCTCGCAAATGCGATCCCGGGAAGGTCGAGGAAGACCGACTTCGTATCGATAAAGTCAGGATAGAACCGTTTGCCTTCGCCCGGATGAAGCACAAAAACTTGATGGTCGTCCGGCAATATCCTAATCGCAGGGTCTACAACTACCGTCAAGTTCTACTCCCTTCAGTGGAATCCTTGCGATGTTTATTCTCACAGTTCGTCTCGGCTAGCAAATCCGCAATGTTGCGCAGTGAGTTAATCTTGTGATCAAAGGCCGATTTTCTCCGGTGCCTCGATACATAGAGGCAAGCGTCCTCTCTTCCGAGCATCGGTTAACGGTGCCTTATCAGTCAATAGCCGCCACTGCCCTTCCCACCCCTCCTGCCCGCTCCACGCCCCCCGCTATTCCGGCTATCCACGTTCTTCCCCATCTCTGCTCCCTTCACCCACCCCCACCCCCAACCCCCAATCCCTCGCATTTTAATCAATTCCCTCCGCGGCCTTTCAGGCGCCAAACGCACTTAAGCCGCACTCTGCCCTGCATGCGGCAGTGGCCGGAAGGGAAGTGACATGACCGAGATGGAAGAGGGCACCACGCGCGCCTTTTCCACGTTCAGGGTGCTGAACGGGGACGCCAACATCGTCGAGCGGGATCAGCTGTTCCGCAATATGGCGCAGCTCTACTCCTACGTCTCGGATCGCTGCGACGACGAGCAGGTCGCCCAGTATGACGAGGTGCTGTGCCAGCTCGCCGAGCTGGTCGAGGCCGAGGCGCGGGCACATGTGGCGCGGCTCCTCGCCCCGCTCGATCGGGCGCCGGGCAATGTGGTGGTCAAGCTCGCCAACGACCAGATCGAGGTGGCGCAGCCGCTGCTCGAATTCTCCAACGTGCTCAGCGACGACGATCTGATCGAGATCGTCGCCAGCCAGACCGAGGCGCATCGCGTCGCCATCGCCGGGCGGCCGACCGTCACCGAGCGGGTGGGCGATGCCATCGTCGAGCATGGCCAGACCGCCTCGGTGCACCGGCTGGTGCGCAACACCAATGCCGAGATCGGCCGCGCCGCGCTCGAGCGGCTGGTGCAGCTCGCCGCCAACGACCAGGCCATGGCCGCCGATCTGCGCGGCCGCGAGGATATCGACTGGAAGAGCCTCGGCGGCCAGATCAACCTCGTGGGCGACAAGGTGATGGAGACCATCGCCCGCATCGACCCGCAGATCGATCCGGTCACGGTGGGCAAGGTTTCGGCGGTGGTCTACAACCGCATGCGCAACCGCGCCGGCTTTTCCAGCCAGGACTGGAAGGTGGCCTACAACCAGGTCAAGGCGCTGGCCGACCGGCGCCAGCTCGACGAGCGCGCGCTGGTGCGCTTCGCCCGCTTCGGCTACGGCCACCACACGGCGGCGGCCCTCACCATCCTTCTCCGCGTCGGGCCGGAAGTGTTCGTCAAATGGCTGGCGATGCAGGATTACGTTGCCATCACCGTGGCGCTCCGCGCGCTCGGCATCCAGCCCGACCTGTTCGAATCGATGATCGCCAGCATGCCGTGGCGCGACATGCCCACCCCGGCCGATCTCGCCAATGTGCGCAAGCGCTACGAGGCGCTGAGCAAGGACGAGGCCGTCGGCATCTTCGAACTCTGGCGCGAACACGCCTTCCGCCGCCGCACCCCCAGCGAGGATGCCGCCGGCGCCGCCTGATCCCCCCGAACCTCCAGCAACTCCAGGCGACGTGTCCCCCCGAACGGACCGTCGCCTTCTTCTTGCGTGCGGGGCAGGGCGGTTGCGGACGTTATGGCGACTGGCGATGTCTTAAAAAGCAAGACCCCGCCGGGGCGGGGTCATAGTCAGCGCCATACCGGGCTTGCAATCGCCGCGGTATGGCGGCCCCTGGTGGGGTCTTGAATGCCGATGCAGAAGCAGACCGGCGAACGGCCGAAACATGAGATTCGGCCGCAACTTTGTCAAGAACACCCCGTGAGCGACGCACCGTTGCACGCCCTCCAGCAGCAAGCCGGTAGAGTCATCACAAATGACAACTGCACCCTGCCCAGGGTGATACTGGATGCCCATCGACAAGCATTATCACGGGCCATAGCGACGGCAAGGGGAGCTGCGCCCTCGCCGGCGAGGCGCTGCACGCTACCCGGGGGCTAGGCGAAGCTGCCCGTGCGTTAGCCTCAAAGAACCACACTAGACCCCGCCCCTCAAAACATATAAAGATATCTTTATATCTCGAAGGGCGCGATGGCCGACACGACCGACATGGTGGAGATGCTGCGCGCGGCGGGGGAGAACACCCGGCTGCGGCTGCTCGCACTGCTCGCCGACGGCGAGCAGTCGGTCAAGGATTTGACCGAAATTCTCGGGCAAAGCCAGCCCCGCGTCTCCAGGCATCTGAAGCTGCTCGCCGATGCCGGCCTCGTCACCCGCATCGCCGAGGGCGCCTGGGCCTATTATCGCCTCTGTGACAGCGGGCCGGGCGGCGATTTCGCGCGCTGGCTCGTCGGGCAACTGACCGGCGAGGACGCCGAGCGCCGGCGCGACCGGGAGCGGCTCGCCGCCGTCCGCGCCGCGCATGAGACGCAGGCCGCAGATTATTTCGCCAAGGTCGCCGACAGCTGGGATCTGTTGCGCTCGCTGCACGTGTCGGAGGAGGCTGTCGAGGCGGCGATCGTCGCCGCCGTCGCGGGGCAGAAGCTCGATACCATCGTTGATCTCGGCACCGGCACCGGCCGCATGCTGGAACTACTGGCGCCGCATTACCGCCGCGGCATCGGCGTCGATGCCAGCCGCGAAATGCTGGCGGTGGCGCGGGCCAAGCTCACCGGCGCCGGCGTCCACCACGCGCAGGTGCGGCTCGGCGACATCGCCGATCTCGACCCCGCGCTCGGGCCGGCCGATCTCGTCGTCGTGCATCAGGTGCTGCACTATTTCGACGATCCGGGCCGGGTCATCGCCGGGGCGCGGCGGCTGCTGGCGCCCGGCGGGGCGCTGCTGATCGTCGATTTCGCCCCGCACGGGCTCGAATTCCTCCGCACCCATCACGCGCATCGCCGGCTGGGGCTGGCCGAGGCGCAGATGGCGGGCTGGGCGCGCGCGGCGGGTCTCGCCGTGGCCGCTGCCCGCGCTTATCCACCCGAAAATCCGTCCGGAGGCCTCACGGTCTGCCTCTGGCGGCTCGTCGAGGCGACCGTGGGACAGCGTCAATGACCCTTGAGCATGGCGACCGGCCGAGCCGCCTGCCGGCGGCCGAGCGGCCGGAATTTCAGGTTTCCTTCGAGTTCTTTCCGCCCAAGACCGACCTGATGGAGGAGCGGTTCTGGGAGACGGTGGGCCGGCTCGCCCCGCTGAAGCCGCGCTTCGTCTCGGTCACCTACGGCGCCGGCGGCTCGACCCGCGAGCGCACCCTGCGCATGGTCAGCCGCATCACCACCGAGAGCGGCATCGCCGCCGCCGCACATCTCACCTGCGTCGGAGCGTCGCGGGCCGAGGTCGATGCGGTGGTCGCCGGCTACCAGGCCGCGGGGGTCAGCCGCATCGTCGCGCTGCGCGGCGATCCGCCCGAGGGCGTGGGCCAGCCCTTCACCCCGCACCCCGACGGCTATCGCTCTGCGGCCGATCTCGTCGCCGGCATCCGGCGGCTGGGCGATTTCGACATCTCGGTCGCCGCCTATCCGGAAAAGCACCCGCAAAGCCCCGACTGGTCGGCGGATATCGATAATCTGAAGCGCAAGCTCGATGCCGGCGCGACGCGCGCCATCACCCAGATGTTCTTCGACAATGACGATTACTTCCGCTTCCTCGATCGGGCGCAGGCGGCGGGCGTCACGGCGCCGATCGTGCCGGGCATCCAGCCGATCCACTCCTTCAGGCAGATCTCCGGCTTTGCCGCCCGCTGCGGCGCGTCCATCCCCGGCTGGCTCGCCGAGCGCTTCGAGGGGCTCGAGGACGATCCGGAGACCCATGCCCTCGTCGCCTCTGCGGTCGCGGCCGAACAGGTGCTCGAACTGGTCGATCACGGCATCACCGAGTTCCACTTCTACACGCTCAACCGCTCCAATCTGGTGCTGGCGCTGGCGCGGCTGCTGGGGCATCGGCCGGACTGATATCACGGCGCGTTCAGCGACGGATCGGAAGCGTTCAGGTCACGTTCAGCCACGAGGCTCCATTGTGGCGGCGAGTGCCATCCACAATATGGCCACGTTGAAAAGCTTACTTCCGCTGAGCGGGAGGGGGCTCAGTAAGGACAGCAGACAATGAAGCTCGACGGCAAGGTTAAAGGCGGATTGGCCTGGGCCGGCCTGTTCGTCGTCCTGGCGGTCCCGGCGGCGGATTTGCTTTTCCCCGCGGCGGACGCCAACGCGAATCTCGTGACGACCTCGGATACGAAGGCCGTGGTGCCGGCGACGGAAGCGGCCGTGCCCGTTCGGCCGGTGTCGCGCCCGACCGTGCTGCAGGTGCCGAGCGCCGCAGCGCCGGCGGCGGACCCGATCGAGACGGCGAGCGTGCCGGCAGGCGCCGATCCGGTCGAGAATTTCGTCAATAGCGGCAAGCCTTTGCCCGATTACATTTCCGACGCGGACCGGGTCGCGACCCGCCCGGTCGCGACCGTCCCCGCCGTCACGGCGCCTGCCGTCGCGGCACCGGCGACCCCGACGCTCCCGAGCGCGGCGCAGGTGCCGGCGGCGCAGGTCGCGTCGATCCCGGCCGAGGCCGCTCCGGTGCCGCGTCCGCGCAGCGCCCGCCCGGCGGTGCAGGCCGTTGCCGCCCTCCCGCCCGCCGAGCAGCCGCTGATCCTCGACGAGGCGGCGGTGCAGCGGCGCGAAACCACCGCCAGCCGCGTCGAGCCGTTCCCGCTCAGCGACGACGGCGAGGATATCGTCGTCACCGGCGACCAGCTCGAGGAATGGGATTCGGGCTCGCTCGCCGACTACCTCGCCCGTCGCGGCCTGCTCTCGGGCAGCGGCGACACCGCCGGCAATGCTGCGAGCAACTCGGGCAGCAGCGCCGGGCAGGGCGAGTTCGTGTTCAATGAAGGCCCCAGCCGCCCGCGGCGGTTCCGCGAGGATCTGGGGTTCTTCCTGTTCTGATGCTGCACGGTCGCCTCCGGGCGCCCGTGGTGGCGAAATGGAGGCCAAGTGCAGCTCTGCCCTAGTCGGACCGTATCGCAATCCCCCGGCGCCGGTTATTGTCCGGCGTCCGTGGAGTTGATCATGTCCGTCTGGCACCGGCTTAGCGCTTTCGTCGGCTCATTCTCCGAGCGCACCGGCATTGCCGGCTCGCTCGCGAACCTGCTCGACCCCGATACGTGGCTCCCCGGCGGGCGCGATGCGGCGTTCAGCTTCGCGCTGATTGCGCTGTCGGCCAAGATGGCGGTCTCCGATGGTGTCGTCACCGCGTCCGAGTGGCGGGCCTTCCAGCGCACGGTGGAAGTGCCGCCGGGAATCGAGGAGCAGGTGGATCGGCTCTTCACCCTCGCGCAGCAGGATGTCGCGGGCTACGAGGCCTATGCCAAGAAGATCCGGCGCTTCTTCGCCGACAGCCCGGAAACGCTGGAGCATGTGCTCGACGGGCTGTTCTACATCGCTTCGGCGGATGGCATGATCCATGAAGCCGAACTCGATTATCTCAAGAATGTCAGCGACATCTTCGGGTTCGATGAGGCGCGGTTCGAGCAGTTGACGGCGCAGCACGTGCTGTTCGATCGCGATGCCGATCCCTATGCCGTGCTGGGCCTCGCGCCGCAGGCGGATACGTCCGAGGTGCGGAGGGTCTACCGACTGCTGGTCGCCGAGCACCATCCCGACCGGCTGATTGCCAAGGGCGTGCCCGAGGAACTGGTGGATGTCGCGACCGCGCGCATGGCAGCGATCAACAACGCCTACAGCGAGATCATGAAGCGCGCTGCTTGACGGGCAGGGTACTGCGCCGCCATATGCGCCTCGTCAGTTGGCCGGGCGGCCGCTCCATCTCCGGATGGGGAGGAAAGTCCGGGCTCCATCGAAATACGGTGACGGCTAACGGCCGCCGGGG